>Ga0315905_10006274_pt1 | contig 12077 bp, 9 predicted proteins | sample LakEriMetagenome_5_FD_203522 | JGI IMG/M metagenome (GOLD analysis project Ga0315905, IMG submission 203522) | Freshwater fungal communities from buoy surface, Lake Erie, Ohio, United States - Buoy 4 MA121 | ecosystem: Environmental > Aquatic > Freshwater > Lake | place: USA: Lake Erie, Ohio...
TTTTAAAATCGTAGAGTCTGGTAGAAAAATCATAGCTTTTGATTTGAACGAAGTTGGACCAGGTAAAGATGATGATTGGGATGCAAATGTTGGTGCAAGAGCCTTGTGGAATTTAGTTTGTGCTACTGAAAAAAGCAGAATATTACATTCTAAAATTTAACATGAAAAATTTATCTTCAATATTATCATTATCTGGATTAGTCGGTTTGTTAATATTATTTAGTTATTCAGGACTAAATTTATCTAGTATAATCCCAATTCTAAATGTGTATTCTATTTTCTTCTATCTATTTATAATTGGAATTTTAACTTATTTAGCAAAATATAGTACCAATAAAATAATAAAAACCTCTTCCTTTATTTCAATATTTATTTCCTTATTAATGATGTTTATTCCTACATCATTCATTCAAATTGAAGTTAAACTTAAAATTGAAATATTATTAATAGTTTTAGGGTACATGCTAATTCTTACTAGCCTATTAATAAAAAGAATAAATTAAACTTTAAAAGATGTGTTAAATAATAAATGCTTAAGTCTTTTTATTTAACACATCTCACAGAAAGACCATTTTTCTTTATAAAATCAAGTCTTTCAAGAATATCATTATTATATATTAATCCAGAGTTCCAAGCCATATACACATAATTCTTTTTAGAACTCCACCAATATCCTCTAAATCCAAGAACGTAATATTTACCATCATTTTCTCTATAACCGCCAGGTAAACCAGTAAAACCTGATTCGTTAGTTGCATTAGAATTGGGTTTCATCCAATGCGCAAAATCAATTTCTTTCATTTTTGCTCCTGCTTCTATATTACCATCAAATGCATTTATTAATGAAAGCCATTCCTGATCAGATGGAACATGAAAACCATCAGGACAAAGGCCTCTAGAATCTTGAACAACATACCATGTGTAAAGATTACCATAAATTTTTGACAAAGAATCTTTACCATTGTAAGACCAATAATATTTTGGTTCAACTGTTTTAGATATATCCATCATTGGTTCTGTAGTTTCAATCGGATCACCATTTTTGTACTTGGTTACCTTTAAATTTTCTGCCATCCATGTTTTATTATCTAAAACGACAGTTTTATAAACATTACCTTCTTTGTCAGAAACCTTACCATATTCTATTTTAGGATTAAAAAGAATAGAATCATTTTTTTGAGAGAATGAATTGAAAGACTGAACTACTGAAATTACGATAATAAATAATTGTATTTTTCTCATAATAAATTTGAAATTATAGCTTAAAAAGAAACTGATCTAAATTCTACTTTAAATAAAGCTTTATTATTTTTTAAATAAAAAAAGGGCTACTCAAGTAGCCCAATATTTAATTCTTAAATAGTTTTAAAGATAAAGCTAAAGTCTTTTTAAGTTCAGCTCTGTCAACTATGTAATCTAAAAAACCATGTTCTAATAAAAACTCTGATGTTTGAAAACCTTCAGGTAAATCTCTACCTATTGTTTCCTTAACAACTCTAGGACCTGCAAATCCAATCAACGCTTTAGGTTCAGCAATATTTATATCACCCAACATTGCAAAAGAAGCTGTTACACCACCCGTAGTAGGATCTGTTAAAAAAGAAATATAAGGTAATTTGTGCTCAGAAAGTTGACCAAGCTTACCACTTACTTTCGCCATTTGCATTAAAGAAAAACCAGCTTCCATCATTCGAGCTCCTCCAGACTTAGAAATAATCATGAATGCTGCATTCAATTCAATTGCTTTGTTAATTCCTCGAACGATTTTTTCCCCCATTACAGAACCGAGTGATCCTCCGACAAATGCAAAGTCCATAGCGCTTATAACTAAATCCATTCCATCAACAGTGCCATATGCCGTTCTAACAGCATCCTTCAAACCTGTACTTTTCTGAGACGAAGCAATTCTATCTGTATACTTCTTAGTATCCTGGAATTCTAGTGGATCTGCTGAAGATAAATCAGCATCAATTTCTGTAAACTTTTGATCATCAAAAATTAATTGAAAGTACTCTTCCGAACCTATTCTCTCATGATGTGAACATCTATCACATACGTAACTATTTTTAATAAAATCAGCTTGAGTAAATACTGTTTTACAGTTAGGACATTTATGCCATAACCCCTCTGGAGTTTCTTTTTTCTCAGAAGTAGAAGTTGTTATACCTTCTTTATTTCTTTTAAACCAACTACTCATATCAATATTACCCTAAAGTATTTACATTATTTAAATCCTCAAAAGATTGAGTTAATCTTTTCACAAAAGTTAATTCACTTTCTCTAACCCATTTTCTAGGATCGTAGTATTTTTTATTCGGAAGCTCTTCACCTTCAGGATTACCGATTTGAGTTTTCAAATAATCTTGGTACTTTAGTACATAATTCAATGTACCTTCAGTATAAGCAAATTGTAAATCAGTATCAATATTCATTTTCACTACGCCGTAACCAATAGCCTCGCGAATTTCCTCCAAAGTTGATCCTGAACCACCATGGAATACGAAATCAACAGGATTATTTTTTGTGTTAAATTTTTCTTGAACAAAATCTTGAGAATTTCTCAAAATTTTCGGCGTCAACTTAACATTTCCTGGTTTATAAACACCATGTACATTTCCAAAAGCTGCTGCAATTGTAAAACGAGGGCTTACCTTCATTAGCTCTTCATAAGCATATGCTACTTCCTCTGGTTGTGTATATAATTTTGAACTATCTACATCCGAATTATCTACACCATCTTCTTCTCCACCAGTAATACCCAATTCAATCTCTAAAGTCATACCGATTTTACTCATTCTCTCAAGATATTTTTTACAAATCTCGATATTTTCAGTAATTGGTTCTTCAGACAAATCAATCATGTGTGATGAATATAAAGATTTTCCAGTTTCTTTGTAAAACTGTTCTGAAGCATCGAGTAAACCATCTATCCATGGCAATAATTTTTTTGCAGCATGGTCAGTATGTAAAATTACCGTTGCACCATATAATTCAGCTAGAGCATGAATATGTTTTGCACCAGTGATTGCGCCTGCGATGGCGGCTTTTTCATTAGCATTGTCTAATGATTTACCAGCATTAAATAAGGCACCACCATTTGAAAACTGAATTATTACAGGGGCATTTAGTTTAGCTGCTGTTTCCATAACAGCATTAACAGTGGAAGAACCTGTAACATTTACGGCTGGTAAAGCAAACCCTTTTTCTTTAGCGTATTGAAATATTTTTTGAACATCGTCTCCTGTTGCAACACCAGGCTTAATTCCATGACTCATAATGTTTTTTTTTTGGCAAATTTAGTTAGAAAAAATTAATAGTAAAAAGCTTATTAAACATATTTTAATTAAGGCTTTCACACATTTTAACCGAATTATATAGGTCGACTACTTTTCCATACTTAGAGAGTTCTAAAAATTTAACTTTATTTAATTCACCTGGTTTTAACTGAAATGTTTTTCCATAATCTTTACCTGTTTTCACAATAATCTCTTTAATTTTTAACATAGAAAGTTCTGGATAATATGATTTTAATAGAGCAGCAACTCCTGAAACCATAGGAGCAGCCATTGATGTACCATCAAGCTTTTTATATTTATTGCCAGGAATAGTATTCAATATATCTTGACCTGGAGCAAAAATATCGACTGAATTCTGACCATAATTCGAAAAATCTGCAGCTAAACGACCATTATCATATTCAGTTGAAGCCCCAACAGTAATCAATAAATTCAGTGGACTAGATTGAAAATCATATTTTACAGAGGGGAAATTTGATTCAATATCAATATTTTTATGATCATTGCCTGCGGCATGAACTAATAATACATCCTTGCTATCAGCATATTCCATTGCTTGATAAACTTCTTTTTGATAATTAGAATAAGCTTTACCAAAAGACATATTTATAATTTTTGCTCCATTATCTACTGCGTATCGAATAGCGAGCGCAACATCTTTGTCATGTTCATCACCATTTGGTACTGCTCTTAAAGACATAATTTTAACGTTATCAGCAACACCATCACCTCCTAAATTATTATTTCTAATTGCAGATATAATACCTGAAACATGTGTACCATGTAGAGCATCACTTCCTTCTACATCGTTATTTCCATAAAATCTATCTTCAAAATTATCCGATTTATCACCTATTAATTTACGATCATCAAAATCTGCATTTAAATGATAATTTAATTCATCTTCAACTTGCTTTAATTGCTCATTTAAAGTCTCTTCAGTAAGTTCTCCATTGAATAGAGAAATAGCAATATTTTTAACTTGAATTTCTTCCTCTCCTACCGCTTTCCAATTTTTTAAATCTTTTAAACTGTAATCTTTCTTGTTTAATTTAAACTCTACGTAATTAGGAATAAATTTAATAGCTTGGAGCAGTTGTTTAGTTTGAGTTTTATAATTTTCATATTCTAAACGATCTAATTTAATTTCTTCTTTAACTTTATTATATAAGTTATACTCTTGACTTTCCTCTATTTGTGATTTTTTCAATCTTTCATATTTATCTCTTAAATCAGCATAAATTCTTACTTTTTCATACCTTGCATATTCAAGATTTTCACCTTTTGAATTACCTAAAAAATTCCAACCATGAATATCATCAACATATCCATTTAAATCATCATCAATTTTATTTCCTGGTATTTCTTTTAAATTCACCCAAATTTTTCCTTGAAGATCTTCATGCTCGATATCAACACCAGAATCAATTACTGCAACAACCACTTCTTTTCCTTTTTTGTTTTTTTGTTTTAGGAATTTATATGCCTTCTCTGTATTTAATCCTCTTTGGGAATTATACCAATTGATTTGGTTGTCTTTTTGAGAAAACAAACTTGTACTTATAAAAAGTAAAAAAATTAGATTTATTTTAACCATTGTATTTTATGCTATTTAATTAAACTTACATGTCCAATGAATTCCTTATTCTCATTGGTAACTGAAATAGTTTTTAATTTATAAATATAAATATCATTAGGACATAATTCACCATTATAAGTACCATCCCAATAACATTTTCTTAATTCATTTGTGAAAAATACACACTCTCCCCAACGATTATAAATGTAAAATTCAATTGATTTAATAGATGTTAGAACAGGATAAAAAACATTATTATAAATATTATTATCAGGTGTAAAAGCGTTAGGAATAAATACAGAAGGAGTATTATATACCAAAAAATAAATTGTAGTATCTCCTTTACAACCAAATTCATCTGTTACCAACAATCTAATAGCATGATTTGCAGAATCAGAAAGTGTTACTGAAGTGTTGTAATCTTTCGAAACAAATTCTCTATCTACAAACCAATTATATTTTGTTACATTTTGAGATTTATTTAGCAAAAAAATAGGAGAATTTATTACAGGATTTCCTTGAATTTCAAAATTTACATACGGCCTTAAAACTTTAACAAAAAAACTATCACGAATCTCAAAAGTTCTACAATCATCCCCTACATTTGCATAAATCCAAGCTGAAGTTTTATTTTTAGCAAAAACAAAATCATTCTTTGAGGAAAAATTTTCCCACCTGTAAGAATAATTACCATATCCACCAACAGCATTTATTTTTACTAAACTTGAATCCAAATAACAGATAACGGAATCTCCAATCATATTTGAAATTAATTGTGGACTTGTAATAATATACTTAAATTGAGTAGAAGCAGTATCACCACAACGATCAGAAACGATAACTTTATAAATAGCAGTTTTATCCGGTCTTAGTGTATCTATATCTTGATCAGAAAAAAGGACATTGTCTTTATACCATTTGAAACTATATTCCCCCCCTCCATTTAAAGCTTTTATCGGAATATAGGTAGGTTTGAACGGGCATATTTCTGTAAAATCAGAGATAGAATTTAATGTAATTGGCAAATAAATTGGAATTATCACCTCATTTGAAACAGTTAATGGAGTATTAAAACACTGATCATTAACTGTTACAGAATATTTAGTAGTAGTTGTAGGTAAAATTTGAATTGAATCTTGAAAGCTTCCCGTTGACCAAACATACGAATAAGGAGATAATCCACCTTCTACAATAGGCTTTAAAAATATTGATTGATTCTCACAATGTATGGTGTCATTCAGAAGTTTTACATCTAATGGATCAATACTCTGAATTAAAAATTTCACTCTAATTGGCTCACAAATTTCAGGTCCTGAAAAAACTAAAATAAGTGAATCTAAAGTATCTTTCTCTTTATCATACAAAGCTTTAAAAGTTATCTCCTTATTTAATTCACCTGAATTAAAGGTAATAGTTTTAGGTATAGTACTTGTATAATCCTTATTTAAAATCGCACTACCCTCAATCGCTATATTCAATATCGTATTTCGATTAATAAACTGAGCAGCTCTATTTATATTAATTTTTGCTGAAGTACAATTTTCATACATTTTAGTGCTGTCGTCTTCAAAAAAATAATTTGAAAGCGTTTGTTTAATTTCAAATTTCGTAGGTACAGACAAACTCTTTGCACTTAAGAAGATAGCAGAATCGTACACATAATCTTGAATATCAGCAATTGCTAATATCAAATGATATGTTTTTCCACATTGTACTACCGCCCTTGCAGTCAAAACTTTAGTAAAACCATCATATTCGATCGTTTGTCCATTTTCATTTGAAATATAATAATTTGAATTTCTAAGTTGATTCACATTATTAATTGCTACAGTATTTCCATCAGGTAAAATCGCGATATTTTTCACTCCTGAAATACCTGGTCCAGAAATAAAAAAACCAAATATATCGTTAAACTCTTTATCAACATATTCTGGGTACTCATCAGATGCAAACACATATTGGAACTCGATTGTATCTCCTTGTGGGGTAAAATCAAACTCTAACACCGCTGCATCATAGGAGGTTGATCCTAGTAAACTATATCCAGGCTTAGCAAAGTCAGTTGATTTATCATCCTCATTATTAGGGCCTGTTGCGTTGTAAATACTACCTGTTGACAAGATTATACCTTCTTTAATACCGAGATTAGTATTATTTGCAGTAAAAGTTCCTAATGCATTTGACGCACCTCTAAAAGTAACATTAGATATCTCGACACCTTTACCTTTTAAAACTTGATTTACAATACCACTTGGTGTGTACTTTTTTGAAATTGTTAATTGAGAATAAGAAAAAAATGAACAAAAAATGAATATAAAACTAAAAAATAGTTTCAAAGAAAAATATTTTAAATTATTCTTTAGTAACACATACATATTAAACTCCTTGTAAACTACATAACGAATGATAAACTCCATTTAGTGCATATAATTCTTCATGTGTTCCTTGTTCAACTATATTTCCTTTTTGTAGTACAACTATTTTATCTGCATTCCTTACAGTACTTAGACGATGCGCAATAACTAAAGATGTCCTATTTTTCATTAATTTTTCTAATGCATCCTGTACTGTTTTTTCACTCTCTGTATCAAGTGCTGAAGTCGCTTCGTCTAAAATCAATATTTCTGGATTGCGTAATACAGCTCTAGCAATGCTAATTCGTTGTTTTTGTCCTCCTGAAAGCTTATTTCCCCTCTCTCCAATATTTGTATCATATCCTTCATCTAATTTAGAAATAAAATCATGTGCATTCGCAATTTTTGCAGCTTCCATGATGGCTTCATCTGAAACATTTTCAAGTCCAAAAGCAATATTGTTTTTAATCGAATCATTAAATAGTATGGATTCTTGACTAACAATACCAATATGACTCCTTAATTCTTCTAAACCAATATTTTTAACATTAATTCCATCAATTAATATCTCTCCTTCTTGTATGTCGTAAAAACGAGGTAATAGATCTGCGATTGTAGATTTTCCACTGCCTGATTCACCTACAAGTGCAATTGTTTTTCCTTGAGGAATTTCTAAATTTATATCCTTTAATACCCACTTATCTTTGTATTTAAACTTTATATTTTTATAGGTAATTCCTGACTTAATTTTATCAAGTTTGACTGGATTTTCTGACTCATAAATTTTCTCATCTAAATTTAAAATTTCATTGATACGATCTTGAGAAACTTTCGCTTTATTAAGATTGGAAATACAAAAAGCAATACCTGAAATTGGTCTCAATAATTGAGAAAAAACGATAATAAAAGTTAAAAACTCCTCCCCAGTTAAGCTTGCACTTTCTCTTGAATCCAAAATCATGGAACCACCAAACCACACAATACAAACCAAAACAACAGATCCTAAAAATTCATTTAAGGGAGATGATAGATCTTTTTTTCTAAAAGTCAATGTGATTAATTGCTGATGTCTCAAGTTGATTTTACGAAATGTTTCCTCAACATATTTTGTGGCATTAAATCCCTTTATTATTCTAATTCCAGTTAAATTCTCTTCTAAAGAAGAAAATAACACACCCATTTGTTCTTGCCCTTCTTTGGCTGTTTTCTTTAAACTTTTACCAATTCTAGATATAATTAAAGCAGAAATTGGAAGTAAAATCAAGGAAAATAAAGTTAGAGATGGACTCCAATAAATCAATACTACCAAATTGATAATTATAGCAATCGGTTCACGAAAAATCAATTCTAACAAACAAACTACAGCAACTTCAATTTCATTCACATCACTATTCATTCTTGCCATGATATCCCCTTTTCTTTCTTCCGTATAAAAAGAAAGTGGAAGACGTAATGCTTTACGAAACAGATTATCACGTACATCACGTACTACTGACATTCTCAGAAATGATTGAAAATAAATAGCTAAATACCTAAAAACATTTTTAAGAAAAAAAGCGGAAACTACCGTTATACAAACAAAAAGGAGTGCTTCTTTTGGATCTTTTAACACCATTTGTTGCATGGTATATTCATACCACTTTGAACAATATTTAAAAAAATCAAGAAATCCTCCATGGTATATTGGTTCTTTGATCCAATTAATTTCATCCTTATTTTTAGGGAAAATCAACTGAAGAACAGGGATAAAAAGAACAAGTGATAACAAGTTGAAAATAACAAACATTAAATTTGAAACGATCACCATGATGGCGACGAATTTGTATTTAAATGTTTGTTTATATAATTCGATAAGTGATTTCATTCAAACGAATATAGAAATTTGATTTTTGATTTAGCGTTAAAATACGTTAACGATTATGTTGACTCAAATGTTCGAAGATTTCTCTATCAGCTTCAGTGAATGGAACATTTCTTCTTTCCATCATCGCTTTTGCTGCCTCTATCGCTTTTTCTAATTGAAAATCAACCACACGATGATTTGCCCCCCCCCAAGAAAAGGAATCAATTTTTTTAGATGGAAAATCTCCTCCATAAATATTTGCAGAAACACCAACTACGGTTGCTGTATTAAACATCGTGTTAATCCCACATTTACTATGATCACCCATCATTAATCCCATAAATTGAACATCGGTATTTTCCATTTGATCGGTTTCATATGAGTAAGCTTTAACATTTGAATAATTATTCTTCAAGTTAGAGGAGTTTGTATCCGCACCTAAATTACACCACTCACCGATTACAGCATTACCAATAAAACCATCGTGCCCCTTATTTGAATAAGCTTGAAAAATAACATTATTTACTTCCCCTCCTACCTTACAATGCGGACCTAAAGTTGTAGGGCCATATACTTTAGTTCCTAATTTTAATCCTGCAGATTCACACAACGCCAACGGTCCTCTTACAACCGAACCCTCCATAATTTCTGCATTTTTACCAACATATATCGGTCCTGATTTTGTATTTAAGATACAAGCTTCTACACTTGCTCCTTCTTCTAAAAACACAAGAGATGCATCACCTATAATAGTATTTGATGTAGATAAAGTTTGTGATTTTCTCCCTTGGGTTAATAGTTCAAAATCAGCAGTTAATACTTTTCCATTTTGTTGATATAAATCCCAGCGTTGATTTAATATTAAAGGAGCTTCGCCGTTAAATTCAACCTCATCTTTAATCGCATTCCCTTTTTCAGCAATACAAATACCATTTATTACAAGTCTTGTGTTCTTTTTTAACGATTGAATTTGATCTACAAGCTCTTGATTTGGAATTACATTTGCATTTATTTTAATATCCCATTTATCCGTTCCTTGAAACTTATTTTGTAAATAACTTTCTGTTTCATAAAATATTTCAACATTAGGTAAGAATTGTTTCCAACGTTCGTCATTTGTTAAAATACCTATACGTAAATTTCCAACAGGACGAGTTAATGTTAACGGTGCAAAGCGTAAATGCAACCCATTATCCGACAATACTATTCTCATTTTTTCTACTTGTTATAAATAATAAGACAAAAGTGATTAATCCATTTAATATCAACATTTCGTTACCAAATAGATAACCCGAAAATATTTTTTCTGAATTTTTATCTAATAAATAACAAAAAAGCGGAGAAAGGATACAAACAAATGGAACTACTTTTTCTTTAATTGCTCTTTTCGTAAGGATTCCAAAGCTAAACAATCCTAACAAAGGACCATAGGTATAACCAGCTATCACAAAAATCAAATTGATAATACTTTTGTCGTCTTTCCATTTAAAGTAAAACACTAATAATAAAAATAATACCGCAAAACTCAAATGAACTATTTGACGAATACGCACTCGTTTTTTCTCATCTAAATCTTCTCTACGTTGAAAACCAAGAATATCAATACAGAATGAAGAAGTTAACGCTGTAATAGCTCCATCAACAGAAGGAAACAAAGCTGAAATTAAACCAATAATGAAAATGATAAAAATTCCTTGAGGTAAATGATTTTGAACGATTGCTGGAAACATATCATCCGGTTGGTATTCCCAACCATTTTGTTTCGCAAAAATGTAAAGCATTCCTCCCAAGAATAAAAATAACAGATTAACAAACAACAATACTACTGAGAAAGAAACCATATTTTTTTGAGCATCTTTCAAATTCTTAACACTAATATTTTTCTGCATCATTTCTTGGTCTAATCCAGTCATCGTAATGGTAATAAAGGCCCCTCCTAACACGTGTTTCAAAAAATAATCTTTTTTCAACCCATCAAACGCCCATACTTCAGTTAATTTATTGGTTTTCATTTCTGTCCAAATCGTGCCCCAATCCCATCCCAAGTTACTTTGAATAGAGAAAATACACACAACTAAAGCTAACAACATAAAAACGGTTTGTAAGGTATCAGTCCAAACAATTGTTTTTACTCCTCCTTTCAGAGTATATAACACAATCATTGTCATAATCAACACAGTTGTTAACCAGAAAGGAATTCCTAATTCATCAAAGACAAATAATTGTAACACATTAATAACCAAATATAAACGAACAACAGCACCTAGTGTTCTTGATAAAATAAAATACCCTGCCCCCCATTTATATGCTTGAAAACCAAGTCGAAATTCTAAATAACGATAAATAGAAGTAAGGTTATATTTGTAATATAGAGGCAATAGCACATAGGCAACAACAAAATATCCGATGAAAAACCCTAACACTAATTGATAATAATGCCAACCACCAACACCGACTGCACCAGGAACTGAAATAAATGTAACACCAGACAAGGATGTACCAATCATTCCGAAAGCTACCAAATACCATGAACTTTGTTTGTTTCCTGAGAAAAAGGATTCTGAATCTGCTTTACGTGACGTGAAATACGCTATCAAAATCAACACTAAAAAATAACAAACGAGCACAGAGGCTACTATCATTGAGTTCATACCTTTCAAATTACGAATTGAAAATCAAATACTTTAAATAAAAAAGCATTTAATGTTCCCTTTTTACAAACTCATAAAGTTAGTAAAATAGAATTTGATATGGAAATTAGATTTAAATCTTCCTCAAACCAATGCGTTTGCGCGCCACATCAACCTCCATCACCTCCACATTTACATGTTCATGCAAAGCGATATGCTGTGTTGGATCTTCGACATATGCATCTGAAAGATTTGATTTATGAATCAAGCCATTTTCTTTAATTCCGATATTTACAAAGGCACCAAAAGCGGTTACATTGGTAACTATCCCTGTTAATTTAAACCCTACTTTCAAGTCTTCAATTGAACGAATAT
>Ga0315905_10006275_pt1 | contig 12076 bp, 9 predicted proteins | sample LakEriMetagenome_5_FD_203522 | JGI IMG/M metagenome (GOLD analysis project Ga0315905, IMG submission 203522) | Freshwater fungal communities from buoy surface, Lake Erie, Ohio, United States - Buoy 4 MA121 | ecosystem: Environmental > Aquatic > Freshwater > Lake | place: USA: Lake Erie, Ohio...
TGAACGGTTCTGGTCTAGCTGTTTGGATTCCATGACCAGGATCTGATCGAGAGGAAACCAGTCGAGGTATCGGCGCAGTTGCGATCCATAGTTCGAAGCGAGTACACAGTGAGATTTCTGGTCCTCGCGAAGGAACTCGGCCAAAGGTCGGCGTGTGCCGTACTGCCTACAATGCATGAGGTAATGCGACTTGATTCGGCTCATCGGTTCCCGAACAAGATAAATCAGCTTGACCTGGGGGATCAGTCGAGCCATCCGTTCTGGGACTTCGGGCAGGGCGGGCCAATGCGAATAGGCGGGCGAAGCTTCGCCGCAGATCCTTTTTTCGCTTCGGTAGAGATTCTTGTACCAGTCGATGCCTCGCCGCCATCGCCCCATGGGCTCGTCCGCGTCGATGAAAAAACGAGGCTCTTTCGGCCTAGCCATCTGAATCTCAGGATGGAGCGAAAGGTAGAAATCCAGGCTGGTGGTGCCTGCCTTGGCTGCGCCGATGATGATGAAATCCGGCAGGCGTCCGGCACGTTTTTTCATGAACTTCGTCGATCTAAGAATAATCCAGGGGAGAGACTCAAGCGGTAAGCCGAGACGGGCGCCGTTCCGCTGTGCGCTCTTGCAGTTACTCCTTTGGTTGCAGAGTCTTCTCTAGCAACAGCGCCCCTTGAGAGTATAGGTCGACGATTTCGTCATCGCCATCGACAAGCAGAGTCGGGAGGCAAAAGGTCAAGCCTGATGAGGGGTGGCAGGAGAGGGGGCGACTGCTGGCGGAGTGGGTGCGTTAGTGGCACTCTCGATCGGCAGGCTGGATCCCTGATGCGATGAATGCAGAATCATGATCTTCTGCCAGATTTTTCGCGATAGGTCGGTGGTGAGTGTTTCCACTTCATTCACGGACGAGACCATCACCGGGTCATCGAAGTGATTCAGGTAGACCGCAGCGATCTTACCGGTCAGGGCCAGCAGTTCCGAGCAGTAATCGAGGTAGCGTCCAAGGAGAAACGCATCCAGCTTCACCACGGGTGACGACTTGGTGGACTGATATGCTTTGCCCTGCGATCGCTCGGGATCCTTCGTCAACTGGTGCATGTCGATCACGTGCGCGATCGAGCGGAGTTCATGGATCGCCTTGAGTCCTTTGCGCCGCTTGTAGCGGTTCTCCAGAGTCACCATGAAGAAGATGGCCGCCATGATCAGAAACAGTTCGTTGATTGCTGCTTCCATCACCTGGATCAGTTCGGTCCAGTCGAGCGAATCGTTTTCGGTCCACTGCATCAGCGTGAACTGGCCGACCAGCGCGGCGACGATCACAGCGATCATCAGAAGAGTCAAAATACGAAGCCAATAGAGAGGTCGCCCCAACCAGTTCGACCGCCGCTCGGCATCGGCCGAAATCTCTCGAAGCGATGCGCACACTCTTCCCAACCCCGACCCCGGAAACCGCTCCTCGATCCGCTCATGAAGCTGCCCCAATGTCTGTTCGATCAGTTTCGGCTGAAGCTGAAATCGATTCTTCTGCATCTTGCTGGCTACCTTAGAAAGCCGCTGGGGTACGACTCTGGATCAAGCGAAGTGCTGGAATGGCTGACCGGCTTCGTGACTGCTTCCAACCCGATGGAACCAAGGGGAGGATCGATCTTTCGGTCGCCGGCCTCGTTCGTATTCTATCGATGGATGGGCAGCTCGTTGTAAAGATTGCATGAATGGGTATTTCGATGGTAGTTTTTTCCTGAGGATTCATTCGGGATACATCGACCGATTTTCATGCGAAGACGACGAAATGAACCAGGGCAATTTGCGACGTTTGGTGGCCGATGGGTTGCTGACCTTCATGGCGATTTGGGGGTACGCGCCGCTTTGGTCTTCGGATCCCGTAGCGGGAGCAGAGACTAATTCTTCGAAAGGGCAGTGCCTGGGGGTGCGAGAGACATGGGAGTCGTCCGCGACGGGATGGTTGGCTGAAGGGCCGTGGCAGGTTCATCGGGGTCAGTGGGGAGAGATCGATCAGCAGGATGCGGACGGAGTCGGTCGCAAATACAGGATCGCGTCAGGTCAGATTTCGCAGATCAAGCGACCTGTCGAGTTGGATTCGGTCGATCACATCGTCCTGCAGGGGTGGTTCCAAGATCCTGGAGAGCCAACATCCAGCACGCTGGGACTGGCAGCAAAGGGTCTCGATCGCCAAGCCACCATCGTCGGGATTGGAACGACGGGGAAGAGTACCTATCGGATTGAATTTTCGAGCGATCCCGATGGTGGCTCGGGGATGCAGGAGTTGGATACCTCGGTCGAGATCGAGGCTGGCTGGCATTTCCTGCGACTGGATCTGGTGCAGGATTGGGATAGCCCGATGCGGTGGCAGGGGAAATGGACGATCTGGAACACCAGCCAAACCGAATCGCATCAGGGATCGTTTTCGCTTACTTTTGCTGCCGAGTCGATCGGTTGGATCCTGTTGGGGGGAACGGGACCATCGATGGGTGCGCATGCATGGGATGATGTGGCAACTGGATCCTTGAAGCAGATCGGGCCTTCCCCTGCTCTGCCACAGACTTGGACTATCTCCGCGAAAGCCTCTTCCCAGTTAGCAGGCTGGGAGGCGAATCGAGTGACCGATGGGGATGTGCAGACCGTTTATTCGTCCAATGGCCATGGGGATCATGCGGAGGCGACCGAGTGGGTCGCGATCGATCTAGGGGGGATCCACACCGTCGACTCTCTGCAGTTGACGCCACGGCAGGCAGGCTTGGGATTTCCGGTCGACTATCAAATTGAAAGTTCGTCCGACGGCGACCAGTGGACCCTTATCCCGGGGCAGGTTCATCATGGGCAGGAGCGACCGGAGGGTGTCGTCCTCCATCGTTTTTCCGAATCGGTGCGGGCTCGAGCTATTCGGGTGCGTGCCACGAGATTGGGGTCGGATAGCCTGGAGCCCGGAGGTCAGCATTACCTTCAGCTTGCCGGCATAGAAGTGCCCAGGTTGAAACTGGAAATGCAGCCATGGACACAACCGGGAGAGTTGCGGGACAAGAGCATCAATTCGACGGGGACTTTCTCGGCGGTGCGTCTGGAGCGGGAAGATGCGCCGACGGCTAGGTATCTGGCCGAGCACCCTGAGTATCTGGCGAATCATCCTTTTGATGGGGTGACGATCCCGATCCTGATCGATGGCGACTACACCAGGTCGCAGGGATTAGTCAGTCAAAATCAGTTTGCATTGCATGAGATTGGAATGACTTCGCTACCGATCCCTTGGGAGGCGGTAGCAGATGCGGTGGAGGATCTGCGTCGTGTCCGATGGGGGCACTGCACCGACAATTTCCTTTGGTATGGGGTCAGCAATTTTCCGAACATGCGAAGCGAAGATGGCGACCGGGCGTATCCGGTCGATCCCGATTCGTCGGACCACTGGAAGACTGTCGTTGGCAATGCCGCGATCGGGGCGCGCGTGGCGAGGGAGGCGGGGCTGAGAGGATTTTTGGTTGATACCGAGCAGTACACAAAGTATCCATCGGGGGAGCGGCCCGAATTTCCGTGGGGGCTGGGGGATGCAAAGGTCTGGAAGGAACGGGGGCGGGAGTGGATCGAAGCGGTGCAGAAGGAGTACCCAGAGATCGAGCTGCAGTTCTTTTTTTCCTGGGGGGACGAGCATCGCGTTTGGCCGCATTATCAGAATCTGGTCCCCTTCATGAATGGGGTGTTGGCGGGGATTCGGCCTCCGGCTCGCATCATCCATGCCTTCGAGAGCACCTTCTGGTATGGTCAGGCCCGCGAGGTGCCTCCGGGGACGATCCAGCATTACGCGGGGGATCGAGAGCCGTACGCTATGGCCCGCCATGCAATCCGCAATCTCTGGAGGAACGAGTCGGATGCCCCGGAGAGGTACGACGCGTTTGTCGATGTCGGTATGGCGGCGTGGATGGAAAGCGACCCGTGGAATCTGTGGCCTGGGCAGGTCAGTGGGTATCAGGGCCCGACCGCGATCCTGGGCCGATCCTCCTGGCCCTCGATGCCCTGGTCGAATCTGGCGATGACCCTTGCCTATTCCGACAAGTACGTCTGGACTTGGTGTGCAAGCACCAATTATCCCGCGACATGGGAGTCGTTGAATCCATTTCTTGCATCGGTTGCCAATCAGACATTCAACACCGGCCGGGAGGCAGTCGATCGGCTGGAGGAGGATTTTGTCCGGGATCCGATGGCAAGCGGCTGGTACTTTGACTTCAGCTTCATGGAGATTGGACGACGCGACCGATCGGAGGATGCACCTCCGCAGATGGTCATCTCGACCGATGCGGTGGCGTATGCATGGAAGGAAGCGCTGCGAGCTATTTTGGTGCGGGGGCATTGGACTCGTGGGGAGTCGGGCGAGATCGAGGGGTTGGCTGCGGCTCAGCGGCGACGTTTTGTCCATCCCATCCAACCGCTCTCCCGAAGCGACGGTTTTCATCTGGAGATCGATTTTACGGTCGATCAGTTTGCAGAGGACGATGCGAATCCGATCCTTCTCGGGCTATTCCATAGCGTTGCACCAACCGATGGTCAGTCGGTTTGTTTGCGGGTTGGAGGTGCGAGGAACGTGGTGCTGCAGCTTGCTGGAGATGGCGATAGGTGGGAGTTGCCGTTGCCGATCGCCGAGGGTTTGGAAGTGGGGAGGCCGTATCGACTGGTGGTCGACTACCAGTCCCAGTCGCGGCGAATGGTGGTGGGACTATGCGAACGAGCGTCAGGGTTGGAAATCGGGCACGCAGAGGGGGTGCTAACGGACGCCAGCGGGACTTGGGTGGTCGACGAGGCAGGGGTGGCTCAGCGCGAGCAAGCGTATGCGGCGACCTCTGCGCGATCGTATCAGTTCCGATTGGAGGGACTGCGACTTCATCGCGACGCTGCCAACGGAAGGTGATGGCGGGGAACTTTTGTATCGGTAGGGTACGACTTACCGTGAGGAATGAGGTAGCGATCGAGTCTCCTTGCAGATAGTGGATCTACAGGCTAGCAGGAGCATTCCGACCGCTGGTAGAGACAGGATTGGGATGATGAAGCACTTTTTGCTGTCTGTTTTCGCTGTGCTGGGAGTTTTGGAGTCTGCCAGCGCCGATCTATTCCAGATGCCTGAGGGACTCATCAGTCTCCAGTTTGTGGAGGTTGACGCACTATCACTTGATCGTTAGCGACAACGGCGGAACCTTCAAGGATCTGACACTGCAGCTGGAAGGGCTCAAGCTGTCTGGTTCGCATCGTCGGACGGTCCAGGTGCTGCACGAAAGCTGGGGACGGGATCTGACCTACTCCGAGCAGTCGGGGCGATGGCAGATTGAACCCCACACGATGTGTTTCGGGGATATCAATGTCTGGGTGATTCCCAAGGAGTGATCGATCGGCTTTTTTCTGCGTAGCGCTTCCATCCTTCATTTTGCAATTTGTTTCTCGGTTCACGCGAAGGCACGAAGTCTGCGAAGCGACGAAGCAATGCAGTGCTAGGTACTTCTTGCGATTCTTGTTTGGATAAAAAATCGACTTCCATTAGCGGCACTAACCCTTCTGCCATGCGAATCGATAGGTCCCAGCGCGCACGGAAACAGTGGTCTTGTTCTTATGAACTATCTGCGTCTTGATTTCTTCGCGCCTTCGCGACTTCGCGTGAGACCAACTGATTCCAACGCTCGATCGGAAGGGCCATCCGGAGCGAAGGATTTCCGCTGGCTGGCGGCAGACGATAGAAGCCTACTTCTTTTTGCATTCTTGGCTTACCGCCGACAATCGTCCGAAAGAGCACTTTTTTCTGTCACATTTTCCACCCATCGGTTAACAGTCCTTGGGTGGGTAGGGGTATTTCAAGAGAACTGATTGAGCCAACGGAGATCAAGCCATGCGTTGCAAAGGCTATTGTGGCATTCTGATGGCGGTGATCTATCTGATGTCCATAGCCGATGGGGCCGCGCACGAAGGGCATGGCCACGGCGAGGTGAAGCCCAATTTGCGGGTATGGACCTTCGTCGATTCGGGGGCTCATATCCATGCTTCGTATGTTGCTGTCCGCGAAGGCAAAGTTCAGCTTCGGCGCGGCGACGGCCGCGTGGTTTCTCTGGAGGTTCAAAAGCTAACCAGGAAGGATCAGGAGTGGATCGAGCGGAAGCAGGAGGAGATTGCAAAGCTTCAAGCGAGACGGACCTCGGAAGAAGAGGTTTGCAGGCTGGTGATCGATGAGCAGGCTACGAGGTCGGTGATCGCCGAGATGTTCGCTCCGTTCGTCGAGCGGAAGGTGGTTCAGGTGCGGCAGGATGACCGTTACTTCTATGTCGAATCCAATGCGATGCCCGATCATCGCATGATGGTAGGGATCACCGCATGGCAACAGCAGGTACCGATCCCACAGCCCTACTTTGGCGGCAATGCATGGCGAATCCCCTTGCAGCCGGTCGTCGCCAAGAATCCCCTTTCGGCCAAGTCCCATTTCTTTCGTGGTGCGATCGCGCTGGCTGCCAATGGGGTTCCGATTTTCAATCCGATCAAGAACGACGGGCGGACCGACACCTTCCTTGCAGGAGAGCTGGATGAATTCGGTGGGCACTGCGGGCGGGCGGATGACTACCACTACCATATCGCTCCAGTTCATCTGCAGGAGATCGTCGGGAAAGGGAAACCGATTGCCTACGCGCTGGACGGGTATCCTATCTATGGTCTCACCGAACCGGATGGATCGCAGGTGGTGGGGCTAGACGAATTCAATGGACACACATCGGCTGAGCTAGGTTATCACTACCATGCCACCAAGAACTATCCGTACCTCAACGGTGGGTTTCATGGCGAGGTGTCAGAGGTCGAGGGGCAGGTCGACCCTCAGCCGCGGACCGGAGGGGTACGCGAAGCGCTACCGCCATGGCGAGGGGCGAAGATCACTGGATTCGAAGCGAGGGAGAACAAGAGCTACAGTCTCCAGGTAGAAGTGGGACGCGAGAGGCATTTTGTCCATTACCAGTTGCTAGAAGATGGATCGGTGAAATTTGAATTCGTCGATGCGAATGGCAACACCCGAACGGAAACCTACAAGCCACGAGCTCAGGGGCGTGGTGGGCGCGGCGGCGGCCAGGGTGCCGGTGGTGGGGGCGGTGGCCAAGGGGGTGGAGGAGGAGCGGGCCGTGGGCGACCGGATGGCGATCAGCCACCCGGGGATCGCCCACCTCGCGGTGGTCAGGGGAATCGACCCTCAGGACAAGGGACTGGAGGAAGACCGCCGCAGGGGCCACGTGGTCCCGGGGGTGGAGGGAGAGGCGGGCAGGGTCGCCAGGGCGATCGTGGTTCGATGCGGCCAGGAGAAAGAGGTGACCAAGATACCAGCAAGACGGCTCCGCTGATCATTCACCCCAAAAAAAGCGGTAGGTTCCAGTTGACCAGTCCAGCGTTTGCCGAGGGGGATCCCCTGCCCGATGCGTTCAACGGTAACGGAGATGGGATGACTCCGCCACTGGATTGGACAGGAGTCCCGGAAGGGACGAGAAGTTTTGCGCTGGTCATGGATCATATCGATCGCGACAACTACCTGAAAACCTATTGGAATCTATACAACATTCCCGCAGATGTTCGCTCGCTGCCGCGCGACGTCCAAGGAGTGGGGACGATCGGTGCCACCTGGAAACGGGATCAGGCCTATGTGCCACCTCATTCGGCAGGAGGTGGTAAGCAGACTTACACGATTCATCTCTACGCCCTGTCGGCAATTCCTGAACTGGATGCAAGTCAAGGGCCGGTGACACGTGAAGTCTTGCTGAAGGAGATCGAGCCGTTCATTCTGGATAGTTCTGAGCTGAACGTTACCTATCAGCGGCCTCGCGACGATCGAAAGTAGTTTGCATCGCAAGTCATCCGCCATGCTTTTCCGTGTATCCTGAACGCCGCATTTAGCGTTATGGTAGGCACGGGAGCGACTTGAGATGAAACGATTTTCCGAGGACTTCAGGACGAGACTTTCTGTTTTGGCCACAGGCGTTTTAGGCTGGTTGGCTGTCGGTCTTTTTCAGGTCGCCATGACCTCTCCGGCAGCGGCCGTGCCATCGCCCGGAGACGATACGGTCCAAGTCGTTTTCTCAGTGCGGCTTGAGAAGGATTTTCTGGCAAGGGAGTCATCGGCACCGTCTCTCTTCCTGGCGGGGAATCTGGAGCAACTTGGCTCATGGCGGCCTGATGGAGTGAGGCTGGACCGTCAGGAGGATGGGGAGTATCGCGCGACGGTCACCCTGGAGGTTGGCAAGGAAGTCGAATTCAAGGTGACGGCAGGTAGTTGGGGCCGAGTCGAACGGGACGACCAGGGGCGCGATATCGCCAATCGCCGAGTGCGGATCGATCGGCTGCCGGAAGGGAAGGTGCAGCGTGTCGAGGTGCTAGTTGCGGGGTTGGCATCGGGAATGCCCAGGGCATCGACGGTCACCGGTAAACTGGTGACGCACCCGGAAGTGCCGTCGAAATTCCTCAAGTCAGCACGGAAGGTAGCCGTTTGGTTGCCTGAGGGGTATGACGCGTCGAGCGAAGCGTATCCGGTACTCTACCTTCAGGATGGGCAGAATCTCTTCGATGCGGCGACGGCGGCATTTGGAGTTGAGTGGCAGGCAGACGAGTCGGCGGAGAGGCTGATCGCAGAGAAGCAGATTTCGGCAGTCATACTCGTTGGGATCTGGAATACGGCCGATCGCATCGCCGAATACACCATGACTGTGGACCCCAGGATTCAGCAAGGCGGAAGCGGTGGTGATTACCTTCGCTTTCTGGTCGAGGAACTCAAGCCGATGATCGATGAGACGTATCGGACACGGCCCGATCGGGGTTCGACATGGATCGGAGGTTCTTCCCTGGGGGGCCTGATCGCTCTTCATGCATGCCTGGAGCACCCGGAAGTATTCGGTGGATGCTTGGCTTTGTCGCCAACGTTGGGGTGGGATGACGAGCGATTGCTGAAGGAGTTGGAGGGGAAGGGAGGTTGGCCAGAAAATCTCGGGCTTTGGTTCTCGATGGGGACCTCGGAAGGGAGTACACAAGAAAGCAGGCAGGCCAACGTGGCACGATCTAGGCGATTGGAGGCGATTGTGTCTCATGGACGTGCAGATCGATCGGGAATCGCGAGATATACTGAAATCCCTGATGGCAAGCACCGTGAGCAGGACTGGGTATCCCCTTTCTCCTCAGGCCTGCATCGGGCATTCGCCAGATAGCAGTGGAATTCCAACGCCGTTGGCAGGACCATTGGGGAACCATCGCGAAGGCGATGGCGGTGTTTCCTTCAATTCTGGATCTGGAGTTATGGTGCTGTGCTCATACAGCAGTCGATCCGATTTGCGGATGCTTTGGGGCACAGTTAGGGGATCGCACCGAGTTCTTGTTATTCCATGCCATGGGATTTGCAGAAGAGCGACCAGGAAGCGGGGCGTTGATGGCATGAGTTCCATCCTTCGATTCCCGACCAAATTCATTTCAAGAGAAAGCGACAACTTCAATCCCATGCCGACTGGCCACCGGCATGATCGCTCGGGTATAGCATGCAAATCACGGTGATTCTCCCGACCTATAACCGACCGGCATCCCTGGAGCAGTGCGTGCAAAGACTTTGCAGTCAATCTTTGTCACCTGATCGATTTGAAATCGTGGTGGTGGATGATGGCAGCCGGGTTCCTGCAGAAGACATTTTGGCAGATGTTTTGGAGAAAACAGACGTCTCCCTTCGCGTGATTCGTCAGGCCAACCAAGGTCCGGCAATGGCTCGCAATCGCGGAGCCTTGGAAGCGGGGGGGCGGTATCTTGCTTTCACCGACGACGATTGCTTGCCGGACAGAGCATGGCTGGAGGATTTGCTGGTGGCGGCGGACCAGCATCCCGGTGCGCTGCTATCCGGGAGCACCTGGAATGGGATCCAGAACGATAGCCTAGCAGAGACCAGTCATCTGATTTTGGAGATGGTTTACGAGCATTGCAATCGCGACCCCCGGCAAGCAACCTTCATGGCAAGCAGCAATTGGTGCTGCAGTCGAGAGGATTTTTTGCAGGTTGGCGGTCTCGACGGTACCTTCTCTTTTCCCGGTGGTGAGGACCGTGATTTCTGCGACCGCTGGATAAGAAGTGGTCGGTCAATCGTCGTGTTGGGATCCGCCAAAGTGGAGCATCGGCATGGTCATACCTTGCGATCATTTCTCGCCATGTATTACCGATATGGAGTCGGTGCCCGGATCTATCATCGCAAAAAGAAACTGCGGGACGAGGCGAAACAAAGGGTGCTTTTTCCTTTCTATATGTAGATGCTCAAGCAACTTCCGGGAGTTCTTTGCCGCTATCCGAGTTGGTGGAAGCGTTGCAAGATTGCGGGTGCGTTGTGCTTGTGGCAAGTCGCCAATGCCTGCGGTTTTTTGAAGGAGACCATCTCTGCTTCCGGTAATACGTCCGGCGGTTAGCGAAGATGTTCCCGCGGTGCTGATCGTCTTGCGTCGCGTGAAGGCATTGGGCTGGATCGAAGTCGGCGGTTTTGTCGGAACGGAGGTGGAAGTGGGAGAGCATTCCAGCATGCGGAATTGGATTCCGTAAGAAGCTAGGGGTTAGATCCCAGCATGGGGTTCGGTGTCAGGAGGATCAGCGTCGGGGGGATCGGTCCAGGAGATGTCTGGGTTGTGTCCGACGCCGTGAGGTTTGGTGACGCCATCGACCGTCGAATCGGCAGTCAGTCCACCTCTGCGTCCTTCGGCCAACGAGGGAATTGGTAAGGCGGGTTCGCACGACCCAACGACGACCGTGATGTTGTCGGTGCCTCCCTGATCGTTCGCTCCAGCGATCAACGCATCACACAGAGCGTCGAGGGCATCGTAGCGTTCCAGCAGTGCAGCCATTTGGTCATCGGCCAAATGTTTATTGAGGCCATCGCTGCAAAGGAGAAGTTTGTCGCCCAGTTCCAGCAAATGGCGTTCGATATCTGGAGCGACCTCTTTGCCTCCGCCCCCCATCGCATTGACCAGGACGTTGGACCACGGCGATCGTTCTGCCTCTTCGGCCCGCATCCCTCCCTGGCTGACCAGTTCCGCGGCTACAGTGTGATCCCGCGTCAGGCGTCGGATCTGGCCATCGCGATAGAGGTAGCACCTGGAGTCACCGACATGTACTAGGTAGAGCCATGGCCAGACGACATAAGCCATGGTGAGCGTGGTGCCCATTCCTTCGTGTTCGGGTGATTGGGCTGCATCGCGGAGAATGCGCTGATGAGCTCCCTTGCAGACCAGAGCCAGTTGATCATGAAAGCGCGTGATCTGGGCGGGGTCTTCCAGGAAGGGAAGGTCGTGCAGCATGCCGGAGACAAGCGAGTCGAGTGCCAGCGCACTGGCTCGATTACCCGAGGAATGGCCTCCCATCCCGTCGGCTACCAGCAGCACCCAAGCGCGGGGGGAACCTGAGATGCGTCGTCCCTCTGGGGCGTTGAGGCTGGTCTGTCCAACACACAGAGTCTTGACCAATTCGCCGTGAAGGAACTGATCTTGGTTGCTGGAACGTTTGCGTCCCACGTCGGTCCGCCCAAAAGCTCGCACCACGCCAGACATTTGTTCCTCTCCAATCACATCAACACAGATCCCTCGGGGACTGCATCAGATATTCAAGGGTGGGGGTTTCCCTTCGAATCCTGGGATCGTGCCACATCGGCAGTTTCGAGCAAGCGTGGGAAACCAAGTAAGATGAGTTTCTGTATTCTAACCCCCAGTTGCTTGTAGGGTGGTGAATCCTAGCGTCCGAACGGAAAGAAATTGCTGGTACTGTTGTGGGGCATCACCTTTGGTCTTCGGAAGCTCTAGAATCAGCCGACCGATGGTGACCGAGGAGTTTTCCAGATTGGACTTTCAGAGGGAATTCGACGATGCAGATCGAGGTGGTAGCGCACATTCATGCCAAGCCGGGTTTGGAAGTACAGCTTGGTGAGGTGCTGGAGGGGTTTGTGGAGCCGACGCGGCGGGAGGAAGGGTGTTTGCGGTATGACCTGCTAGTGGACGTGGATCACCCTGGCAAATTCACTTTCATCGAAGTCTGGGCCAGTCGCGAGGCGCTGGAGGCGCATGGCCGTTCC
>Ga0315905_10006276_pt1 | contig 12076 bp, 10 predicted proteins | sample LakEriMetagenome_5_FD_203522 | JGI IMG/M metagenome (GOLD analysis project Ga0315905, IMG submission 203522) | Freshwater fungal communities from buoy surface, Lake Erie, Ohio, United States - Buoy 4 MA121 | ecosystem: Environmental > Aquatic > Freshwater > Lake | place: USA: Lake Erie, Ohio...
ATACATTTTCTACATGATGCATTCCATCAATAAATATGACATCATATTTTTGTAATAATTTTTTTTCAAAAAACTCATCCGATGTGCATTTAATAATACTAGAATCTTTGCATTTTGGATCAGGATCTACTCCTGTTTTATTTAAAAAATGAACATTATTATAAGTGTATCCATTTTCTACACCAATTTCTAAATAATTACTTGTTTTATCCTTTATTAAGTTAATTACTTCATGCCTATTATTAAATAATGGTGCATTATATTTTGGTCTTTGAATACCTATATCTAAAATCTCATATTTTTCAGTCGATAGATATAGAAGTTTAAAATAATTTGTTAGTTCTTCATTTGTATTGTCTATTAAAGAATAACACTTTATCTTATCTAGTTTTAAATAATCTAATCTTGACCAAAGATATTCATTTGTGCATTTGTTTTCTAATAAAATAAAATCGTAAGAAATGTCTCCTTTTTCTTTTGCGTATAATTCTCTAATACGGTCTAAATTGTAAATAAGACTATCATAACCAATAATACAAATTTGATAATTTGCATCTGGATTAACTAACAAGTTGCAGTATTTGTTAGTATAAGTTGATTGATCTCTTAACCAAATCTTAGAATGCTCATCTATATATTTTTTATCTTCATATGCATCAATTCCTTTCATTTTTTCATGAATATTATATGCCTCATAATAAATTGGACTGATATATTCTGGACCTATACGATTAATTTCTGCATTTCTAATAAGTGAAAAATTATTTTCTCCATCATTCATGTATTGAACATAACCTAATTTATGTATTTTGGCCGATTTATACCCTTTTTTATCAGCTGCACTTATTCCCGTTCTTATTAAAATCTCATAATCATCGCATATATGTAAATGTTCACTGTAACTACCTAATTCTAATAAAAATTCTCGGCGCCATATTCGTGGATGATTTGGACAGCAAACTAAATGACTCAATGTAATATTATTTATGTTAGGTGTAATATATACTAATCGCCATTTGTCCTTGTATTTTATCGAATAATATCCGCCATATCCTTTGCAAATAAAATCACCATACCACTGATTTCCACCAGATTCATAAACACAAATACAATCCATATAAATGAAACCTACTTCTGGTTTTTCATCAAATAAATTTGCGGCATCTTGTAAAACATCCGGTAAAATTTCGTCATCATGATCCATTTCCAATACATATTTTCCTCGACATAAACCAATCGTTTCATTTTTCACATTTCCTATACTGCCATTATTTTGTGAATGTCTGTAAAATCTTATTCGATTATCATTATTAAAATGCTTTCTTAGAAATTGAAAATGTTTATCATCAGGTGAGTCATCCATAATTACCCATTCCCAGTCTTTAAGAGTCTGTTCTTTCAGACTTTCATAAACGCGCATTATCTTATGAAATGAATTGAAAGATGGTGTAAAAAGTGAAAAAGTAGGTCTCAAAAACTCTCTTGGTAAAGAACAATTAGTGATAAATTTGACATTAATATATTTATTGAATGTTGCAATATCTGGTAGCTTAGTAAAGTGCATTCGTTTTACAAACATACTTTCAGAAATAACTTGCAATAATTCATCGTTATATTCAGTATCTGTTTGTCCATAAGTAATTAATAAATGGAAGTTTGCATTGTGTAGTTTTTCGACCTTTTTATAATTGTTAGTTATATATATACTAAAATCAAGGTTTGATGCATTTGTTTCAAAAAACTTGTCGACTTGACTATATTGATCATAACGAAAAAAAATAATAAATGGAAATTTCATTTGTTATATTTTAAATTTAAAATAGTATTTAAATAATTATATTTAAATAATAATATTTATAAGCTAATTTAATAATTTTTTGTTTGCATAATTAATTTAAAACTCTGGCGTGTGCTTCTTGAAAATACAGCCTTGAGGAATTAACCCCTTGACTTCAGTTGTTACATTTGCTGGATTCTGATTATCGCAATTTGACATCCAAATTTTTATAATGCAGAAATTCTTCTTGGGGGAAATGGTTATTCCTGTTACACAATTAACAAATGAAGCAGTGTTGCTAATTGTTTCACCTACAAGCACATAATTTAATTCTCTCCAAACCTCGCAGACATTTTTGTTTGAGACTTTGTATGAAAAGCTACCACCATTTCTATTTTTTGGATCTTCCCACATGGGGGCAATTCCATCCTTCATGACAAACAGCATGCATGCTTTAATCAATGGATCTGGAGTTGTCTCGGTCATCGCAATAGAATCTTCTAGCGTTTTAATAGAGGAAATTAATCTATAACTTTTAACAGACCAATCGCTATCTTGTGGTAAATGCGCCCATAAATTCCATTTATTTCTCAATGGATGAGTGGGAGCGATTGTGCTGCTAGTGCTTGCATTGTTACTACTGGTATTACTTTTAGTATTCATTGTTATTGCTAATTGAGGAGTAACCATTATAGATATATAAGTTCAATTTTTTTTAAATTATTTTATTAATATAATTAAAATTAATTTAAATATGTATTTTATTAACCTTTTATTCTACTTTTGTTTTTTCTGATTCATTCGCTACATCCACTTCATATTTATTCATATTATCGTCTACATCTTTCTCTTTTTCCTTCTCATTCTCCTTCTCTTTAGATTCATCTTCTTTATTATTTATAATATGATATCCATCTTTATCTATGATTATAGATTGTTCCGAACTTAAATAAACTATATTCACTTCATGATCCATTAATTCTAATTCATAGGTTCTTATTTCTGGCTCTGCATAAGAAAATTTTAAACTCAAAACAGTATTTATATAATATTGAATAAATCGTTTGTCAATTTTGTTTCCTACTAAATAATAATTAAAGTCGTCTGTTTTTAAATTTATATTATATCGCTCACCATTGTAATTTAAGTATAATGCTATAAATGTTATATTAGATGCATCAAACGAAAGACATATATTATTTTTATCGATAATTAATTTATTTGTTATTAATATATTATTACTAGTATTACTAGTATTACTAGTATTACTATCACCACTTACGTTATTACCCAAGTCATTAATTATGTTTTTCGACACAATAAATAATTTATTGTCTAATTTATCTTGAATATCAAATGTATCTGTAACATCTAAAATATCTTTTGAAATAGTAAGGAGATCGTTTGTATCAATATTAAATTGTTCCATCGTAACTTTATCAATCACTTCATCACTTTTAAAATATGGTAAAAAATAATTATATGCTTGATTGAACTTAATCTGACATGCACTGTAAAAATAAATAATATTGTATATTAGTTTAATACCAATACTTTTAACTTTATTTTGCATAAAGTCTGGTTTTAATGATAAGAATGTAATTAATGCCAATATAACTAAATATAGCTGAAACATTCTTCAATACATTAAATATAAAGTAATTTTTAAATATTTAATTTTATATTAAATATTTAATTAATAATTTATTAATTTATTAATTTATAAAACTTTCATATTGTGGATCCGATGACTCGGGAGGTGCAGAAGAATAATTATTAGTTTCTTCTGATGGTGTATCTGAATAAGATGTATCTACATAAACACGGTTTACTGTAGCTGTAGTATTTTTTACAGGTCTTGTATATGTTGTGGACGAATAAATTAAATTACCGGTTTTTTCTTCAGGTTCACATTCATCGCATTTGAAATTTAATTTTCCTGTTGCTGCATCTAGACCAAAAACATATAAAAGTATTGCAACTATTACGGACATAAAAATAAATGGAATAAACACAATTATCCATGATACAATCGTCATACCAGATTGACATAGAGCATTTAATAAAAAGGTGATGATAATCATTACAATAAATTTAAAAAAAGCTGTATTATATAATCCTTTAAATGTATCTATAACTACTTGAGTTAATGAAAATGCAATATAAATTAATGCAGGCGGGCATAAATCAACCATGATTACTTATATTATATTACGAAAAAATTGGCTCGCCGTCTTTGATTATTCCTACTTTTTTTCCTACTTCCCCATCTTTGTCAACTTCATATAAAATTCCATTTTCTTCGTCAGTTGCAAAGTATGTTACATCATCAATCTCAATTTCAAAAACTTCTTCGCTGTCTTCCTCTTCCTCTTCTTCTACATCTTCATCTTCATCAACTGTTTGCACTTGATCCTGATCCTCTTCTACATCTTCTTCAACTGTTTGCACTTGGTCTTGATCTTCATCAGTCGCTACTTCATCTTCAGTTGAAACATCAGTATCAGCTTCTTCATCCTCAATAGCTACTGTATCCTCGGCTGCTTCTTCATCCTCTTCTTCAGCTTCTTCATCCTCTACTTGTTCATCCTCAATAGCTACTGCATCCTCGGCTGCTTCTTCATCCTCTACTTGTTCATCCTCAATAGCTACTGCATCCTCGGCTGCTTCTTCATCATCCTCTTCTACAACATCAGTATCAGCTACAACATCAGTATCAGCTACAACATCAGTATCAGTAGATTCCTGTATATCTTCATCATCAAAATCTTCAATAATATCAATATTATTGTTTTCTGGTTCAGTTTCTTCAATATTTAATGTGATATTTTCTTTTTCTAAACTTTGCGACTCTATACAATCTTGTTGTTGTGGTAAGCTTTTTTCTTTTATACAATCTTGTTGTTGTTGTAAACTTTGACTGTTGATAAAAATGGGCGTGTTTAGAGCCCTTAGGTAATCTTGTTGCATTGATAAATTCATCATTATATGTTCTGATAATGGAATCTGTCCAAATCCAGGGAAAGATGTTAGCTTTGTTTGATTTTTGTCATTCAGCAATTCTTCTTGTTTAGATTCTTTACTTTCTTTATTTTCTAATAAAGTAAATAGATCATTTAACTTATTTTCTATTAATTGCAGCTTTGAATTATGGTTACTTAAATGTTCTAAAATAGTTCGAATTAATTCATCACATTTGCATTTACAATTGCAGTTATTCGAAGATTTATTAAGTTTTAACTCATCTTCATAAGCCATTATAACTTTTTGAACAATGGGCAATGACAAAACATCTTTTGCTTCTGATTCAGTTTTTTTATTCATTTGCTGAATCATATTATTCAATTGTTCAAGTGTAGCCATTTGCATTAATTTATCTAGGTTAGAAGTCATTTCTGTTTGTATAATATATTATAATACGATTCGTTTAATATGATTTAAAAAATATTTAACGTAAATATATATGAATAACCATAGTGACAATAAGCATAGCGACAAGCGTAGCGAAGAAAGAGATGAAAAATATGTAAAACATATAATGTCTCAAACAAATTACGATGAAGAAACTGCTAAAGCTAAATTACAAGAATTTAATGGTGATTTCATGCAAGTTTTAAAGGATTATATGGGTATTCCAGTTAAAAAAAACACTAACAAATTTACATCAGTAAATCAAGAAATTTATAAACAGATCAGGTATAGTTTAGACCAAACAATGAAAGATTATCGAGAAAAAAATCCAATAAATATTGAACAAGTTATTACTAATTTACAGGAGTCAGAAGAGAGAGAAAAAGATAAGAAATAAAAATAGTTATAGACGATATATTACATATAATTAATTTATAAGTAATATATATATATGAAGCATCATATAACTAACAAAAAAAGGAAAACAAAGGTAAAATCGATGACTAGAAGAAAGAAACCCCCAGTTTTAAAAGACAATTTTTATTACTATGTAAATAATAGTTGGTTTTCTAATACATTTATTTCTGAAAGTGACTCCGATAAAAGCAATTTTACTGTAGTGCAAAAAAAAGTAAATAATGAATTATATAAATGTATAACGCAGTATATATTTAAAGAAAAAATAAAGGTAGCAACACAATGTAAAAATTTATATAACTCATTAACAAATTGGAATGATCATTTAGTAGAAAACCAGATATATTTATTTATCAAACAAATAAATGATTTTAGAAAAAATGAGTCAAATTTGTATCCATTTTTAAAATGGGCCATTTACAATGGATTCATTATGCCGATTGATTTTGGGGTTATCACAGATTTAAAAAAATCAAGAAGACAAATAGCTACAATTGCAGAAAATGGGTTTTCATTTGCTGTGAAAGACATGTATTTCAATAAACAACGAGATTATGTGAGAACGAGAGAGTATTATGTTAAATTTATTCAAGCTGTTTTTGATTTATTTTTTGGAAATAATAATACATATTCAGCAAAAGATGTGTTTGATATTGAATTAGAGTTAGCAACTAAAATGTATACGGTAAATGATTACGAAGACTTAAGCAAATCATATAATCGTTATACTAACAAAGAAGCCAAGCGTCTTTGTAATTTTGATTCAGCCTTATTTTTGAAAGAATTTGGTATGACCAATGTGCATTATATAAATTTCATAAATCCAGAATATATAAAGCATGCTTTAACAATGATGAAGAAAGGCTGGACATCTATAAAGTGGAACTCTTATTGGGTTTTTAAATTGTTAGTTAGTGCATCTATATATCACTGTAAATTACACAAGTTCTTTTTTGATTTTTTCACAAACAAATTGAAAGGGATCTCTAAAGAAAATCCCCGCAATATAATCGCAAGTGTAACTATTGCAAACATGATGAATGCCACTGTTAGCAAAATGTATATAAAACATTACAAAAATTCAAAAGAAATTGAGTTTGCTAAAGACATGGTTTCAAGAATAATAAAAGTATTTAAAGAAAGACTTACCAAAAATACGTGGCTTAGTCAGCCAACCAAAGAATACGCACTGAATAAACTAGAAAAATTAGTATATGCAATTGGATATAAAGATAACTATCCTGAAGATCCAGATTGTGATTTTTTAGGAGATGATGCATTTGGAAATAATATGAAATATGTAAACTGGGTATTTGATCGATATAAAAGAGAAGTTAATAAACCAATACCAAATAATTCATATTGGTTTAAACCAGAAGAAATGAATGTTTTTGATGTGAATGCATTTTACAGCAAATCAAAGAATGAATTTATATTACCAAACGCCATATTACAAAAACCATTTATTGATCTATCTAAAAATATATCATACAATTTCGCATATATTGGTTTCATAATAGCTCATGAAATAATTCATGGGTTTGATGTGCATGGAAGTTCATTCGATAAAAATGGTGTTTTACAGTTATCATCTATGGGTTGGTGGACAAAAGAAGATATCGAAAACTATAAACTTTTGCAAGATGATGTAAAAGACCATTATAGAGCGTTAGCAAAAAAAGATGGCATTGAAGTGAATACTGTTTTAACATTGAATGAGAATATTGCAGATATATCAGCAATGGCGCTAATCGAAGATGCATTAGAAACCTATTTATTTGAACAAAATATATTTGGTGAAAAACAAAATGAATATTTTAGAGATCTTTACTATAACTATGCAAGACAATGGAGAACTATTCTTAGACCAAAACAGCTAAAAAATAGGTTATTATTAGATCAACATAGTTTATCAAAATATCGTGTAAATTGTGTATTAATGAGGTCAAAACGATTTAATACTATTTTTAATATAACACAGAAAGACGGTATGTTTTTTTCAGACAAAACAAAAGAAATCTGGTAATAAGACTTATTACGTAATAAGACTTACTGGACAACAATAAATTTATTCATGATCATAACTAACAAATTCTTCGTTGCTTATCATTCGATTCTGAGTCATTCCAAATTTCTCATTTAATATGGAATTTTTATTTGTTTTCTTTTTTTGCATTCTGGACTTCAACTGGTAATTATTATTTGATGGAATTATCTTACTATTCAAAATAAAATCGTCATTGTCATCATGCAGTTCTGGCAATATTCTTGTTAGTGGCTTATCTACTATGATAAATAATCTTTCATTTCTTAACAACGATCTATATTCTTGTATAGATAAGTTACCGTAAAATTTTTCCAGCATATAATGAGGATTCGGAGAAGGCTTAATATTTTTCTTATAATCATATATTTTGGTGTAAATATGGTTAAATAAATGATACCTTTCAAACTTAGTAGAGCTGTCAATATTTTCATTCATTAAATAAGCAACACCACATTCTGGGCTACAAAAACATCCATATACATGATATGTTCCATTTATAAAATGTTTTGGAATATAAATAGGTGGGTTATCAAAGTCACATGAATCCCAAAAACAAGCAGATTTCTTATTATTAACATTATTTATATGCAAATTATGTTCTAGTTGTTTTAACTTTTTCCATATTTCTTTTGTAGCATCCTTATTTGTATTAGGATCATCGTCGTCATCATCATCATCGTCATAATTGTAATCATTAAAACAATTATTTGCACCATTATTTACTGTTTTTAATGCATTACTACTCATATTATTTTTATCGCTAAAATATGTATTTACAGAATTTATGTTTTCACTGCCAATAACATCATAACAAAGATTATTTTTTGGATTGAAAGCATATGATTCAACGCTATTCGAATTTATAGAATTTTGCAGATCCTTCATAGAACATTTTAGATGTAAAATAACATTTGGTTTATCATTTATTTGACTGTCAACAGGTATTACTTGTTGTATTATTTTTCCTCCTTTTGGCTTTCTACCTCTTTTTTTTGATACTTGCTTATGAATAGATTCTTGGTCTTCATCGACTTCTGCTTCTAATTCTGATTCTACTGTATGCAAATTTGGATTAGATATTATTACAATATTAGATACCTGATTATTTTCTTGTGGATCTGTTAGTTCAGTAACATTTAAACTCATGTTATTATCATTTGCATTGCTACTAACATTTGCATTGCTACTAACATTTGCATTGCTACTAACATTTGAGTTGCTACTAACATTTGTATTTTTATTAGTAACAATCATTTCCGGAGATACACCTAATGCAGCCATTAATTCTTTCTTTGATTTTCTTCCACGTTTACCTTTAACAGGTTCAGCAGATTCTAAAACATTTGGTGACTGCAAACTATTTGTTGGCTCTAAAATATTTTTAGCAAGAGATTCTGAATTAGTTATGGGATCAGATTCTTTAGAACTATTTGATTTTATCTTTATAATCTTTGGTTTTATTTCAGTAGTAGTTGTTTTAGATCTTGCCATTTTCTATTCTATGTTATATAATTAATATAACGATTAATTTAAATTGTTTTAATAAATATTTAAGGATAAAACATTAAATAAATCCCAAAATATTTTACAATATATAAAGTAAACTTATAAATTGATACCATTCAGATCGAATAATAAAATGGTGATGCAATTATTTTTTCCATACTTCAAAAAAGTTATTATAACAAGGCCCCCAGCCACCAGATTCATAATAATCTATGTAAAAATTATTTTTTATTAATACATCATCAATATATTGTTTTTTAGTAATATCCAAATAATCATTTTCCATAATAATTAAATTAACACTATTTAATATTTCAGGCATGTCCATTAAAATATAATAAAATGCTCCTTCACAATCTAACACTAGTGTATCAAAAATAATATTATATTTTGCATATAATTCATCTAACGTAATTGTATTAACCATTTTATATCCATCTAATAATGTATCTGATACTATAGTATCCCAACCTTTTTGTATTAACTTTCTTTTTGACAATGCAGAGCTTTCAATAAAAAAATTTAAATTATTTAAATCTCGATTTTCTTGTAATTGTTTTGCAATATTAACATCACTTTCTAATGTAACCAAATTTATATTACCTTTTTCTTTTAAAATTTGACCAATAATTAAAGAATTTCTTCCTATATTTCCTCCAATTTCTAAAACTTTTTCATTCCCTGTTAAATATCTAACAGCCATTTTTTGCTCAGGAAATTCTTCTTTAAAACTACCATGTTTAATATGTAATTTTGAATGAAGAATCGCAATTTTTTTGTTAATATCATTGTCGTTTATTGTAGTAATTGTGAAATCTGTAATATTAATTTTAATTATATAAGAATCATCATATTCAGTTAAATTGTCATTTATTTCTATAATAATTTTTTTTAAAATATTGAGCAACGGATCTGTAAAATACTTAGCTCTGTTAGAATCGCCATTAGGAATGGTAATAATATTATTATGAAGCATTTTAGATAAACATATTTCAGTAACATCAATATTATTATCAATTAATCCATATAATATTTTCATTATGCTATATTCAATTTTTTTTTTTTTTGAATATAACCGTAATTAATTAAATTAAATTTAATAACAAGCTCTGCAAACAGGTATATAATTATCAGATCCAACAACCGTTTGTTCCTTTTCTAAACTAATTCGTTTCGAAAATATGCCCGCTGTTCCATTTTTACATATTCCACACAAGGAAGTCATTTTTGTTACCTTATCACACAATGGGATGATATCCAAAATCTGTCCAAATTTTTTGCGTTCAAAATCACCGTCTAATCCTCCTACATATATTTTTTTATTATGCTGCAACATATGCTCTACTGCTGGTAACAAATCTTCAAAGAACTGTCCTTCATTGATTATTATTACATCCGCATTTACAAGCTTGACTGAATCGTCTAATCGAGCTAAGGTTGTCTGTTCTGAAGTTCCATAATACCATATATCCTTCAATTTGTTAGTTTGAATACAGGGTATCATCACTTTGTCATGAGTTGAAAGCAATGAATCATCATATCTTTTATCTATTGAGTGATTAATGACTGCAACTGGTATATTACAGAATATACATTGTTTGTAAATTTCGACTAATTTGGAAGTCTTGCCACTAAACATGGGTCCAATAAAGAGCTCCAAATATGATGCATAAGATTGATTATTTGTTTTAGTTGTCATTGTTGATAATATAAATGACATAATTTATCTCTATATTTTTAATGTTAAATTTAATTTTATTTTATATGTTTTATATTTTTTTAAAACATATAAATAAAACAATAGTATTTAAATATAATTAAAAGTAATTAAAAGTAAATGCTATATAATATATTAAAATGAGTAGTATACCATGGACAGAAGCTTATCGCCCTACAAACTTTGATGACATTGTATTAGAACCTCTAAATAAAAGAATTCTTACCAATATTATCGAAACCGGATATTTTCCTAACTTATTATTTTTCGGACCACCAGGCACTGGAAAAACAACAACAATAATTAATCTAATCAATGCATATCAAGAACAACGTGGTCAAAAAAACAAAGGTCTAATGATCCATTTAAACGCATCTGATGAGCGCGGTATTGATATTATTCGCAATCAAATAAACCAATTCGTCAATTCTAAATCATTATTTAATACAGGAATGAAATTTGTCATTTTGGATGAAGTCGATTATATGACAAAAAATGCTCAGCAAGCTTTGAGATATTTATTGCAGAATTACACGAATGGTGTGCGTTTTTGCCTAATATGCAACTACATTAGTCGTATTGATGAAGGTCTTCAAAATGAATTTATGCGACTTAGATTTAATCAGTTACCCGAGTCAGACATTATTTCTTTTTTATCGAGTATTTCCAAATCAGAAAATCTAAGTTTAACTGAAAAATCATTATATCTTATTCAAAAACTATATAAATCAGACATCCGAAGTATGATTAATTTTATGCAATCAAATCAAGATGTAAATCCCGATGATTTTAATATAATTGATTCGGATGTATGGCAAAATATATATTTAAAAATCAAAAGCAAATCAGGTTTAACAAGTATTGTAAATGATATAAATAAGATGAGCATAAAATACAATATTGACAAAAAAAACATAATAAAAGATTTTCTAAATTATATTATTCGTAACAAACACATGGACATTTATAAAAAGATGCCTGAATATTTGAATTTTATAGAAAATATTATGCATTTTGAAGATTGTAAAAACAGTTATTATGTAAATTATTCAATATCACGATTATCTTCCTTAATTAATGAAAAATGCGAAGTCGAAGAAGAAGCCAAAGGCAAAGAATTGTAAATACTCATTCTTTGTTGTAATTTTTTCATAAACTCATTTGGTGGTGAGCTCTTTGATGGATCAAAAAAATTCTCCTT
>Ga0315905_10006278_pt1 | contig 12074 bp, 4 predicted proteins | sample LakEriMetagenome_5_FD_203522 | JGI IMG/M metagenome (GOLD analysis project Ga0315905, IMG submission 203522) | Freshwater fungal communities from buoy surface, Lake Erie, Ohio, United States - Buoy 4 MA121 | ecosystem: Environmental > Aquatic > Freshwater > Lake | place: USA: Lake Erie, Ohio...
CCCGCCCCCCGCCGACCACCCGCAGCAGCAGCAGCAGCAGCAGCAGCGGCCGCGCCCCTCCGCCGCCGCCCCCCCCCGTGGAGCAACCAAGGTAAACTACGTTGTCAACTCTAGTAGCGTCTCCTGTGCGTGCTTCTTGTAACAGATTCACCAAGGGCCCCCCGCCAATCCAAAAAGGCGATCGCGTCACCAGGCGAGCCCCGCCGGCGCCGCCGCCCCGCCGCCCGCCGCGGCCGCCGCCGCCGCCGCGCGGTCCTTGCTGCCGGCCGTGAGCGCGGCGCGCGCGTCGGCGCCGAGCGGCGCGAGGAAGCGGTCCTCGAACAGCCGCAGGGACGGCGCGAGGGCCGTCTCGCGCCACACCTGCCCGGGCCCGCCGCCCGTGCGCCCCTGCTGCTGCGCCAGGGCCGCCTGCGCCAGCAGGTCGGTCACGCGCGGCGCAAAGTCGCCGCTGCCGCTGCTGCTGCCGCCGCCGCTGCCGCTTCCCTTGCCGCCGCCGCCGCCGCCCGAGCGAGGCGCCTCGGTCGCCTCGGGATCAAACTCCCACACGCGCGCGGCGTCGAGCGGCACGCACACGCGCCCGGTCTTCGGGTGCACGCAGAAGGGCGCCTTGAGCAGGTGGTTCATCTTCTTGGACACCTCCACGTCGAGGCGCGGGTACGTGAACGCGAGCACGATGTCGGGGACCGCCCGGTTGAGCGCGGCGGCGCGCTGCCGCGGCCCTTGCGGCGGCTGCTGCTGCTGCTTCTGCCCCCCCGTCGCCGCCGCCGCCGCCGCCCCCGCGCCGGCCGCGCCGCGCGCCGCGCGCGCGGCCGCCCGCTCCACCTCGGCCACCAGGTCGAACCAGCGCGACACGCTCAGGCACGACGACGACGACGACGCGGCGCCGCCCTTGCTGCCGCCCGCGCCGCCGCCGCCCGCGCCCCCGCCCCCGTGCAGCAGCCGCCCGGCCGCCCACGCGCGCTCGAGCGCCCGCCGCGACTCCTCGTCCGGGATGTACTGCAGCACGCGGCCCCACGTCTCCGGCCCGTCGAGCAGGCCCTGGGCGGGCAGCACGCGCGTCTCCCAGGCGCGGCGGAGCGTAACGTAGGCGCGCTCGACGGACGGGTGGCGCGACGCGCCCGTCGCCAGCCGCGCGCGCGCAAAGGCCGGCGGGGCGCCGCCCTCTGCTCCCGCGGCCTCGCCGCCGGCCTCGGTCCCGCGGTACACCGAGCAGAACCCGACGAGCGCCGCGCGCACCTCGTCCGCCAGCCCGCGCGCCCCGGCGTCGCACACCCACCCGTGCACCCCGCGCCGCCCGGAGAAGGCCCACAGCACGTGCCGGAAGCCAAAGTCGCGCCTGAGCGCGGCGTCCATCGTCTCGATCGCGCACGCCATGAACGGCCAGCAGCGCGCGCAGATGTGGCCCCCGGACCCGCACGTGCGCACGTCGTCGTAGTCGGTCAGGTCCACGTCGAAGACGAGCTCGCGCTCCACGGGGCGAAAGTCGCGGCCGTACTTGGCGCGGTCGCGCGGGTTGTGCGTGTACACGGGGCCGACGTCGATCTTGGTCGGCACGCGCTGGCGGCACGCGCGCGCCCAGGCCTGGGCGTCGGGGAAGGACTGGTAGCGCGCAAAGATGTCGCCTTCGAGGGTGAAGCAGAGCTCGCGGCGGGTGAAGAAGGCGCGGTCGGCGCCCGGGTGGGTGGAGGACGCCTCTGTTGGTCGTTTGTCGAGGTTTGGGGGGTTTTGGTTGGGGGGTTTGGGGGGGCAGGGGGGGGAGGGGGCGGGGCGGGAGGAGGAGGAGGAGGAGGAGGGGGGGCGTTGAGCGGGGCGTGTGTGTTGGGGGGCGTTGGGCGGGCGGCGGCGCCCGGGCGGGGCGCGCGCGCGCTGCAGAGACTCCCTCTCTGCTCGGCGACGCGGCCAACGGCCCCACCGTCCCTCCCTCCCTCCCTCCTCTCTCACCGTTGCCGTACGCGAGCCACCGGTGCATCTGCGCAAAGGGGAAGAGGCGCTCGTAGTACAGGCGCATCTGCTCGCGCATCGGGAGCGCCCCCAGCTCGGCCGCCAGCTGCTTTAGGCGCTGCGCGTCGGTCAGGGCGCCCTGCTGGGGCGGCGGCGGCTGCTGGTCGGGGCCTGCCGACGGGGCGGCGGCGGCGGCGGCGGCGTCGGCGTCCTGGTCCATGGCCGCCGCCCCGGCCTCCTGATCGACGCGCGCCTTCTTGGGCTCTGTGTGTGTGTGTTTTTTTTGGTTTGCGTGGGGATGGTGTGTGTGTGTGTGTGTGTGTGTGTGTGGGCAGGCGTCGGCGTCGGCAGCGGGGCGCGCGTCGGCGGCGCGCTCGGCGGCCCTCTCTCTCTCTCTCTCTCTTTCTCTCTCTCTCTCTCTGTGCGCCACGCGGCTCTTGCTGCGCAAGAGTGGATGAAGATGACATCGGAAGCAGCGCCGGGCCGATGTGATGGACCCACCTGGCGTCATCTTTGCCCGAGACGACAGGAGGAGAGGGACGCTCTCGCGTTCAAAAACTTGTGTCGCGGCTTTCGCCCGCGAACGCGCGCGCGTCCGTTTGTCGCGGCCACCGGTGTGTTGATGCGTGAGAGTGGACACTGGGCGCGGCTATGGTGGTTTGGACGCGCTGGGCGACAGGGATCGGACGCCGCTGGTGTGCGGGAGAGAGCAAGAGAGCCAGAGAGGGACGTTTTCAAACAAGGGGGGAGTCTCCCGCGTCCGCGTTTTGATCGACAGCGCGCGCGAGGGCGTCGTTGAGAAAGAAGGTGGTTCGATAGCGCGTCTCTAAGACTACGTGAATGAGTGTGTGAATAATGGGTTGCGAGGAAGGGCACGGCGCCCCCATTTGACAACGCCGCCGCCGCGAAAGCGTCGAGCCGCCTCGGCCGGAGCGAGCGCGCGCGCGCGGCGCCCCCCTCTGTCCCCCTCGACAGCTGAGACGCCGCGCCTCGGCCGTCGCCCGCCCGGCCGCCCGCCGCCGCCGCCCACCCCTTTAGACCCGCCCCCACCCCGCGTGCGCCTCCATCCAGGCGTCCTGCTCCGCCAGCGCGTGCAGCACGCTCTCGCGCGCGCTGTAGCCGTGCTTCTCGAACGGCAGCACGACCAGCCGCGCCGCCTTGCCGTGCCCGCGCAGCGCGTCGAAGAACCGCTCCGACTGGATCACCTTGGTGCCCGGGTTCGGGTCCTCCTCGCCGTGGATCAGCAGGATCGGCACCTTGGCCTTGTCGGCGTGGTTGAACGGCGACATGGCCGAGTAGACGTGCGGCGCCTGCCAGAACGTGCGCTCCTCAGACTGGAACGAGAACGGCGTGAGCGTGCGGTTGTACGCGCCGCTCCTCGCGACGACGGCTGCGAACAGGCCCTCCGGGGCGTGCACCGCCAGGTTGGCGGCCATGAAGGCGCCGTACGAGTGCCCGCCGATGGAGATGCGGCGCGGGTCGGCGACCCCCCGCCGCACGACCTCGGCGACGGCGGCCTGGGCGTTGGACACGAGCTGCGGGATGAACGTGTCGTTGGGCTCGCCCCCGGGGGCGTCGGGCACGACGGGAAACGCCGGGCCGTCGAGCACGCAGTAGCCGCGCGCGAGCCAGAGCGTCGGCGACTGGGCGCCGACGCCCGCGAACGCGTGCGGCGACCGCCGGTTCTGCCCCGCGGCCTCCTTGCTGACGAACTCGCGCGGGTAGGCGAACATCAGGCAGGGCAGCGGGCCGTCGCGCGCGCGGTCGTACCCGGGGGGCAGGTGCAGCGTGCCGGTGAGCTCGAGGCCGTCGAGCGCGCGGCGGTAGCGCACGACCTCCTTCTTCGCGCCGCGCAGGGTCGGGTGGGGGTGGGGGTAGAAGGTGACCTGGCGCTCGCGCCACGCCAGGCGGACGGGGGGGGCGGGCGCGGGGGAGGGGGGGGAGGAGGAGGGGGAGGGGGAGGAGGACGCGGGCGAGGCGTCCGCGTCCGCTGCGCCTGCGACGGCCGAGGGGGGCAGCGTGAAGAGGGGTAGGGCCGGAGGGGGCGGGGTGGGGGTGGTGGTGGTGGCGGTGACGGCCTGGCCGTCGGGCGCCGACGAGGCCGGCGCCGCGCCGTCCGCCTCGGTCGCGGGCACGGCCAGCGCGAGGAGCGCGTCCGTCTTGGCGTCGGCGTCGGCGTCGGACGATGACGACGACGACGAGTCGAGCAAAAAGGTGCGCAGCCACGTCTGCGGCGGGTCCTCCTGCGCCTCGCGCGACAGCAGCATGCGCAGGCCGTCGAGCTGAACCGGGTGCTCCGGGTCGCCGTCCGACATGACGCTCCCGCACGACTCGAGGAAGGGCGGCTGCGAGCGCCACAGCCGCACGCGCCGCCACGCGGCCGGGTCGCCGCCCTCGAGGTCGAGCAGGTCGAGAAAGGGCCGCGCGCCCGCGGGCGCCGCGCCCCCGCCCGACAGGAGCAGGCGGCGCTTCCCGCCCACGCGCGCGAGGACGTAGGTGCCCTGGGCCGTGCGGCGCGAGAGGGGGCTGCCCGGGTCGCCGTACGCGTCCTCGTAGTTGCGGTCGAGCAGGAGCGTTTTTGGAGGCGGGGGCGCGGCCGCGTCGCCGCCGCCCCCCCGGCCCGGCGCGATCAGCCACACGCGGCTCGCGCGCGTCTTCCACCAGCTCTCGTACAGCAGCGCGAGGCCGTCGTCGCCCCAAGACACGCCCCCGCACCGCAGGTCCGTCTGCGCGACCAGGCGGGGCACGGGCGCAGGGGCGCCGCCGCTCGGCGCCGCCGCCGCCGCCGCCGCCGCCGCCGCCGCGTCGTCCGCGCAGAGCGACAGCACCTCGTCGCGAGGAGACGCCGCCACGTCCGGGTCGCCGCCGTCGCGGCACTCGATCCACGCGACCTCGCAGGGGCGGTCGTCGCGCCATCCGATGCTCCGGGGCCCCTGGCGCACGGCGTTGAAGGCGATCGGGATGTCCTCGGCGAGCGGGAGGTAGGCGATCTCGCGGACGAAAGAGGCGGCGGCGGGCGGCGGGAGGCCCGCAGACGCAGAGTCGCCGCCGCCGCTCAGTTGCTGCTGCTGCTGCTGCTGCTCGCGGCGGAACGCCGCGCGCGCCTGAGCGTCGGCCTCGGCGCGCGCCGCCAGCACGGCCTCCTCCACGTCGTCGGGCGCCAAGGACTTGCGCGCTGCCTCGGCGCGCGCCGCGTTGCCCGCGGCCGCCGCGGCCGCAAGCGCGGCCTTGTCCTCGCGCGCGGCCGCCTCGCCGCGCGAGCCCCGCCGCCACAGCTCGACGCGCGCGGGGAAGCGCCCGCACGGCACGGCGTACGAAAAGGGCCGCTCGATCCACGACACCAGCACGTACCGGCCGTCGGGCGACGGGTCGACCTCGGTGTACATGCGGGCGGAGGCGGCGGGGCGGGGGTGGTGCTGGGGGTCGTCGCGGCCGCTGCTGCTGCTGCTGCCGCCGCCGTTGCTCGCCGCCGCCGCCGCCGCCGCCGCCGCGCCGCCGGGCGCGTCGTCCAGAGGGGGCGCCAAATGCGCCCACTCCCCCGTCCCGACGTCGACCTCGAGCAGCGCGCTCGTCGCCACGTGCTCCAGCACGTGGGCGTCGTGCGCGTCGCCCAGCAGGTCGGCGTACGTCCGGCTCTGCGCGCGCCTCCCCGCCCCGTTGTCCTGGACCTTGGGGCCCGGCGGGAGCGGGGGGCGGCGCGGGCAGGGCCCTTGCCCGGGCGGGATGACGCACGCGACGATCGTGTCGGCGTCGACCCAGGAGTAGGAGTCGAAGACGGTGTTGAGGCCCGGGGTCGGGCACGGGCACAGGGGCGGCGGCGGCGGCGGGGCGGCCCCGCCGCCGCCGCCGCCGCCGAGCGCGCGCGCGGCCTCGACCGCGCTCGGCTCGACGGCCTCGCCCGTGCCCAGCAGGGGGCGCGCCCGCCCCGTGCGCGCGTCGGCCACCCACAGCTGCAGCGGGTGGCGCGGCGGGTCCCCCGGGGCCCCCGCGGAGCGCACCGTGAACGCGAGCCGCCGCCCGTCGGGCGACCACGTGACCAGGTTGATCAGCGCGCCCTCGGGGAGGCCCGTGACACGCACGGCGCCCGCGGCCGCCGCGGCGTCGCCCGGCGCGACGGGCACCGACGCGCCGCTCGGCACGAGCTCGAGCGCCGTGTAGTGCGACAGGCGCGCGCGCGACCGCTGCTCCTGGTCGAGCCGCAGGCCCGCGAGCTTGAGCTCCTGGCGCGCGACCTCGCTCAGCGGCGGCAGCGGGGGCGGGCGCGACGCCTGCAGCAGCGTGCGCCGGTCGGGCGAGTAGGTCAGGGCGGGCTGCGGGGGCGCGTCGACGATGGCGAGGATTTCGTCTGGCGGCACGCGGTACGCGGCGCCGCCGCCGGAGCGGGGGGAGGAGGAGGGGGAGGAGGGGGAGGAGGGCGGGGCGTCGGCGGCGGCCCCGCTGTTGTTCTTCTTCTTGAGGGCGGCCTCCTCCTGGGCGGCGCGCGCGGCCTGGACGGGGGAGAGGGCCGCGGCCGCGGGGACGCCGACGGCGGCCGTCGACGAAGACAACGGGCGGCGGCGCGGCGTCGCGCGGCGCAGCAGAGCGGCGGGCCGGGGCGGGAGCACGCGGTGCGGCGGCGGCGCGGCCGCCGCCGACGACACCCTTTCTCCGAGCGCTGCTGATGTTGCTCTTTGCATCGCGGCGATCTGGTGCGCGGTGCGCGTGGGTGCCTGGATCGCCGAGACCGCCAGTCGGCGAAGCATGCACGTTTGATGGGGCGCGGGCGGGTGTCGCGTGCGGAGGAGGAGGAGGAGGAGGAGGTGATGTGTGGAGGAGGAGGAGGGGTGTGGTCGTGCTCGCCCGAAAAGACCGTGCGAGTGGGGTCACGTACGAGCAGAGCGTCGCGGCACTAGGAAGGAGCAGCAGCGTCGCAACGCTGTGGACGTGTACGTTGGGTGTGAAGACGACGTGCGCATGTCCGTTGGCGACCTCATGAGATGCGAAGCGCCGTGTGCGCCGGGCGTCGCCGGGGCAAGACAGCAGCCACGTCGACGCCGACGCCGACGCCGACGACAGCTCTTTCCTGCCTCTTGCAGCCCCCCCGCGTCGATCACGAGCGCCCCCACACACAAACGAGCACCAACGGGCACACGCTCGGACATAATACCCGCACACGACCGCAACGACAGCCTTGCACATTTGCCCCCCCCCTTGGAGCACGCACGACACCAGCACACGTTCGAAAGCAAAAGCCCGGTCATTCGAAAGGAGAGCGAGCGTCTCTCGCGTCGACGCCGCACCGCGCGCACACCACACGCGTCTTTGACACCTGGGCCCCGCCGGCCCATTTGGCGCCAGCTGCCTCGCGCCCTCTGAAAAAGAGGGGGGTGGGGGCGTGCAGCAGCAGCAGGAGCAACCAGCACAGAAACAAAAAGCAAGACGATGAGCAGCACGCAGAAGAAGAAGCAGGCGTCGCTCGCCAGCTACTTTGGCGCGGCGCCCAAGCGCCCGGCAGCGGACAAGGCGCCCGCCGCGTCCGACAAGCCCTCGGACGACGCCGGGGCCGCCCAGGTGCGTTTTTCTTGTTGGTTTCGCATGCTCGCGCTCGCGCCGCTCGCGCTCGCGCCGCAAGCGTGCCCCCCCCCGCGCTCACGCCGCCCGCTCCGCCCCCTTCGGACAACCCCCCCCTTGAACGAAACAAAACAGGACACCAAGCCCGCTCCTGCCGCCGCCGCCGCCGCCGCCGCCGCTGACGCCCTCCCGGCGGCCGCGGCGACGACGGGCGCGCAGGAGGGGGAGCAGCCGCTGAAGCGCCTGCGCCGCGCCGACGACGGCGAGGACGCGGCGCCCGGCGACAATGGCGCGGCGGCACAGGCCGAGGCGGCGGCGACGACCTCGCCTCCCGCGCCCGCGCCCGCCGAGCGGCAGCCGCCGCCCCCCGCCGCCGCCGCCGACCTGGAGGATGACATGGACGAGGACGGCGGCGCCGCCTTCAAGCCACCCGCGCGCTCGGCCCGCGCCGCCCGCGTCGTCAAGGAGGACGACGAGGACGAGGCAGATGAGGGCGTCGGCGGCAAGCAAGCAGCATCAGCAGCAGCAACAGCAGCAGCAGCAGGGGCGGCCGTCGACGCCGCCGCGTCCAAGCGCTCGGCCACCAACAAGGCCGCCGTGGGCGCGTTCGGCGCGCTATTCGCCAAGGGCAAGGCGCAGCAGCAGCAGCAGCAGCAGCAGCAGAAGCAGCAGCAAAAGGGGACGCCGTCGCCGGCCGCCAAGACGAAAGGCGACGGCACGGCGGCGGCGGCCGCCAAGTTGCCGCCGCCCAGCGCCGCCAAGGCCAAGACCAAGTCGGCCGAGCCCATCTCCGACGAGGAGCTCGAGGAGGCGAGCGAGGAGGAGGAGGCGGCGGCGGAGGAAGAGGACGACGGCAAGAAGAAGGCCGCCGCCGCCGCCGCCGCCCCGGCCAACAACAAGACGAAGAAAAAGCCCCCCCCCCCCCCCCCCCCCCCCCAAGCCCAAGGCTTGAAGCTGGCTTAGAGTGGCTTGAAGAAGTGGGCTGATGCATCCAGTGCATTTCAGGCCAGGGCCTGCTGTGTGATGCGGCAGCATCACAACAACGACCGGCCGAGCAGGGGAGGAAGGGAGCACGTGGCCTCTCATGCCGCCCGTGGCCTCTCACGCCGCCCACCATCCGGCGGCCCAGAGCAGCGGCGCCGGCCTCCTCCTGGCCGCCGCGCCCGGCGCGGCGGGCGTCACAGCGCTGCCCAACCGGCGCTGCCCGACGAGCACAGCTCTGCAAGAGCGATCAACAGCAATAGTGCAGGGCGGCTGGACAGGGCGGCGGCGGGGCACGCTGTCCAGGTGGGGTCGCGGTGGGGCCGCTGCACTTGACAGCGCCTGCACCAGGCTTGCCTGCAGGGGCGCGTGGGCAGGCATTGCACGGCATGGCACAGCAGAACTTTGACTGGTGCTGCGAGAGCACCCGGCTGCCACAAGCCACCTGGCGCTGCGACACGCCCGGCGCCAAGGGACCGCCAACGCCGCCACCACAGCACAGCACAGAGCCGGTGTGCCGGAGCCGGTCACCAGGTGACACTGCGTGCCTTGCTTTCCTCAGTTTACAGAAATGAATGTCCCTGCCCAATAGCACCAGGTGTGGGGCGCGGTCACGCCTCAGAGCTTGCGCCGTCCCCGCCGCACACAAGCTTGCGCTTGCGCGCCGCAGCATGCTGCAAGCCCCTTGCCCCCCCGCTCACCCATTCGACCCAAGGAATGCGGCAACACCGGCGCGCGGCAAGAATAGCTGGGTCCCCTGTGCACATTGTCTGCTTGAATGATGCTTCGTGATGCTGACACTAGGAGGTCCCAACCGCGGGCCTTTGGGTCACCGGGCGAAACACGATGAAGGAAACAAACCACGAGCGCGCACCACATACAACCGGCGCCTACGATGCAAGCAGCAGAAACAAGAAAAGAGAAAAGGTGTGGGTGTGCGCGTGCCTGGGTGCGTGCTGGCACAGCCCTGGACTGCAGCAGCAGCGCCCGGGACGGCACGTGAGCCGTGGGCAGCAACTGCCGCACCGCTGCAGCACCGGCCGGCCTGGCGGCTCCGCGCTGGGCGCTCTGGCGAAAGGAGGCGGGGCGGTGTTGGGCGGATCGACTGTGCGGCTGCTTGCAGCGGTGCAAGTAGGCCGCAGCAGGTCGAGCAGGCCGCCTCTGCAGCGCCAGCAATGCAATTCAAACATGCTTTGCACATCCCATGGCCCGTGCCAGGAAGGAAGTGACTGACACCTATCAAACTGCTGGTCTATGATGCTGTGCAGCGGTGCCATGCCATGCGCTAGGCAGCGGGCAGCTATCGTCAAGCTGGTCGTAGTAATAGGGCTGGGGCAGGGGGCAGCCAAGCCTGGCCATGTGTGATGGTGTGGTGTGCACGAAAGCACGCCGCGTGTGCCCAGCTGCCAACTGCAGGCTCGGGCGCTCTGGTTTGCATGGCATGTGCCCCAGGAGTGGCACGAAAAGGCGGCGCAGGGTTTCATGCTCCCCCCCCCCCGGTCGTGGTGTCCTGTCGTCAAGTGTGTCAACAGCTGCAGCGGCGGTGGGGGCAACACGCGGGTCACGCGCCCCACGCGTCGCCTGGCAGCAAGGGCAATCAGTGTACGAGGTCATTTGGTCATGTGGTCATGGTGGGTAGTGTGGGTATGGAACAAATCAACAAGTCCAGGTCGGGTTGTCTGGGACTCACATTCGGACAGCGCACAGACATGCGAGGCAGCCGCCGCGCCGCGCCCCCTGCTGTGCCAGGGTCGCGGGCGGGCGGCCGCATACAGTGAACAGACAGGCGGATGCAGGTCCGGCAGCTATTATTGGACAACCTCAGCCAGCGGGCGCGCACGCTGCCCGCAGCAGCCCCCAGCCCATGCGTCGAGCGTGCTCGACGCCGCCAGGCAGCAAGCAGCCGCCGCACCAAGTGTGTGGGCAGCTGCTGCGCGCGCCCCCCAGCAGGGGACGGCGCGGCAGCGCCAGGCATGGCATGCGCACCAGCAAACAAAAGCTGGACGGCATGCAGGCTTCCTATTCCCTGCTGGGTTAGGGTTAGGGCTAAACCCTAAACCCTATTCCCTGCTGGGGATGACGACAGGTGAGCAGTGCCAGCGCAAGCGCAGCAGCTATGCGCCACGACAGGACCATGAGCCCATCAACCCTGTGGCCGGGCGCCAGGGCAGGGGGGCGGGGCCCCCGCCCCGCACGAGGCAGAATTGGTGCATGCTACCAGATGCACCATGCACGGCCCTCACAAAACACAATAGAAGAACACGGCAGGACAGCGGACACGCACACGGGTGGCTGTTGACACCCGGACCCGCGGACTCGGAGAGCCGCTGGGGAAGGGGAGACGCGCTCGGCGGCCGGGCCGAGCTTTGCTCGGAGTGGCAGGGGCCGCCAATGTGAGCAGCAAGTGTGGTGCAGGGCTGTCTCGGAGCTGCCTGCCTCAAGCTGGCTCTCTGGCTGGCATCGGTGGGGGTCACCCCACAAACGGGCGCTGTCCTTGCTCACTGGCGGCTACACCTCAAAAGCTGAAGGTGGGGCGGCGGGGGCTGCACCCGTGCGCGCTGCAACCGGCCAAGCTGCATGCTTGGGCCAGGCTGTCCGGGGGCGGCGGCGGCAGCAGGCTGCGCCGCCGGCCCCGAGGCCGAGGACGGCCCAGCAAGTGGGGGCACACACAGGGGCGCCTCCAGGGGACGGCGCCGAGTGACACCTCACAATCACACGAAGGCAGTCTCGCCCGCGCGCGCGACGCATGCGCTGCGGTGCTGCGCGGCGCCCGCCAGCGGCGGGCCGAGCCCCCTGGGTGGGGTGGGGGGCTCGCCTGCCGCTGGCGGGCGCCGCGCACACATACAGCACGCCGGCACGCACACGCGCGCAAGCTCACCGCCACACACGCAGAACAACACGCAATCCCACGCCACTGGCACACGGGGCTAATTGAAGGGGTTTCATGGAATCATACAAGTGTCTTTGGTATCTTTGGTGGGAGCAGGAAAGGGTGGGCCCTGGACGCTGAGGCCTTCCGTTGGCTGTCGCTGACGCCTGTGCGCGCCAGACCTGCCTGCGCTGTCCTGACCTGGCCGCGGCCGTGCGTGGCGCCCGGGCGTGCGTGCTGCTCTGTTGGCACCGCGCGCAGCACGCTGCGCGGCCGCCGGCTGGCCGGCCAGCCGACCGGCGCCGCCTGACAGGCCCTGGGCCTGCCTGCTCGCAGCGGTGCTCCCGTGCTGGCCCTGGGCTGCCTGGGCGGGTGTCCGTCTGCCGGGCCGTCTGCTGACAAAATGTGCAAAAAGCGTGCGGCACGCTCCATGTGCAAGCGTGCACGCTGCCACGCAGCCGGGGGGCCGCCCAGCCAGCGGCGCCGGGCGCAACCCCAGCCAGCCCGCTGTCCAGCCAGAGCACCCGTGATGCTGCCCATGGCAGTGCAGCAGGGCGCCAAGTGGGCGGTCAGCCCCCGCGCCTGCCTGCACGCCAACTGCGAGCTCCCGAGCCCGGTGTTGTAAGGTGTTGAATTGGGGGGCAGCCCGGCGTGCAGCCAACCGGGTGGTCAGTCGTTTCTATGCGAATCACCCCCCCGTGGCCGCCGGGGCCCCGCGCCGCCAAGGGGCGGC
>Ga0315905_10006279_pt1 | contig 12074 bp, 16 predicted proteins | sample LakEriMetagenome_5_FD_203522 | JGI IMG/M metagenome (GOLD analysis project Ga0315905, IMG submission 203522) | Freshwater fungal communities from buoy surface, Lake Erie, Ohio, United States - Buoy 4 MA121 | ecosystem: Environmental > Aquatic > Freshwater > Lake | place: USA: Lake Erie, Ohio...
CCGGCGCGACCCCCGCCCTGCTGTGCAGGTCATGGCATTCGAGGAGGAGTTCTGCGTCGAAATCCCCGACGCCGACGCCGACAAGATCTTCTCGGTGGACGACGCCGTGAACTACATCGCCAGCCACCCCATGGCCAAGTGAGGCAGCGGCGGCGCCAGGCGCGCGGGCAGCGAGCCGCGCACCCATTGCGGCGGCGCCCTGCGACTCAGCTTGTTGCAGCAGCACCCTCGCAGGCAGGCTCTCTTCTATGTACAGTACATTGTGTAAGGCAGGGTGGTCTTTTTCTGTGAGGCAGCCCTGCGTGCCCTTGCTGCAGCAGCCGCTGCGGGCCGCACGGCGGCGGTGCTGCTCCCTGGGTGCCGCCCGGCGCTGGCGGCGCCTGGGGCCCGCCTGGGCTCCTCTGCCAGCACGCCCATTTGGATTGTCAAGGTGTTGATGCGCCAAGGCCTGCGGTGTTGCACCGCGCACGCTTGTTGGTTGGCGCCGAGTGCGTTGCCGCTGCAGAGTGGGGTGGCTTCTGAGCAGGTGCAGCCTTGCCGCCCAGGCACCAGGCGGCGTCCTGGGCCGCAGGTACGTTATTGCGACCCAACGCACGCGATAGCGTCGCAGTCAGCCCACAACACGCAGCCCGTCAATCGAGTCGTTGAGAGGCCTGGGGCGCTACTCGGCACATAGGCGCCAGTCCGGCTGCGCTCGAGGCAATGCAGCAAGCGCAAGACTGCTGCAGCGCGCCCCCGCGCAAGCTTGGGGAGGTGCTGAGCGCACTGAACCATGTTTCCATCGCGTGCGCCTGCGTTCAAGCGAGCCGGCGGTTTTACATCGACCTCCTGGGGTTCAAGGAAGTGCGGCGGCCTGGTTCTCTGACGTTCGATGGCGCATGGTGCGCGCAGCGCTTGGTGGTTGACCGGGGGGCTGACCCCGCCGACCCCCGCGGGTCCAGGGCCTTGCAGCTCCGCCGGCCTTGCAGCTCCGCCGCCCAACGCTGCCCACTGGCCAACGCCTCCCCCACGTAAACAGCTGGCTGGCCCCCACTGGACCACGCCTCCCCCCTGTGGAATCACCTGGCTGCAGGCTGTTCAGCGAGGCATCCAGCATTGGCATCCATTTGATCGGCGTGGGCGGCCAGCCCCCCGCAAAGCGCAGCATCAACCCGCGCAGCAACCACCTGGCCTTCACCACCACAGCCTCGCTGGCGGAGGTGCAGGCAGCGCTGGAGCAGACGGGCGTGGAGTTCGTGCGTGGCACCGTGCAGGAGGGGGAGCTGACAGTGGACCAGGTGCGGGGCAGGCACCAGCTTTTTTTGCTAGTGAGGCTGCCAGCAACGCACACCCGCTACCCGCCCATGGCTGGTCGCGCATCCGGCCTCCAGCTGCACGACATAGGTGCACATCATGCGCAGAACGCCTGCGAGCCCTCGGTCTACGACCCTCAACCAGGTCCACGGCGCGCTGCAATTGCCTGCGCAGGTGTTCATGCATGACCCGGATGGCAACATGATTGAGATCTGCAACTGCGACTGCCTGCCCATCCTGCCGCTGTCGCGCGCCGCGTCCGCCAGCGAGCCCCACCCGCTCGCCATCAGCTGCGCGCCAGCTGCTGCCCGGGACCTGTGTGCGGCAGATGCGGCGTCCCCGGCGGCAGTGCATGAAGTGAGCCTGCAGGTCCAGGCGCTCCTCCGGTCCCACGGGATGAGCGGCGACATGTGCAACCCCGGCACGCCGACACGGGCAGACGCCAAGTCTCGCAGGACAAAGGCCAGCCCCAGACAGCCCAGCTGCCAGCCAACAGGCTGCTGATGAGCTGGCCGGTCCAGGGACTGCTGCAGCGCGCTGTGTACTTGCCTCCGCCACACCCCAGGGGACGGGTGGGCGGACGGGATTGGCATGCCATATGAGCAGCACTGTGTACCCCTCAGCTGGTGTGCTCTTGCACTCAGCAAGAGGGGGGGTTACCATTTGCAGCGTATTGTTCTTCAAACAAGTTTGGTCCGGTCTGACTTGCTGCTGGTGTTTTTTGCCTGAGCAGCAAGCAATGAGGAATTCACTGGCTTGTCTGCAGTTGGGTATGGGGTGTCGGGTGGGTGCTGCTGGTCGTGCAAAGATTGGTTTGGAATGGGTACTGCGCGTTGGCTGCTGAGAAGCAGTCTCATTTCTGCCGGCGGTGTGATAACTATTGTGTCTTTTTAGGCTGCGCGTGAGCGGCATGCCGGCCAAGCCACCTGTGGGCTTCTTGGCGTGCCTGTCACTGCATGTGTGCAAGCGACCTGCGGCTGCTGTTTGCAGCACATGTAAGGTGTGTGCTCGCCGCGACCATCGGCAGATTGCAGATCATCGCCATGTCCTGATTACATTGGTTTGACCTGTGCTTGCCTCAGCACAGCGCAGCAGTGCAGCAGCCATGCAGGCAATGGCAGCTCAGTACCTCTGTGTTTCAAGAGGTCAAAAAACATCATATCCCTTGTGAGCGCTCAGAGAGGTCAAACCGGCAAGGGAACCTCTCAGCAATCAGTGGCAAGTGAGTGCAGCCCAGCACACGCCTGTGCAGTCACGGTTGCCTGGGGCAGCTGCTGCACACCCAGCGTGGCCGATAGCTTGGTGATGCCGTGTGTGGGCATGTGACAAGAAGAATGAACGCCGCTTGCACGGGGCCTGCGGAGGCGCCCGCTTGGGTGGCGGCTCAAGCTGGGCAGCAACAACACTTGCTCAAACAAAAACGACGCAACGCTTAAATCTACGTCGCTGTGGATCGCGGCCATGCAGGCACCGTGCAGCTGTCCACGGCTGGGATGCTCTTTGGCTTGGCCAGTTGGCCACGCACGAGCTCTCACTTGCCGCCAATGGCAGTGGCAGTGGAGGTCGCAATGGCGTCGCCGTACAGGGCAAAGCTCGTCTGCAGGACACCAAGCACGGGCAGAGCAGGCCAAGGTGGGGCCGGAGGCTGCTGGCAGGCGCGAGCAGGCGGGCGGGCAAGCAGGCGGGCATGTCCGCAGGCGAGGCGGCAGGCGGGCCAGCAGGCGACCCCACTCACCGCGTCACTGTCAGCGAAGGCGTTCCCGCCGAGGGAAATGGCAGTGGCGTCGCTGTTGGAGATGGCATCTCCAAAGAAGCTGTTGGACACAGCGGACGACAGGGCGGTGGCGTCGCCAAACATGGCCTGCGATCACGGCGGCAGGAGCAGGTGGCGGCAGGTGCTGGGGTGTGCCTGGTGCGCCGTGGTGTGGCCATCACCAGGCCGCAGTGACAGCGCACGCAGGGTGGCTGATGTGCACATGCACTCGCAGCCTGCTGGCAGCACGGCACGAGCCAGCTGGCTGTGCACTGGCGGCGGCTGCCGGTCACATGAGGGCTGAGAGCCTGGACGCCCCAGGGAGCGGCGGGGCTGGGGCTGAGCTCACCTGGGCCAGGGCCTGGGAGTTGCTGATGGCAGTGCCAAAGATGGCATTGGCATAGGAGTTGCTGATGGCTGCAGCATGCGAATCAGCGGGAGGAGGGCAGGGCGTTGCTGTGTGTGGGGGGGGGGTGGCAGGAAGGGCGGGCCACACACCCTCACTTCGGCGCAGGCAGGGTCGGCGCACAAGAGGCGCTGTGCTGCATGCCTGGCTGCCAGAGCACCCCTGCTGCACCCCATTGATGAGCAGCCATGGAAGGTGTGGGGTGCAAACAGAGGTGCTGCTAATGGCAGCACCGCCACCTCGGCTGGCCTCACCTGTGGCGTCGCCAAACAGGCTGAAAGCCGAGGAACTCGAGTCGGCCTGGGCCAGACCAAACAGGGTGTTGGCCACGCTGGAGGAGATGGCTGCGAGCAGGTCAGGGCGTCAGCAAAGGGGATCATGCATCCGTCACCATTGGCAGGTGCTTGCTCGCGCGTCAGTCTTGGGGCTGACACATTGCAGGAAGCCATGATGCAGGCCGCAACGTGTGAGCCCATGCGCCAGTCGGGCCACATTGCATGCAAACATCAGGGCGGGCTGCAAGGTGCGGACCCATGTGGCTAGCTGCGCACCATCAGCCATGCCGCCCACGCTCACAGCCTGGGCAGCCGACTTGGCGTAGGCGTCACCGTAGATGGCACTGGCGATGGCCTGCAAAGCTTTCATGGGGTGGGTTCACAACCCACATTATACGTCGGGATACCACATGTAATGGCACTGGCCTGTCACGCATGCCCGGGGCTGTGAGTGTGGATGACAGATCCGCTGGACATGTGCAAGCCCCGATCCTGCTGGCTCACGGCAGCTCTCGCACTGCATGCCCAGCAGAGTGCTGCGCCCTCCCACCTTGCTGGTGGCCAGGGCGTTGCCGGACAGGCTGTAGGCCTTGGCCAGGGAGTTGCTGATCGCGCCGCCTGCAAGGGCAGGCACAGGGGTTGAGGGCACACGCACAGCCCTCAACCCTCCCGCCGCTGCGCTGCTAGCAAGTCGAGTGCACTGCTCACCGGAGCGCAGCGCGCACAGCAGGACCTTGGGGAACACTTGGATATTCTTGGGCTGCTTGCAGAACTTGTAGATGAGGGGGCGCACATAGGGGCTCTCCTGCGGGCGGCGCAGCAAACGCGGCACGCTCATTGCGGCACTCGTGGGCTGGCCGTGGGGTGAGGCCAGAGGTTGGGCTGGAGCCAGACCCAACAGCAAGCAACCCAGCAGCCAGTGTGTTGCTGCGGCAGGCCGCAGCGGGGCATCCCCGAGATGGGTGACGCCCCCCTCCTCCACGGCGCCCTGGAGCACCCACCAGCAGGCACGAGCCGATGATGTTGGTGGCCAGGATGGGGCGGGTGCAGTAGTAGCAGGAGGGCAGGGGCCTGGGGGGCGGCTTCCAGCAGCCGGGCGCGACGGGCAGCACCTGCAGCTCGTGACAGACGGTGTGCTGGGCAGGTGCACAGCTGGCCCGCAGCTGCTCGCAGGTCCCACCCAGGTCATCAGTCGAGTGGGTGGAGGGGGGGCCCACCTGGCAGGGGGTCATCTGGTAACCCGTGAGCTCTCGCGAGGCCAGGGCGGGGACACCCATGGCCAGGCACAGGGCTGCCAGCATCAGGAGGGTGGAGGGCTTCATAGAGACGGGCTTGGAGCTGCAGCAGGGGGTGTGCGAGGGTGGTGGCGGGTCCGTGGGGTCTGGTGTTTGACCGCGGGGCAGGTGCCCACGCCTGCGCAGTTGGGGTGGGCGGTCCTGGCAGGCCCCCCAGGCCTGGCTGTGACAGGCCGCCCGGCTGCGGCCATGCTGCTATGCTGCTGCCTGAGGCACGCAGGGGCATGCATTCGCGGAAGGACGCGAGGCTGCGGCCTGATTGTGTGCCCCCCGCCCCATCCTCGTCTGCCCCGCCTGCTGCGATCCCGCAGCTGAAGCTGCCGGCGCAGCTGACCTGTGTTGACTTGGGTGATGAGCAGCGGCAGAGATGTCGGTGAATGGCAAAACAATGGCATCAAGTGCAGCTAAAGTATTGACGGCCGCATCTGCTGCGCAGGTGCAGAGGAAGCCGCTCGACCTTCACTGCAGCGCTGGCAACTGGGCAGGAAGCCGGGCGCCGGTGCCGGCGGGTGACACCCGCCGGGCCCAAAGCCCAGGCGGCAGGCGCGCGGGTGGCTGCCGCAATTGCAGCTTTGCGGGCCTGCCGGTCGCCCAGGCCGCGCCGCGGTCGGCGCGCGACTCGCGGAAGAAGCTGGGGTGGCGGGGTTCAACCACCCCCCCCCCCCCGCCCGCCCCAACATCAACGCAACATGCGTTGAGTGCATGCCCTGAGTGCCATTGAGTTGCAGCGTCACCGGCAGACCGGCGATCTGGGCGCGCTCTCGCGCACAGCAGGCCCGCTCTGCTCCCCAACTCCTGCATGCAACATGCCTGCAAACACGCGATTGCGAAGTGCGCACCCTGTGCTGCCGGGTCGCGACGCCTGACGACCATGGCAGCCGCGGTGCCCGGCGGCATGCAGCAGCCCAAGTCGCACAAGGCCGCGCTGGCGGTGGCGCTGCCCTACGCGTCCTGGGGGCCCATACAGGCCACGAGAGTGCGCTGGGACAAGAGCTTCTGCCGATGGCCGCCCCACATCAACCTGCTGTGAGTCTGCCAGCCTGCCTGCCTCCCCGCACAGCAGCGCAGCAGTCAGTCAACAGGTCAACAAAGATCTGCTGGACTCCTCAGGAGGAGGCCTGTCAGACAGGCGCCCCCCTCCGACACCCACAATCCACGCAGCTACCCCTTTCATGAAGACTGTGATGGATGCTTTGAGCAGGCCGCGGCGATGGCGTCGAGCGCGCTGACCAGCACACGACCGTTCAAGGTGGTCCCTGTGAGAACTGTCGTCGTGCATGGACCTTGCAGCCGCTGGCGCGTTCTCCAAGCGGCATGCCCACCCCACCAGGTGCTGCTTCCTTGGTGCTGCCTGCAGCTCACGTTTGAGCATTTTAAGTACTTCGTCCACGACAAAAGCTGCACCGTCTGGCTGGAGCCGTGCGGAGCAGGTGACCCCCACCACCACCACCCCGCCCCCATGCTGCCCATCAGGCATCCCACCTGCCCATCAGGCATCCCACCTGCCCATCAGGCATCCCACCTGCCCATCAGGCATCCCACCTGCCCAATCGGGCATCACCCCTGCCCCCAATGTGCGCTCTTGGTCAGGCATGTATCCTGTGCCGTCGTGATGGGCTGCAGAGATTTCGGACTTGCAGGCGCAGCTGCAGGCGGTGTTCCCTGCCTGCTCCGACCTGAGCAGCGATGCGCAGCGGGGCATCGCACGCTTCACCCCCCACATGAGCGTGGGGCAGTGGCGCTCCGAGGCAGAGGCGACAGCAGCGGTGCAGGAGCTGCAGGCGGCATGGACGCCCTTGACGGTGGACGTGTCAGAGGTGGTGCTGCTGTCACGGCAGGTGGGACCTGCACCCATGCCAGGGCAGCTGCCAAGCAGCGCCAGAGCGGCAACCACGCACTGGCAATGCGCCGTGCTGATCCAGCCGCCCCCTGCGGCGCCATGGTGCCATGCGCCGTGCCGACTCGGCCAAGCACCGGATTCTCGGCACGCAGGCCTTTCTGGACCCATTTTCAGTGCGGTATGCCATCCCTCTGGGCCAGGCAGCGGGGGCGCAGCAGCGACTGGATGTGCCGTACGTTGCCACCATGGGACGTGGGCTGCCATCCCTGGCGGCAGGCGAGTCGCACAGGTACAGTTTGCTGCCCTGGGTGTGCGCCGCCTGCGCGCAGGGGGCGGTGCTGCTGCTGTGCCCACCCATTTGCCCCTGGTTGGCCGCGCCCCTGTGCCCCTGTGCAGGGCCAGGCACGGGCTGGGCGCGCTGCCAACGCTGTGGAACTTTGCTTACGGCGCCAACATGAACCCCCAGAAGCTGTCGGGTGCTCGGGGATTGACCCCTCTGGCCAGCAAGGCGGCCGTGCTGACGGGGCATCGCCTGGACTTCAACCACAGGTGGGTGTTGTTTTTGGGGCAGCGACCAGCGCGGCCGCCAGCTGGGCTGTGCCGAGCGCGGTTTTTTCCCGGGGGGGGGGGGGGGATGGCAGCTGGCCTGCCCCTGTGAGCCGTGGCCGCTGGCACGCTGGCCGGCCTGCGCTGTTGCTTGGCATGTCTGTGCGGCTTCTGGGCTCGTGCTGAGCAGGCGCCTGTCACGGTTGATCCCCCTGTGCAGGGGAGGCTTTGGCAACCTCATGCCGCTGGCGCCCGGGGAGAGCAGCCCGGCAGGCGGGGGCGTGCATGGCGTGCTGCACGCCCTCACCCCCGCGGACTTGGGGCAGCTCATGTGCATGGAGCATGAGTACCTGTGAGTAGTGTGTGTGTGTGTGCTGGGCGTGGTGGTTGGACACGGTGGCTGGGCACTGTGGCTAAGCACGTCGGCTGAGAGAGCACTGTGGGCGCCCCGCTGGGCAGGGCAGCAGCAGCAGTGCGTGCCCAGCAAGATGGAAGGAAAGTGCCAGTGGCCACAGGAGAGGGGTGGTGCCCAGCAAGATGGCTGCCGCCCCCAGCCCCCACCCCAGCGGCACATGATGTGGTGGGCCCTGCCGCACTGGGGCCGCCGCCACGCGTGGCGTGACGTGCTCACCTGGGCTTGCCTGCAGGCCCCTGGAGGTCCAGGTGCAGCCGTACGACGGCTCAGCCACCCAGACGGCCGTGGCATTCATCACGCCGCCCGCGCGGCAGATTGCGGGCGGGCTGCCGCCCACGCAAAGGCAAGCCTGGTGTGGTGCAGCGCCTCGGGGGCCATGGGCTGCTTGGACACACACTGTTGGGGGCAGGCGTGCGGCATGCAGCCGCTGTCAGGTGCTGGGGGGCAGCGTGCCGCTGTGCGGGCAAACGGAGGGCGGGCAGCGGGGGGGTAGGGCCGGTTGCCCCGCATGACGACCGCTGGGCTGCCTGCGCTGCAGGTACCTGGACCTCATCCGCCAGGGCGCGGCCCAGTGGCAGCTGGACAGCAGCTACCAGGCTTGGCTGCACAGCCTGCCAACGATCGACAGCGCTGCCCGGGGCGACGCGTACTATCAGAGTGCGGGCGGCGAGCCCCTGCCGGCCTGGCCCAAGATCCGCACCGGCGGCGGCGGCGGCGGCGGCGGCGGCGGCGGCGGCAGAGGCCCTGCCAAGCGCCAGCGCCGCCCCTCGCAGCAGTGGTCGTCCGGTGGGCGGGAGTAGGAGGGTGCAGGCTGCTGCAACATGCAGCTGGGTGGTGGGGCGCTGCGCAACTTGCCGGCGGGTGTGCTCGCCGGGCCTGGACCAGGACCCTCGCCCGCCGCGGCCCGCCGCGCGCCGCGCGCCGCGCGCCGCAGGCCGGGTCGGGCGCACTGGGCTGATCCTGCCGCATCGCTGCCGGCTCCAACCGAGCAGCGCCTGGCGAGTAACCCCAGATCGGATCACAACGGAACCCGGATTCAGCCGTCAGCCGGACAGGCGTGGTGTGCAGGACCACACGAACTAGCGCGGCACCTTGGGGACCGTGACGCGGGTGCTCGGCGACCAGCTTCGGGCAGCTGGCGCGCGTCCATTATAGCGCGCGCACGGCCCCCAGAGGACCCACATTTCCTTCTCTGCACGTCACCACAACAGTCAACATGGCGGCCCTCCTGAACAAGCAGGCCTTCAGCGCTGCTGCCTCCAGCGCCAGGCCCCAGCGCAAGGCTGTGGTGGTGCGTGCTCAGGTAGGTTGAAGATCACGGACCTGGCGCCAATGTGTGGCCCGTGGGGGCGCGCAGAGGGCGGTCTGGCAGCTGGGGCGGGCAGGCACCTGCGCGGCGTCAGCCGTCCCACAGGGCTGAGATCCTGCGAGCTACCAACCCGATACACGCTTCTCGTGCTCATTGCAGCAGGCTGAGCCCGTTGCCAGCCGTCGTGCAGCTCTGGCCAGCGTGGCCGGCGTGAGCCTGGCCTCCCTGCTGGCCGCCCCCGCCAGCCAGGCAGCCTACGGCGATGCCGCTAACGTGTTCGGCCGCGTGACCAACAAGTCAGGCAAGCCGATCCGCACGCTGGCTGCCTGCGCGCGGCAGGGGGGTCGTGGTCTCGCGCCGGCGGCGGTGGGCGGCGATCTAGCTGCGCGCGCGCCCGCGCGCCCGGCCGCGTTTGGCGCACCTGCTGCTGCTGCTGCTGCTGCTGCTGGGGCAGCCGGCATGGCAGCAGCCCGCCGCCCCACCAGCTGCTGTGCGTGGGGGTGTGGGTCGTCCCAGCTCACGGCTCGCGCTGCCGCGCTCCCCGCGCCCATGGGAGCGGGTGCCCCGCCACCGGCCGCTGCCAGGGCCGTCTCCGCAGCCCCATGCTGACACCCCGCCCGCCCCCACGCCTGCAGGCTTCGTGCCTTACGCCGGCGAGGGCTTCAGCCTGAACCTGCCCAGCCGCTGGAAGTGAGTGGGGGCCGGCACCCGCTGCCTGCCCTGCTGCCTGCAGTGAGACGCAGCTCGCAGCGCACAGCAGCGCAGCGCACCCCCCGCAAGCCGCGCGCCCACGCAGCAGATCAGAGCCCCCAGTGACCCACGCCTTGCGCCGCCTCTGCCTGCTGCAGCCCCTCCAAGGAGAACGACTTCCCCCAGGCCGTCACCGAGCTGAGGTGGGGAGGCGCGCCCTGCAGCAGCACCCAACAGCCGCAGCGGCGCCCGCCAGCCCCTCCCCCAACCCCGTGCCTGCACCCACACGCTTGCACCGACTGCTCACCAGGCCGCAGCAGTCGTCGCTGCATCCCTCAGGCCCTGAGCGGGGCTGATTGGATGCTAGGTGCCAGCGCCCCCCGCCTCCCCCTCCTCCTCACCCGGGAACCTGGCGGGCACCTGCCACCTGCAGGTACGAGGACAACTTCGACGCCGTCAACAACCTGGTGGTCCTGACCCAGAAGACCGACAAGAGCTCCATTGACCAGCTGGGCGATGAGAAGAAGGTGCTGGAGTCCCTGTCCTTCCTGTTCGGCAAGCAGGCCTTCGCCGGTGAGCGGGGGCGGGGAGCGCCACTGCCCCACCATGGGCATGTGACGCGGCGAGGGCAGGCGAGGGAGGGGTCAGCTGCTGCAGCCTGCTGCCCCTGCGCGCGCTTGCCTGCTCCAGCCTGGACGCACATGGCGTGGCGCGCGCCGTGGACGCCACTGAGCGCCTGCCCTGCCCTCGCGCCGCGCAGGCAACACCATCTCGGAGGGTGGTTTCGCGCCCAACCGCGTGTCCGCTGCCAGCCTGCTGGACATCGGCTCCACCACAGACAAGAAGGGCAAGAAGTACTACGAGTACGAGTTCCTGGTCCGCACTGGTGAGCACGCCTCCGGGCGCCGTCCCCTGGCGCGCCCCCTGGCGCAGCGCTCCGGCCGCGCCCTCCACGCGCCCGCCCGCCCGCCCGCCCCTCACCTGCCCCACCGCCACGCGCCCCCGCAGCCGACGGTGATGAGGGCGGCCGCCACCAGCTGATCAAGGCCACCGTGTCCGAGGGCAAGCTGTGGATCCTGAAGGTGCAGATCGGTGACAAGCGCTGGTTCAAGGGCGCGAATGAGGACGCCAAGGGCTCCGTGGTGGGTGGCTGTCTCTGAAAGTGTTTCACGGGGCGTTTCGCGGCGCCCCACTGCCGGGCCGGCCTGCTGCTGCATGGGTGCCGGCGTGCCCCGCACCTGCCTGGTTGCGGCGGGCTTTGCCAGGTGCTGCCCGCGGCGTGCGGGGCGATGCTGGCTGCTCTCGCGTGCTGTGCTGCGCCGCCATGCCGCCAACCCCTGCCCCGCCCCTGCTGCCCCCCCCCCCTCCCTCCCCGCAGAACTCCTTCATCGTTGCCTAAGCGTCTTGTTACCTGAGGGGCGTGGCGGGGTGAGCGGCGCGCGGTGGGTTGCCTGGAGGATTTGCGGCTGGGTTGCTGTGCAACGGCCTCACCGACCCGCAGCAGCAGGCCCCTGGCTGTGCCGGCTGCGTCAGCACGGGCGGAAGCAGCAGGCAGGCTGGTGTTGTGGTGGTGTTCCAAAACCGGCTGGGCCGCCCTGTCCGGGGGCGCGCGCCATGCCGTCGCTTGCTGGGTTGTGTGTGGTGCGACTTGTTGGCCGGGCGCGGCGCATCGCACAGCAAGTAGCACGTGGCACGCTCGGCGCAAGCGAGTCCATTTTGTTCCGTGGGGCGCCGCCAGCGCCGGCATGCAGCGCGCGTCAGAGCGTCATCGTGAGTGTGGTCTCATGAGTGTAAATCAGCTCGATCCGTACACCTGCCGCTCTTGGGACGCCCTCTCCTGCTGGCTCCTCTTTCCCGGGTACGGTGCCGAGGCGGCCCGGGAGCGCTGTACCGCCGACGAATGCGTGCCTTGCCTCGCCACCCAGGCCGTCCCGCCCCTGGGGTGCTTGCTCGGGCAGGTCTGCATGTCTGCAGGCCACCTACAGGCGACATCACACAGTCATCTTCCTGCGTTGTGACGGCTGCCCGGGCTGCCTCTGTGTGTGCCCCGCTGCCCCGGGCTGCCGCCGCCTGCCACAGCACATACAGCACGGCGGCGAAGCTTCGCGGTTCAAAACGCCTGGGCTCCTCCCTCTCCTCATTCTCGCGCCTCTCCTCTTCAGTCTCCACCCGTGTCACCTTGCCTGCCGCCCCCTTGGCCCCGTTTCTGCTGGGCCCGGCGTTGTTGTGTGCGGGCCGGGGTGCGCGTGACA
>Ga0315905_10006283_pt1 | contig 12069 bp, 9 predicted proteins | sample LakEriMetagenome_5_FD_203522 | JGI IMG/M metagenome (GOLD analysis project Ga0315905, IMG submission 203522) | Freshwater fungal communities from buoy surface, Lake Erie, Ohio, United States - Buoy 4 MA121 | ecosystem: Environmental > Aquatic > Freshwater > Lake | place: USA: Lake Erie, Ohio...
TGCCAGCAGCTTTTCCGCAGGCAGGGTTTGTGCGCTATGCATTTACCTATGCTTTCTATTACCTTGCTCAGGAGAGCAGGTTTGAAGATGCCATCTACCGCACCTTGCTAGAAGGGGGCGACACAGACACCAACGCTTGCATTGTGGGCGGCTTGATGGGGGCTTATGTGGGCTTGGGCTCATTACCTAATTACTCATTAAGCATGGTACTTAAGTGCGAAACAGAAAAAGGACAAGAGCGGCTGGAAGCGTACACATCGAAACTAGTCGCTAAAAACTTAAAGACGTTGTGTCAATTTTGCTTAGGAGATGAAGTTTAAATGCCAACTGTAGAATGAATTAACAGAAATTTCTTAGAAATCACTAATGTTAGACATTGAAAAAAAACCTTCTTTGCGAATTAGTCCTAATGTATACGGACGCACTTCAGTTAGAAATAAAGTCAAATATTTAATTGATCCGAAGGGCGGTGGTAGTGATATGGGAGTACCTGAAAGAGTGGTACTTACTCGTTGGAGAAAGCGTCAATTTCCTAATCACAAATTTTCTGGCGATAAATTAAGCTCAACATTATGGAGAGCAGTAGCAGCCGTGTATGGAAAAAATGCAGCAAAGATTTGCAGTCTATCGAAGCAACAACTTGAGGAGATTAAGGTCATTCAAAGTCTGCCTGAAGGTGAAAGAAATTATTTAAAGCTACCAGCAAGTAACATCATGTTCGCACTGTTTTTTATTTGTGGCCCAAATCGGTTACAAGTTTTGATAGACAAACACACATCCAAAGAACACGAGGGGCGTTCTGGCGTACCTGACTTGTTTTTATTCGCTGCTAGTACAATTACCGGCAAACCATCAATCGCAAGATTTGTGGAGGTTAAAAAGCCAGGAGAGAAGATCTCTCAAGACCAAATTGATGAGATTGAGTTACTTAACTCTATGGGTCTTCATGCAAGAGTGATGCGCTTAGTGGAGATGCCTAAGGCTAAGTGAAATTTCCATTCAGACTAAGGCCAGTAAGTTTTTCGAAATCTTTTTGACAGGTTACGCACCTGTAAGTGTATGGCTGGGCAGAAAGTCGAAGCGGATCTATTTTTTCACCGCAGTTGGTGCAAATCCTTCCAGGTAATATTTGTTTCGCTAAAGGGATAATATCAGTTACTAATTGCTTTTCGGTTTTAGTTGGCTTATCAAAATTAATTGTCTCACTCAAAGAAACTATCCCAGTCAGCAGTAACCTCTGAAAAATCGCATTACAACTTCTTTCGTGCTCCATTGCAATTTTGTCCAAAGTTGCACCCTTAAGAAAACTTTCAACTAATTTTGTTTCCTCCTCTCTAGACCAACGCTTAAAAGATTTTGGACGCTGAAAAGGTGAAGGCTGAATTTGCTGCTTGCGTTGTACGCTGATTGTCTCAAGAACCTCAGTTATTGCATCTGTAATTTCAGATGAAAAAACCTCATACTTGATAAGTTTTAAAAGTTTTTTTTCAGATTCGTTTGTCATGATGACTCTCAAATTTTTTTGATCGAAATCGTAAATTAATTTTTCAAGGTAGAAATAGTTGAACTTTTAATTTGTTAAAGAAGTGCGAAATCGTTCATTTTGTTTAGCCATTTCTTGTACGGCTTTACGCAAATTTGAAAACGTTTCAGGAAATGACCAGCCTACTAATTTGCCAATCAATTTATCATCAGGTTCATAATTGAATGTGGCAATATGGCAGCAGTTTTTGCCGTCTAACAGAATTAGGTCACATGAATTTAAATCAATCGAATCAAATGAACGTTGGTAAAGTTCAATAGAGAATTTACCTTTCGATTCAATCACCATATACCTTCGGCCAAGGTAGGCAATCTTGTGAACTCCTATCTCTGGGAACTCATAGCTGACTTTTTCTTTTATTTTGATTTTATTTTTTGGAGTCGAACCAACAGCCCCTGCCATAAGCAATCGGTCATAACGACCGGAGCTTACACAAACAACTCTTATGCGTTTGCCTCGAAATTCAGTTAATGCACCCTTTCTAAAGGTTGGTACGTCATAAAGGCAAGAATCCCCAATTCGAGTTAAGTGATACCTCTTTGGATGCCCAACAAAGGTTATGTAGTTTTTATTTTTCAGAAAAATTTTGAGTTCTTGTAGATGGTCTTTTGATTCATCATTCCAACTTGTTCTTTTATTCAGACGCAGCAAGTAAGGCTGAGCTTCATCTTTTATGTTGTCATTGATCTTTTCGGTTATCTCAAACATGACGAGTCCTTTTCGTCGTTTCTATGAACGACGCGATTGAAGAAAAACTGAATTCCGATGAAAATCCAAAAACTGCTTTTGACCCGATGAGAAGCCACCTACATTGACTATCTGTTCAGTCTCAACTCCCATGCCTACAAGGGAGGGGCGGTGAGCAACGGGCGAAATGATTAGCTTTCCATTGTTTTCAAATCCTATGAAGCCTCGATCAAATAGATGATCAATACTTGGTGTAAGAAGCAATCCATTTTCGCCGTCAAGTCTTTCCTCATTACTCGAGTCTCTCCAGGGCTTACAGTGACTGGCAACAAGGTGGACCGGATTCTCAACACCTGTTATTCGGCACTTGGTCTCAATCATGCTGACGCGTTCTTTGAATAAACCTTGTCCTACTCTGGCCCTAACAATAGCCAGTCTCTCAGTCTCACGAACGGATGAGTCGCCAACGATGTCCAATTCCAACTTATGTTCCCAATAGTCGAGATCATCGGCCGGTACAGGTTTAACTGCTTGAGCTGTTAAGGATAGGGTTGCGACTTCTTGGCCAATTAGCCCCATCAACATTTCAGCTAGCGGCTTTGGCAATTCAGTCAAGTAAACAGATTGAAGGCCATTTCCATTGGGTTGCAATGGCGAATATTTTTCTGGCAAGTACGATCCTAGGACTGAAATGTGGTCCTTTGGTCGAATGATATTTTTTAGTTCAGTAAATTCGACTTTAACTTTCCAGCCTACGTTTTCCCAATTTTGCCCAGCAGTTCCAAACTCGAGTGGCTTAGGATTTTCCCAGCAATAAGACTGAGCAATTCCTATTGCAACAATACGTGTGTCTTTGAAGGAGAAAATCAGATCACCAGGAGAAACCTCTCGCATTGATTCATAAAAAGGGTTGCGCGCTCCATTTGCATTTTTTTTAGGCGACCAAAGATATCCGCCCTGAATTTCATGGCGATAGGTTTGATTTTGATTTACCCACCAAAAGCGCATAGCTTAAAGACCATCCTTTTTTTAACTTTACCTAGGCACAAAAAACAATTTTCGCTGATTTTATTAAACAAGACGAATGACTTGTCTGCACTTGGGACAGCGATAGCCAATTTCTACGAACTCCTTAATTTCGCTCCCCTGAAAAATGTGGCTGCAATTGGGGCAAGTGGTATTGTTCAGTATGACGTGATTGAACTTCTTGGTCCTAATTTCAACTTGAGCCACGTGTGGAAAGGGGTAGGGCTCTTCCAGTAAGTCAAGAGCCTGCTTGGGAATTTCTAAATTGCCATCTATCATTTGATGAAATAACTCTACTACCATGATAGTGCGTTGTTTGACCCAGGTGTTTTTGCTGCGCTTAAAGTCTTCTTTGTACTCTTTGAATTCCACTATCAAATACGCCAATTGACGTTTTGATAAGACATCGTCCCACATCAGGTCAGACAAAAAAAGGGTGTAATGATGGATGGGGTGGTTCTTGAGCTTTTTGACGGCGTCCTTGATGGCACACACTCTCCAGCAACTTGACAGTCACAGCCAGCTTCTTCAGGACAGCTTGTATTTCTACATCTGTGAAGTCTGGGGCGGGCAGGGTGATCATGTATACAGCTTAGCTCAACTACAGGCTCGCTCGGTGAACCTCTGGCTGGCTAGAATTTGAGGCAGTGACGCATATCAACTACGGATAAGCCTGACGCATACTTCACGATAAGCTTGGAACCACTCTGCACAAGCGCAACGATCCTAGGATCATCCGCAGCAAACCAGTGCGATTTGTCTTTAAAAAACTTGTCGAGTGTCCGTTGGATTCTCGACAAGTCAGGGAACGTCTTAAATGAATATCTAAGGTCAACGACAAGGGTGAATATGCAACTACAGAGGTAACGTTTAACATTTGCTGCACAGACAGTGATATTTGACTTTTCTCCAATATTTGATTTCAAATGCAGTTGAGTTGTTGGAGACTTATCTACGAATAGGATGAAAATGAGGCTAATCATGCACAGACCATTTGGACAAATTCCCTCGCCTAACCCCTACGCATCATCCAACATTGCTGATGCGGCACGCCACATTGAAGGCTTGCTTCATGGTGAACCCATACTTGATATTTCTCCAAATTCAGATCGGTTCCCTGCACCGGGAGTTGATATTCCAAGCGCCAAGGAAACTGAAGAGGTTGTTGAAGAAATAGATCCAATGTCTTCACCGGAACCAGAGAGTCAGGAAGATGAAAGTCATGATGGCGCTGCAGGTGGCGTCGTCGAAGGTGGCATCGAGTATCTAGCCTTTTACAAATCCTTCCGAGATGTTCTGAAAGCGCCGGCAAAGAATCGGTGGGGTATTTTTTTTATCAAGAAGCGTTGCTTAGCGTTAGCAACCGACATGACTTTCAGCACCCAGTTGTCTTTCGCTGATTGTTTAGATGGTTTGGCGGCGTTTCTGTACTCGCATGAGCTCTACCACTACCGATTCGATGCTCATTGCCTTCAGATGGAAGCAACTGGTGGATTTCCAGTCTATAAGCCTTATAGACGACTGGTCGCGAGCCGACCTATGAACGAATGGCACGAGGAGTCGGTAGCGAACTTCTACGGCCTAAAAGCGATTCAGTCGAACAGAACATACGCCTACCCTGAGCCTATCTCTGACTATTTGTGGGATCTGGTGGCGAACAGTCCAGGTGCCTACGCTGGCGGAATAGACAACGGAAAGAAGCAGAGTTCACGAAGAGATCAAATGGCGAAACAGGCTTGCGCCGCGTTTGGAAACACCGGATCGCGAGTATGGCAGGGTCTAGTTGAGTCAATTATTCGCACCGGAATGGGGCTCTCAAGGTCGCGTGAATCCTGTTTGAGTTCTTTTTTGAATCTGGAAAATTGCCCAGTTTACTGGATAGATTGGGTCAAGGGAGGCAAGAGCGTATTGATACCTAATGTTGCGTCCGTTCGGGAAATCAACAACGACTTTATCAAACGGTACCTCGCAGGAGTACCAGATCATCGAAGCGCTCACGGCTTCTGCCGGATCGATAACGGCGAGATGGTCAAACTGCCAAACCCACACAATATTGATTTGAAACGCCAGGAATTTCACAACATTATTGGTAAAGCAGGAATGACCAGCCCGCAGTTCTACAAAGAGCGCAATCTGACGTCAATTTGGCGAAAAGGTGTCCCTCGAAGCCCAATACTTGCCGCTCGCCATATATCGAAAGATGGAGGCAGCTAGAGACAATTGAGCTTTGCTAAATATGAATTGAAATTGAATGGTGGGTAATTGAAATAAAAGGCTGCTGGCGTTACCCAAATTAAGTAGACAACTTGGCTTGGAATCAGCGCTGGTAAATATTAAGCGCATACAAGCTCAACTAGATCGCAAATTAGAAGATTAAGATTTCAAGCAACTATTGGTATGAAGATCAAATACGGCTTAAGTAACTAAGTTTGCAAAGCAACAAAACCGGAGTTATATGGATAACACTCAAATAGACAAATCAGATCATTCTGAACTCATGCGACATGCTTACTCTGAAGATCAAATTAGCTCAGAGAATGACAAATATATTGGCGAATTCTCTGACGGACAAAAGAGTGGTTACGGAATTTTATTGTATGAAAATGGAAATAAATACCTTGGGCAATTTAAAAATAATAAATTTTGCGGAGAAGGAATATTTTATTTTGCCAACGGTGATATTTTACAAGGAACATTTATAAATAATTTATTGAGCGGATTAAGTAGATTTAAGTCTAAAGAAGGTTATGAATATTATGGATATTGGGTTGATGGAAAAAAAAATGGATGGGGAAGAATGCGTAACCAAACTGTATGGACTTACGACTCTGAATCATATATACCTGAAAGTTATGATGGGAAATGGTTAGATAATGTTTTTCACGGCGAAGGACTTTATATTAATCAACAAATTAAATATTACGGTAATTGGGAGTTAGGAACCAAAACGGGATATGGAAAACTACAGGATAAAGAACATAACTATATATATGACGGTTACTTTATAAATGATAACTATGAAGGACATGGCGTTTTGACTTTTAGTGATAAAAGTTTTTACAATGGAAAATTTAAGAATGGAAAACCTAATGGATATGGCTTCTATCAAGATATTAATAAAATTAAGCACTATGGCGATTGGGTAGATGGCCATTGTGCTTCCCTCTTAAATAAATATCTAGAAGAATTTATAGATCGAACATGTCGCAAAGAATTCGATAAATTAATTCCTCTTAAAAGTGAATGGGATGTTTTATTTCAACAATGGAAAGTACATTCAAGCAAGTTGGATAAAAATACTGAAGATGGAATTGAATTTGTAAAAAAATTAAAAACTAAACTACAGGAACTTGACGTTCACTTAGCTAAGTTTGATGAATTGATGGAGGAGGATGTTGATCATAGAATTAATTATGCTGACGAAAATAATATCAGATACTTCTGTTGTGATTATCCTATTTTATGGGGTTATGTGCCTGATGTTTTTACTTTACTAGAAGAGTCAAATAATTTTAAAAATCGCAATGAACTTTATCAATATTATCTCTTAATATCTGAGGAGTTAAAAGATCATGATTTCTCGGATCTTTCCGGTTTATGAAAAATCAGAACCGAGTAATCCTGATAAGGCCAAATAAAAAACGGCAACCCTTATGTAATGATTGAATTGTGATGGACAAAAAAACATTAGATTATTACGCCACGAATGCACTAGAAGTGGCTGGGCGTTATGAAGAGGTACCAAGCGCACTAGCTAGTAAATTTGATGTGGCCTTCACTTTGGGCGGTAAGGTATTAGACATTGGGTGTGGTTCTGGTCGTGACCTAGCGGTTTTAGCCCGAAAGGGGTTTGATGCGTATGGAGTCGACCCAACTTCTGAATTTGTTGATATAGCTCAAAGAATTCATCCAGAATTAATAGGGCGCGTGAAGGTTGGTCAGCTACCGGAGTTGGGCACACCTTTTGATGGTCGGTTTGATGGTCTACTTTGCTGTGCAGTACTGATGCACCTTGAAACAACGCAGCTTGAAGAATCGCTTGAAGCATTCAAATTGGTAATTAAGCCTGACGGTCGAGTACTTATATCCGTCCCTTCAGCTCGTGCCGATGCCGATATGTACGGACGCGATCAGCACGGCCGTTTGTTTAAGGACTTTTCATCTAATTTCCTCAAAGAGACTTTTGAAAAACATGGATTTCAATTGGTTGGAGAGTGGGAGAATCTTGATACCCTGAAAAGATCGGGTGTTGAGTGGATAACGCATTTGTATCAGCTGACTATTTAAGGAAAAGAGATGAATGAAACGGAGTCTACTTGGACTAAATTGATTGATTCAATCGAGGTTCATAGAGACATTCGTGCTCGGTATTTCAAGCCTACGTGTGTAGTTGCCGTGTGCAATCTAATTGACAGAGGTGTTGGATCGTTTACATCCGTTCCAGCCGAGCTAGTTGTAGACGAGTTCGAGCGGCTTGTCTCAAATTTATTTCCCAATAAGTCTAGTCAGGGTTGGATGCCAATGTGGCATCTGATGAGAGATGGTGCTTGGGTTTGCAAAAAAGATGAGGTGCCTACGCGAAGAGAGGTTTTCCCTCTAACGAAGCCTCGCTCCAAGAAAGAAACGCTTAATGTGGTCGACACGATTGATTGTTCAATACAATTTGGAGCCCTATGGCAAAGTAAAAAATCGAGGAATCAGCTACGGACAATGATGTGCGCGCTACTGTTAGCAGATCAAGACGAGGACGCTAACCTGATGGGTGAATATTTGCATGCGCTCAATGTTGAACACTACTTCGAAGCAGGGCCTTCGCATGGCCCTTACCTTAATTCAGTTGATCCTATTGCAACTGAAAATTACGCCAAATTCCGCGTTCACTCACGAATCGAACGAGACGCAAAAATCCCAGTTGCAGTAAAAAAACTTCAAGGATACAGTTGCCTTGCTTGCGGTTTCAATTTTGAAAAAGTGTATGGCGAGCTTGGTTCGAACTATATTGAAGCGCATCACGTTGTCCCGGTTGCTAAGAGTCAGGGATCTGAGAAACAGGTAAATCTTATTGATGACTTTGTGGTTCTCTGCGCTAATTGTCACAGGATGATTCATCGACTAGGTGAACCCTGGACACGTGATCGACTTAAAGATTTAAAGGTGATCCTCTCTTCCCCTAAGTGATCTCAGTTTAATCAACAGTATTAATTCAGATGACTAAAGGAAATCTGACGAAAACTTAGAGTGTATTTAAATGTCAACGAAACCAGACCCCACCTACCCCGTACCCCCACTTATTGGCGATGGGACTCCCATCTACCCTCGCATAGTAATTTGCTCAAACGGTGAGCCTGCAAATCTCCCCTTACTTTTTGCAATGCATTGGGCGGGGGATTCGGGGTTTGAGCCGTTCACGATAGAAGATTCGTACTTGCCAGCAGAGGATAGGTCGGAGAAGTATTTAATTAAGGAAATTACTATTCAAAAATTTAAGTTTGGCCAAGTAAACTTATGAACTCCCTTTTTGTAATATTTTTTCTTTAGCCAATTCAAATCATCGATCCAATCTGCAAGGGCCTGAGGCTTCCTATAGTCCCTGCCTGATGGGCCTTCAATTAAAAATTTAATGTGAAGAGCCATTCGATATAAACGTTGAACACTACCTGCTCGTCCCCAAGCTTTCTTATAGCTTTCTGTACAGTCATTGCCAAATGGAAGCTTTGATGTAGCAAAGCACTGTTGAAGAATAAGCCGCCTATCACCGGAGGAGTGTGGGCTAGTGGTACCTACTCGATAATCCAGCATGTGCATTGGCGATTCTTGGATGCCAAAGTCCTTGATTGATGGATCAATAATGTGACCACCATCTGAAAGTGAAATTTCAGGCCATTTGAATTGGTAATTAATCAAAAATTGAAGACCTTCATGGTTCTCAGCAAAGGCCAGCAATAAGTCGATATCGTTTGTATCGAAAGGATCACGTCCTGTACATAGATAAGCGAACCACATTTCTTGAGAGTAAATTCGCAATGGTTTACCAACAAAAAGTTGGATCTGCTCCTCAAGCGGTTGTTGAATCCATCCATGGCGTCCTATGACAACATGCTCAATATCGGGGTCAGGTAGTTGCCAAAGTTTGAAGCCGTTAGATTCCATTACGGACCCTAATTCGTCGCGTTTCCATGGCCCACTTCCTATTAATGCTGTGTGTGGACTTGGAAGTTCTAAAGTCTCAGGAGTACCTTCTTGAAGCATCCATGAAAGTATTGTGGGGTTGTTCCAATAAAAATTTATATCAATTAAATTATTAGAATTTCTGAGTGTGTTTAACTCTTCAGTTAATTTAGCTATTTTTTTGTCTAAGTGTGATGTATCAACTTTTTGTACATTTGAGCTGGATTTGATTTTTCTGAGCGCGTCGTAAAGATTTGTAAGATCCTTTATTTTGGCATCTTTTTCTTCTAGAACAGATTCGTGCGCATTTTGCTGACGTTGTATTCGAACTTGGTGCAGCATTTTTTCAGAATCAAGCTGTCTGTTAAGCACTGACAATTCATTTCTAAGCTTATTTGCAATATTTTCAGCTGAATTTTTGTCTTGTTTTGCGTATTCATTAGACTTATGTAATGCCGCAATTCTTTCCTGAGCCGCCTTTAGCTCTGGTTCACCATTTATGCGAAATTCACGCAGTATTTCCTTTGCTTCGAAAAGTTGAGTTTTTAGTGCTTCAATCTCTACATCTCTAATTGACCGTCCTTCACGAAATGCTTTTTCTTTATAAGGAGTGAACATTGCTTCATAAAGAAATTTAGCTTCTCGTGTTTCCCGCTCAGCGTTTCTTTTTTCTTGTTCGATTTGAGAAATTCTTTTGTTTAGCCCGGTAATTTCATCTTCGTAGGATTTAATGGTGCTGATCTTTGAGAAGTCAGCTGATTCCTTGGCCAGTTTGAATTTTTCAACGTTTTCTGCAAGTGCTTGTTCTCTTCTTTGCATTTCTGCAAAATTTTTATAAACGGTTGCTTCTCGCTCGGCTATTCTTCTTTTTTCAGAAGCAACTTCTAAATGCGCTGCTTCTATTCTTGAGGTCACTACTTTCAAATCATGAAGCTCAGAATGGAGATCATGTGAAAGTTTTTTTTCAGCTGCTAAATCGAGCTTTATTGATTCGAGCGATTCTTGAAGAATTGTCTGATTCGACAGCAGTATGCTAATTTCCTGCTGTTTGTCTTGTGTTTTTTTTTCTAGATCAACAAGACAATTTTCTTTCGATTCATTCCACAACTTTAAGTCAATAATTTCATCAATTAGTCGATCTTTTTCTTTGCTTAGATCTGCAGAGATTGAGTTGAAATTTACTAGCTCAGACTGTTGTTTATTTAATTCGTTATTTAGTAAGATGATTTGGTTGTTAAGATTTTCGGAGATACGGACAAGCTCAATATGCTTCGCATCAATTTCTTGTCGAAGTTCTCGTTTGCTTTTTGGATCATTGTCGAATAAATCTTTAATTCCCATGATTCAACTATAGTCCTATTCCCGTCTTAGGCTTATCAATTAGCGTTTTTTCTGTTTGCTTTAGAGGAATAAAACTGCGGACACGAGAAAGAACATAATTCCTCGATTTTTCAACCAATACGCCAAATGCCTTATCACGCATTTTGGGCACTCTCAAAATTAATGCCTTCTGGAAGCTCTCGTGTAGCAAGTGATAGCCCGATTGCTGCTGTCACATAACTCTGCGGTACACCCTTACTTCGAAAAATAGTTTGCCCAAACTTAAATAGGCAGTCGGATCACCTTGCATTGCTGCTTGTGTGTACCAGTAGATTGCAGAGCCTAAGCTAGCTGGAGTTCCTTCGTTTTTTTTTAAATATCTCCCAAGTTATTTTGTGCTCCAGCAAATCCAGAAACAGCTGACCACTCATACCAGTACAGAGCCTTATGTTGATTTTTAGGAATCTTTCCAATTCCGAAGTTGTACGCCAATGCTGGGTCGGGCATCGCCAGAATTTTCCCTTCTTCAGCAGCTCGAATTAATGCACCTGCTGTTGCGCTGGAAAGTGCATCTTTAGACGGGTATTGATGGTTGTTGGCAACAGTAAATTGCGGCCTAGTTAAAGATTACTCTGTGGAGTTGTTTTCTGTAAACAACAAGATATTAATCGCCGATTTAAATTAAGAGCGGATATTAGGCTGACAATTTAATAATTAATTGGTATTACTTTTAATTTTTCAGAGTAAGTGTTTTCCCTATTTTTTCTGATATTTAATGAATCAATACAAATTTTTGTTGACAAGCTGATATTTTCAGGTAAATTAAATAAAGGCAAACAAAAGAGTGCTACTTAAGTATTATATTTTTTCCGAGGATTAATCGACTCCTAGTCGAAATTTCCCGAATTTAATGTGAGTCTTACGTAAAGCCTATGGGGACACTGTCCCCGATTGAAAAGTTAGTGATTCCCTAACAAAACTTTAACTGTTAAAAGTTTTAGTTTTAAGGTTAAAACTTTCTTTGATTCGTACGGTACGAAGCAGCCGATTGACCAAGCTTTGTTCTAAGGTTAGAAGTTAACAGCTGTTAACAATATGATTTTCAGGTGAATTTCATACGGTATGAGGAATGGGGAAAAGTTTCCCCATATGGTTTAAAGGCATTACCTAACAATTGTTAGGCACTGACTAACAATCCTACTTGTAGGAAAAACCATAGAGAAGAGGGTATTTCCGATTCACAGTGAATCTAAAACGGGGAGAATTTCTCCCCAATGCGAAATCCACCGAGAGGTGGTTTTTTATAAGGTTATAAGTTTTTGATA
>Ga0315905_10006284_pt1 | contig 12069 bp, 7 predicted proteins | sample LakEriMetagenome_5_FD_203522 | JGI IMG/M metagenome (GOLD analysis project Ga0315905, IMG submission 203522) | Freshwater fungal communities from buoy surface, Lake Erie, Ohio, United States - Buoy 4 MA121 | ecosystem: Environmental > Aquatic > Freshwater > Lake | place: USA: Lake Erie, Ohio...
TCTAATAACTTTTTGCCTATTTTAAGGTGTTTTTTCATCGGAATTTATTAATTTCAACTCTTAAATTTAATTATAAATGCAAACTTCTGAACAATATACCAAAGTTATATCAAGTTGTAGGGAAATTTATACAAAGAAAACTAAAGATTATGGGACTGCTTGGAGAATTTTAAGACCAAGTTCGTTGACAGATCAAATTTTTATCAAAGCACAGAGGATCAGAACAATTCAAGAAACAGGTAGTAATCTTGTTGGTGAAAGTATTTCAAGTGAATTTCAAGCTATTGTAAACTATTGCATTATGGCTTTAATTCAATTAGAGTATACTTCTGATAATTTAGAGTTATCTGAATTGGATGCTTGTAATTTATATGATACATATGCGAATGAAGCATTTGAATTGATGAAGAAAAAGAATCACGATTATGGAGAGGCCTGGAGAGATATGCGTGTGAGTTCTTTAACAGATTTGATTTTAATGAAAATTCTTCGTGTAAAGCAGATTGAAGATAATCAAGGCAAAACTATTATTAGTGAGGGAGTGGATGCTAATTATTATGATATGTTAAATTATGCAGTTTTTTCACTAATTCATCTTAGTTATTAATTTTTATTTCATTTATAAAAGTTTTAATTTTTAAGTTTTATGAAAAAATCGTTTGAATGGTATGGACAATCATTAGTAATAAACACACTTTTGATTTTAGTAAACTTTATTGGTGTAACCTTCACTACAATTGGGTTTCATAAAAATTTTGAAAATCAACAAGGAGTTTTTGTATTAATTGGTATTCTGTTAATTATTCTAAGTTCTGTAGGCTTGTTTCTTTTGAAAGGTAGGGAATTTATGTCCTATGTTTCTAGAATTTTAGTTGGCGGGTTGTTTATTGTCTCAGGTTTAATCAAAGCTAATGATCCATTAGGCTTTAGTTATAAACTCGAAGAATATTTTGAGGATGGAGCATTAGCTTTTAGAATTAAGGAGTGGTTTAATACTCCTGGTTTTTCGTTAGAATTTTTGATAGATTATGCATTGTTTTTTAGTGTTTTAATTTGTATTGTCGAAATAGTTTTAGGTGTATTAGTTATCATAGGAGGAAAGATTCGTTTTACTTCTTGGATGTTAATGCTAACTATGGTTTTCTTTACTTTTTTAACTTGGCATACAGCAAATTGTGACTCAAATAAAAAGTTTTTAGATAGAGATACCTATACAGCTTCAGATCCTGTAGCAAAAGAAAAAATTATTGCTGCTAAATCTAATAAAGAAATAAAAGTTGTGTCAGTAAATAACACTGAAATTGTTATTGATGAAATGAAACAACCTCAATGTGTTACCGATTGTGGTTGTTTTGGTGATGCTATGAAGGGTTCTGTTGGAAGGTCGTTAACTCCTTCTGAATCATTATGGAAAGATTATATATTGTTATATTTCGTGCTTTGGATTTTTATATCAAAGAAATTAATTGCACCTAACACAACACGTCAAAATTTGTATGTTATTCCAATTTCAATTTTAGTTGTATCCTTCTTTTCATTTGTTTTTGGTTGGTATTTCCCAATAACGTTTGCAATAATTTCCATTTTGACAGCACTTTGGGTTAAAAGAACTGGAATTAAATATATTGGTAATTACTGGGGAAGTTCTTTGGGGGTTGTAATTGTTTGTTTAATATTTACAAGTTATGTATTGAATTATGAACCCGTTAAGGACTATAGACCTTATTCAGAAGGATCAAATTTGAAAGAAAAAATGAACGATGGAGTGGAAGGGAAATATCTGAATATGCTAGTTTATAAAAATCTGAAAACTGGAGAAACTGTTGAATTTGAAGGTTCGAGTCAAGAATATGTAAATTCAAAAATCTGGGAAAAAACGAGTGTTTGGAAGTATGATACTATGGTTTCGAAAGAAGTTATTGCTACTCGTTTACCTTCTATTTCTACACAATTTAATCCAACAATTTCTGTTTCTGATATAGGGAAAAATGAAATGCAATTAGATTATATTCAGAAACTACTAATTCCTAAAAAAGTTAAAGGATTTGAGTTATATGATATCGAAAATGATACAAAAATTCAAGTTACAGATAAAGAATATCAAGATAACTATAACGATACTTCTTTCTACCGATTTGAAAAAGAAGTTATGGTAGAAGAAACTCCATTGTCTGAAATTTCTTTAAGAGATTATATTGTTAAATCTTCCATGATTTTTATTTTGTTCTCTAAGGAGTTAAAAAAGGCTGAAATAGCTGATCTGCAAAAAGTGAAAGCACTGGAACGATTGTTGAAATCTAAAAAAATCCCTTTTGTTTTAATTACAAATGAGCAAAGACCTTTTATTAAATATTGGCTTAAAAAGAATGGATTAAAACTCCCTGCTTTTACTAATGATGCAACTGAATTAAAGGCTGTTTCACGATCAAACCCATCCTTAATGGTAGTCAAATATGGTATTGTAAAAGGTAAATATCCTAATAAGTCAATTCCTTCTATTGATTGGATAAAAAAACATATATTAAACTAAAAGAGTCAGATGAGAAAAAAAATAGTTGCAGGAAACTGGAAAATGAATTTATTACACAAAGAAGCATTACAATTAGTATCTTCTTTAAATGAACAAGAAATATCTTCTGATGTAATAAGAATTGTTTTTCCTCCATTCATATATATTTCTGAATTAAGAAAACAATCCCAAAATGTATTTGTTGGAGCACAAAATTTTTATCCAAAAGAAAGCGGAGCTTACACGGGGGAAGTATCTATAAATCAATTGAAAGATTTAGGTGTTGAATATGTGTTGGTTGGGCATTCAGAAAGAAGAATGTATTTTAATGAATCAGATGAGTTTTTGAAAGAAAAAGTAGATGCTGCAATTAGATTGGGAATACATGTTATTTTTTGTTGTGGTGAATCATTAGAAATTAGAGATGCAAATACGCATGAATCATTTGTTATAAATCAACTTAATTCAAGTTTATTTCATTTATCTTCAGAAGAATTAAAAAATATAACGATAGCCTATGAACCCATTTGGGCGATTGGTACTGGAAGAACTGCAAGTAGCCAGCAGGCTGAAGAAATGCACGCTTGTATTAGAAAAAGTATAGAAGATAAATACTCTCAAGAGGTTGCTGATTCGATTTCTATTCTTTATGGTGGAAGTTGTAATGCTTCTAATGCAAATGAAATGTTTGCTTGTCCAAATGTTGACGGTGGTTTAATAGGTGGAGCTTCTTTAAAAGCACAAGATTTTTATGCTATTTCAACTGCTTATTAATGGACAGGATTAAAGTTACATATCAATTTTCAGAAACTGAACCATGGAATGAAGTAGCAATTGCTGCTCTATCTGAAGTAGGATTTGATAGTTTTGTTGAACTTGAAAATGGGATTGAGGCCTATATAAATGAAGATGAATTTGATGAGCGTATTTTAAGAGAAGGTGTTTTACAAGAAATAAAAGAACATACCCAGACTAATGTTTTTATTGAAAAGATTCCTTTCCAAAATTGGAATGCGGTATGGGAATCAGATTTTAAGCCGGTTTTTGTAGAGGATAAACTAACAATATTAGCCCCGTTTCACGATCGGTCTTTAGCTGTGGGTTTATCAATTGTGATTCAACCTCAAATGTCATTTGGAACAGGTCATCACCAAACTACTTGGATGATGTCAAAAATTTTATTAGATATGAAGAGAGTTCCAGATACAATTTTAGATATGGGAACTGGTACTGGAGTTTTAGCAATTCTATCTGAAAAATTAGGAGCAAAAGATGTTTTGGCAATCGATATTGAGCCATGGTCTGTAGATAATACTATTGAAAATGCTGAAAGAAATAGTTGCCAAAATATTAATGCTTTGTGTGGTGATATCGATTTAATCGAAGGTAAAAAGTTTGATTTAATTTTAGCAAACATTAATAAAAATATTCTCAAAAGCCATATGAAGTATTATTCAGAATCTTTGTTTATAAATTCAAAATTAGCCTTGAGTGGTTTTTTTGACTCTGATTCAGATGAATTAATTACTCATGCAGAACAGTATGGTCTGATTTTTGATTCTAAAATTGTAAAAGAAACTTGGGCTGCACTCATACTTGTTAAAATTTAAAAAATACTAATTATGAAAAAATGGCTAACTATTACATGTTTAATTCTATCGAATACTATTCTTTATAGTCAGAATTATTCTCAGAATAGAGAAAAGTTTGTTAAAGAACTGATGAATCAATTGAGTGATATTAAAACATCTGAACCTAGAGATTTTGTAAAAAAAGAATTACACCCTTTGCTAGTCGAAAACAATGAATTTCCGGATGATCAATTCTCTAAAATGATTGAGACATGTAATTTGATGGAGTCTAAAAAACTTTCTGCTTATCCTGAGATATACAATTATGTATATTCTATGTATTCGATCGTAGTTAAAAGACAATCTTTAACTAGTTATAAAGCTTGGCATGGATCGGTTGAACAATTGTTAAATTCAAAAAATATTAATCGTTTTAAAGATTTCATAGAATTATCCGCAGATTTTTTTTCACATGCAGTAATAGCTGAAACACCAAATCATGCTTGGTTTTATAGAGGAGGAGATTTTGCATTTGATGTAACTGACAAACCTATAATTAAATTTCAAAGTGGAAAATTAGTTTGCTTGGTGAAGAACACTCTTGAGTCTACTAAAGAAGATAAACCATTCCATGATAGTATTGTAGTAGAAGGTTCAAAAGGAACATATGACCCTTTTTTAAAAAAGTATGTTGGTAGAGGAGGGCAGATTTTTTGGGAAAAAGTTGGTTTAAAAAGAGAAGTTTCATATGCTACATTATATGGATATGAAATACCTATGAAATCCACTAACTTAAGTTGTGATACTGTAATGCTAGTGACTCCATATTTTTCAAAGCCTATATTAGGTAAATTAACAGATAGGGCATTTGTAATAACAAGAGAGATGGATAAAACTTTCCCATATTTTGTTTCTTATGACAAAAGACTTTCAATCAAAAATATAAAAGAGGGTGTAGATTATGAAGGTGGATTTTCATTACAAGGGGCAACTTTTGTAGGTGTTGGTACAATTAAAGACCCAGCTAAAGTTATAATTTATAAGGAAGGTAAAAAATTTGTTAAGTTAAGTTGTTTAAATGTAACAATAGATCCTAAAAAAATTATTGCTCCTGCAGCTCACGTTGCTATATATATCGGATTAAAAGATTCAATTTCACATCCAGGTTTAGATATTAATTACAATATGGAGCATAATTCCTTGGAATTTGCTCGAGGAAAAGTAGGTACATCATCTGCTCCCTTTTCAAGTTCATATCATAATTTAGATATGTATGTTCCAAAAATCATATGGAAAAAGGGATTTGAAGAATTGGCCTTTACTTATGATTTTGGAATCAGTCAAGAACAGAGAATTGCAAAGTTTGAATCGAAGAACATGTTTGATAGTAAACTATATGAGCGTTTAAATGCTATGGAAAAAGTACATCCGCTTGTTGCAATTTCGAACTATTGTAATCAAAATGGAGAAACGGTTTTAAATGAAGGAAAATTGGCTTCGGCAATGAATAAAACTATTGAACAAGCTAAACAAATGATGCTTGAGTTAAATTCTTTTGGTTTTATAAATTATGATCCTGAATCAAAAGTAATCATTGTAAATCCAAAGTTATTTAATTTCGTTCAAGCAAGAGCAGATCAAGTTGATTATGATAATTTAGTTTTTGTTTCAGATATGCGACCTAAGAAAATTGAGGGTAAAACAGAAGATGAAATTGAATCTAATGAAAATTTAAAAAGATTAAACGCTATTTTCAAGGAACAAGCGGATTTTAGACGAACATTGCCAAATTTCGGTGTACTTAGCCTTTCTTCTTTGGAATTGAGTCTTGAGTCTGTAGATCAAGTTTCTTTATCTGATGTTCAAAAATTGATTGTTTTTCCTAAAAATGCTAAAGTTAGTGTCACAAATGATAGAAACTTTAAGTTTTCTGGATGGTTAAATGCTGGAAAGATGGAAGTAGAAACACTTGATGCGCAATATATTTATGCTGATAATAAGGTTAAATTAAATAAAACGGGTTCAAGTTTATTTAGAGTTGCTCCGCTTAAAACAGAAGATGGTGACAGACCTATAGCCATGACAAGTGCCGTATCAGGAATTGAAGGTGATTTATTTGTAGATGATCCAACTAATAGATCTGGAAAAAATAAAAAAATCACAGATTTTCCTAAAGTAATGGTTAATAATAAGGTTAAAGTTTATTATGCTCAAAAATCTTTGTTTAGAGGAGCGTATGATAGTGCTAGATTTTATTTCGATGTTTATCCGTTTATGATGGATTCACTTGATAACTTTAAAGAAAAAGCTTTTAAATTGAAAGGTGAACTTAATTCTGCTGGAATCTTTCCTATAATAAAACAAGAGTTAAAGATCATGCCAGATTATTCTTTTGGTTTCGTTCAGGAAGCACCTGAGGGAGGATATGATTTTTACGGGACTGGCGCTAAATATGAAAATAAAATTGTTTTATCTAATAATGGACTACAAGGTTCTGGAAAAATAGATTTTATAAAATCTACCTCAATATCTAAATCTTTGACATTTTTACCTGACTCAACAGTAGGTTATGCAGTTTTTGAAAATAAACCGATAGAAACTGGTATACAATATCCAGATGTTAAATCACAAAAAGCATACATTTGTTATTTACCTAAAGGAAATAAACTAAAAGCATATTCTACAGATATACCACTTTCATTCTTTAATGACGAAGCAAAATTAGAAGGTACAGCTGTTGTTGCCCCTTCAGGAATGACTGGAAGCGGAACAATGAATTTTGCAGTAGCAAGTATGGGATCAAATTTATTTAATTTCACCAGATGGGATATGAATGCGGATACTTCATTTTTTAATATATTAAATAAATTTGGAGTAGACAACGATAGAGAAGAAAAATATTCTTTAACCACTGAAAATATTAAGTCTCATATTTCTTTCAAAGAAAGAGTGGGGAACTTTGTCTCAAATGCTGGTAAAACAATCGTAAGTTTTCCTGTGAATCAATATGATTGTACTATGGATAAATTTGATTGGTTTATGGATAAAGATGAGGTTGATCTTAGAACAAACGACAAGAATCTCGTTGCTTCTTCGGATGAAAACTTAGTGTCTAATATGTTTTCCTCAAATACAAGACAAGACTCACTTCAGTTTAGATCCTCTAAAGCAATTTTTGACTTGAAAAATAATATTTTAAGTTCATTGGATACCAAATATATTGATGTTGCTGACGCACGAATTTATCCCGATAGCGGAAAGGTGGTCATTCAAAAAAGAGCTAAAATGGATCCATTAGAAAGATCGAAGATTATTGCAAATCGTACTACGCGATATCATACATTTTTGAATTCAAATACAATAATAAGCTCGAGAAAAAGTTTTTCTGCCCGTGGGGATTATCCATATTATGACGCTGATAAAAACTTGACACTAATTAAAATGGAAAGTATCAATGTAGATTCATCATTTCAAACGTTAGCCTTCGGTAAGATTAATGAATCAGATACATTTAAATTAAGTCCGCAATTTGAATTTTATGGTGGAGTTAAAATATATGGGCCAAATCCACTTTTAGCTTTTAAAGGGTCAACTAGAATTAAACATAATTGTGAGAAATTTTCTAAAAGTTGGATGGCATTCCAATCGGAGTTAGATCCAAAAAATATTCAAATCCCTGTTAGTGAGACTATGAAAACTTTGGATAATAAAATTATTTCTGCTGGTATATTATGGAGAGATACACCTAGTCAAGATAGTTTGAAGTTGTATCCAACTTTCTTATCACCAATGATCAGTGTTAATGATCCTGTTGTAATTTCTTCTAATGGAGTGTTACAGTATGATAAGTCTACTTCTGAATTTCAGATTGCTTCGAAAGAAAAATTCTTAGACATGACTCTTCCTTCTACTTTTATTGCTTTAAATACAAAGCAATGTTCGTTATCTGGAGTTGGTAAAATCAATTTAGGTATGGATTATGGTGATATTTCTGTACAGGCATTTGGATCCGTAAAATATGATCAGGAGACAGGAGGTACAAAAATGGATTTAACATTAAGGTATGATATGCCGATTGATAAGTCTGCAATGGAGGTTGTGGTTGATAAAATAACATTGGAAGAGACTGCAACAGCAATTGATATTAACGCAAGTAATTTATTTGAAGCTTTAGCTGCATGGTCAGATTTGAAATCTGCACTAAGAGCAAAAGAAGCTTACAAAGAAAAAGCTGAATTAAGAAGAATTCCTTCTGAGTTAGACAATTCTATTGTTTTAACTGGAGTTAAGCTGACATCATTTGAATCTAAAAAGAATCAAGATAGAGGTTTAATGTCCTTCGGTGATGATGCTGGTGTTGTATCCATCTATGGTAAAACAGTAAACAAAGCAATCCCTATTAAATTATCTTTCTCTCAAGTTTATTCTGAAAATGTAACAGGAGATAGATTTTGTATGTATTTGAATGCAGCTGTTTCAAAAGATTACTTTTTTGAGTATGAAATGAACAAAAAGGATGGAGAAATGAAAGTGTTTTCAGAAGATGAAGATTTTGTGAGTAAGATAAACGCTTTAAAACCTGATAAACGTAAGTTTAAAAACTTTAAATATGAATTAACAGACAACCGAGTTTTCTTGAGTAAGTTTTTAAGGTTGTTTAGTAATAATTAAAATTATTGAAATGTTTAACTATATTTTTTTTGCATCAATAGCTTATTTATTAGGTTCGATTCCAACTGCGGTTTGGGTAGGGAAAAGATTTTTTGGATTAGATGTAAGAGAACATGGTAGTAAAAATGCTGGCGCAACAAATACTTTTCGTGTACTGGGTAAAAAACCTGGAATCATTGTGCTTTCTGTTGATGTGCTAAAAGGGTTGATAGCAGTGTTGTTACCTCAAATAATTCTAGGTAATGACTTAACTTACAATGAAATTATTAATATTAAAATTGTTGGAGCTGTTATGGTTATTGTTGGTCATGTTTTTCCTTTGTTTGCTGGTTTTAAAGGAGGTAAAGGTGTAGCAACATCCTTAGGTGTTATATTTGCTTTACACCCTCCTGCAGCGTTTATCTGTTTAGGTATTTTTTTAACTGTTTTTTTAATTTCTCATTTTGTTTCATTGGGAGCCATTATTACAGCAATAAGTTTTCCATTATTAATTATTTTGGTTTTCAAAGAAACATCACTACCCTTGATGATTTTTTCAATTGTAATCGGAGTTGCAGTTGTAATTACCCACAAAAAAAACATAAAAAGATTGATTGATGGATGTGAAAATAAAATGTACTTAATAAAGAAAAAAGTATAAAATTTATAATTCAACCTAAAATAAAGGGGGGGGGCTTTTAAAAAAGTTATGTTTTTTTTGATGCGCCCCCTATTTTTTTTACCTTTGTCTCGTAAAAAATAATTTTATGGCTACTAAAAGAATTCAAGCGTATCAAGATGTGTTAAAAAGAACACCAAAACACATTGATTTTGATGGTAAAATTTCAGAGCAATTTGGTAAAAATGTATTTCATGCAGAAGCAATGCGTGAATATTTACCGAGTGAAGCATACAAATCAATGATGGAGTCAATCCAAAATGGAACTCGTTTAGATCGTAAAATGGCTGATCAAGTTGCTTCCGCAATGAAAGATTGGGCTATCACTAAAGGTGCTACACATTATACACACTGGTTTCAACCATTAACAGGAACAACTGCAGAAAAACACGATGCTTTTTTCAAGCCTGTTGGTCCTGGTAGAGCACTTGAACGTTTTGATGGTGATTTATTAGTTCAACAAGAACCTGATGCTTCTTCATTCCCGAATGGTGGAATTAGAAATACATTTGAAGCAAGAGGGTATACTGCTTGGGATCCTTCTTCACCAGCTTTTGTTATTGGTAAAACATTATGTATTCCAACTATTTTTATCTCTTATACAGGTGAATCTTTGGATTACAAAATGCCTTTATTAAAAGCATTACACGCAGTTGATGAATCTGCTGTTGCAGTATGTCAATATTTTGATAAAAACGTAACTAAAGTAAATGCTACTTTAGGATGGGAACAAGAATACTTTTTAATTGATCAAGCTTTATTTAATGCACGTCCTGATTTGATGATGACGGGTAGAGCTTTATTTGGACATGAATCTGCAAAAGGACAACAATTAGAAGATCATTATTTTGGATCTATTCCTGAAAGAGTAACTGCTTTTATGCGTGAATTTGAAAACGAATCCATTGCATTAGGAATTCCAGTTACTACGCGACATAATGAAGTTGCTCCAAATCAGTTTGAATGTGCACCAATTTTTGAAGAGTGTAATCTTGCAAATGACCATAACTTATTGTTAATGGATATTATGGAGAAAATTGCTCGCAAGCATGACTTTAGAGTATTATTCCATGAGAAACCTTTCGCAGGGGTTAATGGTTCGGGTAAACACAATAACTGGTCATTAAGTACAAACACAGGTATTAACTTATTAGCTCCTGGGAAAAATCCAAAATCAAATTTACAGTTCTTAACGTTCTTTGTGAATACAATTAAAGCGATTCACGATAACGCTGATATTTTAAGAGCTTGTATTGCATCGGCTGGAAATGACCACAGACTAGGTGCGAATGAAGCTCCTCCAGCAATTATTTCAACTTTTATCGGAACTCAATTATCTGCTTTATTAGACGATATCGAACACAACGTCAAAGAAGGTAAAATGTCTGCTGAAGATAAAACAGAGTTGAAATTAAATATCGGTAAGATTCCTCAAATTATGTTGGATAATACAGATAGAAATAGAACTTCTCCTTTTGCTTTTACAGGGAATAAATTTGAATTTAGGGCTGTTGGTTCTTCTGCTAACTGTGCTTCTGCCATGATTGTATTGAATACGATTATGGCTAATCAATTGAAAGCTTTTAAAGTAAGTGTTGATGCAAGAATTGAAAAAGGAGAGTCTAAAGATGAAGCAATTTTAAAGGAATTACAACATTTAATTCAAGATTCTAAAAAGATTCGTTTTGAAGGAAATGGATATGGTGATGAATGGGTTGCTGATGCAGAAAAAAGAGGTTTATCAAATTTAAAAGATACCCCTCGCGCATTGAAAGCATGGGCTAATGATAAGGTGAAAGAAATGTTTAATGAATTAAACGTATTAACTCCAAGAGAATTAGAAGCACGCCAAGAAATTGAATTTGAAAATTATATTTTAAAAATTCAGATTGAAGCTCGTATCATTGGTGATATGATCCAAAGTCAAATTATTCCTGCTGCTATTGAATACCAAAATAAATTAATTCAAAATGTTCAAGGTTTAATTAACGTACTTGGTGATACTGCAGGAAGAGAAGCTGCTAAAACACAAATTGATTTGTTGTCAAAAATTTCTACACATTTAAATAGTATGAAAGCTCATGCTGACAAAATGTTAGATGAACGTAAAAAAGCAAATTCAATTGAGCATGCTGAAGATAAAGCAATTGCTTATTGTGATAATGTGAAAGTTCATTTTGATGATATTCGTTACCATGCTGATAAATTAGAATTGTTAGTTGATGATGAATTGTGGCCTATGCCTAAATTCAGAGAAATGTTATTTACAAGATAATTATTTTCAATTTTATAATAGAGCGCATTCAATTAGGATGCGCTTTTTTATTGAAATCATATTTTAATTTCATTCTGTTTAGTATATTTGTCTTAATTAAATTCATTCTAAATAATGAAACTTATTTTAGCCGATAGCAACGAACTGATTAGAGTGGGGTTGAGAACTATTTTTAACTCTCATGATGCTGTTGAAATTATTGGTGAAGCTAAAGAAAATAAGGAGTTATTAGATTTAATGAAATCGTTTGGAGCTGATGTTGTTTTGATTGATTACACATCTCCTGGTTTTGAGATTGATATTGTTCCAAAAGTATTAAACCAATATCCAAACGTAAAATTTGTAGCTATTACACCTGAACAAAGTGCACAAACATTGGTTGATG
>Ga0315905_10006286_pt1 | contig 12068 bp, 14 predicted proteins | sample LakEriMetagenome_5_FD_203522 | JGI IMG/M metagenome (GOLD analysis project Ga0315905, IMG submission 203522) | Freshwater fungal communities from buoy surface, Lake Erie, Ohio, United States - Buoy 4 MA121 | ecosystem: Environmental > Aquatic > Freshwater > Lake | place: USA: Lake Erie, Ohio...
ACTGATGAAACTTCTTTACCTGTTTATCAATTTGCACCTGCAAAGCGTATTCAGCATTTTGCTTTTCTACCCTCTTTATAAACAGTTCCTGTTGCACCATCGCTTGAGGCTGAACGACTGGATACCACTTGTCGTAACTGATCTTCATTTTTTTTCACGTTTAAGCGCCTCTTCATATCCACGCAAAATTAAAGCTCGTGCTTCTGCCGAATCTGCTGTACCCGCCCACATGGGCAGGTTGTTCCAGATCACTACATAGTCTTCTGGTTTGCAATACTGTGCATTGTTTTTTAACCAAGCAACCATTTGTTGATGGCGTTCGGATGGGTTGTGGATTGTGTACCCTATCCCATAGAACTCTCTGACGTGACAGCCATTCTTGGCTACGGCTCCAGCCAACACTAACAACAGTAACAGGATGAGCCAACGCATTTACCACGCCCAACTCCATGCAATTATGTAAGTGCCATAGATGACGAAGGCCACTATACAGGCCGCTGCAATAATTGCTTCGGCCCAGTCTCTCACTTTAATATCCCATTCAATTTGGTCATGTCAGCACACGTATACATTTGATACCCACCTAAAATAGGCATTGGAATAGTCTCTATTTTCGCTGAAAATTCATCTGCTGCCAAGCGAGCAACGTCTAAAAATGACATTGTTTTTCCAGTTCCTACGTTCCAAATTCCAGAACCTAGAAAAATTAAAAGTTTTCTGTGAACTTTGATGACCTCATCTACGTGGATAAAGTCACGTTTAAAGTTTTCTGAACCTTCAAATATTTTAATTGTCCCAGTCTTTGCCTGCTCGCGGAACTTATGAAACGGAGAAGCCTGATCGCCCTTATGGTCTTCATGTGGGCCGTAGACGTTGAAGTATCTGAATATCTGGATGGGCGCAACAGGCCGCATAGTATGGAAGTACTCTTCTATAAGAGCTTTAGATTCTGCGTATAAATTGGCAGGAGCTACTGGGTCAGTTTCTTTAAATGTAGTATTGTTTGGCCCATAGACCGAAGCCGAAGAAGCTATCTGGATAGGTATCCCCGCCCGCTGGCACCTCTCCATAAGAGTAATGGTAAACCCTACGTTCTGTCTGCGTAGTGCTACCCAATCCTGACACCTTGTATCTGAGATGGCACCCAGATGTATAACCCTATCTATTCCATAGAGGGAATATTCATCACCCCATTCACACAGATCTAGGTCGTGATCTGACAGAGCTTTGACCATATTCTGGCCTATAAACCCTTTGTATCCAGTAATTAAGATACGCATACAGCCCCTATGCTCTGGCAAGATATTGCCGCTTTCTCATTGGCAAACGGCAAAGCTTGGCCCATGTCACCAGTTTCTAAATGCTTATAGACCATAGCAGCTAGGAATACATCACCCGCCCCGCATACATCCACAACTTCTATCACCTTAGCCGGGTAGAGTGAATCTTTATATCCACATCCCTTAGCCCCGTAGGTAACAATTAAATGTTCTGGATCTGGGATAGACGTAGATTCGTACAGTTCCCGCTGGTTAATTTTGATATAGATTCCGGGGAAGTCAGCCAAGTTCTTCTTCTTGGTATCCATGTAGATCGGCCCACGAAACTTCTGACGGAGCTTCCAAATAACCTCATTGGTTACAAAACCCTTATCATAGTCAGAGATAACTATGGCATCGAAAAAGTACTTACTGCCGGTTTTATATGGCTTGGCTCGTACATCATGGTCTACTCTGAGCAGATGCTCACCCGTCCTACGGTCTATGTACCTAATCTTGCGGGAGATTTCCTCGCTGACAGACAGGGTAACTTCTGCGCCAAATGCTTTGAGGTTCTGGGCTACGTTAAACGCCATACCCATCTTCTCTTCGCTATCCTCAAAGTTCAACAACGGCGCAGTAGATTCTGGATTTACTCTTCGGATTTCGCCGTATCTGTATTCATCTATACAGACATCACCAATGACTAAGATACGCATTGACTGTCCCCTGCTTCTACTCGGTAATTGTCTTCCACAGAATCAGCAGTAGAGACTTCCAAGATCACACCTGCTGCTAGGCAGACTAGCTGATGAGGGAGTAATGGTGGGTTATGCCATGTATCCCCGACGTTAAGGATCTTCTCATGGCGGCTAGCATCTTTTGTGTCTATGTAGATGACCTTGAATAGACCGCTTTGTACTAGCCAAGTCTCATCTTTCTCAGCGTGGAAGTGCATGGAGAACTTAGCACCCTTGCGGAAAGTCATTAACTTCCCGCAGTATTTATCGTTGGTAGCCCAGATTAGCTCCGAACCCCAACCCTTGTTTACTATTCCTTTGAGTTGCATTGATTATCCTTGTTGATGAATGGCCATCTAGGAAAGGAATGATAACTGTGTGTTTAACCAAGGTGAACCCAACAACCTGCTCAGGCTTGTAATCTCCGCCTTTTGTGATTATGTCAGGCTTAATTCTGTGGATTAATTGCAACGGTGTAGGCTCATCAAAGATGATGACCTCATCTACCCAGCGAAGCGCCAACAGCACAGCCATGCGGTCATCTTGGGAATTGATGGGTCTGCCGGGCTTTAGTACCCGTACAGACGCATCTGAGTTTAAACCTACGATTAGCTTCTCACCCAACGCTTTGGATTTCTCCAGATACTCAACGTGCCCACGGTGAAGCACATCAAAGCATCCGTTGGTGAAGACAATCACACACCCATCTCTTTGCGTATCTTGGTTGCAGAGATAGCGTGGGTAGCGTCATCAAAAGATTCCTGCTCAATCTTGTATCCAACATCACGCCCGTAGGTAATGTTGACAATGTTAGGAACCAATTGAACTTCGTACTGACCTTGGTACAGAGTGTCTAGATCACGGCTAATAAACTCTTTGACCTGATTGGCGGCAAACGGGTTAGAGCCGTTCCAGCCTTGACAGTCTCTGATCTGGATCACAACTTGACCGGTCTTTGCTAACGCCCGTTCAAACAGCTTACGGTGGCCTGCATGCCACGGTTGCCATCTGCCAAGCATTTGGACTGTTTCTTTTTGCCAGTCAAATACAGGGCGGCGGCGGTCATCCAATATGTGCGCGGCAATAAACTCACCCCACTTCTCAGACTTCTGCTCGGTGATCCTGAAGTCATATTCCTTCGGAGGAATAAATACCTTGTTGGTATCTTCAAAACGACCTTGGTCTATGGTGTCAACCCAGATAGTCCAGTCAGCTTTGAAGTTGTTACGCATCTCCACAAGAGGGGCAACAAAATCGCAGATCACATAGTCCACATCGTAGCTGTCAGCCAACTCACGCATACGCAAGCTCTGGCGAATACGACCCTCGTGGGAGAAGTCCCAGTCGTTGTACTTCTTACGCACATCATCGGCGTTAAGCCACATGACCGTCTTGCGTTCTGCTTGCAAGTGGTCAAGGATGTGTTGAGCCAAAGTGGTCTTACCCGCACCGGGCAAACCCATTACCAGTATTCTCTTCATTGCAGTCCCCTTTAGGTGTGAGGACACAGTTTACAACAAAGCGTCTAGCTGATCGTGAGTTGTAGCAGCATCAATAGCGGCTTGCTTGGTCAACATGGCCTGACGCGCCGTCTCTACCGCTGCGGCATCGTACTGCTCATTAGCGTTAGGAGAAAGCTGTAGGCGGGACTGCTCCATCACCACTTGTTGGAATCCAAAACCTGCGTTGGACTTCATACCGTTTTTGCGGTCAGCCACGGAGATTTCGTATGTGTCCCAGATGATCTGCACTGGATCAGTGTTCAGATCAAAGCGGTGGGCAGTGTAGCCCTGACGGTGTGCTGTGATTGCAGGACGAACTTCCACAGCGTTGCGCCAGCCGTTATTGCCTACGCCTTCTGCGGGAGGTGTGTCCCAGACTTGTTTGATTTCGCCGTTTACGACTTGTACATAATGTGTCATTTAAGACTCCTTTTAAAAAATGTTAGTTTAAGCCATTGCAATAGCCATTGTGTGGTTTTGCGCTTGCGATACATTAGTCCAAGAAGTTAACGCACCAACTTGCTTTGGAACTGAATAATAGGTTGTGTTGTTAAGACCTAATTTTCCATAAACACCGCTACCCCAAGACCACAATGTTCCACTTGTTGTGATGGCAAATCCAGATGCTGATTTTCCACCATTCAATGCTAATTTGAACCAATTTGTTGCGGAACCTACTTGATTTGGAGAGGAGCGATTTGTTGTATCACCAAGCCCTAATTCGCCAGACGCATTTTGGCCCCAACTCCATAAAGTTCCATCAGATTTAATACCATGACATGCATAAATTAAACCTCTAATTTTTGACCATGTAGTAAGAGCGCCCACTTGAACTGGAGAAGATATGTTAGTTGTATTTCCTTGGCCAAGTTCTCCTGAAGCGTTATACCCCCAAGTCCATAAAGTTCCATCTGTTTTAACGGCAACAGTATGGTAGTAACCGCCAGCAACAGCCAGCCAATTAGTCAATGCTCCAATCTGTACAGGGCTTGATCTATTTGTAGTGTTGCCAAGCCCAAGTTGACCTGCAACATTTTGACCCCACGCCCAAATTGTCCCATTTGTTTTAATTCCAAAAGAACTTTTATTACCGCATCCAACATAAGACCAAATAGTTTCTGACCCAACTTGAACTGGGCTGTTGCGATATGTCTGTGTGCCATCACCAACTTGACCTTCAGCGTTATAGCCCCACGCCCATAAAGTACCATCGGTTTTAATTGCTAAGGTGCAGTTGTAACCAGAAGATACTGTTAGCCAATTGGTAAGCGCACCCACTTGAACAGGGCTAGATACATACGAACCAGCACTTGTGCCCAGAGCGCCCAAAACATTGTAGCCCCATGCCCACAGCGTGTTGTTTTCTTTAACAGCAATAGTAAAACCTGTACCCGCAGATACAGCCAACCAATCTCTTGTCCCACTGCCAGATTGTTTAGGCGAAGAATAGTTGGTTGTGTTGTTTAAACCAAGCGCAGGAAATTGCGCGGTGTTACGACCCCAGCCAAACAAAGTTGGCATAGGCTGTGTAGGCCAAGTTCCAGCCGCCTTAGCATTGGCTTGACTGCTGATATTCCAGATACCTGAATATTGAACGCCTAATAATGTTGCCATTTTTTATCCTAGCGCCAAAGAGCTTCTGCCACTAGCAGAAATAAGTAGCCAAGTGGTTGATGAGCCAATTTGCTTGGGGCTGGAATAATAAGTTGTATTACCAAGACCTAATTGTCCTTGGGCATTCATACCCCACGACCAAATTGTCCCGTCAGTTTTAATAGCTAATGCTTGTTGAGCAATACTAATCTTTGACCATGTAGTCAATGCACCAACTTGCTTAGGAGAAGAGTAGGATGTAGTATTTCCAAGGCCAAGTTGACCTTGGGCGTTCCAACCCCAAGCCCACAAAGTTCCGTCTGTTTTAAGAGCCAGACTTACATTAGGGCCAGAAGTTACAGTTAACCAATTAGTCAATGCACCGACTTGTTTGGGGGATGAATAACTAGTTGTGTTACCCAATCCTAATTGGCCTTGGTTATTCCGACCCCATGTCCACAAAGTCCCATTAGTTTTAACTGATGTTGAATGATAATTCCCGCAAGACACAACTAACCAATCTGTTAAAGCACCTACTTGCACAGGAACATTTCTATTACTTATGTCACCTAATCCTAATTGCCCATGAGAATTATCACCCCATGACCATAATGATCCACTTGTTGTAATTGAAAGTGAGAAACTACTTCCACCACAAATTTTGCTCCAAGTTGTTAAAGCCCCAACCTGAGTTGGCGATGATCTAACAGTAATATCACCAACACCTAATTGACCTTCAACATTTCTACCCCAAGACCATAATGTGCCGTCTGTTTTAATGGCTAAGGTATGGTTAAATCCACTATAAGATTTAGACCAAGCAGTTAGTGCACCAATTTGTTTAGGACTTGAATAATATGTGGTGTTCCCTAAACCTAACTGACCTTGAACATTGATCCCCCAAGACCATATTGTTCCGTTAGATTGAATGGCTTCCGAAAATCTATATCCACCTGCAATAGACAACCATGTGGTTAGTGCGCCCACCTGCATTGGAGAGTTGTATTGTGTTGCATTTCCTAGCCCCAACTGTCCTGCGTCATTCCTGCCCCAGCCAAATAAATTGTAGGCAAGTCCTTGAGCCGCCAGCGGGTTGAACCCCGGCTTGTTTATCCCAGCGGCGTATCTAAAGCTCACGCTACGCTCCTCAATGCTGGTTTAGAACCAACACGCTCTTTGATCTTGTCAAACGGAGCAGTCCAATCACCATACACCTCTTGGCGAATCAGCTTCATGCTGTCGTAGTACGGCGTTTTGTCACCGTCAATCGCATATAAGAAGTAAGGCATGATCGGAGTTACCACCCATGTTTCTACGCCCATTGCCGCCGCCAAATGACTGACAGAGGTACAGGCTGAGATCACCAAGTCACATGAAGCCACCGCTTGTCGAGTGTCTTCCCATGACTGTAATGGTACTTGTTTTACCCAAGCTGGGCAAGCGTCTACGCCCTCATCTCGCTGTAAAGAAATGAACTCTGCGTCAGCATCTTTTACTGCGTCAAACATAAGTTCATACGGGAACTTCTTGTGATGCTCATGCTCAAACTTACTGTTGCCCTGCCAGCGCAGACCGATGCGTTTCTTGCGGCCTTTGATCGACATTGGCTTATCAAGGTATGGCGCACCAGACAAGTCACGCAACTCCAGACCCAAAGGAACCACAGCAGACATACCAGCAACCCAGAAGTCGTGGTAGATGCCAAAGGTAGCTTCGTGCTGGACAACGGCTGATACGCCTTCTACGCCTTGGAACAATGATGCAAGTGGGCCAGTGCAAGACACCACTACCTTACAGCCACGCTCTGCGATTAGCTTGGCATAGCGAATCTGGTGAATCTGATCGCCCAGACCGCCTTCTAGATACAGCATGACCGTACCCTTTGTTTTACCATCCCACTGGGGTGTAGGCACATCAGGGCGTGAGTTACCAAAGACACCTACGATACGGCCTCTGTCCATCAGGCTGTAGCCTTTTTGGATTTGACCTTGACGCAGGTAGTACCAGCCACGGTTATAGGCGGCTCGGTGGTTGCTAGGCTCTTCTGCTTCTAACTTCTGAGCCAGTCTCCAGCCTTCAGCAAAGTCACCCATTGTGGATGCGGCAAGCTGTAGGTCTAGGTCATGCAACTCAGGAACTGTGCGTGGACGCTCAAGCCAGAACTCTGGTTGGCAAAAAGCTGAGTAGTGATGCTTTAGCAGATCGCGGGGGTCTTGCTTATGTTGTGCCGCCAATACAGGCTTGACATCGTGCATACCTGCGTGACCGTGCAAGTTCTCGTCATCTTCAGCTACGCTTGAGCCATCAATGTTGTTGAAGTCGTAGTCAAACTCAGGCAGACCCAAGAACTCATGGATACGGGCTAACTGCGCTTTGGGGTCGGCTAACAGGTCTTCGTACTCAACAAACAGGAAGTTCTCTGGTGCGTACTCGTAGCCGTTTTGGAGGGAGATGTATGCGGCTTTGAGATGATCCATCAGTTGACCAGTCGCCATGAACTCGTCTAGGTCTGTTGGTTTGGCAACACGGATAAAGCTGGCGGCACAGTCAGGAACAGAACGAACTGTAGCAATGATCTTAGGCTGACGGCCTAGCACCTGTGACATAGCACCCATGATTTGACCGATAGGCCAGCCACGGGACTTATCGATGATGACAGGCTTGTCAGTGTCTTCGTAGAACGCATCAATTGCACCACGCATGGTCTGCGCTAACTTATGTCTCTCAGGGTCATTCTCGTTCAGTAAACCCGCTGAGTGCCATGTATTAGCCAAGCCATCAAGGGCGTGGACAAGCCCAGATGTGGTGGATACATGAGTCATTGGGTTTTGGTTCAAGATAGCCGCAAGGACTGTTGAGCCAGAACGAGGGATGCCAGAAAGGAAGTGCAGTGTTTTGTTCATGTTAGGTTATTGCAGTTTAATAGCCACCATATTACTTGATCCAATAGCCACCGATTGCCATGTTGCTAAAGAACCCACCTGAGTTGGAGATGACCTATTTGTGTATCCACTATTCCCCAATCCAAGTTGACCAGAATAGTTATTCCCCCAAGTCCAGATTGTCCCATCATTTTTTATTGCCGCAGACGAACTTGTTCCAGAACCATTAACAATGCTAGTCCAATAAGTCTGCGCTCCAATTTGTTTAGGTGATGAATAGCTAGTTGTGTTTCCTAAACCAAGCTGGCCTGCCGAGCCTTGTCCCCATGACCAAATTGTTCCGTCTGTTTTTATAGCAACGGAAAATGTATAAGCGGCAGAAACATTTAACCAAGCAGTTAATGCGCCAATTTGTTTTGGGCTTGAGTAGTCAGTTAAATTACTTAACCCAAGTCCACCATAGGTATTATTTCCCCAAGACCATAAAGTTCCATCGGTTTTAACTGCTAAAACAGTTCCCGCAGTTCCTGCGGAAACTTTTGACCAATTAGTTAGTGCTCCAATCTGTGTTGGAGACGATCTATTGGTTAAATTACCTTGGCCTAGTTGACCAATTCCGTTGTAACCCCAACTCCACAAAGTTCCGTCTGTTTTAGTAGCAAGAGCGTAATAGTTTCCAGCCGAAACATTTAACCAAGCAGTCAAAGCACCAATTTGTTTTGGACTTGAGTAGCTAGTAGTGTTACCTAGACCAAGCCTACCCAAACTACCTAAACCCCAAGACCACAAAGTACCGTCAGTTTTAACACCGTAAAAACCTCCGTTTGTGCCTATGGCAATTTTTGACCAGTTTGTTAATGCTCCAACCTGCATGGGGCTAGAGTACTGTGTCGTATTGCCTAATCCCAATTGACCAGCAATGTTATATCCCCATGTCCAAAGTGTTCCATCAAGTTTAATAGCGGCACTCGCGTCTGAACCTGCGGCGGTAGTTGCCCATGTAATTAACGAACCAACCTGTTTTGGAGATGAATAATCTGTTGTGTTTCCAAGGCCCAAGCGACCATTTCCACCATAACCCCACGACCACAAAGCTGGCCCCGGCGGTACAGGCCAAGTACTAGCCGCAATAGCGGCATTCACCTGTTGCATTGTCCAGATGCCTGAGTATTGAACGCCTGTGGCTATTATTGGCATGATTTAGTACGCTAAAGAAAGAACAAAAGAATTGCCACCGTTTGCCATAAACCAATTAGTCCCAGCACCAACTTGAGTCGGGCTTGATCTATTTGTAGTGTTACCCAATCCAAGTTGACCCGCTTGGTTTCTGCCCCAAGCCCAGAGCGTCCCATCGGTTTTTATGCAATAAGATTCGTAGCCACCAGTGCCAACTTTAGACCAATTTGTTAAAGCGCCAACTTGGACAGGAGAAGATTTAGCTACCGTTGTGCCATCTCCAATCTCCCCAAAACTATTCTGTCCCCAAGCCCATAATGTGCCATCAGTTTTAACGGCTAGACTGTTGTAGCTTCCAGAAGAAACACTCAACCAGCTAGTTAATGCTCCAATCTGTTTTGGTGAGGAATAGTTAGTGGTATTGCCTAATCCACTTTGACCGCCTGTACCGTTCCCCCAAGACCAAAGAGTTCCGTCAGTTTTAACAGCTTTACAAGCATAATTTCCACATGAAACAACTAACCAATTAGTTAGTGCCCCAACTTGAATTGGAGAAGATTTTGCTACTGTTGATCCATCGCCAAGTTGACCAAAACCATTTGAACCCCAAGTCCACAGAGTGCCATCCGTTTTAATAGCGGCAGTAAATTGACCACGCGATGCAAGTTTAGACCAATTGGTTAAAGAGCCAACTTGCTTAGGCGATGAGTAATCAGTGGTATTGCCAAGACCAAGCATTCCTTGATTATTATCACCCCAACTCCACAAAGTACCATCAGTCTTAATGGCTGAACAGGACTCAGTACGACCTTGAGCAATAGCCCAGCCAGTCAATGCACCAACTTGCACAGGGGAAGAGCGATTTGTTGTGTCGCCTAAACCAAGTTGCCCCAAATCATTACGGCCCCAAGTCCACAAAGTGCCATCTGTTTTTGTAGCAATACTGTGATCAGTGCCGGGGTTTGCCGATGCCCAATTAAATAAAGCACCCACCTGTTTTGGGGAGGAGTAGTCCGTTGTGTTCCCAAGACCAAGTTGTCCATAACTTATTTGAAGACCCCAACTTTGTAGGCCATAAGTATAGATGGGCGGTTGTACCGCCAGCGGGTTGAACCCCGGCTTCACTATGCTCCCCGGAAACATTTGTCTTATAGACATGATTGCACCTGACCTTTCTTCCGTTTGCCAAAGCCAGCCGTATGCATTTTTAATTTGTATTCTGGGTTTTGCCACGCTTCTTGTTTTTGCAAGCGTAACTTTTTAATAGTTTCTGGAGAGTGCTTTTTACCCAGCATTGAAGCATGGATTTTTAATTGGTTCTCTTCTGAAATAACACGGTGCTTAGCAGACTCTCGCATTTTGGCTTTTGTTTCTTCTGACGCTTTTTTGCCTAGCAATCTATCGCGAATCTTGTTTCGAGTTTCCTCTGAATGCTTACGACCAAACATTCCGTTAGTCTCACCAAAAATACCTATTGCACCCTTGCCGCCTGTACAAATGTTATATCCATTTGGTTTGAGCGTGTTGTACGCTTCAATAGCTTTGCGTTCTATTTCATAACAGTATTCTTGCGTAGACTGTAACAAGACCTCTAGCTTAAATTTATCACGACCATGTTTTTTCATGGCGTTCTTAATGATTGACTTTGTTGGCGTGACTGTACTGGCGTGAGAATTCATCCTAGTTCTTGGATTTTTAGTCACGCCAATGTACACCATGTCATTCACAGTGTTTGTGATTTTATAAAGATAAGCAACATTAGTCATAGCTAAGCTATTTCAAGATGCGATGCTTTCGTATGAGATCGTGTAAGTAATACCACTAGATGTACCAGATGTCACCACGATAGATGAGTTCTCCATCAAGTACACAGCCGTTGTCTTATCTACAGCGATCACAGATGCACTAGCTGGCACTGAGATAGTAGAGATGATTGGGTAGTTTGTACCTGCACCAGCGGCGGCTGAGTTAATGGCCACTGTTGCATTTACTGCACTTGAGCCGTTTACATTAGCGCACACAATCTGATTGATTTTGAAGACCAGACCAGAAGATGCGGCGTTAGACAACAGAGTGTTAGCTGTTGTATTGCCGGGTGTTAGATACGTTGTATTGCCCGTTAGGGTCGTGACGTTAACAATATTTGGATTTGCCATGATAGTTCCTTACAGACCGAATACGATTGAGAAAGCAATTGCCTGACCCTTGGTAGCGCCAGAAGCCGCCGGAGCAGTTGATGCCCACGTTGTGCCATTAGAAGTCAAAACATTACCTGCTGTGCTAGGTGCTACAAAAGTTGGTGTTGATGTTCCGTTACCTAGAATGACATTGTTAGCAGTCAAAGTAGTAAGGCCGGTACCGCCTTGATCCACACCAAGCGTTCCAGTAGACACCAAGTTTTTAGTGCCATTTGTAAATACAGGCTTGTTGGCTGTCAGCGAAGAGTCAATTAAATCATTTGCCGTCAGCGTTGTGCCGTCAAATGTCAGGTTAGCAGAACCACCAAATGAACCAGAACTGTTGAACTGAACCTGTGTGTTAGAGCCACCAGCAGAGCCGCCGCCTACGCTTACAAAGTCAGGCGTAGCAAGACCGGCATCCCAAGCAATGATTGCCCGACCACCAGCCGGTACGGTTACACCAGTTGTAGGGGATGTAGGGCCACCACGCACTGTTACCGCAAATCCGCCTGTCGTATCGTTGATAACAACATAGATTTTACTCTGCTTTGGAGTATTAATGAAACGCAGTGCTGTACGTGCGCCAGTACACAGAAGAACCGCATACTGAGAGCTATTGGCTGTTAGTCCTGTACTTGCATCAGTACCTACTGTAACCGCCAAGTTAATATCTGCATCAGTTGTAATTGTCTGTGTGCCAGCTACCGCAACATCAATAATCTGGGAGATCGCGTTG
>Ga0315905_10006287_pt1 | contig 12067 bp, 6 predicted proteins | sample LakEriMetagenome_5_FD_203522 | JGI IMG/M metagenome (GOLD analysis project Ga0315905, IMG submission 203522) | Freshwater fungal communities from buoy surface, Lake Erie, Ohio, United States - Buoy 4 MA121 | ecosystem: Environmental > Aquatic > Freshwater > Lake | place: USA: Lake Erie, Ohio...
CAGTAACAAATTCGGCTTCTCCGCCCGCCGCACGCTCCAGATCGCCCAGTCCCTCTACGAAAGCCACAAGGTCCTCACCTACCCGAGAACCGATAGCCGCTTCCTCCCGGAAGACTATGTCTCCACCGTCCAGGGGGTCATGAAAACCTTCGCAGGCCTCGACCACACTTCCGTCGACGCCTTCCCACCAGACCTCCCCCAGCACGCCGCCACCACACTCCGCAAGAACTGGGTCTTCCCCACCAAACGCATCTTCGATAACTCCAAGGTCAGCGACCACTTCGCCATCATCCCCACAGGCGTCGTCCCACGTAACCTCAAACCGGACGAAGCCCGCATCTACGACCTCGTCACCAGACGCTTCATCGCCATCTTCTTCCCCATGGCGGAATTCGAAATCGCCACCCGCATCACCCGCATCGATCGCGATGCCTTCAAAACCGAAGGCAAAATCCTCACCATCCCAGGCTGGCTCGAGGTCTACGGCAAATCCCTCGGCGGCGACGGCGATAAACCGCTCGTTCCCGTCAAACCCGGTGAACCAGCCGCCACCTCCCTCATCGAGGTCATCGAAAACATCACCAAACCACCTCCCCATTACAACGAAGCCACGCTCCTCTCCGCCATGGAAGGCGCCGGACGCTTCGTCGAAGATGAAGAACTCGCCGCCGCCATGAGCGAACGCGGTCTCGGCACCCCAGCCACCCGCGCCGCCATCATCGAAGGTCTCGTCGAAGACCAGTACATCGCCCGCAACGGCCGCGAACTCATCGCCACCCCCAAGGGCATCGGCCTCGTCGACCAACTCAGCGACATCGGCGCTGAAGTCCTCTGCTCCCCTCAGATGACCGGCGAATGGGAATCCAAACTCAAGAAGATGGAACAGGGCAAACTCGACCGCTCCACCTTCATGAACCAGATCCGCAAGCTCACCACAGAGGTCGTCGGCCTCACCAGAGCCCGCGCGGAATCGTTCAAAACCATGGAGTTCCCGGACCTCGCAGCCCCATGCCCAGTCTGCCACGCCACCGAACTCAAACAAACCGACCGCTTCTTCCAGTGCCGCGCCCCTGGCTGCACATTCAAAATGCCAAAAACCATCGCCGGTCGCTTCCTCAACGAATCCGAAGCCACCACTCTCCTCACCACTAAATTCGTCGGCCCCCTCGAAGGCTTCCGCAATAAATTCGGTCAGGAATTCGCCGCAGGCCTCCAGCTCGGACCAGACCACAAGGTCGGCTTCTTCTTCCAGAAAAGCGAAGCCCAGGAAAAGGAATCCGAAGCCCTCTCCGATCCCTCACGCATCCTCTGCCCCTGCCCGGTCTGCGCCAAAGCCGGACGCTCGGCCATGATCTACGAAACCGATTCCTCCTACGCCTGCGAATCGGTCCTCCGCAGCGAGAATACCTGCAAACCAAAAGCAAGGCTCTCCAAGGAACTCTGCCAGTTCCTCATCCCACGCGAACAAGCCCTCAAATACTTCACCGAAGGCCGCACCGACCTCATCGACAAATTCATCTCCAAACGCGGCCGCCCCTTCAGCGCCAGTCTCGTCTGCAACACCGACGGCAAAATGCTCCTCGCATGGGACTTCCCACCGCGCGAACCCAAGGAAGCCAAAGGCGCAGCCGATTCCGCCGACGGCTCCGCCGCCGCCAAACCCGCTCGCCGCTACCCGGCTCGCAAACGCCCCGCCGCCCGCAAGGCCTAACCCCTCACCACCATGACGCTGCTGGCTGCCCTCTGCTGCCTGCTGGCACTCGTGCCCACCGTCGTTCTCCTCCGGAACCTCGCGCTCTACCGCGCCCCGGAAGCTCGCGACAAGGTCACGCCGCCGCTCGCCATCCTCATCCCCGCTCGCAACGAGGCCTCTAACATCAAGGCCGCCGCCGCCAGCGTCCTCTCTCAGGACTACCCTGACATCTCTCTCTTCATCCTCGACGATCACTCGGAAGACAACACCGCCGCCATCGTCCGCGATCTCGCCGCCTCCGACCCGCGCGTCCATCTCCTCTCCGGCGCTCCTCTCCCCTCCGGCTGGTGCGGCAAAAATCACGCGCTCCACCAGCTCGCCGCCGCCGCTTCCTCCCCATGGCTCGTCTTCATGGACGCTGATGTCAGGCTCCTCCCCGGTGCCCTCCGCAATCTCGCCGGCTTCACCGCTTCCTCCCCAGCCACCCTCTCCTCAGGCATCCCACGCCAGATCACCCGCGGCTTCCTCGAACAACTCATCATCCCGCTCATCCACTTCGTCCTCCTCGGCTTCCTCCCCTTCCGCAGAATGCGCGAATCCACCGACCCGGCCGCCACCGCCGCCGTCGGTCAACTCCTCCTCGTCCAGCGCGACACCTACCTCGCCACCGGCGGCCACGCCGCCATCCCCGGAGCTATCCACGACGGCATGGCCCTCGCCCGTCTCTTCCGCTCCCACGGTCTCCACACCGATCTCTTCGACGCCACTCCCCTCGCCTCCTGCCGCATGTACCACCATGCCTCCGAGGTCTGGAAGGGCTTCGTCAAAAACGCCGCAGAAGGTCTCGGCTCCCCTCGTCTCATCGTCCCCGTCACCATCCTCCTCGGCCTCGGCCAGATCGCCCCCGCCATCCTCCGCGCCACCGCTCCCGCCGACTCCGCCACCGCCGCGTTCGCCGCATGGGCGCTCTTCCTCTCCCTCATCACCCGCGCCGCCTCCGCCGTCCGCTTCCGCCAGTCATGGCTCTCAGTCCTCCTCCACCCGCTCGGCATCTTCCTCCTCCTCATCATCCAATGGGAAGGTCTCTTCCGTAAACTCTCCCACCGCCCGGTCGGCTGGCGCGGCCGCACGTACTGACTCACCTCCCGTCACCCTCACAATCCCTCCCCCCAACCCATGCAGCCCATCCCTCTCCGCAACACGGTCATCGGTTCCTATCCATTCCCCGCATGGCTCGAACACGCGGTCTCTAACCTCAACGCCTTCGGCGCCGACGACATCGAGGAACTCCAGAACGACGCCTGCACCATCGCCGTCCAGGACCAGCTCCGCGCAGGCCTCGATGTCATCACCGACGGCGAACAGGGCCGCTTCGACTTCAATCTCTCCTTCTACGGCTTCCTCTCAGGCATCGAAATGGAAAGCGCTTCCCCACGCCGATGGGGCCCACCCGCCCACGACCAGCGCGGCAAGCACCGCGTCACCGGCGACCTCGCCGCCCCGCGCGGTCTCGGTGCCGTCGCCGAATTCCAGCGCCTCCAGCGCCTCGCACCCCAGGGCCCGGTCCTCAAATGCAGCATCCCCGGCCCCTACACGCTCAGCGGTCGTCTCCTCCCTAACGCCCAGTACCCGGACCGCTGGGCCCTCACCGAAGCCCTCCTCCCCGCCGTCCGTAAGGAACTCATCGACCTCGTCGCCGCAGGCTGCACCGAAATCACCGTCGATGAACCTTCCATGAGCTGCTACGGCCACCGCGAAGACACGTCCCGCTTCGTCGATATCTTCAACCGCACCGTCGAAGGCATCACCGGCCGCTGCCGCCTCAGTACCCACCTCTGCTTCGGTAACTTCAAAGCCCGCGCCGTCGGCCCGCGCCGCTACGCCCCGCTCTTCCCAGCCTTCCTCAACCTCCATCTCGACGAAATCCACCTCGAAATGGCTAGCCGCGAATTCGCAGAACTCGACATCATCGCCGCCATCGCCCCGCACCGCGATGTCTGCATCGGCATCGTCGACGTCAAAAGCTACTTCATCGAATCCCCTCTCTGGATCGCAGAAAGTGTCCGCCGCTGTCTCCAGTTCGCCAAACCCGACCAGCTCTCCTTCGCCCCGGACTGCGGCCTCAGCCAAACCGCACGCTGGGCCGCCAGACAAAAACTCGCCAACATGGTCGCAGGCGTCCAAATCGTCCGCTCGGAACTCGGTATCCACTCCTGATTCCCGGAAACAGCTCGCCAGCTCGGATCGTTCTTCCTGAACCTCCAACGCATGCGCGTCTCCCTCCTCTTCACTCTCCTCGCCCTCGCCGCCTCCGCCGCAAAGCTCCACGCCGGCCCCCTCACCGACGGCACCAGCCTCTTCGGCACCGGCTTCCCAGAACTCTCAGCCGCCGCTCCCGCCGGCCCAGCCAACTCATGGCTCATCGTCGCCGATAACGAACTCCCAAGGCTCGGGCTCTTCAACCTCTCCAGCTTCCCTGCCTCCCAATCCGCTCCCGCCCTCCGCGCCACCCAGTCCGGCACCCTCGAAGTCGACGACCTCGAAGCCGTCACCATCTTCCCATGGGACATCGACGGCGATCGCAAACCGGAAGCCTCCTATCACATCTTCGCCGCCTCCTGCGCCCGCACCCGCGGCAAGGGCCGCATCGAACCGCTCCGCGACGCCCTCTTCGCCGTCCGCATCAACCCGGACGCCCCTCCCGCCTCCGCGTTCCCCAACCCCGCCTCCATCGAATACAACCGCACCCTCCGCTCCCAGATCCGCTCGCTCGGCGCTGAACACGCCGCCGAACCATGGGGCCCCATCCTCCGCAACAGTGTCCACGCCCCCGGCACCCAACCCGACGCCCCAGACGCCTCCCTCAGCACCGAATCCGGCCTCAATATCGAAGGGCTCTCGCTCTCCCTCGACGGATCATCCCTCCTCCTCGCCCTCCGCAGCCCGCTCGTCAACGGCCGCGCCATCCTCATCCCCCTAACGAACCCAATCGGAGCCCTCGGCCTCGGCGAAAGCCAACCCCAGCCAGCCTCCCTCACCCCCCCGATCCTCCTCAATCTCAAGGGCCTCGGCTTCCGCAGCATCGAACGCGATCCCTCCGGCAGATTCTTCTGGATCGCCGCAGGCCCAGCCTCCTCCGACGACGCTCCATTCCAACTCTTCACATGGAACGGCAATCCTGACAACCCACCCGAACCCATCGTCTCCCCAGCCAGCTCCACCGCCACCTCCCGCTCCCCCGAAGCCATCGCCATCGCCCCGGCATGGCCCGCCGCCCTCATCTTCTCAGACGGCGGCAGCAAGCTCCCTTTCTTCCGCGGCACCGCCGTCGCACCTCCCCCTCCCTAACGCAACCCATCACGGCCCCGCTGGCATCCACCGCTCCAGCAACGCCTTCTCCCCGGCTGTCAACTCCCTCCCACCCATCGCCTCCCGCACTTTCCTCGCATCTTCCTTCCGCCCGCCCGCCGCCAGCACCGCCAGACTCACCACCGGATCCGCTACCTCCGCCTCTCTCCGATTCTTCCCGCCATTCCTCTCCAGTAACTCCAGCGCCTCCTTCGGCTGCCCCGATACCAGTCGCGCCAACGCCGCCGTCACCTCAAACGGCGCATACCCCGGCACCTCAGCCGCCATCTCCAGCGCCGCCGCCGCATCCTCAGCCCCCCCCTGCCCCTCCAGCAGCCGCAACCGAATCAACCGGTTCCGCACTTCCTCCAACCGCGGCCACCCGCTCAGCAGCGACTCCAGCACCGCCATCGCTCCAGCACGCCCCTCCACCTTCGCCGACTGCAACTCCGCTACCTCCAGCTTCGCAAACACTTCCTCCTCAGGATCCTTCTCCAGCACCTTATACAACCCAATCGCCAATTCCCGGTCCCCCCGCGCTTCCGCATACTTCGCCTCCTCCCGAACCTCCTCAGAATCCCCCTGCGCCTCCGCCGCCTTCAGCAACTGCATCCGACTGTCACTCAACTCATCCTCACCACCCCGGCCCGCCGCAATCCGATACCGGAACCCCGCTCGCTGCATCCCGGTCAGCTGCCATCCCACCTTCCCCAACGCCTCCTCCGCCGCATCATAATCCCCACCCTGCAACGGCACCTCCAGACGCATCGCTTCCCACGCCCCACGATCCAACCACTTCGGATTCCCTTCATATATCGCCAGCGCACGGTCACCAGCTCCTGAATTCAGAAACCACCGCGCAATCTTCAGCTTCAATTTCTCATCCAATGGCATGAACTCCTCCATCACCCGACCGAATACCTCCGGCCGTCTCTCCGGCACCACCGCCAGCTCCAACGAATGCAGATGTAGCAGGCACGCCACCGCAGGCTCCGGATCAAGCCGCGCCACCAACGGCGCAAACGCCCCGCGAAGCCGCTCCAGCCGAATCGCATCAATCCGCTCCCGCACCGCGTCGTCCCGCACCACCTCCGCCATCAACTCCACCGCACGCTGCCTCGTGCCCAGCGGCCGCTCTCCTCCCTCGATCAATCGCTCCAATCGCTCCAACCCCTCGTTCATCCACTCCCCTCCACCCGCTCCAGGCCGCAGCAGCACTTCACACAACGCCAACTCCGCAGCCCCATCCTCTCCACCACCCGCAACCGCCACCCTCAATCGCCGCTCCGCCTCCTCATACTCCCCCCGCAGCATCAGCCACCTCCCACTCAATACCAGCCGCGACAACGACACCTCCCCAGGCACCGCCTCGCTCCACCGCTTCAGCATCTCCACAGGCGCAAGCTCCAACCGCTCCCACTCCACCGCCACTCTAGCCGCCCGCTCCAGATCCGTCTCATCCACTTCCTTCCGTCCCAGCAATCGCTTCAATGCCGGCAACGCCGCATTGTTCCGCCTCGGCGCATGCAAATCCACCAACGCACGCAACACCACCGGATCGTCACCATCCAGTTCCACCGCACGCTCCAGCAACTCCGACGCCTTCTCCTCATCGTCAGTCGCCTGATGCTTCATCGCCTCCGCCGCCAATTCCCGCGCCTTCACCCCAGGAAACACCCCAAGGTTCACCCCGGCACGCCATCCCCCCCACCCAATCACACCACACCCAGCCACCATCGCCAACGACTTCCACCAAAGCCCACGCTTCACTCGCCCACCCCTCCGCACACGCACCCGTACCCGCTTCGTCCCAGCTCGATCCATCCTCTCCCGGCCCTCCTCACCGCGCTCCTCCACACCCATCTCCGCCTCTCTCCTCTCCTCTCGCATTTCCCCTCCCTCTTGTTCCCCACCCACATCATCCCTCACTCCTTCTCTTTCCGCTTCCTCACCTGCCGCTTCCTCACCTGCCGCTTCCTCGCTCTGCTCCTCCCCTCCCCCCTTCACAGGACCATCCTGCCAAGCCGCCCCAGGCCGCCTCAAAATCGGCCCCGCTTCCCGTTTTCCCTCTTTTTTTCGCTTCATATGCCCCATTCCCCCCTTCAATTCCCAACGCCCACCTCATCCCACTCCTCAGCACCAATTCTCTCGCACGCCACCCGCACACGCTCCCCCGGACTGCGCAGCACACGCACTCCTTCAGGGCTCTGCCCTGCTCCCATCTCATCTCTGTTCTCTCTGTTCATGTAAGCGAGCTGATCAGTGGATTGCTCCGCACCCGCCGTAATCCCTTTCCCGGCCGAAGCAACGCGTAACCCTGCATTTGAGGGGGTTTTTTCATAAATAACTCATTAAGTTCGATCTTTTGACACGCCCCTCGCCACGCACAACCAACCTCTGCCACCTACTCTGCACACCTCAATTTCCCACACAAGCGCACTCCTTCGCCAATCAATACTTCCCCCCCGGAATCCGCACCTCGGGACTTTCAGGTTTACTTGCCGCCACCAAGGTGTTGAATGCCTCCGCTCCCCGCGGCCGGGCCGCCACCCCTACTCCATGAAACCCTCTCTCCGTTTCCTCGGGGCCGCCGCCGCGGTCCTCCTCCCCGCCTCCCTCTCCATCGCCCAGCTCGCCCCGCCTCCCCTCGCTCCCACAGCTGACGGCGAAAAAACCACCTCCCTCGGCCGCCAGTACGAGGGCATCGTCAACATCGAGTGCAATACCCTCGAGGTCGACTACCGCACCCCATGGAACCCAGCCACCCCGGGCGGCGGCTCAGGCACAGGCTTCCTCATCGCAGAAAACCTCTTCATGACCAACGCCCACGTGGTCAGCGACGCCTCCCGTCTCATCATCCGCAAGGTCGGCGACCCCACCCCCTACCGCGCTCGCGTCAAACACATCGCCCACGACTGCGACCTCGCCCTCCTCGAACTCGTCAAACCCGCCGCCGCCTTCTCCACCGTCGAACCCCTCAAAATCGCCGAGGAAGTCCCCAAACTCGACACCACCGTCAAGGTCGTCGGCTTCCCCATCGGCGGCGAACGCATCTCCGTCACCCGCGGGGTCGTCAGCCGCGTCGACTACCAGGAATACTCCCACAGCGGCGCAGATCAGCACCTCGCCATCCAGATCGATGCCGCCATCAACCCAGGTAACTCCGGCGGCCCAGTCCTCCAGGACAACATGGTCGTCGGCGTCGCCTTCCAGGGCTACAGCGGAGACGTCGCCCAGAACACCGGCTACATGATCCCCACCCCCGTCATGCGCCGCTTCCTCAAGGACGTCGAAGACGGCAAATACGACCGCTTCGTCGACCTCAGCATCACCCACTTCCCTCTCATGAACCCAGCCCAGCGCAAAGCGCTCGGCCTCCCCGAAGACGGTGACCTCGGCGTCATGGTCGCTTCCGTCGACTCCGAAGGCTCAGCCGGCGGTGCCCTCAAAACCGGCGACGTCATCCTCGAAATCGATGGCCACGCCGTCGAAAGCAACGGCTCCATCGACATCGATGGCGAACAAACCGAACTCGCAGAAGTCGTCGAACGCAAATTCGCCGGCGACAAGCTCGCCCTCAAAATCATCCGCGACCGCAAACCGGAATCGGTCGAAATCACTCTCAAAGGTGCCTCCCACTACCTCATGCAGGCCAATCGCTACGAGCAGCAACCCCAGTACGTCATGTTCGCCGGTCTCGTCTTCCAACCCATGGACAAACCGCTCATGACCGTCGCCGCTCCCGGTTCCCTCCGCACCCGCTACTGGTTCCAGTACTTCACCAACGACGAACTCTACCGCGAAAAACCTCAGCCAGTCGTCCTCACCAATGTCCTCCCCGACGAAATCAATACATGGCTCCGCGAATTCTCCGGCCAGATCGTCGAGGAAATCAACGGCGTGAAAATCACCCGCCTCAAAGACGTCTCCGACGCCCTCCAGAAGGAAGACGGCTCGTCCTTCCACCTCATCAAACTCGCCGGCGAAGGCCGCCCGCTCGTCATCGACCGTAAACAAGCCGCCGACGCCCAGCCCCGCCTCCTCCAGAAATACGGCCTCGGAGCCTCCGCCTACATCGAATAACCCATCCTCAAGGCCTACCCTCCGTCTCCCGCCTCTCTTCCCATGATCCCTTTCCGATCTCTCCTCGCAGCCTGCCTCGCATCCGTCGTCTCGCCCCTCGTCGCCGATGACGCCGCCTCCCCGGCCCGCTCCATGCTCCGCGTCAATATCACCAGCCAGCCCTACAACTTCGGGCTGCCATGGCAGAAACAAAACCCCGGCACCCGCCGCGGCCTCGGCGCGCTCCTCCCAGGCAACCGCGTCCTCATCACCGCCGAAATGGCCCAGGACGCCAGCTACGTCGAACTCGAAGCCGCCGCCTCAGGCCGCAAACTCACCGGCAAAATCGAAGCCGTCGACTACGAACTCAATCTCGCCACCGTCATCCCAGCCGCCGACACCGGCGACTTCTTCGCCGGCATGATCCCCCTGGCCGTCGACTCCGCACTCAAACCAAAAGCCACCCTCGATGTCTGGCAGTTCGAGGCCAACGGCGCTCCCGTCGTCTCCCCCATCGAACTCAACCGCGTCGACCTCGCCCCCTACTTCCTCGACGACCAGTTCTTCCTCATCTTCCAGGCCACCGGCGGGGTCCAGTACCGCGCTGGCACTTTCACGCTCCCAGTCGTCCACGACGGCAAACTCGCCGGCATGCTCCTCCGCTACAACTCCCGTGACCAGGTCGCCGATATCCTCCCTCCCGGCATGATCAGCCGCTTCCTCGACGATGTCGCCGTCCCCCCATACGAAGGCACTCCTAACTTCGGTGCCAAACTCAACGGCACGCTCGACCCCCAACTCCGCTCCTACCTCAAGCTCTCCGACGTCGAAGGCGGCATGCTCGTCACCGGCATCACCCCAGGCTTCTCCGCCGACAAAGCCGGCATCAAAGACGGCGACGTCATCCTCTCCATCAACAACCTCACCATCGACAGCCGCGGCTACTACAACGACCCCGACTTCGGTCTCCTCGCCGCAGGCCACCTCCTCCGCGGCGGCGCCAAGGTCGGCGCATCCGTCCAACTCAAGGTCGCCCGCGACGGCACCATCCTCAACATCCCCTGCACGCTCCTCCGCCGCAATCCCGAGGACTACCTCGTCGACCCCTACATGTTCGACCGCGGCCCGCGCTTCCTCATCCTCGGCGGTCTCCTCTTCCAGGAACTCACCCAGAACTACCTCCAGCTCGCCGGACGCGAATGGCGCGACCGCGCCCCCTTCCGTCTCGTCTACGCTCTCGGCAATCAGGACGACTTCCTCAAACAAGGCCGCCGCAAACTCGTCTTCCTCAGCGGTGTCCTCCCAGCCCCCGGCCTCATCGGCTACGAACGGCTCCGCAATCTCATCGTCACCAGCGTCAATAACAAACCCATCAACGACGTCAAGGACCTCGCCGAGGCCCTCAAATCCCCAACCGACGGCATCCACAAAATCGAATTCAGCGACTTCCCAAAGGTCATCTACGTCGACGCCGCTCAGGCCGAACTCGATAACAAGGAATTCGTCCCCGCACGCTACCGCATCCGCGAACTCCAGCGTCTCGACTGACCCCCCATCTCCCGGCGCACCTCCTCACGCGCCTCCCCTCTCCAAGCCGCGGGCCCCCAAAGCCCGCGGCTTCTTCTCGAAGTCCAGCAGGCTCGGAAGCTCGATGCCTGGCCGCCCCGCCACAATTCCCTTTGACGATTTGCTCGGCGTAACCACCTCCGATCCGCCTTCGGTCGCTTCGGGTAGAACGACGAAAAGTGATACGATGCGTTTAGCCTGATCAGTTGCTTCAGCAGATTCCCCATGCGCAAGACTGGTAGGTAACATGAACAGCGTTAGGATGCGCTTCATTCTGTGGAGAGGATTGTCATCACGCCCGCCATTTCCCTCGTTCAGCCGCCTCCACGACCGTGATCTCCATCAGATCGCCAAGGGAACATCCCGACGCTGGAGGGTGACCTCTTCGAGCGAATCCGTTTCGCTGCTGGTGATGATGCGCGCATTGAGGTCGGCAGGTGATTCGTTGACCATCCGGACGGACAGGGCACTGACTGTCAGTGAAAACTTCTAGCATGGAATCCGGGCGGAGGAAAACGGATTTTCGGTGAGGACGGCGAGAGCATTCCGCCCCCTGTCAGCACGCCTTGAACCACTCCCTCCACCAAAACCACCAACATCCAGCGACCCGCAAGTCACGGCGTGACCTTCATCCGCACGAATCCAGTCTCGCCAGTCAGCGGCAGCACAAGCGTCACCGTATCCTTGCCCGCAGCCGGAAAATTCTTCTGCACAGTCACACCCGCTTGGTTCAACACGGCTCCGGCCGGGACGGCATACCGACCGCTCCAGTCACGCAGATCCGAACTCACTTCGATCTCGACGGTTGTCGTGCCATCAATCGACGCATGGTCGCGGACGAAACGGAACTGCGCATTGCCTCCCACCATGGAAATCACCGGCAGCTTCCCGCGATCACCCGTGCCGCTGGTGCCTCCCAGCACATACTCGATGGCATTGGCCACACCGTCGCCATCGGAATCGTCGGACGCCGTGCCCGCCGGTGCGTTTGCCGCCCTCCACGCCGCGTAGCCGCTCAAGGGTGGATTACTGGTAACCGTCAACGTTCCCGCACCCGACGCAAACAAGGCATCCATCGCACCCACCCCAAGGCCTCCGTTGTTCGCCCCGGTGCTGCTGTGCCCATACTGACCGGCCGGCATCTGGCTCGATCCAATCACAAGCCGCTCCACCGTATCGGTGCCCGCAAAGTTCAGCCTCACCCGCGCACCGGACGCCGCAATGACCACCGTGGACGAATCGTTGCTCGGATTGCTCGTTCCAAGACTCAGGGTCCCCCCGCTGACAATCGTATCTCCGCTGTAAGTGATCCCTCCGCCGAGCGTTAAGACACCCGCACCGCTCTTCGCGAGGCGGAAGTTGTTGCCGTTGGTCGAGCCCGGCATCGCCGCAGCCGCC
>Ga0315905_10006289_pt1 | contig 12066 bp, 14 predicted proteins | sample LakEriMetagenome_5_FD_203522 | JGI IMG/M metagenome (GOLD analysis project Ga0315905, IMG submission 203522) | Freshwater fungal communities from buoy surface, Lake Erie, Ohio, United States - Buoy 4 MA121 | ecosystem: Environmental > Aquatic > Freshwater > Lake | place: USA: Lake Erie, Ohio...
ATGCCCAGCGAGACCGGCAGCAGCGGAAGGGTAAAGCTCGCAAGCTTGCGGATTGGGCTCTCTTCAATGAACGCGACGGCCGCGCGCGCCTCGCGCCAGCTATTGGCGAGCACCGGTGTCAGCACCTGGATGCCGTGTGCGAAGATACCCATCGCCTTGCGATCGAAGACGAGCTGGAATTCGGCAAAGGGGGCGACTGAAGGGCCGACCTGATCCGCCCATGCCATGACGGCTTCGAGGTGGCTGATGCGAAAGACCTGGATCTTCACGCCGACAAATTTGGGCCGCCGCTGAAGTCTGAGATGGAAGCGCACGACGACACCGAAAAAGCCTGGGCCGGCACCGCGCGCCGCCCAGAGCAGTTCGGAGTTTTCGGTTTCACTGGCATGGACCAGAGTGCCATCGGCCAGAACGACATCGATCCCGATCACGCTCTGGCACGCCAGCCCCGAGGCCCGGCTGTTCCAGCCAAAGCCGCCCTGCAGCAGGAACCCGCCCATGCCGACCGTATAGGCATGGGCCACCGGGAAGAAGAGCTTGTGCTTCACCAGCGCGGCATTGAGATCGCCGGCCAGACAGCCGGGGCCGATCGTCGCCGTGCCTCCAGCCGGGTCGATCGCAATGCTGTCGAGCCGCGAGAGATCGATCAGCATGCCGCCGTCGCGAATGTGGTTCTGCGCCCAGCTGTGCCCGCCTGAACAGATTCCGATGGTCAGGCCCTGATCCCGCGCTTGCCGCACTGCCTCCACCACGTCAGCGTCGTCATTGGCCTGAACGATGAGCGCCGGGCGGCGGCCCGGATCTTGCGCGTTGAAGCTGGTGCCGAGCAGCGCCGCATCAAATCCCGCATCGCCCTTCGCGATGGTCCGGCCTGAACTTGCACTTCGCTTCATATTGATTTCCCCTAGGGAAGCCGAGCCGGCGGCAGCGCCAGCCAGCGCAGCGGCAAAGCCGGGGCGGGTTCAAACGCTAACGCTTCATGACCAAGTGCCGCCGCGGTTTCCGGATCAAGCCCAAGCCATTCGAGCAAGCGGGTCGTTGCCGGTTCGATGGCGGAGATTGCCAAAGTTCCGCGATGCAGATCGAGCGCAAGGCCGCTGATCGCGCCCGACACCATGCTCGTTGTCAGGTCGAGGTCGCCAAAAGCAAACCGGCCAAGCTGCTGGCCCTCTGCAAGATCGAGTGCCAGCCGCAACCGCAATTCCGCAACAAGACTGTCGGCAGGAAGCCCGACGTCATACATCAGGCGGCCGAGGCCCGGCTCGGTTGCCACGATCCGCAGCGTCTGCCGTGTGACCCGCGCAAAGCGCAGCGCCGGATCAGCCAGATCTGGCGTCAACCTTGCCATTGCCGCGGCATGGCTGGCGCCCAGAAGTTCCCCAAGATCGGCAATCAGAGCAGCGATATCCTGATAATAATTGTAGAATGTCGCATGCACGACCCCGGCATGCTCGGTGATCTGGCGAATGCCGAGCGCCGCCGCCGTCTGCGTCATCAAGAGCGACTGCGCCGCCACCAGCAGCTGGTCGCGCGTTCTGGCGCGTTTGGAGCCGCGCAAACGTGTGGTCGAAAGTGACATAAATTGACGTAATATCAAAAATGGCATTACGTCAATTAAGTTTGGAGATCGCTCCGTTTTGATCCGCCGCGTCTCACCGCGAAAATTCGGATCTGGCGGATCTGGGCTGCAACGGCATCGCCAGGCACTTGCCTGGCCAGCTGCCGCTTCCAAGCATAAAGCGAGTACTCGCTGACACCGAGCCGCTGAGAACCTCGGCTACCGGATAACCGAGCTCGGTGATCTGGGCCACCGCATCACGCTTGAACTCATCGCTGAAATCAGCCTTCCCCATCGTCGCCTCCTGTCCTCAAAATCAGGATCGAAGGCGTCCAGAGAACTAGGGGCTACTCATTGTCTCGTGCCCAGATTGACAAAGCAGTAGGCTCCGAGCGCGGCAGTTTGTGTCGCATTTCGGCCAGCGCCTCGGAGGTGTTATCCAAATTCTTTCTCCCACCAGCGACCTTTCCATGATTGGCGACAGATTATGTTAAGCTGCCGGGCCGCGAAATCTAAGTCTGGAAGGGAGCTTTTGCCAACCGCCTTGGTTCGCAATACGTCGCAGGCGGTCACACGGCTATCGTGGGCATTTACATGGGCAAGGCGCGAGACTTTCCGGACTATCCCGTAAAATCAAAGGCCATTGGCGGAGACGGAGGGATTCGAACCCTCGGTACCGGTAATCCCAGTACGACGGTTTAGCAAACCGTTGGTTTCAGCCACTCACCCACGTCTCCGGATCGCAGCGGCGAGCGGGCGCTATAGCGAGGGAGCGTGGGGGGGGCAAGGGGCTTCCTTCGGGTGTTTTGGGCTCCCGCTGAGCGCTGCGGCGGATTCGCCTCGGCGCGAAATCGACTCGGCTCATCGCCGGTTGATTGTGCCGGGCGAAGAGATGAGGGTCTGATGGCATAACGAAGGTTCCGGCCGAAGAACCGGTGATGGGCCGCAGGATGGGAATTGTGCAATGAAGCTGTACCGAAGCGCCGCGATCGGGCTAGCCGCATTGGGATTGGCACTGGGCGCGCCTGTGCAGGCGCAGGTTCAGCAGATCGACCCGAACTCCGCGATCGACGCGGACTTGCAGGCAACGCCTGCGGCGCAAGCACCATCCGCCACCGCGTCGCCGCCGCAATTGCCGGCGACGTCACCCGGTGAACCGGCAGCGCCTGCCGCCACGACCGAGACCGGTGATCCGTCGTTCTCCTCACCGGCTGCCGGCACCGAGGCATCGGCTGCTGGCATGGCTTCGATTCCCGCGGCAGCGGGATCGGCGCAGGGTACCGCAGCCGATGGCACGACCTATCGCGAGGATGATCTGATCGGCGCGGCCGAGGGGGTGTTCGGCAAGGGCGCCAAGGGCCTCGCGCTGATGATCCAGGACATCCTCAAGAAACAGGGTCAGCCCAATGCCTATATCACCGGGCGTGAGGCCGGCGGTGCGGTCGTCGTCGGGCTGCGCTACGGCTCGGGCACGCTCCACCACAAGATCGAGGGCGAGCGCCCGGTCTACTGGACCGGGCCTTCGCTGGGCTTCGACCTTGGCGCCAATGCGGCCAACACTTTCGTGCTGGTCTACAACCTCCATGACAGCGAAGACCTGTTCAAGCGCTTCGGTGCGGGCGAGGGGCAGGCCTATTTCGTCGGCGGCTTCAACGTGAGCTATCTGCGGCGTGGAGACGTCGTGGTTATCCCTGTGCGCTTCGGGGCCGGGATGCGGCTCGGGGTCAATGCGGGCTACATGAAGTTCAGCCGCACCCAGAAGTGGATGCCGTTCTGAGCTTTCCCCCGGGCTAGACCTCGGGGCCAGCGTCGAAGCTAGCGTTACCGACGAGACCTTAGGCGTGAGGGCCGTTCTGGCCGCTGGCGAGCGGCGCGGGATGTGCCATGAGCGCCCGGTAGGCTTGCGCGATTCCCTCCTTGACGAGGCCGAGGTTACCCGTGCTCAAACCTTCGGCAGTGAATAGGCTGAGCTTGGCTTGCGGCATCACGCGCCCCACCCCGCGCGGAATCCTGAGCAGCGCCTCGTAGCCGCGGTCGAGCATGGTTGCCACATAGATCGCGAAACCATCATCGAGGATGACAGCATGGTCGCCGAAAACGACCAGCGTGATGGCGTGCCCGTTTGACGCTCCGGAATCGACGGGCTCGGTGGTAACCACCACGCCCGACAGGTCGGGCCGCCATTCCTCGGCCAGAATGGGATCATAGCGCCACTGGCAAAAGAATGTCCGGCAGGTCTGCGGGCGGGTTTCGTAGATACCGCAGCCGTCACCTGTGTGATGGGGGCAGACGACCTGCGCGTTCTTGTGCACCGGTTTGTCATCGATGTCATAAACCACGCAGCAGGCACGGCAGGGACCACAGCTGCGGGTTGGTATCAGGGGGCGAACGCCATGCATGCCAGATCAACTCCGGACGGAACCGTGGTGCCTGTCTAGACTCGCGAACCGTTGCTCGCAACGCGGTCTTGTGCCCGACGCGGTTTGGGGGCAAAGGCGCGCCCATGCTCGAGACTCTGAACGCCCAGCCCGCCGATGCGCTGCTAGCGCTGATCAAGCTCCACAATGCCGACCCGCGGCCGACCAAGATCGACCTCGGCGTTGGCGTTTACCGCACCGGTGAGGGCGACACGCCTGTATTCGGCGCGATCAAGGCGGCGGAGCGCTTGCTGATCGAGACGCAGGAGTCCAAAGCCTATCTCGGTCCCGAAGGCGATATGGGCTTTGTCCATGCGCTGATTCCCTATGTGTTCGGCGCCGATTTTGATCGTGCCCGTGTCGAGGGCATGCAGGCCCCCGGTGGCACCGGTGCGGTGCGCATTGCGGTGGAAGTGGCCGCGCGCGCAGGCGCCAAGCGGATCATCATGGGCACGCCTTCGTGGCCGAACCACGCGCAGATCGTCGCGGCTGTCGGCCTCGAACTCAAGACCTTCAAGCACATGACGGCGGACGGCACGGCGGACCTCGAAGCGCTGCGCACCGCGCTGGCAGAGGCGGCGCCCGGCGATGTCGTGCTGCTCCACGGCTGCTGCCACAACCCGACCGGTGTCGACTACACCGCAGCGCAGTGGGACGAGATTGCGCCGATGGTTGCCGCCTCGGGTGTGCTGCCGTTGATCGATCTTGCCTATCAGGGTCTGGGCGACGGGCTGGAAGCCGACGCTTACGGCTTGCGCAAGGTGCTTGCCGCGGTGCCGGAAGCGCTGGTGGCCTATAGCTGCGACAAGAACTTCGGCCTCTACCGCGACCGCGTCGGCGCGTTCTACGCGGTGACCAGTGATGCTGCGGCGCTGGCCAATGCCATGGCGAATGGCGCGACGATTGCGCGGGCAAGCTGGTCGATGCCGCCCGATCACGGCGCTGCGGCAGTGCGCCTGATCCTAGGTGATGCAACGCTTACCGCGCAGTGGATCGACGAGCTGACCGCCATGCGCGCGCGCATGGCCCAGGTGCGCGAGCGCCTTGCTGCTGCGCAGCAGATCGGGCCGATCAACATGGCGCCGATGGGCTTGCAGAAGGGGCTGTTCTCGATGCTGCCGCTTTCGGGCGAGCAGATCATGGCGCTGCGCGAGAAGCACGGTGTCTATATGGCCGGATCGGGCCGCGTGAATATTGCGGGGCTGACGACCGGCAATATCGAGACCTTCATCAGTGCGCTGACCGACGTGGCGGGCTGATCAGGCTTCAGCATCCTTCAGGATTGCCAGGCTCTGCATCCGCTTGAGATAGCGGGCGAGCACATCGATCTCGAGATTGACTTCGCGGCCGGGCACGAGCGTACCCAGCGTGGTCACTTCTGCGGTGTGCGGGATGATGTTGAGCATGAATTGGCACGCGCCATCGGGCTGATCGGCGAGGTCGTTGACGGTGAGCGAGACGCCGTCGACAGTGATCGAGCCCTTTGCCGCGATATAGGGCGCCAGCTCCGGCGGGGCCATGACGACGACATGCCACGAGCCGCCGATCTGATCGACCGAGACGACATGGCCCACCGCATCGACATGGCCGGTCACGATGTGGCCGCCCAGTTCGTCGCCGAGTTTCAAGGCGGGTTCGAGATTGAGCGCGGCATGTTCGTGCCACTGCGAGGGCGCGGTCCGGCGGATCGTTTCGCCCGAGACATCGACGGCGAACCAGCTGTCCCCCGCCGTGCCGCCACGATCGACGACCGTCAGGCACACGCCCGAGCAGGCGATCGAGGCGCCGATCGCGATCTTCGCAGGGTCCATCGCGCAGGCAATCGTCACGCGGGTATCGCCCTTGGTGGCGATGGCGCGGATGCGGCCGACTTCGGTGACGATGCCTGTGAACATGGGAATGCGGACTCCTTCAGCGGATGCGGTCGTAGACGTCGAGCGTGTCGCTGCCAAGCTGCCGCTGGTCTGTAAGCACCCACCGGCCATGGGCATTGCCCAAGGAGGTAAGGCCGATATCGCCAAGGCCGCGCCGGCCGGCGCCGATCAGGATCGGGGCGCGGTAGAGCAGCAGGCGGTCGACCCGGTCGGCGGCGAGGAACGCGGCGGCTGCACCCGCACCGCCTTCGATCAGCAGGTACTGAGCCCCGCCGAAGCAGCTTGCCGAAGGGTCAGCGATGGCATGCCAGCTTTCCGGCGCTCCGCCGCGGGTCAGCACCCAGCGCGCAGGCTTGCGTGCTTGGAGGCCGGGGAGGCGCACGTCGAGCCGCGGCGAATCGGTGCGCAGTGTCTCACCGCCGACGAGAATCGCATCGCAGCGCGCGCGCACGGCATGGCTGTGGGCCCGGGCTTCGGGGCCGGTGATCCACTGGCTGGTGCCATCGGCCATGGCAATGCAGCCATCGAGCGAGGTCGCGAGCTTGAGCGTGGTGTGCGGACGGCCAAGCCGGGCGCGGGTGAGATAGCCTTCCAGCGAGCGGGTTGCGGCTGGAGAGGGCAGGAGCGCAGCCTCGATCCCGGCGGCGCGCAGCAAGGCGATACCGGCGCCGGCGGTGCGCGGATCGGGATCCTCACAGCCGATGACCACGCGGGCGAGGCCGGCTTCGCGCAAACTGTGCGCGCAGGCCGGACCGCGCGGGCTATCATGCGCGCAGGGCTCGAGCGTGACATAGACGGTAGCGCCGCGCGCGGCTGCGCCAGCCTGCGCCAGCGCTTCAGCTTCGGCATGGGGGCGCCCGCCATCGCGGGTCCAGCCGCGTCCGATGACGCGGCCCTGCTGCACAATCAGCGCGCCGACGGCAGGATTTGGCCGGCTGAGCGGACGCCCGCGCGCCGCTAGGGCTGCGGCAGCACCGAGCCAATCGGCATCCGTGAAGCCCACCGCGTTCAGGGCGCCTTCGGCGCGGGGGCAGCGCTGGCCGCCGGCTTGACCACCAGCCGATCCAGCAGCGCCCTGGCGCGCGCTTCCTCCGCGCGGGCCTGCGCCTCGCGCTCGGCCTTGGCCTGCCGGTCCATCGCATCGGTATCCAGCCCGGTGGCGGCACCCACGGCCTTGTACATCTTGCGCACGTCCTCGGCGCGGGCCTGCTCTTCCGCGGCCTCGGCGCGGGCTTTCTTCGTCGCCTCGATATTGCCGGCGATGATCTCGGCATCGCTGCGATCGGCGCGCCAGCTTTCGAAATAGATCACTTCGGGCGGGCGCGGCAGGCCGCGGCCACCCTGCTGCCACATCACCGAGAAGATGCCGCCCGTCGCCAGCACTGCGAACGCCAGGCCGCGCCAGCGATACTCGGTCGGCGCGCCGAGGATCTGCCAGAGGTCCTTGATGGCGCGCACCGGGGAGACGTTGCGGAAAAACTCTTTCATGGCAGCCTAGATAGAGCGTGGTGAGGCGCTGCGCCAGTGGCGGGGGGAGGTTTGGTCTGGAGAGGAATTACCCGAATGGATGGTAGAGGCTGCGCCCCTCTGCCTTGAGCCAGCGATTGGCCGGCTCGATCGGCGCTTCGTAGAGCGCGGCAAGGTGGGCGTGGAAGGCGGGGCTGTGATCGAAGTGCGTCATATGCGCCACTTCATGCGCGACGACCGAGCGGCGCACGAAGTCTGGCGCCATGACAAGCCGCCAGTTGATGCGGATGACGCCGCGGCTGCTGCAACTGCCCCAGCGCCGCATCGCGCGGGAAAGCGAAAGCTTCGGCACGGACTGGCTCGCCCGGGTGCAGTAATGCGCCAGGTCTTCGCCGGCGAGCCGCAGCGCTTCGTCTTCCAGCCAGCGCCGCAGACGGCTTTCGATCCCGTCGCGCGGGCCGCCGAAAACAAGCGCGCCGGGCTGGAGCGAGGGCTTGCGGGCTGCGCCTTCGCGCCATTCGATGCGGAGGCTCTCGCCCCGATAGGCGAGTGACGAGCCCGGCTCGATCCGCGCGGGTTCGGGAATGCGCGCGAGCTGCGCTGCGAGCCAGTCGCGCCGCTGTTCGGCAAAGCGCAGGGCATCAGCGGTGCGGCCCCATTCGGGCATCGATATACGCGCCTCGCTGCCATCGGGGGCAAGCCGCAGCGTGATGCGGCGCGCGGTGCGCAGGCGGCGGACAACGATGGGAAGCTCGCGGTCTCCCACCGACAGCATGCGGGGCGCGGGGGGCGGTGTACCCGGCTTGCGGCCGCGAACCAGCATGCGTGGCAGGGCGATCACCGCCGTCCTCCGGGCGCGAGGTCCTGCGGCACGATATGCTCCTCGAGCGGCCCTGCCAGCACTTCGCTGATGGCCTTGCCGATCACCGAATGGCCGGCGCGGCGCACTTCCTCGCGGTCGCCGCATTCGAGGTAGTGCCATGCCGGCAGCGGCTTGCCGTCCGCACGCAGGCGATAGGCGCACGTGGCCGGGAGCCAGGGCACCTCGCGCACCAGCCGGGGCGTGAGACGCAGGCAATCAGGTACCATCGCCTTGCGGTGGCGATAGTCCGAGCAGCGCCCGGTCGAAAGATCGAGCAGGCGGCAGGCGACATTGGTGTGGTGAACCTCGCCGGTATCCTCGTCTTCCAGCTTGTGGAGGCAGCACTTGCCGCAGCCGTCGCAAAGCGCTTCCCATTCATCACGGTTCAGCGCCTCGATAGGCTTGTCCCAGAAGCGGCCGGATGAGGGCAGGGCGCCGGGCATCAGGGCTTCAATGCACCCATTTGGCGAGTTCGTCCGCCACAGCGCCGGCATCCTTGTCGACGGGCAGGAGCGCGATGGGTTGGCCCGCGATGCCCATGAGGTAGGCAGCGCGGCTGTGGTCCATCAGGTAGTCGTTGGGACCAGACCCCTGACCCTTCTTGTAATAGACCGCATAGGACTTTGCGATCTGGGCAATCTGCGCGTCGGAACCGGTGAGGCCGACAAGCTGCTTGCCGAAATGCGCGGCGAACTGGCCGACCACTTCAGGCTTGTCGCGCGCCGGGTCGATTGTAATGAACAGCGGAACGACCTTGGCCGCAAGCTTGGGGTGTGCCTTGGCGAAGCGATGGTAGCCCTGCATCAGCACTTGCATATCGAGCGGGCAGACATCGGGGCAGAAGGTGTAGCCGAAGTAGAGCGTGGTGTAGCGGCCCTTGAAGTCTGCTGCGTGCACGGTCTTGCCAGTCTTGTCGACAAGGGTGAAGTCCCCGCCGATCGCGGCCCCTTCAAGCGGCGGTTGTTCGCGGCCGACCCCGCCGCATGCGGAAAGCATCAGAAGCGCTGTTGCGGCAAGGGCGGTGCGCAGGCGGGTGCGAATAGGTCTAATGGGGTCCATGGCGCGGCGGTTCATGCTCTGCTAACCAGCGGCTTGCAAGGGGCGAGTCTGCTACACGCCGGGCAGAATATGCGCTTTATCGAGAAGGACAGGGCAGACGTGATGAGGGACAGGACGGTGATCGCAGGTGCGTTTCGCGCAGGGGCCGCCGCAGCCGCGCTGCTGGGTGTGCTTGGTGCTGCGGTTCCGGCGCACGCGCAGTTTTCGGAAAGCTACAAGTTCCTCGAAGCCGTGCGCAAGAAAGATGGCCAGAAGGTGACCGACGCGCTCAACGAGCCGGGTACCCAGATCGTCAATACGCGCGATGTCAGCACTGGCGAGAGTGGGCTGCATATCGTGACAGCGCGGCGCGATCTTACCTGGATGCAGTTCCTCGTATCGCGCGGTGCCAACGTGAATGTGCGCGATGCAAAGGGCACGACACCGCTGGTGCTCGCCTCGAACCTGGGTTTCATCGAGGGCGTCGATTATCTGATCAGCTCGGGCGCCAAGGTGGATGAGCCCAACAACACCGGCGAGACACCGCTGATCACCGCAGTGCATCGGCGCGATCTCGCCATGGTGCGCGCGCTGCTCAAGGCGGGTGCGAACGCCGACCGGCCGGACAACTCGGGCCGCTCTGCACGCGATTACGCGATGCTGGATGGCAAGGACAGCGCGGTCGCAAACGAGATCGCCAATTCGGCCAAGGGCGCCGCCGCGGGTCAGAAGAAGACCTACGGCCCCTCGTTCTGATCGGACCCCGCCATGACCGATACTGCAACTGCCGACCTGTCACTCGAGGACCTGCGGCTCCTGCTTGCGCCGCAGATCGCCGAGGCGGCTGCTTTCGACGGCTGGACCGAGACGGCGGTAAACGAGGCGGCCGAGATTGCCGGGATCGATCCCGGGGCCGCGCGCTTTGCCTTCCAGGGCGAAGGCGGGCACTCCGCCGCGATGGCGATGATCACCGCCTGGGCCGGCAGCATCGATCGCGCGATGGCGCAAGCCCTGCCGGCAGAGCATCTCGCCCCGTTGAAGGTTCGTGATCGGATCACCGCACTCGTCACGTTCCGGCTCGACCAGATCGCCGGGCGGGAGGAAGCGCTGCGCGGCGCACTCATCGAGATGACAAAGCCGTGGAACGTGCCGGCCGCAACGAAACTCGCCTGGCGCAGCGCCGACGCCATGTGGCGGCTCGCGGGCGATACCGCGACCGACTACAATCACTACACCAAGCGCGCGATCCTCGGCTCGATCTATGCCGCGACGCTGGCGGTGATGGCCGAAGACAAGAGCGAGGACCGCGCTGAAACCCGCGCGTTCCTCGCCCGCCGCATCGACGGCATCATGCGCTTCGAAAAGGCCAAGGCGCGCTTCACCGCGAAGCCTGCGGACGAGACCTTCAGTGTGACGCGGCTGTTGGGCCGACTGCGCTATCCGGCGCGGTGAGGGTGTTCCGGCTGCTTCTCGCAGAGACGCGAAGGAGCCGGGAGACCTCTCTCGACGAAGTGAAGGGCAACCTTGACAAGTTATTGCGAATGACTTGCAATGACGTGGGTGCTGTGGCAGCGCACAGTCGGTGACTCTCGATGAACTCCCCCTTGGCATGTCCGCGCGGATTGTCTCCGCCGACTGGGACGCGCTTGTGCCTGAAGAGGCGCAGCGGCTGAAGGTGCTGGGTATCGAGGAAGGCGCCGAAGTGCGGCTTGCCTATCGCGGCGTGTTTCTGGGGCGCGATCCTATTGCCATCGAGATCGGCCGGATGACTGTCGCATTGCGGCGTGTTCATGCCCGCGCGATGCAGGTCGAGGCACTGGCGGCGACAGGGACGGTCTGCGCCATATGACCCGGCAGACCATTGTCGCCGCGCTGGTCGGCAATCCCAATGCGGGCAAGAGCGCCCTGTTCAATGCGTTGACCGGCGCGCGGCAGAAGATCGCCAATTATCCGGGCGTGACGGTGGAGCGCAAGTCGGGCCGAATTCTGCTGCCCAGCGGCGAACCGGTCGAACTTGTTGATCTGCCGGGGTCCTACAGCCTCAATCCGTCAAGCCCGGATGAGGAAGTCACCCGCGACGTCATCCTCGGCCGCATGGCCGGACAGGCTCAGCCCGATGTGCTGGTGATCGTGCTTGATGCCTCGAACCTCGAGCAGCATCTGGTCTTCGCGCAAGAGATCATCGAGCTGGGGCGCCCGGTGGTGATCGCGCTCAACATGGTAGACCTGGCCGAGCGAGACGGGCTGGTGGTCGATCCTGCTGCGCTGTCTTCGGCGCTCGGCGTGCCGGTTTTCCCGACCGTTGCTGTGCGGCGGCGCGGGCTTGCCGAACTGACCGCCGCCGTCGCCGCACTGCGCGACAGGCAGGCGGATGCGCCCGCCCCGCACCGCCCGCATGTCACCGCGCCCGAGCGGCGCATGCTGGCGCGCGAGATTGCGCGCGGGGCGATCCTCTCCGAAACCGCGCAGCACCGAATCCACGCGCAACTGGACCGCGTGCTGCTGCATCCCTGGCTTGGACCACCAATCCTGCTCGCGCTGCTTTTCGTGGTGTTCCAGGCCGTGTTCAGCTGGGCCACGCCGTTGCAGGATGTGCTCGATGGCGCCGCCTCCGCGCTCGGTGATGGCGTGCGTGCAGCATTGCCCGCCTCGCTCCTGCGCGATTTCCTGACCGACGGGGTGATCGCGGGCGTCGGCTCGGTGGTGGTGTTCCTGCCGCAGATTCTGATCCTGTTCTTCTTCATCCTGACGATGGAGGCGACCGGCTACATGGCCCGCGCCGCCTTCCTGATGGATCGGGCGATGGCCGGGGTTGGCCTCTCCGGGCGCAGCTTCATTCCGCTTCTTTCG
>Ga0315905_10006290_pt1 | contig 12065 bp, 7 predicted proteins | sample LakEriMetagenome_5_FD_203522 | JGI IMG/M metagenome (GOLD analysis project Ga0315905, IMG submission 203522) | Freshwater fungal communities from buoy surface, Lake Erie, Ohio, United States - Buoy 4 MA121 | ecosystem: Environmental > Aquatic > Freshwater > Lake | place: USA: Lake Erie, Ohio...
CCAGACCGTACCTGCCCCCGCAGAGAAGAACTAGACATAGACTGTCACACAGACCCCATCCAATGTGCAACACTTGGTGGTTATTGGAAGCACCCTTGGGGCGTTTGTTGCGGTTCGATTCCCGTATTTTTTCCCTTAGATGGCAGGTCACCCGTGTCTCACCCTACGTTCGAGGTCCCTTTCCCTCCAAGGAGATCCGGCGAATATCGGCAGGGCTTCATCCCGGCCCGCCCGTTGTACCAGGGGAGCTGGGGATCGGTTTGGGATCCCGAACCCTCGAAAGAGCGGGCCGGTGATTGGGGCGGATCGGCAACGGTTTAGTCCCTCTTGTGTGTTGCTGAAACGCGTGCCACAAAGCTCACAAGGCCGAACGGAGAGTGGGGGTATAGTACTCGCCGCCAATGCTGGGCCACGAGCGCCCAGCGGCGGTGTCACCCTGAAGAGGCGTTGTACTTACCGACCTTCAGTCATCTATTTGATTGTCAATAAACTTCTCTCTCGCGCGCTCTCTCTCTCATGTACGCACACACGCGAACGTACAAACAACTGTTTAATGGGGAAAATTTGTTGCTGCGATGTTATCGCGATAATATGACTATACTAGGCCACGAGTCTGTGACTATGAAAAATAGTTTCTTTTCGGATGAAACTATATGCGAAGTCGAAGACTTAACCTCACGTGTTTCGACAATTCAGCCTGGCTTTGAAAAATGGTTTCTTTTCGGATGAAACCATATGCGAAGTCGAAGACTTAACCTCACGTGTTTCGACAATTCAGCCCGGGGGTTGGAAGGGCTTTGCCATTTTTGACATTAGCAAAAATCAAAATCACTGGGCACTGGCAATAATAAAAACCACACAAACCATGATCACATTCATCCTGCTCTAGTTCTTTGAATGTGTTGCCCAAGGGCTGCACCACTCCAAGCACGTTATTCATAACGCCGAATCCTTCCTAGGCTTCGCCGATTTGAAGAGGCGGACCTGGCGGAGGCGATCTCGAATAGCGAGTATACCCTGGATGTATTCCGGAAGGTTCCCCATAGTAACCCCCATTCGTTGATAATGACGGTGCTGCTAAACGGCTCTGCAGTTTCAAAATCGAGCACAAAGTCAGGATGAACATCTTGCAAGATGCTAGATGCGCACAGATGCGATCCATTCAACAGATACAAAGCTGGCTTCTAGCGCAGGGAAAGTCCAAGAGTATGACCCCTCGATTATGACGGACATGTGGGGCAACTCCGAGGCCTGTCTTTGATGGATGCACGCACACATGCTTACATTCCACGATGCCTGGACAAAGAATGCCTTGTTTAGGACAAAGGATGCTTTGTTATTAAACTTACAGCGGGCACTGGAGATGCGTCCTGTACATATGGCGATAGTTGACTCAAGTGTGCATCAGGGTTCGCATCCGATCCTGAGCACGAGTTCATTGCAGAGGGAGAACACAGAATCAGAGTGCGCAAAATCAGGCTAATTCAGAACATGTAAGTTGGGTGTGGCTTTTCGCATTGACCAAAAAAGAATGATCTTCATCATTCACAAAACATTAAACCTGGCACCGAAGCAGGGCCCCTTCTAGGCGGTGGCTCAGGTCCGCCATCAATACCCCGTGATCCCGGCTGCACGGAAACGCCGGCACTTGGGACATTCCGGGGAGGCGCTTGCACTTCCGTCCCAGCAAGCGCATTCCTCGCCACTACCTTCGGCGAGCTGGCGGGAAACAACGGAGAAGTCATTTCATCTCGCATGTTGAATTGATTCCCAGGGCTTGCACTCATGTCCTGGACATCACTTTTGAGGATGGGTTTTGCGTCGCCTTGCTTCACTCCGTATTTCTGGTAGACGATCACGAGCGCGATAACCACTAAGACCCCTAAAATGATCCCTATTACCACGGGGACGGTAGGAAAGGGTTTGCTGTTGTCCTCGAGTGGAGTGGTGAGTGGAATCAGAATCCCCGGGGTTGTTGTTGTAGTTATGGTTGGCGCGGGCACAGGGATGCTGAGGACGCCGTATGCCGAAAAGGACATAGTTGCGCCCTTAATTACCGGCGGCGGCGCATTAGGGTCACATTCGGGTGGAATGTCCTTTGTGACGTTGCCAGTGGTGACGTTGCCAGTGGTGGAGTTCGTGTCTGCACTCGGAGAAGGAGTGCTGGTGCCGTTAGTGATGTTCTCCTGAAGTGCCTGACAATCGGGGAAGCTGGGCAACACATAACCCTCGGGCAGGGGTATCTCGGTCCACGTGTTGTCCGCGGGATTGTAGCGGTGCGGGCGAAGCATCATACCGGCCATGTCCAAGGTGCTGAGGTCAAGCGGCAGTGCGATGGTGACCGGTTTTGAGAACTTGATGCCTGAGGGGCCGAAGAAGATGCACTTGCCTGCCACTTTCTTTGGTGGTATGCAAATTTTGCACGCTTTTGGGCAGGCAGATTTAACAGCTGACAAATCTTCTGCGTTGTACGGGTAGGCACTGGTGGAATATGTAGAGCAGTCAAACCCGCGCCAGGCCGAGCACGGGAAATTATGCTTATCCCGAAACCCCCCGTCATCCTTGCAGGATGTCCTATTCTCTTTCGTGGCAGGAAATTCGAAGATTGACATTGACGGCCCCACACCGAGACCCTCGGGCCAGGCGCCTGGGGGCAAATCTAATTTGACATTAGCAAAGCTACCGTCGAGGCTGTACGATACTTCCTTGGTTGTGTCGGGCGTGGGGAAGGACTTCTCAAACAGCACCTTTACGTTGCCCAAAGCTTCCAGCCCTGCAATCTTCTTGATCTGTGCAGCCGGTGGTGGTTCCATGGAGAGCTCAAAGCCCTCATGACATTGCACCCTTACAGTCTGGCCGACTAACATAGTATCCATGGCCGCGGGGGCTACCTTCACACCTTGGCTGACGAAACCCAGGTCTTGCCATTGGCACCTCCTGGGTACACATCGCATGCCAGAGGTAGCAAGCGAACAGTCGTTCCGACACTCTAGAGTGCCACCAGGACGATCTGGCTCGTACCCCCTCGGGCACTGCAAAGCCTTGGTCTCCAGTGGATCCATGAAGCCATCGGCTTCCGACGAGTGAAGAATGGGATTCATGCTGCCATCTGTCGGTGATTCAAGGCCATCGCTCCACGAACTGAATGTCATGCATTTGCAGGGCACGCGTATACAGTGTCGGATTTGCTGCCACGTGCAAGCACTTCCGCATGTAATGCTAGCAACCGCCGGAGAACCGCGCACCGAGTAGTGTGAGTGTAGAATGGAAGAATCATTGAAGCCCCAACCCATGCCCCCACCAAACTCATCTTTGCACCTTACCTCGAAATCTTCTCCCTCTGTGGCAGGCATGGACGTGACCGCCGTGATTTTGATGTTGTTCGCGACCAAGTGGTAAGGAGGACACGCGGTTGGGAAGCATTGCTGTCCATCCTGGCGATTGAAGTTCTTATCTGCCTGACACAATGCTTGAAAAGTCTGCGAGCAACCAATGACGCCTGGCGTTGTTGCAGCGTAGCCGTCTGCGCAGCGTACTGTCGTGGTCTGCCCATAAGGTGCTCTCAATATCTCCGTGGTGTTGTCCACGTGCAAACCCCGGACGTATGCTGAGCAATTCCAGGGTTTGCACTCCTGCTGCACGCTCAGCAGGCAGGTCTCCCTCTGGCATCGGGGCGGCCACGCAGGAACAAGAGCTGAAGGAGCTGGAGTAGTTGTCCCTGCAAGAGCTGGAGTAGTTGTTTCAGATGGCGGAGCTGGAGTAGTTTCAGAAGCTGCTTCAGTAGTTCCAGGAGCTGAAGTAACTGCAGAATCTCCCTGGTCCTCGTCCTCAGCCTCGCCAGGCCTAACCGCATTAGTGCCAATCGGGCACAGTTTGTTCCCATCATCATCACAGTAGATTTTCGAACAGTACGTCTCGCCGGGCTTGAGTGCAAAAGTCATGTGCTCCTCGGAAATGACACACATCTTGGGCACGCAGCGCTGGTAACCCGTCCAAAAGCCCCTGCCGTCACACGTCATGTTGAAATAGTTGTGGGTGCAGTCTAGGCCGCTGTAAACCAACTCTTCAGGCGTCTCATCTTCATTGCAGTACACCCGTACCACCTCGCCGCAGAATGTCGTGGGATAGATGTCATGGCTATCCGCCTGGTACCTCTGTCCGTCCATTTCAATCCACTTGGCCCCGTGTGGAACCGGCAACGGCCTGCACTGCACGGGCAGGCACGGCGCGATAGTGGAGCCTCTCTCGATCTGGCAGCGCTCGCTATTGCCAGTGTCGCGCGGCACCTCATGATACTCATGGCCATGTGGCGGGTCGCAATGACCAACTGTACAATCCAATGCAGCGAAGCCTGTTGGGAAGTTGGGCTCACCCTCATCCACGCCCACCCCCCATGACTTGTAGCACCTGTTGTTGTTGATCTCGGCACAGTAGATCCGCTTCATCGTCGGCACACACTGCACAAGGGGCCTCCCGACGCCCCACCGTGCGCCAGGCACCACGTCACGTGCTCGCTTGTTTTCGACTGGTTCGTGAGACTCGAACAAACCCGAGCCGTTGCAGCGCACAGTGTAACTGTGTTGACAATCTACGATGTCGCTTGTATCCAGGATGAATCCTTCAGCGCAAGTGATGGTGAGCGTCTCGTTAAAAGTCATGAACTGTGCCGGTGCGCTCACTGCGTCCCCGCCAAAAGTGGCCGTGGCATTGGGCGGAATGGTGAAGTTGCCGCATGCCAGACGCCTGCAAGTGACTGGGCCCATGCCGCAGGAGTCCGAATTGCATTCTGAATAGGCAAAGCGTGCGTCGGGCTCGCGGAATTTGGGGTTTGCGTAATCTGGATACAGCTCTTTGTAATCAACCCCGAAAATCTGTGTAATCTTTCCTGTGATATGATCTGGATACAGATCTGTCCAGCCTGAATCCTCAGTGGTCGAAATGGTCGTAGTTGTGGTTTTGGTCCCCGCGGTGACGACTGTCACTTCGTCCGGCCGGGTCGGCCCTACAGTGCGGTCGATCTTGTACGTTGTCGGTCCTCCGTTTGGACTTGTTACAACTTTCTTTTCTATAATGAGGGTTGAGGGCACAAGATAGCCCTCGGGGCAGTCAACCCGCACCTTATCCCCAACCAGGTACTCCCCGTCTGGAATGTCCGTCTCAAGCACACGCAACGAATCATCTGTGCAAATTTTGCACGCTTTTGGGCAGGCAGATTTAACAGCTGACCAATCTTCTGCGTTGTACGGGTTGGCACTGGTGGAATATGTAGAGCAGTCAACCTCGCGCCAGGCCGAGCACGGGAAATTATGCTTATCCCGAAACCCCCCGTCATCCTTGCATACTTCAATCGAATATGTGACAGTCTGCAAGCCATCTTCAGTGCGATTCAGCGGCGTTCCCAGGCAGCCACGCTTCTCACAACGCGGCTGGTCCTTGCGGTCAGGGAAGTTGCAACCTGTACATGTGAGCGAAAATGACGTCTCATCGCCGCACACCGGATGTCTTGTAACATTGACCGGCTTCACAAAGAACCCGCTGTTGCACGTCACGGTCGCGTGCTTGGTATCTTCCACAGCTCCGCTGGCTGGAACCCTCACGCCGTTTTGCGCGCCCACATCAGCCACATTGCACGTCACGGGTTCACAAACCAACTGATGCGGCATCCTTGTAGATGAGAAGCCATGCAGGTACCTTAAGCCGTAGTCGTCATTTGATTCGTCGCTGCACTCGTAGGAGAAGTTCTGGGCGTTCGAAGAGCATGCTGAACTACCAGCCAGTCGGTTGCTAGCATCGCAAGCGACCGTCACCACTTCGCCATAGAGCAAGTTTGAGATGTTGTCGCCTCCTGCCAACGACACTGCATTCTCGGGGACGTAGGTATCTTTGCGTGCTCCTGAGCTATTGAAGGACATTTTCGTTGACAAACACATCTTGCGGAAGCACGTTACATTTGGCAGCTCGCACGTAGCGGCCGAGCATGAAATGGTTTCAGACTGCGGCCTACTCGAGATTGGATAGGGCGAGGATGACACCCTGTAGCCCGAAGGGCACGTCACTGTAAGATCCACCCCATGCTGAACCACTCCGCCCTCCGATAGCGCATCGTGAGACATGATCCGGCCTCCGTACGCAAATGAGACGTTGAAAAATGCGTCCTCGGTCAGGAGCATTGCAGCTCGCACCCCGTTGCACCCCACTGGTTTGCACAAGGGGCCCGGCCCGGAAAACGCGCACTTTGCATCCTCGCACGTCGCATTGAACGAGGGAGCGTCGCTGCAGCGCGACAGGGCCGTCGTATCGTTGTTCACCCGGTAGCCGGGATTGCACGTCACCTCGACTGTCTCACCGAGCCCCAGCATCCCCTCCTGCGGCGACTTGACTCCGTTAATCGCCCCCAGGTCATTTACGTTGCACTTAATTGGCACGCACTGAGGCACGCTCGTCAGGGCCGTATTTTGTCCATCCGACAACCTGTACACAAATCCGCCGTCGTCGTCGCACTCGACTTTGAAGCTGCGGACGTCGCAGCCTAGTGTGAGCCTTGGCGCAGCAATGCGGTGCCCAGAGTTACACGTAATCGTAATGTCCTCCATGTACAAGACGGTCTCAAGGAGAACGCCGGAATCGAAAGCTGCAGCTGCTCGCAAACCGGTGGCGCTCATGTTGGGCATCTGAAAGTTGCCGCACGTGAGCCGGCTGCACGGCACAGGTGGGAAGCGATTCAACGAGCAGTTGGTATTGGAGGGCGAGCAGTGGTCGTACTGTATTGAAGTGGCATTTTGCACGTGAGACGGCTCGTCGGCGTTGATGCGGTACCCTTCGGGGCAGATAATTTCCAGCCCCCCCGGGGGGTCCGATGGACGGCGGACGGCGATGGCGCCGTCCGGCACTGACAGGTCTGTCACAACACTGCCACGAACATTGGTGTAGCGGAAATGCACCGAGTATTTCAAGTCTGTGGTGTTGTACGCCTCCATCCCATAGCAACCCATGCGCTGGCACGCGCGCCCTGCGCGCGATTGGCGAGCATCAGCGCCGCAACGTGTAAATACACACAGCAAAGAGCGCGCGGCTGGGCTCACAGGACACATGTCCTCACTGTCCCCGAATGTGTAGAATGAGGTCCACAAAACGCGTGTGCATGCCGAGACAGCGTGCACACAGATATTCACGGACCTGGAGAGTCATCGCACGTTGGCGAGTGACTGCAGAGGGTGAAGGGGGCTGAGTAGTTGTCAGGCGCCTGGCGGTGGTAATCTCCGCACATAAAAGGCTCGCAAGATTTTTTGTTTGTGAGCACGGCAGGGCCTCCCATAGCGGTCACGGTGCATTTGACTTGGAATGTCTTAGCACAAGGGCCTGAGCCCTGGACAACGTGTCCAGATGGGCAGGTCACGTCCACAATATCGCCGTAGGTCATGTTTGGGAAAAACCTGTGAGATCCCCACATCACATATGCGCTAGAAAGAGCACTGCAGCAGACAGAACCAGCCTCGGCGCACACACACAGAACACACAGGCACACAGACTGGTGCTGCGCATTGGGCTGTACGTGAGAAGGGCGAGCGGTCAGCGACAAATGTGTGTTCCTCAGAGACAAATGTGTGTACCTCAGAGACAAATGTGTGTACCTCAGAGACAAATGTGTGTACCTCAGAGCATATGTGTCTACCTCAGAGACAAATCTGTACGTGAGAAGGGGGAGGGTCCCGAGACAAATGTGTGTACCTCAGCATGCATCAGGCACGCAAGTGTGACCGAGCACATGGAGGCATGCACGGAGTGACAGTGCACATGGAGGCATCAACGGAGCGAGGCCTTACGTGGTTGGTGCTGGAGTTGCAGCTGGATTGTCTCCGTCTGTTGCTTGTGCTGGTGGTCCTCCGGACAAGAACGTGGCCTGAGACCCGTTGGGCGCTGTGTAGTCACCGCAAAGCACTGGCTTGCACCAAGATTGCGTAGTGTTGCAAAAGCCGTCGCACTCGAAAACGCGCGTTATCGGTGCGCCTGGCAGTACAAACTTATCGTTTTCATTGTTGGAGAGGCCGAAACCCGTGTTGCACGTCATCGTCAAGCTGGCACCGTACTCCTGTTCGTGTGTGTGTGTGTGTGTGTGTGTTGTGTGCGTGCGTGCAGGCACGCTATTCAGAGCTTGACATGTGGTGTTGTGTTAACATGTGTCGGCGGCTGAACTTTAACATGTGTCTGCTTCAGCCGCCGTCGAGTCATGTCTTTTCGCATCGCGGCACAGCATCGGAGATGCCAGTCTCGTTCTCGGGTCACAACTCATCGCGCACGGCATACGCACCATGTAATGCACGTTGCTGATGTTGGCGATAGTGCCCTTGCTCACAGTCTGTGTGCCGTCAGCAAGCGGCGCCACCAAACAGCTCACTGGCCGGCAAGTCACAGCGCGGTTCCACCCGCAAGGGTTGTAGTTGATTTGACCCAGCGAGGGACCCCCGCCACAAGCACTCATGAACTCAAGCGGCCCGTCGCACGGCACCACGATCGGAACTGAGTCATCACTCGTCATGGCCCTGTAACCGTGGTTGCACATAATAGCCTCCTCTGTCATGCGCGCGCGCAAGTCGGAAGTCCCGGCCGCCGAGCGGTTCGAGTTGGGTACCTGCATACGGCAGGTGCCAGGGCTATCAGGATTCTGCCCACGATTTGCCGAACCCAACACAGACGCGCCCCATCATTCGTGTTGCATTGCGCGCTGATCAAAACAAAAAATCGCGACTTGACAATGTAGTTCGTGTGAAACACATGTTTGACATGAACACGGAATCGCGACGAGCTACGCACCACGAGCTCGGACATGCGACACTTGGCCTCCCTGCACGTCGGCAGACGTTCGTTGAAGGTGGCAAACAATCCTGCAACAGCTTTGCTGCAGCTCAATGGCAGCCTATAGTGGCAGTGCTCCTGGTCGTAGACGTGGCCATCGTTGCAACGGATTATCCCATCTTCACCAAAGATGTCGGGTTCGTCGCCGTACCAGTGCGTGTTGCTATCCGCTGTGAGGGTCAAGGGTTTATGGTTTAGGTATGGTTTACGGTTAGGCCAGTGCGAGTTACCATCCGCTGAGGTTAATCAGGGTTAGGGTTCGTGAGCCAGTGCGTGCTGCTATCCGCTGCGATTGTTAAGGGTTTATGGTTCAGGTATGGTTTTGGTTTAGGGTTAGTGAGCCAGTGCGTGTTGCTATCCGCTGCGAGGGTTGAGGGTTTAGGGTTTATGGTTTATGGGTAGGGTTAGCGAGCCAGTGCGTGTTGCTATCCGCTGCGAGAGGTAGCAGCCTCAGCTTCCAAGCAGGCATCGGAAACGAACAACAAGGGCGATTCATAGTGGCACTCGTATGGATACCTTCGAGTGTCGTGTTGCACGTGGAGGCTGTGCAAACTGCTTGTGCCTGAGTGTATTGGCAGGTCCATGAGCACTCGCGCTCCGCCGCGCCCCCGATCAGCCCGTACCCCGCATTGCATGTCAGGGTGACATTGGTTTTATAGTTTCTTGGACCTGGGGGCTGGTATGTGGCCACTTGCGACACAGTACCGCTAAGATTGTACTGCAGCGCGTGGTCCGAGCCGGTGATCTCCCGGCATACGAGGGGCTCGCAACGGATTTCGGCGTTCGAGAGACGGGCATCAGCCAGGCATTCACGAATGTACGACACCTTGCAAGGCTCCCAGTACGAGTGGGCAGAGTCGCTGGCCATGTAGCCGTGATTGCACGTGATTTTCACGTATTCGTCGTACTCAAGATAGTTGCGGTTGAGCGCGAGGCGGTCGAGCGCGGCCATCGAGCCACCACTCAACACACCGTTCGGAGGGTGCTTGAAGGGTTCCCTGCACTTGACCGGTACGCAAGAGTCCATCGCTTCGAATACGCAGCCATCCACGCACGTGGGCTGCGCCGAGGCGGTACCGGCCAGCATGTAGCCCGGATCGCATGTAATCTGCACAGCGTCGCCCTTGGCGACAACCTGCACGCCGTTCAAGTTGACGGGGGCGATGGGCGTGGCAATACCAGCCCGTACCCCGTTATATGTAACCAACGGCACAGAGCAGTAGCGCGGGACACAGTAGCGAAACTCGTCGCGCGCCGGAGTTCCGTCCATTGTGACGATCTCGGCCGCCGGGTTGCACGCCAGGTCGATTTCTGCAGGCGAGCATACCCCTGGACCGTGCATTGCAGTGGCAACGCCAGGCAGGACCAGCGCCGCCAATGATGCGAAAGACCATCCGCGGTACCATCCGCGACGCTCCATGCGTATGCGAGTTCCGCCAACTGACTCAGCGCTCGGGTGATCGCGGAGTCGTAGGTGACGGGATCGGGCGGCCTTACCCATCTCTAAATGGCCGCCCGCCCCTATTTCCCTTTCCCTCACTACTCTTAGCTTCTTTTCTTCCACGCTCCCACTGCGTGGGGGCCGTACAGGATCGGACTACTACACCGGCTCCGGTGTGTGGTACGATGTTAAGTACGGATAATCGGTGTCCCTACGAGGATTGTAGAAATTTGTTTAATCAGGGGGGGGAAGTGGGTAGGGGAGATAGCCCACCAACGGTCTGGCTACCCCGCGCATGCAGAGTCTTTTGCGCGGAAGTGCGCGGCCAATTGTTGCCTTCACCCGCGCGGGAGAAGCAGGAAGAGCCATAGTTCTCAGTCAGTTAGTATATTGAGCACAGCGGCTTCCGCGTGCTTGGTTTTGTAGGTGCAGTGGCGTTAATAAACGGAACTATCGGACCGCTGTAGGGTAACGTATCATATCGCATCGGACTTCGCGCAGGTTTGATCCTGCCAAAGTCCTTGTGAGGACTTTATCAGCTTTCCCGAAAACATGGACAAGGCGACCGCGCGGCTTGCAGTGTTGCTGCGCGCCAGCAGGGGCTCGGTGGCGGCCAAGCGCAGTGCGCCTCCGCCGCAGCCTCGCCTGGTACTCTACGAGTACGAAGGCTCGCCCTGGTGCCGGCGAGTGCGGGTGTGAAGCATGTGTGTATACGTGTGTGTGTGTGCGGTGTGTGTGTGTGTGTGTGCGCGCGCGCGCGCGCGCGCGCGCGTGCCGCCCAGCCTCCACCACCTGCACACACCAGCAACCTACATTGGTTTCAGGGATAGGACTAGACCATACATACACAGGAGCATGCGTCGTGCCTCGACCTTGTCCTGCACATCCGTCCGTGTCCAAGGGAGGCTTTGTTCTCGCACCTTGGCCCCCCGTTGCAGCCTGAAGGTGAAACTAAAGTAAATGGTGCTCGATATCTAAACTAAACGGTGCTCGTTATCTAAACTAAACTAAACTGAACTCCTTGGCCCTCCGTTGCAACCTGAAGGTGATGCCGCGCCTGTGCTGCACCTATCTCTCGCGCGCGCGCGCTCTCTCTCTTCTCTCTTTCAGGCTACTGTGGACCTCTCTCCCGCTTCCGAGACGAGGTGAGCGCTGCCCCTGTTGCATACGCAAACACACACACACACACACTGTAGAATATGTTACTCAGAAGGCGGAAACGGTGAATTTGGGGGTGGAGGTGGAGGAGGATACGCTGGCAGCGTGGGCGAGGGCGCGGTCTGGTCAGGACAATATCCAGGAGCATATAGAGAACACATTATCTATAGAGAACACGTTATCTATTGGCCACGTTCTCCAGATCTGTATCACAAATTCCCTAGAGAATGTGTCCTATAGAGAATGCGTTCTCTGTAGAATATAGAGAATGCGTTCTCTATAGAAATACAGGAGGTCGCCGTGCTTCTGTAGCTACCATACTTAGTACTAAGTTGAGTAATACCTAGTATTAAGGCGGCCGCCGTGCTTCTGTAGGTACCATACTTAGCAGTAAGTTGAGTAATACTTAGTATTAAGGCGGCCGCCGTGCTTCTGTAGGTACCATGGGTGGTGAGCGGTTTGCTGTTGCGTGTGTGTATGTGTATGTGTGTGTGTGGTGTGTGTGTACACACGTGGTGTGTGTGTGTGTGTGTGTGTGTGTGTGTAGGTGAAGAAGCTCGGCGGCCGCTTGTATTTCCCCTTTTTGGTTGACCAGACCGCTGGTGCGTGTGTG
>Ga0315905_10006292_pt1 | contig 12064 bp, 10 predicted proteins | sample LakEriMetagenome_5_FD_203522 | JGI IMG/M metagenome (GOLD analysis project Ga0315905, IMG submission 203522) | Freshwater fungal communities from buoy surface, Lake Erie, Ohio, United States - Buoy 4 MA121 | ecosystem: Environmental > Aquatic > Freshwater > Lake | place: USA: Lake Erie, Ohio...
CGTCTCCGGGCAGGCCTGAGCGGGGTCCGCGTCCGGGACTCGCATGATTTCAGTGCTTTGGCAGTGCACCGCTTGATTCTCGCGAATCAGCGCACAATTCACTGTATAATCGTCCACAGGATCGGAGTGGTGGTTGCTGGCGCGGAATGCGTCCGGCGGCTAGCGCCGGTCATTGGGCCAGAAAGCCACCAGAGTAGCGATGCGGTTCCCGGAGGAATTTCTCAATGAGCTGAAGTCGCGCGTGCGGCTGTCGGACGTCATTGGGAAAAAGGTGGCGCTGAAGAAGCACGGCAAGGCCGGCGACTGGGTCGGGCTCTCGCCGTTCTCGAGCGAGAAGACGCCGAGCTTCCACGTCCACGACACGCGCGGCTTCTACAAATGCTTCTCCACGCAGAAGGGCGGGGACGCGATCACCTTCCTGATGGAGACCGAGCGGCTGTCGTTCGCGGAGTCGGTCGAGAAGCTGGCGCGGGACTATGGGCTGGAGCTGCCGAAGCAGTCGGCGGCGGAGGTGCAGCAGTACAAGCGGCGCACCACGCTGATCGAGTGGGTGGAGAAGGCGTGCCTGTTCTTCGAGGACCAGCTGCGCAAGCCCGCGGGGGCGGCGGCGCGGGAATATCTCGAAAAGCGCGGCTTCGGGCCTGAGGCGTGGGCGCGGCACAGGATGGGCTTTGCGCCGGATGGCTGGCGCATGCTGCTGGACCTGCTGACCAGGGAAGGCGCGTCGGTCGAGGAGCTGATCGAGGCGGGGCTTGTGGTGCAGCCGGAAGAGGGGGCGGATGGCAAGTCGCGGCAGCCTTGGGACCGCTTCAGGAACCGGGTGATCTTCCCGATCACCGACCATTCGGAGCGGGTGATCGCGTTCGGGGCGCGAACCCTCGAACCCGATGGGAAGCCGAAATACCTCAACTCGTCGGACTCACCGCTCTTCCACAAGGGACGGACGCTCTACCGCTACATGGCGGCGCGCGAGGCGATGGCGGCGGCGAAGGAGGGGCCTCTCTCGCAGGGGCTGATCGTCACCGAGGGCTATGTCGATGCGATCGCGCTGGCGGAGGCGGGGATCGGGTCGGCCGTGGCGCCGCTGGGCACGGCGCTGACCGAGGAGCAGCTGGAGCTGTTGTGGCGGGCGGGGCCGGAGCCGATCCTGTGCTTCGACGGCGACGCGGCTGGCATCCGGGCGGCGTGGCGGGCGTGCGACCGGGCGCTGCCGCTGATCGAGCCGGGCAAGACCCTGTACTTCGTGCTGCTGCCGGATGGGATGGACCCGGACGACGTGGTGCGGGTGCGCGGGCCGCAGGCGATGCGGGAGATGCTGACCACGGCGCGGCCGCTGGTCGACCTGCTCTGGCTCCGCGAGCTGGAGGCCGAGCCGCTGGATACCCCCGAGCGGCAGGCCGGATTCGAAGCGCGGCTTATGGCCGCTGTGGCCCTGATCAAGCATCCCGGCGTGAAGAAGGCCTATGAGCGCGAGCTGCGCGACCGGCTCTACTGGCACGCCCGCAGTACCCGAAATGGGGCCAATAACGGAGGCAAGGGGTCTGGAGCGCAGGGGGCGCCGTTAGGGAAGAAAGGGTTCTCGCCCGGTCCGACGGGCTTGGCGGGGCTCAGGCTGGTGGTCCGGGCGATCGAGAGCCCGCGGATGATGGAACAGGCGCCGGAGGCGCTGGCGAAGGCCGTGTTCGACGATCCTGACGCGGATGCGATCAGAACCGCAGCCTTTGACGTCTACAATGGGTCCGAAATGCTTGACCGGACTACTGTTGCGGCCCATCTACGTAGCCTTGGCCGCAAGCGGGCTGTCGAGCTTTTGGAAACCTTCCCTGTCGGGCAGCCGATGGACCCTTTGTCGAACGAGGGTCGCGACTGGCTTGACGCCATCGGACGGTTCCATGTCGCGAGGACGCTTGCGGTCGAAGTGCAGGCGACGAAACGGGCTGACGAGGAAGGCGTAGAGATTATGAGCGCCGCCCACCAGGCCAGGATCATGCAGAAAGTGATCGAGCGGCGCAGTGCAAGCCGGTCGGTCGTGGACGAGGCGATTACCTCACCCGCGAGCGATGGCGCGCAGGATCTCAGGAACGCCATCGGTGGGATGGGGGCCGCTATGGAGTCGAAACGCTCTGAAGACTGATGTGAAGAACAAGGCGAAAGCTCCCATGGCCAAGGGTAAGGCGACTGCGAAGGCGCCAGCCAAGGTCGAAGCGAGGGGTAAGCCTGCTGCCAAGCCTCAACCCGCAAAGGCGGCGTCGGGCAAGGATTCGAAAAAGCCTCAGCCGGTAAAGCCGGCGATGAAGGGCTCGGCCAAGCCGGTCGCGACACCAAAGCCGCTTGCGGCCAAGACCCAGCCGGTTAAAGCGCCGCCTCCCAAGGCGTCGGTCAAACCCGCTGCAGTGAAGGAGACCCCGCCGAAAGGCGGGAGTGAGAAGACCGGCACGGTGAAGACCCAGCCGGCTAAAGTCGAGACGGCGCGGGAAGGCCGGACTGACAACAAGGGTCTGCGGAGAGACGGAATGGCGAAATCAGACGCGACAGCGAAACGTAAGTCGGCCCCCGAGGCGACGGACGGACCGCTGCTCGACATGAACGACGCCACGGTGAAGAAATTCATCAAGTCGGCGAAGGCGCGTGGATTCGTTACCTATGATGAGCTGAACAAGGTTCTGCCATCCGACCAGAATTCGTCCGAGCAGATCGAGGACATCATGTCCCAGCTCTCGGAGATGGGCATCAACGTCGTCGAGTCGGAAGACGATGTCGAAGATTCAGAGCGCGAGCAGGAAGCCGGCGAAGACGGCGAAGAGAGCGAAGACGGCACGCCCGCACGCTCGAAATCCACGGCGCTGACCACCGCCACGAAGGATCGCTACGACCGCACGGACGATCCGGTGCGGATGTACCTGCGCGAGATGGGCTCGGTCGAGCTTCTGTCCCGCGAGGGCGAGATCGCCATCGCCAAGCGCATCGAGGCCGGTCGCGACGCGATGATCCGCGGCCTGTGCGAAAGCCCGCTGACGTTCGAAGCCATCATGGTGTGGCGCCAGGAACTGAGCGAAGAGCGCGTGCTGCTGCGCGACATCATCGATCTCGAAGCGACCTATGCGGCGGCCCATGGCGGCATCGTCGACAATTCGCAGATCGTGCTGCAGGGCGGCGCGCCGCCGCCCTCGACCGCGCCGATCACCGCCAAGAAGCTCGCTGAGGCCGAGCGCGCCAAGGAAAAGGCCGCCAAGCCCCCGCCGCCGCGCCGCGCGCGCGACGAGGACGTGGATGAAGTCGAGCTTGAGCGCCAGAAGCAGGCAGAAGCCGAAGCCGCCGATGCCGAGGACGAGTTCGACGATGGCGGCGCCATGTCGATGTCGGCCATGGAAGCCGAACTGCGCGAGGGCGTCACCAAGACGCTCGACGCCGTGGGCGAGAATTTCGTCCGCTACCGCAAGCTGCAGGAGCGGCTGATCGCGCGGAAGCTCGAAGGCAAGGCGCTGACGCCGAAGGACTTCAAGGAATACGACGAGATCGTTTCCGACATCATCGAGAACCTCAAGACGCTGCACCTCAACAATGCGCGTATCGAGACGCTCGTCGAGCAGCTGTATGAGATCAACAAGAAGCTGATCCAGCTCGAAGGCAAGCTGATGCGCCTGGCTGACCTGCATGGCGTCGGCCGGCAGGACTTCCTCGACAACTACTTCGGCAACGAGCTGAAGCCGGACTGGACCGACCGGGTCGGCGCGCTGTCGAAGCAGTGGAAGAAGTTCGTCACCACCGAGACGCGCAAGATCACGCAGCTGCGCGAGGACATCTCGATGCTGGCGCAGGAGATGGGCGTTCCGATCGACGACTTCCGCCGCATCGTCCAGACGGTTCAGAAGGGCGAGCGCGAAGCCCGTCAGGCAAAGAAGGAGATGGTGGAAGCCAACCTTCGTCTCGTGATCTCGATCGCCAAGAAATACACGAACCGCGGCCTGCAATTCCTGGATCTCATCCAGGAAGGCAACATCGGCCTGATGAAGGCGGTGGACAAGTTCGAGTACCGCCGCGGCTACAAGTTCTCGACCTATGCGACGTGGTGGATCCGTCAGGCCATCACGCGCTCGATCGCGGACCAGGCGCGCACGATCCGCATCCCGGTGCACATGATCGAGACGATCAACAAGATCGTCCGCACGCAGCGCCAGATGCTGCACGAGATCGGCCGCGAGCCGACGCCGGAAGAGCTGGCCGAGAAGCTGGGCCTGCCGCTGGAGAAGATCCGAAAGGTTCTCAAGATCGCGAAAGAGCCGATCTCGCTCGAAACGCCGATCGGCGACGACGAGGATTCGAACCTCGGCGACTTCATCGAGGACAAGTCGGCCCTTCTGCCGGTCGACGCCGCGATCCAGTCGAACCTGCGCGAGACGACGACGCGCGTTCTCGCGTCTCTCACACCGAGGGAAGAGCGCGTGCTGCGCATGCGCTTCGGCATCGGCATGAACACCGACCACACGCTGGAAGAAGTCGGCCAGCAGTTCTCGGTGACCCGCGAACGCATCCGCCAGATCGAAGCGAAGGCGCTGCGCAAGCTCAAGCATCCGAGCCGGTCACGGAAGCTGCGGTCGTTCCTCGACACCTGATAGAGCCTTCAATCAAAGACTGGGAGAAGCCCGGCTCAATGCCGGGCTTCTCCTTGTTCGCTAATCGGGCAAGCTGCCCGACATTCCGAACCGTTCATGCATCAGCGTTGTCGAGACAATGCGCTGGATGCGGCCTTCGTAGGCAGGGCGTTGGTCGGGCGGGCAGGTCTGCATGTCCTTGAATGCTGCGCGGGCCTTTGTGGGGTCGAAGATCGGCTGGTCGTCGAGGGCGCGTGAGGCGATGACGTCGGCCAGCATCGTCATCATCGGATCACCGGCTGCGGCGGGTGGCGATGTGAAGGGATGCTTCTCGCGGTTGTAGACTTCCTCGATCAGCACATCCTTTGCGGCTTCGCGCAGCACATGCTTTTCGCGATAGCCCTTTATCTTCATGGCGATGGGAATGCGCGCGGCATAGTGGGCGACGTGATGGTCGAGGAACGGGACGCGGCCCTCGATCGAATGCGCCATCTCCATCCGGTCGCCGAGGAAGGTGAGGATGAAGTTCGCCAGGTGGGTCTTGGAATTCACATAGAGGCCCTGGTGCAGGCGGTCGCGCCCGGCGATGGCCATGGACAAGGGCAGGCTGTCGAGCACATCGGCGTAGACTGATTTTCCCGCGACAGACTTTGCAACATCTGCGCGCAACCCCGCCGACAGCGTGGCGCCCATCGCGCCGAAGGTTTCGATGAAGGAGGGGAGAAAGCCGAGCCGGTTCACGACTTCCACGAAGATCGGATTGTCGGCGGCCTGCTGCATGAAGATGGAGCGTGTGGCGGGGTTGGAGTCGAACATCTGCGCGATCAGCGCATCGGTATCCGCCCTGCTGCGGCCATTGGGATGGTGCAGCAGCGCATCGCGCCGGAAGGTTGCGTATCCGCCAAGGAGCTCGTCCGATCCTTCGCCGGTGAAGACCACTTTCAGACCCGCATCGCGCACTGCCCGGGAGAGCAGGAATTTGGCTGCGCCGTGGCCGTTCACCATCGGTGTTTCGGAATGCCAGACGGCGTCGGAATAGACGTCAGCCAGCGCCTGTCGCGTGACGGGGACCTGGTGGTAGGTAGCGCCGACGAACTCGGCCTGGCGCCGCGCGATCGGGCTTTCGTCCCATACCGCATCGTCGAAGGCGAGCGTATAGGCGCGGATCGGGCGCTGCATTTCGCGTTGGGCGAGACCGAGAACGGCGCAGCTATCAATGCCGCCGGAGAGATAGCAGCCCACCTCCACATCCGCGACCATGCGCTCGCGCACCGCCTCACTTAGAACTTCGCGGAAGCCAGCGACGACGTCAGCCTCGGAGCGCGTGTCGGCGGCCGTTTCCTCGGTGGTCGGGAAATCCCAGTCCCAATAGCGATAGATCTGGACGTCATTGCCGCGCACGACGGCGTAACATCCCTGCGGCACCGAGCGGATACCTGCGAACATGGTGCGCTCGTGATTGCGGACGATGAACAGATCCTGCCACGCGGCCTCTGCGTCCCATGCCGCCGGAACGCCCAGTGCAAGAAGCGCCTTGATCTCGGACGCGAAGAAAACGCCGTCCGGCGTCACTGCGTAGAACAGCGGCTTGATGCCGAAGCGGTCGCGGATCGCGATCATGATGTCGCGGCGCTGATCGGCGATCAGGACTGCGAACTCGCCGCGCAGCTGCTCGGTCGCGCGCATGCCGTGCTGGAGATAGAGGTGCAGCGCGATTTCGCTGTCGGAATCAGTCTTGAACCTGCTCCCCCTGGCGCGGAGTTCGTCGCGAACCGCCTTGTAGCCGTAGAACTCGCCGTTGACGGCGAGGTGGACGTCGCCTGCGGCGTTCGACATCGGCTGGTCGCCATTGCTGAGGCCAATGATCGAGAGGCGCGTGTGGCCGAGGAAGAAGCGGCCATCGCTCCAGTGACCCTGACCGTCGGGCCCGCGATGATCGAGAGCATCAAGCGCCGCGCTGATGCGATCACGCGATACGGGTTTGCGGGAGACGCCGCCGATAAGTCCGCACATGTGTTTCCCCGCGACGGCGCTTGTCGAAGTTGCGCGCCGTTCTTTTGGCTGAAGCGGCAGCCGACGCCCGAGGCGCCGGCGTGTCAAGCTGGCGTAGGGTCAGGGGCGATAGCCGCCCTCGGCGAGGAACGCACTCTCATCCGCCGTGCTTTCGCGGCCTGATCACAAAGCCGGGCAAGCGATCACGCACTTCGACGTCGAAGCCGTGATCCTTGGCGAACTGTTTCTTCGTGCCTGCCTCGCGCCAGAAGACTAGGGCGCCCCGCGCATTGCCCGGCGTCGCGCTCACGCCGTGGCGGCTTTCAGCGCCTGGTCGAGATCGGCGATAAGGTCCTTTGGATCCTCGATGCCTATCGAAAGGCGGACGACATCAGGCGCGGCGCCGGCGGCGATCTGCTGGTCCGCTGTCAGCTGGCTATGCGTAGTGGACGCTGAGTGGATGACCAGCGAGCGCGCATCGCCAAGATTGGCGACGTGGCTGAACAGCTTGAGGCTGGAGACGAATCTGAGGCAGGCGTCGTAGCCGCCTTTCAGCTGGATGGTGAAGAGGGCGCCCGCCCCCTTCGGCACAACGCTGGCGACGCGTGCGTGGTAGGGCGAGGACTTGAGGCCGGGATAGGTGACTGCGCCAACGGCGGAGTGCTTCTCCAGCCATTCGGCGACGATCTGTGCATTCTCGACATGCTTTGCCATGCGCAGAGAAAGGGTTTCGATACCCATCAACGTGTAGTGCGCTGCTTGCGGGTTCAGCGTCATGCCCAGATCGCGCAGGCCAACGGCGATGCTGTGGAAGGTGAAAGCCGCGGGGCCAAAGGTCTGCTGGAAAACGAGGCCGTGATAGGCTGGCTCGGGTTGGGAAAGCGACGGGAATTTGTCAGAGGCCGACCAGTCGAATTTGCCGGAGTCGACGACGGCGCCGCCCGTTACCGTGCCGTTGCCGGTGAGGTATTTGGTGAGCGAGTGCACGACCAGCGTCGCGCCGTGCTCGATGGGGCGGCAGAGGTAGGGCGTGGCGGTCGTGTTGTCGACGATCAGGGGGATGCCGGCGGCGTCCGTGATGTTCGCGATGGCGCGAAGGTCCGTGATGTAGCCGCCCGGGTTGGCGATGGTCTCGCAGAAGACGGCGCGCGTGTCGCTGTCGATGGCGGCCTTCACGGCGGCGAGATCGTCGAAGTCGACGAACTTCGCGGACCAGCCGAAGCGTTTGATGGTCTGGCTGAATTGCGTGATCGTGCCGCCGTAGAGGCGGCTGGACGCCACGATGTTGCGGCCGGGGCCCATCAGCGGGAAGAGGGCCATGATCTGGGCCGCGTGACCCGACGAGCAGCATACGGCTCCGGCGCCGCCTTCCAGCATCGCGATACGCGTCTGGAGCGCAGCGATCGTGGGGTTGGTCAGGCGCGAATAGATGTAGCCGACTTCCTTGAGGCCGAAGAGGGCGGCGGCATGCGCTGCATCGCGGAAGACGAAGGCGGTGGACTGGTAGATCGGGACTTGGCGGGCGCCTGTGGCGGGATCGGGCGCCGCTCCGCCGTGAATCTGCAGGGTGTCAAAGCCTTGGGCGTCGCTCATGTCTATCCCTCTTGCGTGCTGCGGGTCCTACCTTCAGGAGCGACCTGTGTGTGCGCTCCGAGGACGGCTGTCGAGTAGCGGCTTGGTGAGTTTTCGCGAACGCTGACTATGGGCTGTAGCCGCCGGCGGCGAGGAATTGCTTTTCTTCTTCGGTGCTTTGACGACCAAGGATTCCGTTGCGGTGGGGGAAGCGGCCGAAGCGCTCGATCAGCTTGCGGTGTTCGCGGGCGTGGTGGGCGTTGTTTTCATTGAGAGCGGTCATCGCCTCGACACAGCGGTGCTGGTCCTCAAGAGATTCAGAATGCATCCAGGGCATGTAGGCGAAAGAGCGAATGTCTTCGGGGATATCGCGGTCGCGGCCCGAGGCGACAAGAGCGATCGTTGCTCCGCAGGCCAGGTCATCCGTGGCGAAGGCCCACGGCGTGTCGCGAAACGCATTGCGGGGGTACTGATCAAGCAGAAGGATTTCGGCGAGCGCGCCCTCGGGCGTTGCGCGCCAATGGCCAAGTTCGCCGCGCGAGGCTTTCGAGTAGAGCAGGGGAAAGCGGTCGCGGAAGGCGACGTCGAAGGCGGCGTCCTTGGCGAACCACTTCTTCGGACCGGCCTCGCGCCAGAAGGCAAGTACCGCCTGCGCGTCGTCTGGCGTCGCGGCCATGATCATAGGCCCTGGAAGGGACCGTCGCACGTCGTGGGATCGCCAGACGTGTAGCCGGATTTCAGCCACCGCATGCGCTCAACAGATGAGCCGTGAGTGAAGTTTTCCGGCGTCACGCGCCCGCCCTGGCGCTTCTGCAGCGTGTCGTCGCCGATGGCCTTGGCGGTCGTGAGGCCGGCCTCGAGGTCGCCGGGTTCCATCGCGACATTGCCGCCGGAAACCTTCGCGGCATTGGCCGCCCATACGCCCGCATAGCAGTCTGCCTGAAGTTCGAGGGCGACGGAATAGCGGTTGCCTTCTTCCTTGCCGAGGGATTGCTGCGCTCGCTGCACCTTTTGCGAGGCGCCGCTGAGCGTCTGCACGTGGTGACCGAATTCGTGGGCGATGACATAGGCCTTGGCGAAGTCCGCATCGGACGCACCGAGTTGCTCGCTCATCGTTTGCCAGAAGGAGAGGTCGAGATAGACGGTCTGGTCGGTGGGGCAATAGAACGGGCCCATCGCAGCCTGGCCGTAGCCGCATCCCGTGCCGGTGCCGGTGTCGTAGAGGACGACTTTGGGCGGGGTATAGCCGCTCATCGCCTGAACCCAGACATCGTTCACATTGGCGCCGACGACGTCGACGAAGCGACCGGCGTCGTCTGCAGGCGTGCCCATCGTGCCGCGTTCCTGTGCGCCCTGGCCGATGAAGAGCCCGGCGACGGATTGCGTCGTGTTGGGGTCAACGCCGAGAAAAACGTAGGCGAGCACAGCGATGATGCCGACAATGCCGCCGCCGCCCGCGACGGCTCCTGCGCCGAGACCGCGCCGGTCCTCGGTACCGCCGCCCGAGCGGCCGCCTTTCCAACGCATGTCCTGTCTCCCTCGAATGCCACAGCAATAGGCCAGAACGCGCGGAAGAAGGAAAGGCTGCGTTGGCGGCGCGAACGCCCTCAGTCTAGACTGTCCGGCGATCAAGAGGAGACGTGGGTGGCGTATCCGATACGCGTGGGCGTTGGCGGCTGGACATTCGAGCCGTGGGACGAGACGTTTTATCCGTCAGGGCTGTCCAAGGCGAAGCAGCTGCAGCACATGAGTCACACGCTGACCGCCGTGGAGGTCAACGGGACGTATTACTCGTCGTTCAAGCCGGACACGTTCGCGAGATGGCGCGACGAGACGCCGGACGGGTTCGTGTTCAGCCTGAAGGCGCACCGGTTTTCAACAGTGCGCAAGACGAAGGAGGACATGAAGACCTCGACCGGTCTGTTCCTCGACCAGGGCATCACGCAGCTGAAGGACAAGCTGGGGCCGATCAACTGGCAGTTTCCCGGCAATCGCAAGTTCGACCGCGAGCACTTTGCGAACTTCCTGTCTGTGCTGCCGAAGGAGAAGGACGGGGTCGAACTGCGTCATGCGCTGGAGGTACGCGGGACGGGCTATGACGATCCGGCGTTCTTCGAGCTGCTGGACAAGCATGGCGCGACGGTGGTGTACGCCGAAGACGATGAGTTTCCGAAGCTTGCGCAGCTGGGCTCGGACTTTGTCGTGGCGCGGCTGATGCAGTCGCAGGCGAACGAGAAGGCCGGGTATTCGAAGAAGGAGATCGACCGGTTCGCGAAGATGGCGACGGACTGGTCGAAGAAGCGCGATGTGTTCGTGTTCTTCATCTCGGGGGCGAAGGAGAACAATCCGGCGGCAGCCATGGCGTTGCAGCAGAAGCTGGGGCTGAAGGCGCTCGCTGGGCCGATGCCAGTTGTGGCGAAGAAGGCTCCTGCGACAACGACTGCGGTGAAGAAGACTCCTGCAAACAGGAAAGCTCCGGCGAAGAAGAAGTGATGCGATGCGCCTGAACCAGGTCACTGTCCCACTGATCGACTACGAGGCGAGCAAGGCTTTCTATCTGCGTCTTGGACTCAAGCTGATCGTGGACTCGCCGCCGCACTATGCACGGTTCGAGATGCCGGAAGGCGGATCGACGTTCTCGATCGAGACGGTGGACGGCTGGCCCGGGGGCGACTGGCCTGAAGTGTGGTTCGAGAGTGACCGGCTTGATGAGTTGGTGCTGGAGTTGAAAGAGAAGGGCGTTATCTTCGAGCGGGAGCCGGAGACGCTGAGCTATCTCTGGCGCGTGGCGCAGCTGCGCGATCCAGCGGGCACCCGGATCGCGCTCTATCACGCAGGTGAGAACAGGCTGAACCCGCCCTGGCGGGTCAAGTGATCAGGCCAGCTTGCCTGTAATCCATTGCGTCAGCAGGGCGCGCGGCGGGGGCGGAGCTGCATCCGGGCGCGCCGGTGGAGCTGGTGGATGGCAGTGCCGTGGCAATGGCGGATGGTGCGTCCTGGTCGGGCGATGCGACCTTGCTGGCGCTCGGCCCGCCTGGTCCCGGATGCGGCGTCTCTTGCGGTGGAGGCAAGCGAGGCGCGGCCAGCGCGGGCGAACACGCTGGATCTTGCGCTGAACCGGATGCCGGACGGCGCGAATGACTTCGCGATTGGAATCGATAGTCCGTTCCACATTTCGCTGCACTCGAAGTCGGCGAAGCTGGCCCCGGGGCCTGGAGGCGTTGTGCATGTCGCAAGGTATCTGCCCGTTGGCGAGGCGCCGGGGGCGGATGCCATCGGCGAACTGGAGCGTGTCGCTGATCTCGTCATGCCGGGTTGGCGGGCGCTGGAAGTGAAACGGCAGGAACTGCGCGGGATGGTCGTAGCAAATTCACTGCCGCGATGGGACAGGAAGCGAGCTGGGGTGTGCGTGAAGGATGCGCCGGGGTTGTTTGTCGCCGGGGATTGGGTTGGCGATGAGTGGATGATCGCTGACGCCGCCGCCGCGAGCGCAGTGGAGGCTGCCATGGCGGTGCAGGAATGGTTGAAGCGCGGTGCGGTGCGAGCCGCCTAGCGGACCAGTTTGCCGTTGATGACTTCGTTAGGCTCTTCGAAGCAACGCGCGCGCATCAGGACGAAGTCGGTGGGGAAGTCGTCGCCGGTGAAGGCGATGATGAGCTGGCCCCAGTTGCGGGTCGTGCGTCCGTGGTCGTCGATGATGGTGAAGGGGCAGATGAGGGTGGTGTCGTCCTCGTCGTCGTGGCTGACGTCCGGCTCTGACCAGTAGCCTTTCAGCGGGCCGGGTCCGCCGAATTCGCCGGCGAGGCCGTTGATGTAGAGGTAGCCGACATTGTCGCCGAACGGGACGGGGTATTCGAGGACGCCGCTGGGGCCGCTCTCCGATGTGTAGGCGACCTTGCCCAATGGCG
>Ga0315905_10006293_pt1 | contig 12063 bp, 12 predicted proteins | sample LakEriMetagenome_5_FD_203522 | JGI IMG/M metagenome (GOLD analysis project Ga0315905, IMG submission 203522) | Freshwater fungal communities from buoy surface, Lake Erie, Ohio, United States - Buoy 4 MA121 | ecosystem: Environmental > Aquatic > Freshwater > Lake | place: USA: Lake Erie, Ohio...
ACGACATCGGATTGCCGGCCCCGCGTGACTGCCGAACATTCATCGCCTTGAACCGTACGCAGCCAGAACTGCCGGCCCTGCGCGGCAAGAACCCGGGCCGTCAGAGGGTGAGTCACGCCTTGTGCAACGCGGCCAGACGCAACTGCGCCGGCGGATGCGAGTCGTAGAAGGCCGAGTAAAGGGGATCGGGCGTCAGGGTGCTCGCGTTGTCCCGATAGAGCTTGACGAGCGCACGCGCGAGCGGCTGCGCGCCGGTCTGCTGCACTGCATAGGCATCGGCCTGATATTCATGGCGTCGTGACAGGGCACTGCCCAGCGGTCGCAACAGGAACGTGAAGGGCGGAAGTGCCAGGAAAAACAGCAACAGTGCCAGGCCGCCCCGATGATCGTCCGGCGCGGGGGTCAGGCCCAGGCCCTGAAAGAACCAGGGTTGTTCGGCCAGCCAGCCCATCAGCGCCAGTCCGCCCAGGCTGATCAAAAAGCTCATCAGCACGCGCTTGAGGATGTGCCGGTGCCTGAAGTGACCGAGCTCGTGGGCGAGTACCGCTTCAATTTCGCCCGCATCGAGCCGTTCGAGCAGGGTGTCAAACAGCACGATCCGCTTGTTGCGACCCAGCCCGGTGAAATAGGCATTGCCATGGGCCGAGCGGCGGCTTCCATCCATCACGAACAGGCCGCGCGAAGCAAAGCCGCAGCGCTCGAGCAGGCTGCGCAACCGGCTGCTGACCTCGCCTTCGGGCAGGGGCTCAAAGCGATTGAAGAGCGGCGCAATCAGCGTGGGATAGAGCACCAGGACCAGCAGGTTGAAGGCCACCCAGACGCCCCAGGCCGCCAGCCACCAGCCAGGTCCGATGGCGGTCATCAGCCACAGGATGAGGGCCAGCAGCGGGCCGGCCAGGGCCAGTGTGATGAGGGCACTGCGCAGCAGATCAGCCAGAAAGAGCCCGGGCGTCATGCGATTGAAGCCAAACCGCTTTTCCAGAACGAACTGACGCCACAGCGCGAGCGGCAGGTCAACCAGAGAGAGGACGAGCATGACGCTCAGGATCAACAGCAGTGCGCGCAGCAAAGGCGCATCGGGCACCACAGCCTGCAGCCCTTCGTTGATGAACTCCAGTCCACCCAGCAGGGTCAGGCCCACAAGTGCTGCCGCCGCGACCACCGACTCCAGCTGACCGAGCTTGAGACGGGCCAGGGTGTAGTCGGCGGCGCGGGCATGGGCGCCGGCATCGATGCGATCGACAAACGCCGCGGGCACCTCGCCCCGATGGCGGGCCACATGCCGGGCCTGACGCACCGCCAGCCCAAGCTTTGTGAGCATCGAGCCTGCGAGGGCGAGACAGAAGATCAGAGTGAAGGACAGGGCTGACATGGATGGGTTATCGGGTGCAGATGCGACAATCGGGGATTATCAGGAATTGATGATGGCACACGACGTTCAACCCGCTTGCGCACCGCCCGCAGTACCCAATGAGACCTTCCTGATCTGGGTCGACATGGAGATGACAGGGCTTCGACCGGATGTGGACCGGATCATCGAGGTGGCGCTCGTCATCACGGACAGTCAGTTGCAGATCCAGGCGACCAGTCCGGTGCTGGCCATTCATCAGCCCGACGCGGTGATGAGCGCCATGGACAACTGGAACACGGCCACCCATGGCAAGTCAGGCCTCACCGCGCGGGTTCGGGAGTCCACCGTGACCGAGGCCTCGGCCCAGCGCATCCTGCTTGATTTTCTGAAGCCCTGGGTTCCGGCCGGCAAGTCGCCGATGTGCGGTAACTCCATCGGGCAGGACCGGCGTTTCATGGCCCGCACCATGCCCGAGCTCGAGGCGTATTTCCATTACCGCAATCTCGATGTCTCGACCGTCAAGGAATTGTGCAAACGCTGGCGCCCTGACGTGGCCAAGGCCTTTGCCAAACGCAGTGCACATACCGCTCTGGCCGACATCCTGGAGTCAATCGACGAACTCAGGCACTACCGCGAGCATTTTCTGCGGACCAGTGCCTGAGCAGCAGCACGAACAGGCCCGCAGCCGCGATCGCGACCGCCAGCGCAGCGGCAAACCAGAACCCCCGGGCCTGCCATCCCAGTCCATGAGCGAGCCACCAGCCACCGCCCACACCCACGCCCCAGAGCGACCCTGCAAAGATCAGCATGGGTGCCACGGCAATCTTCCAGGCGCGCAGGATGAAGGCCAGCACGCACTGCAGGGCATCAAAAACGTGATAGACCGCCACAATCGCAAACAGCGATATCGCGATGGCTGCCACCGCAGGGTCTGAGGTGTAGAGATGGGCGAGCGGCTCGCGCAGCAGGCCAATCATCAGCGCCGTGAGCACAGCAAAGCCCAAGCCGATGGACAACCCCAGCCAGGCCGTGTGCCGGGCGCGTGCAGGTGACTGGGCGCCCAGATGCTGTGCACACAGCACGCAGGTGGCATTGCCCAGGGCCAGGGGCAGCATGAAGATCGTGGCGGCCAGGCTGCCCGCGATCGCGCTGGCACCGGTCATTTCGGTGCCGCTGCGGGCGATCAGCAGGGTCATGAGCTGAAATGCGCTGACATCGATCAGGTAGGTGCCGCCCATGGGCAGCCCGAGCAGCAGCAACTCCTTGAGCGCTGCCCGGTTGGGGCGTCCCCAGCCTCGCAGGGAAAACCGTCGATAGAACGGATCACGGCGCAGCAACATCAGGCCCAGGCCTGCACTGCTCCAGGCGATCAGCGCGGTTGAAAGCCCACAGCCCGCACCCCCCAGCGCGCTGATCCCATCCATCCCCAGTGTGCTCTGGCTGCCATCGAGCAGAACCAGATTCAGCGGCACCTTGAGCGCCGGGCCCGCCAGGTTGATGAGCATCACGATCCGGGGCCTGGAGACAGCCGCATTGAAGGTGGTGAAGGCCCGAAACCACAGGGCGGCTGGCATGCCCAGCGCGATGAAGCGCAGGTACTGCTCGGCACCGGCCGCTACCTCGGGAGCCGCCCCCAGCCATTGCAGCATCGGCCCGGGAAAGGCCAGTGCGAGTGCCCCGGGCACCAGCAGAACCAGCGCCATCCACTGGCCTTGTCGCCAGGTCTCGCCCACAGCGTGCATCCGGCCTGCGCCATAGTGCTGGGCCGCGATCGGGCTGATGGCCTGCAGCGCACCCATGAGCCCCACGTAGACGATGTAGTAGACGCTTGAGCCGATTGCCACCGCCGCCAGATCGGCGGCCGAACGCTGCCCGGCCATTGCGGTATCGATGATGCCGTTGGCCATCACGGCCAGCTGGCTCACAAAAAGCGGCCAGCCCAGCGACAGCAGCGCACGGACTTCCTTCAAGGATGGACTCGACGCAGCAGGGTGAAGCGTTCACGCCGATCGGCCGCACGGGCGCCTTGCCAGCGCACCTCCCACTGACCCGCCTCGCCGGGGCGATCGGGCAGCCGCTGCGGGCCGCGCAACGCTTCGAGTCGCCATGGGCAGGGTCCCGCTTCGTCAAAACGGATCTTCCCGAAGTAGGCGAAGGTGGCTCGCTGCGCGAGGTCAAGGCCGATGCCCTGCACGCACCCGGTTTCGCGGGCCAGGATCTGCGCGGCCTGCTGAGCCACGTCGCGGTAGGTGTTGCGGTGGTTGGCCGCAGGCAGCCACAAGGTCATCAGCAGGACCCAGCTCAGGACCAGACCGCCGCTTGAGAGCGCAACGGGCCGCCACATCGCCGACGGCCGACGGGCCAGGCGCCAGATGACCAGGCCCATCCATGCGGCAGTGACCAGAAGGGCCACGGCGAGTTCCAGTCCATGGATCTCGGGCGAAAAGCCAGGCACCGCCCGTTGAACACTGGCAGCCATGCGCACGGGCCAGCCCGTCTGAAGCGCGATCCAGTAAAGCCACAGGGCCAGGCCCAGCAGGCTGAAGCTCATGACTGCGAACCAGTCAATCAGCGCACCCAGGCTGCGTCTGAGGGTACTCAGACCGAAGGCGGCCAGCATCGCTGCAGGCGGAGCCAGTATCAACAGCCCCGCTTCATTGGCCGAGGGCGCGATCAGTACAGACAACCCCAGTGTCAGCAGCGACAGCGCCGGCAGCACGATCGCGGGTTGATCGATGCGGTGGCGCCACTGCCACAGGGTCCACAGCGCAATGGGCCAGGCCGGCCACAGGAACCAGGGCAGGGTTCGCAGGGCCGCCAGAACCGCGCCTTTCAGATCGCCCGTGGCACTGGTCCATGGGCCCTGCTGGGCCTGCCACCAGGCCAGCAGGTGGTTGGTACCCGAATCGCCCTGACTGAGCAGGGCCACCGGCCAGGGCAGGGCGGCCAGTACAGCCACCGCAAGCGCAGCACCGATGAAACCCGGCCAGACCAGACGCCAGCCACGACTGGCCAGTGGGAGCAGCAGCACAACCAGGGTCAGTGCCAGGGCAGGCGCGAGGCCGCGCGTGGCCAGACTTGCGCCGATGATGAGACCCACCAGAGCACCGCCAAGCCGGGGCCGCTCAAGACCCCAGGCGCAGGCAAACAGGAATCCACCCGTCAAGACCAGTTGGGCGGTTTCGGCGGTGGTTTCGTGGGCGCGTGCGATCAGACCGACGCAGGCCAGCATGAGCAGCAGGCCACTGTCGGCGACCGAGCGCGCGAAATCAGTGGCCGACGCCGATGCGCCAAAAGGGTCCGAGGGCTGCATGCGGGGTCGGCGCGCGACCATCAGCAGGGCGTACCAGACACTGGCCATCAACAGGAGCAGCGCGGCCAATGTGACCAGACGCATGACCTGATCCGCCGCAACACCCGGCAAGACCTTCATGAGCAGCGCCGCGACCCAGAAGGGCAGGGGCCCGAATTCCGGGGTGAGTTGCCCCGCAACTGAAGGGGTCAGCCAGGCCGGACCCACTGGGGTCTGGGCAAAGCTCCAGGCCAGACCGAACCCTGCTGCATCAAAGAATCGCCAGGGGTCGCGTCCGATGAGGCCGGGAACCGCATAGAGCAGACAGACAATGAGGAGCAGCCAGCGCGGCATTCGCGCAGCCTGCCGGGCGGTCACGATGAAGGTACTCATGACACGCAGGGGTGGGAGGGTTTTCGCGACAGGAGTGCGCGACAACCGCTCCGTACCCGGCCCCGCAACTCAGGCGGGGCGATGATTTCAGGCTCCGGCCTTGGTGCCGCGGGCAAACTTCTGGCGGAACTTCTCGACCCGGCCTGCTTCAGTGATGCGCTGCTGCGCGCCGGTGTAAAACGGATGCGACTCAGATGTGACGTCGAGCTTGAAGAGCGGATATTCCTTGCCGTCGTCAAGAGTCACTTTCTCGCGGGTATTCGCCGTGGAGCGGGTCACGAACCGGAAGCCGGTCGACATGTCCTGGAACACGACTTCGCGGTAGTCGGGGTGAATGCCTTCTTTCATGATGCCGTGCCGTAAGTTGTAAGAGCCGTAAAGCCGGATGAATCGGGTAACCGACTATTCTAAACTCAGCCGCCCTTTTTCATCAAGTCGAAGAATTCCTGGTTGCTCTTGGTCTGCTTGACCTTGTCGAGCAGGAATTCCATGGCGGCCAGCTCATCCATGTCGTGCAGGAGCTTGCGCAGAATCCAGATCTTGGTGAGCTGTTCCTTGGGGATCAGCAACTCTTCGCGCCGGGTGCCCGACTTGTTGATGTCAATGGCAGGGTAGACCCGCTTTTCCATCATGCGTCGGTTCAGGTGCAACTCCGAATTGCCAGTGCCCTTGAACTCCTCGAAGATCACCTCGTCCATGCGGCTTCCGGTATCGACCAGCGCCGTGGCGATGATGGTGAGTGATCCGCCCTCTTCAATGTTGCGGGCAGCACCAAAGAAGCGCTTGGGCCGCTGCAGTGCATTGGCGTCGACACCGCCCGTGAGCACCTTGCCCGAGGCGGGCACCACCGTGTTGTAGGCGCGCGCCAGACGGGTGATCGAATCGAGCAGGATCACCACATCCTTCTTGTGCTCAACCAGCCGCTTGGCCTTTTCGATGACCATCTCGGCCACCGTCACGTGCCGGGTGGCGGGTTCGTCGAAGGTCGAGGCCACGACTTCGCCGCGCACGGAGCGCTGCATCTCGGTGACCTCCTCGGGGCGCTCGTCGATCAGCAGCACGATGAGCACCACCTCGGGGTGGTTGGCCGTGATGGCATGCGCAATGTGCTGCATGAGGACCGTCTTGCCGGCCTTGGGCGGCGCCACGATCAGACCACGCTGACCTTTGCCGATAGGCGCGATCATGTCGATGATTCGCGCCGTGAAATTCTCTTCGGATTTGGTGTCGCGCTCGAGCACGAGCGGTACATCGGGGTGCAGCGGTGTCAGGTTTTCGAACAGGATCTTGTTCTTGCTGACCTCGGGGGGCTGCCCATTGATGCTGTCGACCTTGACCAGCGCAAAGTAGCGCTCGCCATCCTTGGGGATGCGGACCTCGCCCTCGATGGAGTCGCCGGTATGCAGATTGAATCGGCGAATCTGCGAGGGTGAGATGTAGATGTCGTCGGGGCTGGCCAGATAGGAGGTTTCGGGCGCCCGAAGGAAACCGAAACCATCAGGCAGAACCTCCAGGCAGCCGTCGCCAAAGACGGTTTCACCGTTGCGGGCGCGCTTTTTGAGGATCGCGAACATCAACTCCTGCTTGCGCAGTCGGTTGGCGTTTTCGATCTCGAGGCCGGCGGCCATTTCGATCAGGGCCGAGACATGAAGGGCTTTGAGTTCGGACAGATACATCGAGCGGTCGGTCACGAAAGAGAATCGGGTTGCAGAGCCGCAGATTGTGGCTCTGACGTCCTGAGGCACGAGCCTGCCGGGGCAGGATGCGCCGCCTGAGGCGCGTTGGCGGGGGAAGGGTGATGCAGAAGGGAGATGCAGCAGGGGCTCAGTGATGAACCCGATCACGGCGCAGAACAGGGCCGCGACCTTCGGACACCAGAACGCGGGTGTCCGGACGCTGCTTCAGGATGGCTCGCCAAACACGGTCAGGTTGCAAACCGCACGACAGCGACCCGGAAGCAGACTCAGAGTACGACGAATCAGATATTGTTGTCCAGGAAGGCTTTCAGCTGAGCCTTGGAGACTGCCCCCACCTGGGTTGCCACTTCCTGGCCGCCACGAAAGAGCTTGAGCGTGGGAATGCCCCGGATACCAAAGCGCTGGGCCGAGCCGGGGTTGTCGTCGACATTGACCTTCACGATCTGCACCTTGTCGGCGTAGTCCTTGTCGAGCTCGTCGAGCAGGGGGGCGATCTGGCGGCAGGGGCCGCACCATTCGGCCCAGTAATCAACCAGAACGGGTTGGCCGGATTGCAGAACGTCGGCGTCGAATTGATCGTCGGTGGTGTGTTTGATGGTCATGGCGCGGGCAATGAGAGGGGGCGGCCGAACAAAAAAACGAGTCTTGGCGAGGGGTGAGGCCGGAGCCTGCGAATGGACACAGGCGGCGGGTCTGGCTCGTCTCAAAGCGGTAACCGTATCACAGGCGCCACCCGATCGACCACCGGCCGCCCTGGGCGTGGCCGTCGTCTGTGAGGTGGACTGGTACACTGAAACCGGACGGGCCTCCTCGCATTTCGGCGTGGTCCAACTGGTCAGGTCCGGAAGGAAGCAGCCAAGGCCGCTATCCGGAAGTGCCGAGGGTCGGGCTCGTCCACCCCCTCATCCCTTGCCCCGCGCTGCGCGATGTCCCACCAGGTCCTGGCCCGCACATGGCGCCCGCGAGACTTCTCCGCCCTTCTGGGCCAGGAGCATGTCGTGCGGGCCCTTAGCCATGCCCTCGAGACGGGGCGAATTCACCATGCCTACCTGTTCACCGGTACGCGAGGGGTGGGCAAGACCACGGTATCGCGCATCCTGGCCCGCGCGCTGAACTGCGAACAGGGGCCGACAGCGAAGCCCTGTGGGCAGTGCGGCGCCTGCACAGCGATCGAGCAGGGGCGCTTCCCGGACTACCTCGAGCTCGATGCCGCCTCCAATCGGGGCGTGGACGAAATGACCCAGCTGCTCGAGCAGGTGGTTTACGCGCCCGTGGCCGGCCGCACCAAGGTCTACATGATCGACGAGGTGCACATGCTCACCGGGCATGCGTTCAACGCCATGCTCAAGACGCTGGAAGAGCCCCCAGGGCATGTGGTTTTCATTCTGGCCACCACCGATCCGCGCAAGGTTCCAGTGACGGTGCTCTCGCGCTGCCTGCAGTTCAATCTCAAGAATCTTCCGCCAGCCCTGATTGCCACGCATCTCGCTGACGTGCTGCAGGCCGAGTCAGTACCCGCCGAGACCTCCGCTTTGCATCGCCTGGGCCGCGCCGCTGCGGGCAGCATGCGAGATGCACTGTCGCTGCTGGAGCAGGCGATCGCACACGGCGGCGGTCAGGTCACCGACGACAACGTGCGCCAGATGCTCGGTGCGGTCGATCGCCGTGATCTCGACCGGTTGCTGCAGGCCTTGCACGAGGGCGATGGCCGCGCCCTGATCGCCGTGGCTGACGAGATGCTGCAGGCCAATGCGCCCTTTGGCCGAGCCCTGCAGGAGATGGCGGGATGGCTGCAACGCATTGCAGTGGCTCAGGTGGGGGTCATGCCCGATGACGAAGCCGAGGCCGCTGCGGCCCGTCAGTGGGCCAGCCTGCTGCAGGCCGAGGATCTTCAGGCCTGGTATCAGATTGCCATTCACGGTGCACGTGACCTGCATCTGGCGCCCGATGACCATGCCGGGTTTTCAATGACGCTGGTGCGCATGCTCGCTTTTCGAGCCGTTGCGCCCGCCTTGAATGGCCCTGCAGCGCCGGCCCGGGCGCAAGTGGCTGCGCTGCCCGCCAGCGCGGTTCGGCCGCCCGTGCCTCAGCGCAGTTCCGCTCCCGCAGGCCGGGGTGAGACCGTGCAGCAAGAGACCGCGACCTCAACGCCACAGCGGCAGGTCTCGCCAAATGCAAGCGGCTCGACTGCGGCAAGCGGCTCGACTGCGGCAACTGGCTCGACTGCGGCAAGTGGCTCGGCTGCGGCAGGTGGCTCGACTGCGGCAGGTGGCTCGACTGCGGCAAGCAGCTCGACTGCGGCTCCAGCGACACCTGCTTTCGAGGGTGATTGGCCTGCCCTGGCCCGTGCGGTCACGGCCGCGCTGCCCCGCGCCGGACTGATTGGTCAGTTCATGTCGCAAAGCGAGTTGCTGGGCGCGCAGGGGCTGAACTTCAGGCTGCGCGTCCCGGTCAAGCCATTGGCCGAGCCCAGTCTGCTCGCCAAGGTTCGCGATGCCATGACCCGGTATTTCGGTTCACCGGTACAGATTCAGGTTGAAGTGGGCAGCGTGCAGGGCACGACGGCCGCCGCGGTCCAGCATCAGGAGCAGGCCCAGGCTCAGGCTCAGGCGCGTGCCGATATCGAGAGCGACACCTTCGTGCAGTCCCTCATTCAGGGCTTCGAGGGTACGATCCTGCCCGGCTCGATCGAGCCCCTGGCGAATGATTCCTCCGGAGAACCCCGAACATGATGAAAAATCAGCTGGCTGGCCTCATGAAACAGGCCCAGCAGATGCAGGACAACCTCAAGAAGGCCCAGGATCAGCTGGCCCTGATCGAGGTCGAAGGCCAGTCCGGTGCGGGTCTGGTCAAGGTGGTCGTCACCTGCCGCAATCAGGTCAAGCGCGTGACCATCGATCCGAGCGTCATGGGCGATGACAAGGACATGCTCGAGGATCTGGTCACGGCGGCCATGAACGATGCCCTGCGTCGTGCCGAGCAGACCGCCTCCGAGCGGATGTCTTCGGTCACCTCCGGTCTGCCGCTGCCTCCGGGCTTCAAGCTCCCGTTCTGAGGGGGTCTGCAGCCCACCATGCCGTCCGCTGACCGGTCGCCGCCGACGGCATTCGATACGCTGGTTGTGGCCTTGCGCCGACTGCCGGGCGTGGGGCCGCGTACCGCCCAGCGTTATGCCTATCATCTGCTGCAACACGATCGCGAGGCGGCGGAGTCGATTGCCAGCGCGCTGATCGCGGCCACCATGCGGGTGCGTCACTGCACCCGATGCAACACCTTCACCGAACATGAGGTCTGCGAGGTGTGCCTGTCGCCGCAGCGTGACCCCTCGTTGCTGTGTGTGGTCGAGACTCCAGCCGATCTGGTCACGGTCGAGCAGACCCTGGCCTTTGGCGGCCTGTACTTCGTGCTGATGGGCCGGCTCTCGCCGCTCGATGGCATCGGGCCCGCCGAAATTCATTTCGAGCAGTTGCTGGGCCGCGCCACCGATGGCGTGGTGAATGAGGTGGTGCTCGCCACCAATTTCACGCAGGAGGGCGAGGCCACCGCGCATTACCTGGGCGAGATGCTCAGGGCCAGAGGCCTGCGGGTCTCCCGGCTGGCCCGTGGCGTGCCGGTGGGGGGCGAGCTGGAGTATGTCGATGCCGCGACGGTTGCGCAGGCGCTCAGGGACCGGCGCACGGTCGGTTAGCATCCATCGATTGACTGGAGAACATTGTGAAATTCACTACGGCTTACTGGATCCTGCTGGCGTCTTTCTTTCTGCCGGTGTTGTGCGCGGGCATTGCCAAGGCCGGGCGGCGCGACTACGACAACGCCAATCCGCGGGCCTGGGAGGGGGCTTTGGAGGGCCATCGCCAGCGCGCCATCGCCGCGATGAACAACACCTTCGAGGCCTTGCCTTTTTTTGCGGCTGCGGTGGTGATCGCTCACCAGACCGGTGCGGATCAGGCGCGCCTCGATCTGCTGGCTGCGGTCTGGCTGGCCTTGAGGCTCGCTTATGTCGGGGTCTACGTGGGCAATCTGGCTGCGCTGCGATCGCTGGTCTGGTTGGGCGGGGTGGTCGTGACGGTCTGGATCTTCGTGCTCGGTTCGTGAGCATCCCTGCCTCGCGAGTCTGCGTCCCGATTGACATTCGCATCTGCTGGCTCTCGCCCTGATGTTGCTGATCGACTGAAGCCCTCATCCACGCTGCGCCATGGACCTGACCACGCTGATCGCACTGCTTGTCTTTCTGGGCGTGGGCTTTGGGGGAGGCTGGCTCTGGCAGGCCACGCGAGGCAAACGCGCCGCACAGCCGCAACTCCCTGTGGTGCGCGGCTCGATCGACGAGTTGCGCGCCATCGGTGAGCTCTCGGCCTTCCGGGCGGTCAGCAAGGACCTCATCACCCACAGCGATCACACCTTCGGGGAGTTCGGCCGCAAATACCTGGCCTGGGCCTTCACCCGCAAGAAGCTCGCCATGGTCTTCGAGTTCGAGATGGACTTTCGCTATGACCTGCGCAGCGAGGCGTTTCGCGTGCGGGCCAGCCAGGGGAACGATCCGCGCGATTCGCTGGCGCTGATCGACATGCCGGCCTGTCGGGTGGAGGTCTCGATCAAGGACCTCGCCTTCTACGATGAGCAGCGCGCCCGACTGCTGCCCTGGCTGCTGCCCGATCTGGTGCAGGGTTTTTTCGATGGGCGATTTTCCGAGGAAGACAAGAATCAGCTGATCGCGGCAGCGCGGGCGCATGCCCTGGCGCAGGCGCAGTCGCTGGCCGAGCGCTATCGCGATCAGGTCGAGCGGTCGGCCCATTCCACCCTGTCGATGCTGGTCAGGCCGCTGGGCTATACCCAGGTCGAGGTCCGTTTTTCGCCGAGTCAGGAGCTCTCCACGCTCACGCTGCCCGACTCGGCCAGCCTCGCGACGCCGATTCACGGGGCGGGCGAGCGAATCTCCGTGCGCGCTCCAGACAGTTGATCCGCCCCTGCCCCGGGAGCTGCCCCTGCCCGGGGCGTGCAGTGGATCCTGCCCGTAACCCCGAGGTACCCCCGATCGGGACTGCGCAGCGCCAGGACAGCCGAGAGGCTGCGATGTTACAATTCGAAGGTTTAGCTGCCGCTGCCTGACATTCCTCGCGGGCACGGCGGGTCTGCCCGACCAGGAGCGTCTCCTTGCTTCCCCAATTGCCTCCCGCCATCCTCGCGCTTGCCGATGGCACGATCTTTCGCGGCCATTCGATTGGCGCTGCCACCCAGACCATCGGCGAAGTGGTCTTCAACACCGCTCTGACCGGCTACCAGGAAATCCTGACCGATCCGAGTTATTGCCGTCAGATCGTCACCCTGAC
>Ga0315905_10006294_pt1 | contig 12062 bp, 13 predicted proteins | sample LakEriMetagenome_5_FD_203522 | JGI IMG/M metagenome (GOLD analysis project Ga0315905, IMG submission 203522) | Freshwater fungal communities from buoy surface, Lake Erie, Ohio, United States - Buoy 4 MA121 | ecosystem: Environmental > Aquatic > Freshwater > Lake | place: USA: Lake Erie, Ohio...
AAGCCACCAAAAAGCCTCCCCTGTCAGGGGGTGGCGACGGCAGCGGCGTAAGATCGCGCCACGTTTCGACCGATCGGTCCGGCGTGGGCTCTTCGATGGAGCCCCAGGGAACTCCGCGGTTCGCCCTCTGGGGATTCGCCAGCGGAGCCTGAAGATTCCCTTTCCCCTCTCTTCAGGAGGTCACGCCAGGCGCTTGATGGATTCGACCTTCCGCCCCCAGACCGCCGAAGACCGGGCCATCAGCCGCCGCCGTACGTCCCTGCAGGGCAGCAGACCCTTGGTGACGGGCACGGAAATGGGAACCTCCCGGGGTGGGGGACTGGGCAGCTCGCTCACCAATGACGCCTCCGGCGCCAGCTGTGTGGTGACCACCGACAGCGAGGGCAGGCGGATCTCACGCCAAAGCAGCCATGTGCAGTCGATCGAACTGCGCACCTATGTGTTTCTTGATTCGCTGCAGCCCCAGCTGGCCGCCTACATGGGCACGGTGAGCCAGGGCTTTCTTCCCATTCCAGGGGATGCCTGCCTCTGGTTGGAGGTGTCGCCCGGCATGGCGGTGCACCGCGTCACCGATATCGCCCTGAAGGCCAGCACGGTGCGCCTGGGCCAGATGGTGGTGGAGCGGGCCTTCGGCTCGATCGCGATGTACCACCGCGACCAGAGCAACGTGCTCCACTCCGGCGAGGTGGTGCTTGAGGCGATTGGCAGCAGCATCGAGCGCCGCAGCCGCTGCGAGGTGACCTGGACGGAGATCATCCGCGCCATCACCCCGGATCACGCCGTGCTGATCAACCGTCTGAACCGCCGCGGTTCGATGATCCAGGCCGGCATGAGCATGTTCATCCTCGAAACCGAGCCGGCTGGTTATGTGCTGATCGCCGCCAACGAGGCCGAGAAGTCCTCCAGCATCACCGTGGTGGATGTGAAGGCCGTGGGGGCCTTCGGTCGCCTCACCCTGGCCGGCAAGGAGGGGGATGTTGAGGAAGCGGCCGCTGCCGCCATGCGGGCCGTGGCCCAGATCAACGGCTGATGCTTGAGCGGTGCCGGCCCCTCCAGGAGTTCAGGAGCAGACTGGCGTCGTCTCGGGATCGGAATCGCTGGTTCAGCTCTCCAGGCCCAGCAGTTGGCGCAAGCCCGGCGCCAGCTCACGGGCCGCTTTGCCGCGGCTGCCGAGTTTGCTCTTGAGATGGGGCGCCATCTGGGCGTAGCTGCAGCCCGCCTCGCGCACCCAGAAAATCGGGTCGTAGCCGCCGCCGTTGCCCTGGGGATCCCTCAGGATGCTGCCGTGGCAGATGCCGCAGCCTTCAAGGCGGGTGGCGCCCTGGGGATCGGCCAGGGCCATGGCGCTCACGAACCGGCCACCCCGGTAGAGGCTGTCTCCAAGTTCATGCAGGAGACGCTGAATCTTCTCCGGATCGCTGGGGGCATAGCGGGCTGAGTAGAGACCTGGCCGATCTCCGAGGGCATCCACCTCCAGGCCCGAGTCATCAGCGAGGGCCCAGCAGCCGGTGAGCCGGGCCACGGTTTCGGCCTTGAGACGGGCGTTGGCGGCATAGGTGCTGCCGGTTTCCTCGATTTCGAGGCCTTTCGGCTGGGGAACCACCTCAATCTCCACCATCTCCAGCATCGCTGCGATCTCGGCCACCTTGTGCGGATTGCCACTGGCGATGACAAGCCGGGTCGGTTGCGGGAAGGACGACGGGGTGGTGCGGCGGGGTTCCGGAGGCACGGGGACGCGGCACTGAGGGCCCCATTGTGCGGGATGGGGGCTGAGGGAAGGGGTGAGGCAGGACGGGTTGAACATTCCACCCCCGAGCAAACGCCTGGGGAACCTGCCTCGTGCGGGACGTTAAGCAGGTCAGAGGGTTTTGGTGTGGACCGCAGCCGGAAGTTTGTGGGACCGCTGACCTTGGCGCCGCCACCTCTTCCTAGGTTGCCTGGACCTCCGGGCGAACCAGCCATGCAGTCGAGTCTGGTCCTGCAGAACCTGCTTTCGGCACCGGTGCTGTTCTTCTTCCTCGGGGTTCTGGCCGCGGTGCTCGACTCCGACCTGGAGATCCCCTCCCCGCTGCCGAAGCTGTTTTCGCTCTATCTGCTGATGGCGATCGGTTTCCGCGGGGGTGTGGAGCTGGCCCATAGCGGTCTCGGCCGTCTGGTGCTGCTCACCATCGGGGCGGCCGTGCTGATGTCGCTGCTGGTGCCGATCACCAGTTTCCTGGTGTTGCGGACCCGTCTTGATTCCTACAACGCCGCCGCCGTGGCGGCCTCCTACGGCTCGATCAGTGCAGTGACCTTCATCACGGCCCAGAGCTTTCTCAATGTGCTCAAGGTTCCCTTCGACGGGTACATGGTGGCGGCCCTGGCCCTGATGGAATCCCCCGCGATCGTGATCGGTGTGGTGCTGGCCAGGCTGAGCGGCGGCGTTCTCGACAAGAATCCGGATCGTGGCGAGGCCCGTCTCGACAATGAGGAGGGCCGAGGCCTGCGCTGGGCGGAACTATTGCGGGAGGCATTTCTGAATGGCTCGATCTTCCTGCTGATCGGCAGCCTTGTGATCGGCTATCTCGTAGCGGCCTTCAGCCCAGCTGGGGTGGAGAAGATGGAGCCCTTTACCGAGAAACTCTTCTACGGAGCCCTCTGTTTCTTCCTGCTCGACATGGGCCTGATCGCCGCCCAGCGGCTGCAGGAACTCCGCAAGGCTGGGGCCTTTCTGATCGGCTTCGCCGTGCTGGCTCCCCTGCTTCATGCCCTGGTGGGCCTCGGCATCGCCCGCTTGCTGGGCATGAATCAGGGTGATGCCCTGCTCTTCATGGTGCTCTGTGCCAGCGCCTCCTACATCGCCGTGCCGGCGGCGATGCGGATGACGGTGCCCCAGGCCAATCCGAGCCTCTACATCTCCACCTCGCTGGGGGTGACGTTTCCCTTCAATGTGGTAATAGGGATTCCGGTGTACATGGCCCTGGTCCTGCGCTTCATCCCGGCCAGCTGAGCGCGGTCCGAACCGCCCCGAAAACCCCACCACAGTTTCTCTGTTTCCGTTCACATTTTCCCCAGGCCTGAAGGCACACCATGAAGCGCATTGATCTGTTTCTCAATGAACGGGAAGTGGAAAAGGTCTGCAAAGCCATGCTCATGGCCGGGGCTCCGGGCTACTCGGTGATGCGGCATGTCACCGGCATGGGCGTTGGTGGTGAGATCTCCGAGGCGATGGATTTCAGCAGTTTTGGTGCCAATGCCCACGTGATCGTGTTCATCGAAGCCACGCTGTTGGAGGGAATCCGCGAGGCGGTGAAGCCCCTGCTGCGTCGCTATGGAGGGGTGGGTTTCGTTTCGGCGGCGGAGACGTTCTAAGGCGCAAGTGAAGGGGCAGGGATGGACAGGGACCAACTCTGCTTACGATTTGTGTTGCATTGATCAGCTTCGCTTATCTGCTCGGCTTGAAACGGTGATGGCGGTTCTTGGCTCTATGGGTTGACGGGAGGTTGGGCGGCGGAGCAGGGTTGCACACGAACATTCCACCCCCCTCCTCCAGGAGCAGGTAATGGCAAACGAAACCATGGGCATCGCCCTCGGCATGATCGAGACCCGCGGTCTGGTTCCCGCAATCGAAGCGGCTGACGCCATGACCAAGGCCGCGGAAGTGCGCCTGATCGGTCGTGAATTCGTGGGCGGCGGCTACGTCACCGTCCTCGTACGCGGCGAAACCGGTGCCGTGAACGCTGCTGTGCGCGCCGGTGCTGACGCCTGTGAGCGCGTGGGCGATGGCCTAGTGGCGGCTCACATCATTGCCCGCCCCCACCGCGAAGTGGAACCTGCCCTGAACAGCAGCTTCGGGCTGGGCTCGAAGGACTGAGCGGACCGCGTCTGACGCGCTTCCCTTTCCTCATCCCTAACGACCCAACCGGAGAATCCCCATGAGCAAGAAGTACGACGCCGGGGTCAAGGAGTACCGCGACACCTATTGGACTCCTGATTACGTCCCCCTCGACACCGACCTGCTGGCCTGCTTCAAGTGCACCGGCCAGGAAGGTGTGCCCCGCGAAGAGGTGGCTGCCGCTGTGGCCGCTGAATCCTCCACAGGCACCTGGTCCACCGTGTGGTCCGAGCTCCTCACCGACCTCGACTTCTACAAGGGCCGTTGCTATCGCATCGAAGATGTTCCTGGCGACAAGGAATCCTTCTATGCCTTCATCGCCTACCCCCTCGACCTGTTCGAGGAGGGCTCGATCACCAACGTGCTCACCTCCCTGGTCGGCAACGTGTTCGGCTTCAAGGCCCTGCGCCACCTGCGCCTCGAAGACATTCGCTTCCCGATCGCCTTCATCAAGACCTGCATGGGTCCGCCGAACGGCATCGTGGTCGAACGCGATCGGATGAACAAGTACGGCCGTCCCCTGCTGGGTTGCACCATCAAGCCGAAGCTCGGCCTGAGCGGCAAGAACTACGGCCGGGTGGTGTACGAATGTCTGCGCGGCGGTCTCGACTTCACCAAGGACGACGAAAACATCAACTCCCAGCCCTTCCAGCGCTGGCAGAACCGTTTCGAGTTCGTGGCTGAGGCCGTGCGTTCGGCCCAGGAGGAAACCGGCGAGAAGAAGGGTCACTACCTCAATTGCACCGCCAACACACCTGAAGAGATGTACGAGCGGGCCGAGTTCGCCAAGGAACTCGAGCAGCCGATCATCATGCACGACTACATCACCGGTGGTTTCACTGCCAACACCGGTCTGGCCAAGTGGTGCCGCAAGAACGGCATGCTGCTCCACATCCACCGCGCCATGCACGCGGTGATCGACCGCCATCCCAAGCACGGCATCCACTTCCGGGTGCTAGCCAAGTGCCTGCGCCTCTCCGGTGGTGACCAACTGCACACCGGCACCGTGGTGGGCAAACTGGAAGGGGATCGCCAGACCACGCTCGGTTACATCGACCAGCTGCGTGAATCCTTCGTTCCCGAAGACCGCACCCGCGGTAACTTCTTTGATCAGGACTGGGGTTCGATGGGCGGCGTGTTTGCTGTGGCGTCCGGCGGTATCCACGTTTGGCACATGCCTGCCCTCGTCGCCATCTTCGGTGACGACTCAGTGCTCCAGTTCGGTGGTGGCACCCACGGCCACCCCTGGGGTTCGGCCGCCGGCGCCGCTGCTAACCGGGTGGCCCTTGAAGCCTGCGTGAAGGCCCGGAACGCCGGCCGTGAAATCGAACGCGAAGGCCGTGACATCCTCACGGAAGCCGCCAAGCACAGCCCCGAGCTGGCGATCGCCCTGGAAACCTGGAAGGAAATCAAGTTCGAGTTCGACACCGTCGACAAACTCGACGTCTAAAGGTGCAATCGCCGTTGATCAACGGAATAGGAGCGCTTTCAGTTTCTTTCCCCAGGTTGCGGCTCTTGCCAGAACTACCCATCCCCCTTCATCCCAAGGATCCCCATGCCCTTCAAGAGCACCGTGGGTGACTACCAAACAGTCGCCACCCTGGAGACGTTCGGCTTCCTGCCGCCCTTCACCCAGGACGAGATCTACGATCAAATTGCCTACATCATTGCCCAGGGTTGGAGCCCCCTGATCGAGCACGTGCACCCCAGCCGCTCCATGGCCACCTACTGGTCTTACTGGAAGCTGCCCTTCTTCGGTGAGAAGGATCTAGGTGTGATCGTGAGCGAACTCGAGGCCGCCCATCGCGCCTACCCCGACCACCACGTGCGTTTGGTGGGCTACGACGCCTACACCCAGAGCCAGGGTGCCTGCTTCGTGGTGTTCGAAGGCCGCTGATTCGCGGCTAGCGGTTCCGTCCTGCGGCGGAACCGCACCTTTTCCTGCGATCTGATCAACAAGTCCAAGACTTGTGGATCTTCTTGAAGAGATCTCGTCAGAGATTGGTTGACTTCATTTCATCTTCACCCTCTTTCCGCGGCTCCATAGGGGTCAGGCGAGCAGGTTGGGTTGGATAGGAGCAAGTCCCCTTTCACTCCTGACGTCTCCGACGTCAACAAACCCTTTACCCGGGCGGATATGGCCAGCACATCGAGTCGTCAAGCAGCCTTGGAGCGCCGTCAGGCTCTCACTGAAGGCGGTAAGAAATCCGCTGGCCGCTACAACTCGGCCCCTGGCCGAGTGCGGACAGCCGCCGATGCCCTGCCGGCCCGAACGGTGACACCAGCGGCAGCCCCCACCGCAGCGGCTCCGGTGAGCCCCGTGGCCACGGCATCCCGCAGCCGTCCTTCCGTAGCCGCCCTCGGCAGCCCATCCCCCGATCGCAGCAGCGCCGCCCGCCCCGTGCCCAACCCCAGCCGCGATCTGGTCCTGGCCCGTCGTGAGGCCCTCTCCCGTCGAGGCAAGCGCGCCGATGCCTCCAAGGACCGCACTCGCACCGACCTGGCCCACGCCGCCCCGGCTCCTGTAGCTGCCGCCAAGGATCCCGAGCACAAGTGCAAGTGCCAGGAGAAGGACGACATCGCCTCCGCGACCAGCCGCAGCAGCCGGGCGAACCTGCCCTCCCTTTCCGCGCCCTCCCGCCCGTCGGCCGCTTCGCCCGCTGCCGAACGCCGTGCCGCCACCACCAAGCGGACTGCCGTGAACAACCCCAGCCGTGCCCTGGTCCTTGCCCGTCGCGAGGCTCTCTCCAAGCGCGGCAAGTCGGCGAGTACCTCTAACAGCACCAGCGCCGCCAGCGTGGCGCGCCAGGGCAACCCTGACATCAGCAGCCGGGAGTTGGCCCAGAAGCTGCGGGAGCTGAAGTGCAAGCTGGGCTCCGCTAGCAGCAGCCGAAGTGGCGGCACCCGCCCCAGTGGTCCCAACCGCAATGGCGCCAGACAGGCCGCCGCCGCCGACGCTCAGGCCAGCCTGAAGGTGGGCGTGAGTGAGACCCTCTCCGGCCAGCTCGTTACCGGCACCCAGGCCAACCGCTCGGTGAAGACCACCGGTAATGAAGATGCCACCTGCCGCACGATCACTGGCACTGAATACCTCGGCTCCGAGGTGTTCCAGACCTTCTGCCAGACCGAAGCGCCCAGTCGCCAGCCCGCCAAGGTGCGCGTCAGCGCCACCAGCCACGGCAACCGGGTGACCGGCAACGAGGTGGGCCGCTCCGAGAAGGTGACCGGCGACGAGCCCGGAACCTGCAAGCTGGTGACTGGCACCGAATACGTGTCGGCTAACCAGGACGCCGCTTACTGCGGCATCAGTTCCCCCAACCCCCGCAAGGTGGGGCAGACCACCACCACCGCCGGCCGGCAGGTTTCTGGCGTGATGGTGGGCCGCTCTGAGAAGGTGACCGGCAACGAAGCCGGATCGGCTCGCCAGCTCACCGGCGACCAATATGTGAACGATCACTCTGATCTGGGCGGCCGCAGCCCGGTGAAGGTGGCCAGCCTGCAAACCCTGCGCGGCACCGGCATCACCGGCACCCACGTGGGCCGCAGCGACCAGGTGACCGGCGATGAACCCGGCAGCTGCCGCTTGGTCACGGGCGACGAATACGTTGGGAGCCAGCAGTACGACCGTTTCTGCGAAGCCCGGCCCGCCCCGGAAGCCGCCAAGGTGGGCTTCAGTGTGACCAACCGCAACCTAGTGGTGAGCGGCACCCGTACCGGCCGCTCCGAGAACGTGACCGGTGATGAACCCGGCACCTGCAAGGTGGTGACCGGCACCCCTTACGCGGGCCTTGAGGAGGCAGGCAATTGGTGCTCCACCAGCCAGGTAGCCGCCGTGCGCCAGCGCACTCCAATGCGAATGGGTTCGGTGATGACCGGCATCCAGCCCGGTATCGGTGGTGTGATGACCGGCGCCGAACGGGGCGCTTGCGGCGATGTGTCCGGCACCCCTTATGTGGGAGCAGACCAGCGCATCGAAGCCTGCGGCGCCGCGTCGGTCTCCGATGCCGACTTCCCCCAGCCCTTGGAGGATGCGCCCTGGCAGCAGTTCAGCGTGCAGTCACCGGCGCGGGTGGCCCAAGTGCAGCGCGAAAAAAAGGGTGCTGTGACCGGCAGCAGCTACGAGTTCGGCGGGAGGATTACCGGCCCTTTTGACATGGCGGCTGACAAGGTGACCGGCACGGAGCAGTTCCGCTTCGATCGCCGTCCCAGTCAGCCGGTGCTGGTTCCCGCCCAGGTCCCTGCAGCCGCAGCGACAGCCCTAGTCTCCCGGGTCACCGGTGAGGGTTCCGGTCTTCGGATCACTGGTGACGACTGGGATCGTGGTGACCGGGTGACCGGAACCGAGGGTGTGTCGGCCCGCCGTCGCAACCCCAGCCGCCGCGGTGTTCTCACGGCGATGCCCGGTCAACTGCCTAAGCGCAACGAGGATGTGCCCGAACCCGTCAGCCGGATCACCGGTTCTAGCGGCAACACCGTCGCCGGTTCCCTGATCACGGTGTCGGGCGGGGCCCGGGGCTAAGCGCACGATGTCCCGCCGTCCGGCCATCTCCAGCCGCTCACTGGCCCCGAGCGCACCCCGGCGCCGTCCCATCGCTGATGCCTCTGGCTTGCGCGATCGGCTGGCCACCGTGAGGGGTGATGGTCTGGGGGCCAATCCCCCGGCGACTGCTTCCGCTCCGCTTCAGTCCGCCAGCGCGCCGTTGGTGCGCGTCGGTTCCAGGGGAAGGGCGACGGCTGGTCTTCATCCCATGAGCGATGGACGCACCAACGCCCGGCTTCAGGCCTATGACAACAGGGTGAAAGAAGCGTTCGACCGGATCGTGCCGGTGCTCAAACAGCTCTCCGCCCTGCAGCACGAGGATGATTTTGTGGTCCGGGCCCAGCAGCTCGCCCGCGCCGAGCTGGGATATGAGCTTCCCCTGCCGATCCTGGAGAGGGCCTGGGTGACCCAGCTCGACATGCGCACCCTGTTCGCCTGGTGCGTGTTCGAGACCTTTGAGCAGACCAGCGCCACCTTCTTTCAGCAAGATCCCCTGGAGGGCCAACGGGGTGCTGAGGCCGCCCAGGCATTCGAAGCCTTCCTGCTGGAGTGCGGCTTTCACCTGCTCGACATCACCCCCTGCGCCGACGGTCGCCTGGCCCATGCCATCGCCTATGCCCTGCGGATCCCCTACAGCGCTGTGCGCCGCCGGCCGCATGCCGGTGCCCTCTTCGATGTGGAGAACACGGTGAACCGCTGGGTGAAGACCGAGCATCGCCGCTACCGCGAAGCCATGCCCAACCCCGCCCACGCCGACACCCGTTACCTGAAGGTGGTTCTCTACCACTTCAGTTCCCTGGATCCGGCCCACGAAGGATGCGCCGCCCACGGCAGCGACGACGCCCTGGCCGCCTCCTGTGGTGCCAGGCGGCTGCAGGACTTCCAGCAGGCGGTGGAGAACAGCTTCTGCTGCGGTGCCTCCGTGGACCGTCTCCTGATCGGCATCGACACCGACACCGACGCGATCCGGGTGCATGTGCCTGGGCTCGATGGCAGCACCAACCTGGAGCGCTGGCTCGACGCCCGTGAGGTGTACGAGGCCACCCGTCACCTCGGTGCTATCGAGGGCCGGGCCCGCCTCCAGGCGATGGTTGAGCAGGCGGCTGCTGCCAGCCCGGATCCCGGCATGGTGAAGCTGATCTGCCGCCTGATTGAGAACAACATCTCCCAGATCGATTACGTGCGCGAGTACCACGGCGGCCACTACGCCGATGCTGGCCATGCCGAACGTTTCATTGGCGTGGGCATCGGCTTCAAGGAGATTCACCTGCGCAATCTCACCTACTTCGCCTACATGGATACCGTTGAAGAAGGCGCGCCCGATCTGGATGTGGGGGTGAAGATCTTCAAGGGGCTCAATGTGTCTCGGGGCCTCCCGGTGCCGGTGGTGGTGCGCTTCGATTACAGCGGCAAGGTGCCCGGAGCCCGTGATCGCGCCGTGCGCCACGGCGAACGGGTGCTGGAGGCGATGCGTCAGCGCTACAGCGAACTCTTCGCTGAAGGGCTGATTCATGCCCTGCTCACCGTGCACGACAAGGACCGCCATGCCCCCGCCGAAGCGGTAGGGTCGTCGATCAGCTTTGCGAACGGGGGAGGGCACTGAGATGTTGATCTGCAAAGTGGTGAAGCCGTTGGTCTCCACCAACCGCATTCCCGACTTCGAGCACAAACACCTTCAGGTGGTGCTTGATGGCAGCACCCAGAAAGTTGCTGTTGATGCGGTGGGCTGCATTCCCGGCGACTGGGTGATCTGCGTCGGCAGCTCCGCCGCCCGTGAAGCCGCTGGCAGCAAGTCCTACCCGAGCGATCTGACCATTGTTGGGATCATTGACCACTGGGATCCTGACGCCGGCAAGCCACCCGTCAAGGCCGAATCCATCGCCACCTCGGAATCGGCAGCCAAGTCCGACATCGCCCCTTCGAGCCAACCAGCGACTCCCAACTCCACTGCCGAGTCTCCGGCTCCAGGCTCCAATGGTGGAGGCAAGATCTGATGGAGATCATGCAGGTGGCCGGTTCCTTGGTCTGCACCCAGCGGGTGCCTGGACTGGCACACATGAACCTGCGTGTGCTTCGCACCTCCAAGGGCAAGCTCAGCGTTGCGGTGGATCCGGTGGGTGCCGCCGTTGGCAACTGGGTGTTCACCGCCAGCGGATCAGCCGCCCGCTTCGCCTGTGCTAATCCCGAGGTGCAGACCGATCTCACCATCGGCGGCATCATCGATTTCTGGGAACCGGATGGCTGACTCCCCCGCTCCCGCTCTGAAATGTTCCTCAGGGCGGCTCTCTGGCTCCCCCACCGCTACGCCCATTCCGCATCCTCCCCCTCTCTTCTTCCGCCATGGCCACCCGCACGAATCGCTCCTCGTCCCGCCCGGTGGCCCGGCCCAGTGAAAATCCCCTAGCGGATGACGGTGCCGTCCTGGTCGGCTCCTATGAATCACCCGCAGAACATCAATCGCCCGCAGAACAGCTCGAGGCGGCGATTGCCGACCCGCAGACCAGTCCGTCCGCCAGCGCCCCTACCCCGGCGCCGGCCACCCCTGCCGCTGTACCAGCGCTTGTGGTGCCCACGGCCGTTTCCACTACCCGGGCCCTGCCCGCGGCTGCGGAGTCTCTTGCCTCCACAACCGCCAGGCCGGCTGCAGCCAAGGCAGTTGCGGCAGCCCGGAAGCCTGTCGCGGCCAAGGCCGCGTCAACGACCCGGAGATCGGCCAGCCGAAGCAGCGGCTCCACCCCAGCCAGCGGTTCGATCCCGTCCCGGGCCCGGACTTCCACCCCCGTACGCGCCACCACCGCGGCCACCCGTCGCGGTGGTGGTGCCATCACACCCCCTTCCAATCCACCCACCCTTTCCTTCCCCATGGCTGACACGGTTCAGGGCATTGCCCTCGGCATGATCGAGACCCGCGGCCTGGTTCCCGCCATTGAAGCGGCCGACGCCATGACCAAGGCCGCCGAGGTGACCCTCGTCGCCCGGGAATTCGTCGGTGGCGGCTATGTCACCGTCATGGTGCGGGGAGAAACCGGCGCCGTGAATGCGGCTGTCCGCGCCGGCGCCGACGCTTGCGAACGGGTCGGCGACGGTTTGGTGGCCGCCCACATCATCGCCCGCCCTCACGGTGAGGTGGAACCCGCCATCGCCGCCAGCGGCGTCATTCGCCGTCTTTGATGGCCGTGGGAGCCGCCCATCCGCGCGTCCTCGGCTATCTGGGGCGCGCCCTGAGCCTGGAACTCTCCGCCGTCCAGCAGTACATGACCCAGGCCTCCCTCGTGGAGCTCTGGGGTGAGGGCGAGGCGGCTGATCGCTTTCGCCAGGAGACGGTGGAGGAGTTGCAGCACGCCGAGAGGATCGTGAAGCGCATGCTCACCCTGGGGGTGGCTCCTGCCGCTTCACAGCTCCGACCAGTGACCCATGCTGGCGATCTGGTTGAGCTTCTGCGCCGCAATGCCGTGCTGGAGGACGACCTTATCGCCCTCTACGCCGAGGCCATGCGCTTTTGTCTTCAAATCGGCGACGCCGAGCAGCAAGCCTTCTTCCAGACCCTCTGGCTGGAGGAACAGCAGCACGGCCATGAGCTGGCTACCTGGTTAGCCAGTCTCCAGTTGCCTGGCCTGGTCTTGCCGCAACGGGCCCGGCTCTGAGGTA
>Ga0315905_10006296_pt1 | contig 12062 bp, 12 predicted proteins | sample LakEriMetagenome_5_FD_203522 | JGI IMG/M metagenome (GOLD analysis project Ga0315905, IMG submission 203522) | Freshwater fungal communities from buoy surface, Lake Erie, Ohio, United States - Buoy 4 MA121 | ecosystem: Environmental > Aquatic > Freshwater > Lake | place: USA: Lake Erie, Ohio...
CGCCTCGAGGATCGCGCCACTGATGCGCTCATAGGCCTCATCGTGAACGGGCCCGCTCGGATTGGCGTCAGCTGCCACGGCCAGATGCACCTGCGCGCCGGCCGCTTCGGCAATCGCCAGGAAGCCACCCAGGGCGCTGCCCGTGCCCCGGTGGGCCGCAATGGCCGCCTCGCCAGTCACCATGCCTGGTCGATAGCCGAAAAAGCGCTCGGTCGGCGTGGGGACGGGCGAAAAGGTATTCGTTTCGTGCTTGAAGCTGGCCAGCAGCAGTTTCATGAGGCGGTCTCCGGGTTGATACCAGCATCAGCCATCGGTCCACACCGACGCACTCAATGCCGGCCGGTCGCGTCGGTTCGCGACGGGCATCTCGGTCTAAGTTAGCATGGGCCGATGGCTATCAGTCCTTCGAGCCTCAGCTCCGCAATCGCTTTCCCCCCGCAGTGCCACGCCCATCGATCGACTGGCGCTCAGCCTTCGCTCGTCCTGAGGCTGGAAGGCGCTTGGGTGCTCACGCATCTGGCGCAAGCTGAAGCGGTGCTTGAGCAGGCGCTGAATCAATCCGCGCCAGCACTGACACCCGAGTGCACCGTGCAAATTGACGGGCAATCGCTTCTGGCACTCGATACGGCTGCGGCGCTGGCACTGGCTTTGAGGCTGCGGACCGTCACCGACATCCGGCAGATCTCCTCAATGGGCCTGCAGCCCGCCCATGAGGGGGTCCTGAACCTGGTACTGCAGCGACTGCCTGACTTGCAAATCAGCGCGCCGGCAAATCCGCTGGCCTGGCGCGCCCAGCTCGGAGCCTCGGCACTGAGCCTCGCACAGATGTTGCATAGCCATGTGGGCTTTCTGGGTCGGGTGGCTGAAGCAGCCTGGCAGACTCTTCAGCGCCCCCGAACGCTGCGGGTGCGTGAACTGATCGCTCAGCTGGGTCAGACCGGCGTCAGTGCGATTCCGGTCGTGGCGCTCGTGACCTTTCTGATTGGCGTGGTGTTTGCCTATCTGCTCGGTCTTCAGGCCGAGCAATACGGTGCCAACATTTTCGTGGTCGATGGTGTCGCCCTAGGCATGACCCGGGAGTTCTCCCCGTTGCTTGTGGCCACCATCATGGCGGGCCGCTCCGGGGCGGCCTTCACGGCACAACTGGGCACCATGCGCCTGACCGAAGAAACCGATGCCATCCGCATGATGGGCCTTTCGGCAGAGCAGGTCTTGGTGCTGCCACGGGTTCTGGCCCTCATGATCACGTTGCCGCTGCTGGTATTCGTCGGCGATGTCGCCGGACTCTCGGGAGCGCTGGTGGTGGCCAACACCATGCTCGATCTCACGCCCGCGGGCTTCATCGATCGGTTGCACTCGGCGCTTGCACCGCGCCATGTCCTGATCGGCCTGGGCAAGTCGCCCGTCTTTGCGCTCTTCATTGCCGTGATCGGCTGTCGCATGGGCATGGATGTTGCGCGCGATACCCGCTCGATCGGCATCCACACCACCTCCACCGTGGTGCAGGCCATCGTGGCAGTCATCATCCTCGATGCGATCTTTGCGATCGTGTGCCAGGAGCTGGGGTGGTGAGATGAGCGTCGTGATCGAGGTGCGCGAGCTCACGACCCGCTTCGGTCGGCAGGTGATTCACGACCGGCTGAACCTGCAGATCCGCAAGGGCGAGCTGGTTGCCCTGATCGGGGGCAGTGGCACGGGCAAATCGGTCCTGGTCCGCGAAATCATCGGCCTGCACCGCCCCACTTCAGGGGAGGTGCAGGTGCTGGGTACGCCGATGTGGTCGGCAGCCGAATCCGAGCTGGCCCGGGTGCGACGACGCATCGGCATGATGTTCCAGGACGGGGCCCTGTTTTCCTCGCTGACCGTTGCCCAGAATGTTGCGGCCGTGCTCGATGAAAATGTTCAGCTCTCCCCTGCACTGCGTGATGCCCTGGTGCAGTGGCGGCTGATGCTCGCGGGACTGCCTGGCGATGCGGCCCACAAGATGCCCAGCCAACTGTCAGGCGGCATGCGCAAGCGCGCCGCTCTGGCCAGGGCGATCGCACTCGAGCCCGAGATTCTGTTCCTTGATGAGCCGACCTCGGGGCTGGATCCGATTACCGCCCGTGCCTTCGATGCACTGCTCACCTTCCTGAACCGCGACCTCGGGATCACGGTGCTGCTGGTGACCCATGATCTGGATACGCTGCTGGGCATTGCACAGCGTGTGGTGGTGCTGGGCGAAGGCCAGGTGATCGCCGATGGCACCCTCGAGCAGATCACTGCGGTGCAGCACCCGTGGATACAATCCTATTTCCACTCGCGAAAGCTGCTGCCGCCCCATGGAACCTGAAGCTCGCTACACCCTGATCGGTACGGTGCTGCTTGCGATCGCCGTGGCCGCATTGGGCGCGTTCGTCTGGCTCTCGAGCAGTGGCAACAAGGCTGATTTCGAGTTCTACACCGTCTATTTCGAGCGCCAGTCGCTTGAAGGGTTGCAGATCGGCGCTGATGTCAACATGCGTGGGGTCAAGGTGGGGCGCGTCGAGGACTACACCATCTCGCGCGACAACATCAACCGGGTGGCCGTCACGCTGCGCGTGGCCCGCGCCACGCCGGTGAGCGAGAACACCCTGGCCGTGGTCGCACGCAACTTCGTGACCAGCATCGCACGCATCAACCTCGACACCCCGGGCAAGCCCGGCCCTGCCCTGAGCAGGGTCCCGGAGGGCGAGCGCTATCCGGTCATTCCGGAGGGCACCTCCGACATCGACCAGATCGCGAGTTCGGTCACGCGCCTGGCCGTCCAGGCCGATCTGGTGCTGGGCTATCTCGCTGAAACCCTGAGCCCGAACAACCAGAAGAACATCGCACAGGCGCTGATCGCTTTGCGCCAGGTCTCCGAAGGACTGAACCAGCGCGTGGCCCTAATCGATCAGACCTCACGCACCTTGCAGGCCAGCGCTGCCGAGTTCAGGCAGTCGAGCCAGGCTTTCACCCAGACCATGAACTCGGTCAATGCCCTGATTGGCCCGCTGGGTCAGGAAACCGGCCAGACCCTGCGTGATTCGCGCGCAGCCCTGCAGGCCCTGGCCGAGACCGGTCGCAGGCTCGAACAGTCTGTGGATACGGCCCTGAAGAGTGTCGACCGGGAGGTGAGCAGCCTGAGTCGACGCACCAGCGACGCGGCCGATGTTTCGGTTCTCGAATTGCGCAGCACCGCTGAGGAGCTACGCTCGAGTGTCGAGCTGATCAGCCGCACCCTCGATCGGCTGCAGGATCCACGTGCGGTGCTGCTCGGGCCCTCGAGTCGCCAGCTTGGCCCCGGGGAGGGGCGTCCATGAAACGGTTGATCAGCCTGTTCGCGCTGGTGATGACAGGATGCGCCGTGCTCAGTCCGGGCGACGCCCAAAGCATCGCCTACTACGTCCTCAGGGATCTGAACACCGAGCGAGCCGTCCACACCCCAGGCGCGAGCGCGAGCGGGCCCGCATCGCAGACCGTTCTCATGATCGGTGGCGTCACAGCAGCCGCCTTGCACGATAGCGATCGCATGGTTTACACCCGTGATGGTGCAGGACATGGTTACTACCAGTTTGCCCACTGGAGCGAGCGGCCCGGCAAGCGTCTGGCCGTGCTGACCGAACAAAGGTTGGCTCACTCAGGTCGCTTTGCTGCGGTGGTGCAGTCCATCTCTGGTGTCAAGGGCGACTGGCTGCTCAATCTTCGACTCGATGAACTGACCCATGATGTGCGTCAGACCCCCGGGGTCATCCGGCTGCGGCTCTCTGCCGAAATCGTGGATTGGCGCCAGCGCACGCTGTTGGCGCGCCAGACCTTCGAGCAGATCGTCCCGGTCGCCACTCACGACGCCCCGGGTGCGGCCCAGGCGGCCAACGATGCCGTGACCCGGCAGCTTGATGACCTGCAGCGGTGGACAACGGGCCTGCTTGGGAGCACCTCCAGAACCCCGAAGGCGGGCTACTGACCCTCGCTCACGACACGCTGTGTGTGCAAGGCAATCCGGCGCTCTTCGTCGGTGGGGATCCGCCAAATCCGAACGGCTGAAGACACCGTGGCAAGCATCACCGGCCCAGCGCCAGGATGCTCATTGCGCTCAGCATCGATCGCCACGCCCAACCAGCCCAGGCAGGCACAGACCGCCTGACGGATGCGTGCGCTGTGCTCACCGATACCCGCGGTAAAGACCAGAGCGTCCAGTCCGCCAAGGGCTGCAGCCAGCGAACCGATCTCTCGCACGAGCCGGTAGACGAAGACCTCGATGGCCAGCCGCGCGCCAGGCGAATCGCTTGCCTCCAGGACGCGCATGTCGTTGGACAGTCCGGAGAGCCCGAGCAGTCCGCTGCGCCGATAGAGCAGGTCTTCGATCTGATCGATCGACATGCCTTTGGCCCGGGCCAGGTGCAAGATGACGCCGGGATCGATGCTGCCCGTTCGCGTGCCCATCGGGCAACCATCGAGCGCCGTAAAGCCCATGGTGCTCGCCACGCTGCGCCCGCCCTGCAGCGCACACAGGGACACCCCATTGCCAAGGTGGGCCACGATCGTCCGACCTGCGTGGGCGCACGGATCGAGCGGCTCGAGCGCTCTGGCCACATGCTCATATGACAGACCATGAAATCCGTAGCGCCGGATCCCCTCGTCGTAGTAGCTGCGCGGCAGTGCGAAGATCTCGGCGCGCATCGGTTGGGTCCGGTGAAACGCCGTGTCGAAGCAGGCGACCTGGGGCAGCGACGGCTGCCGATCGAGCAGCACCTGCACCGGCGCGAGGTTGTGCGGCTGATGGAGCGGAGCGAGCGGAATGAGCCCACGCAATTGCCCAAGGACCCCATGGGTGATCCGAAGGGGTTGATGAAACGCCGTGCCCCCATGAACCACCCGATGACCTACCGCGACGAGTTGGTCGAGCTGCACCAGGGGAAGCCCCAGGCGCCCCTCGAGAAGGGCCTGCATGGCCTCGCCCGCATCCTTCAGCGGCACGCCGTCTGCGGGCGCGATGGGCTCAAGCCGACGGCCGTCAGACCACTGAGCCGACACGTGGGGCTGGCCGCCCAGCCCTTCAATCTGGCCCTTCAGGGTCTGCTCAAGCGCGGCCCCACGATAGACCGCGAACTTGAGGCTCGATGACCCGGCATTCAGGACCAGCACGGACTCGGGGGCACGGGAGCCCATCAGAAGGTCTCCATCAGGCGACCCCCTTGGCCGGCTTGGCCTTGAGGGCACGGGCCATGCAGGCCGCCACCGCACACGAGGCCAGCCGGGCGGCCACGCTGTCGGCACGACTGGTCAGCACAATCGGCACCTGGGCTCCGAGCACCACACCGGCAGCCAGCGCGTGCGCCATGAAGGCAAGCTGCTTGGCGAGAATATTGCCGGCCTCGATATCGGGCACCAGCAGGATGTCGGCGCGTCCGGCCACCTCAGAGATGATGCCCTTCATGCGCGCAGCCGCCACGCTGATGGCGTTGTCCATGGCCAGAGGCCCATCGAGCAGAGCACCGGTGATCTGGCCGCGATCAGCCATCTTGCACAAGGCTGCGGCATCGATCGTGGCCGGCATGGCCGGATTGACGGTCTCGACCGCACACAGCAAGGCCACCCGGGGCTGTTCGATTCCCAGGGCATGCGCCAGATCAATCGCGTTCTGACAAATGTCGCGCTTGTCCTTGAGGCCCGGCGCGATGTTGATGGCCGCATCGGTCACGAACAGCAGCCGGGGCTGATCGGGCACATCCAGCACAAAGACATGCGACAGGCGCCGGTCGGTCCGCAGGCCGTTCACCGGATCGAGCACGGCCTGCAGTAACTCATCGGTATGCAGGCTGCCTTTCATGAGGAGATCCGCCTGCCCCTGACGGACCAGAGCAACCGCAGCCTCGGCCGCCGCATGACTGTGCGGTACATCGACGATTGAGAGGCCCTCAAGCCTCAGTCCTGCTGCCTGAGCCGCCGCTTCGATACGCGTACGGGGGCCCACCAGGATGGGCTGGATCAGGGCAGCGTTGCGGGCTTCGATCGCGGCCTGCACGGCCTCGACACTGCAGGGATGCGCAACCGCCACCCGCAAGGGGCCTGCGGCCTGTGCTGCTTCAAGAAAAGGCTGAAACCGGTGGGTCATGGAGCGCCGTAGGGGAACTCGCGAATCCATTTGGTGGCGATCCATTTTTCGCCTGCCGCCACCGGTGTGCCACCGTGCAGGGATCTCGGGTCGGGATCCTCGCCTGGCTTCTTGTAGGCAAAGAAGACCGCATTGCCCTTGCAGGGCAGGATATCCAGACCCACCTGCGGGAACACCGTCGAGCCCCCCGCCTCAACATGATTGAGATACATCACGACCGTGGCCACGCGCTGGCCCCCATGAGCGAGCACCGCCCGATTGCCGGGCTGTGCTGGATCAAACCAGTCGTAGTGAGGCTTGTATTCGGCGCCAGGCAGGTAGTGCAGGATCTGCAGCGGTTCACCATGCTCCACAGGATGCCCGGTCAGTTCGGCAATCCTGCGCTCGATGGCGGCGATCAGCGGGGTTTCACCGCGCTGAAAAAAGGTGCCACTGCTGGTGCGAGCCATTTCGACATCGCGCTCTCCGGTGGCTGGATTGAGTACCGTGGAGCGCTCGAGGCGGCTGCGCGAAGCCTCCACGAGGGCATCGCATTCGGCCTCATCCAGCAGATCACCAAAGAGAACCACCCGAGGCGCGTTCAGGGCGAACAGCAGGCTCACCCGGCGGTCGGAGCTTTCGAGCGCATTGGGCAACTGCGCGAGCAGATCAGAAGCGTTCGCTGCGGGTTCAACACCCGGGATGGGATCGGGCTGAGGTGCCGACGCCCCCAAAGCACGCGTTTCGGTGGGGGTCTGCCGCCGATCCCGGGCAGCCCTGAGCACGCGCTCAAGCAGGTCCGGCGAATAGGCCGCGTCGCGAAGCGCACTGGCCATGGCGTCTTCGGATGTCCCGGCCGCCAGACATTGATCCACCCAGTGTCTCAGAGGCTCGGAAAGCTCAGCGAATCGCATGGAAGTGGAGCGGGTGACGGGAATCGAACCCGTGTCTGAGGCTTGGGAAGCCGCCGTTCTACCATTGAACTACACCCGCGCAGTTGATTACGCTCGCCCGCAGTGTAACAAAGCACCCCGGGTTCACTGGCCTGGGACGAGCCCTGGGCCAGCGATCGGTGCCGCGTCGGGCAGGCGACTCAACGCCGGATCAGCTGAAGAAACTCCCGACGCAATTCCGGGTTGCGCAGGAACGCGCCGCGCATCACGCTGTTGGTCATGTGAGGCTCTGCATCCTTGACGCCTCGCCACTGCATGCAAAAGTGATCGGCCTCAAGCACCAGCGCCAAGCCTGCAGGCTGCATGCGGCTCTCCAGAAGATCGGCCAGCTGGATCACCGCTTCTTCCTGGATCTGCGGCCGGCTCATCACCCAGTCTGCGATGCGGGCGTACTTGGACAGACCGATCAACTTGGACTCGCCGCTGGGCATCACGCCAATCCAGAGCTTGCCAATGATGGGCACCAGATGATGGGAGCAGGCGCTGCGAACCGTGATCGGACCAATGATCATCAGTTCATTGAGTGACTCGGCGTTTGGAAACTCTGTGACCTTGGGCATGGGCTGAAAGCGCCCACGGAATACCTCTTCCATGTACATGCGGGCGACGCGCTCAGCCGTTTCCTGGCTGTTGTGATCCTGATCAAGGTCGATCACCAGGCTACTCAGCACCCCCCGGATACGATCGGCCACCTCAGCCTGCAGCGCATCGAGCTCTGCCTCACCCTGAATGAACTCGGAGATGTTGTCGTTGGCGTGATAGCGCCGGCCTGCATTGCGCACCCGATCGCGGATCACTTCGGACATTGGCCGGCCGATTGCCGGAACCAGGGGAGAAGGTTTGGCCATACGAGACTCCAGAGCGAGGAGACACGAACTTCAGGGGAGGTCAGGCGGGCTTGAGCCCGTCTCTGCTGGGGTTGAGTGTAGGCGCTGGACACGCACGGCTGCCTGAACCCGACTCGGCTGCATGGGGATGGCCGTCGACTGAAGAGGTCGCTCGATGAATGAGGAGGTCATTCGATGAACGATGACCCGCGTCCCGCCCCCCAGAGCCCATCAGGCTTGATCCTCTTTTTCATGCAGCTTGGCTACCATTGCGACCATGGACATTTTCGTCAACGGCAAGCCGCATACCTGCCCCGCCGACAGCACGGTGGCCGATCTGATCGAACAGCTGGAGCTGACCGGCAAACGGCTCGCCGTTGAGCGTAATCAGACCCTGATCCCGCGATCGCTGCACGCCATGACCCGCCTGCAGGAGGGCGACCGCCTCGAAATCGTGGTCGCCGTGGGCGGCGGCTGAGGCTCGCGCTTAAAATCAGTACTCTGTCTCATCCCGGTACCGCTCATGAATCCGGCATCCGAACCCGCTGCCCCGTCCCCCGTCATGCCAGGATCCGACGCAAGTGCGCTGGCTCACAGCGATCCCTTCATCGTTGGCACCCGACGCTTCAGTTCCCGGCTGCTGATCGGCACCGGCAAGTACCGCGACTTCGCACAGACCCGCGAGGCGGTCCTTGAGAGCGGAGCCCAGATCGTCACGGTGGCCATCCGGCGAACCAACATCGGTCAGAACGCCAACGAGCCCAGCCTGCTCGAGGCCTTGCCACCGGGTGAATTCACGCTGCTGCCCAACACCGCAGGCTGCTACAGCGCTGAAGATGCGATCCGTACGCTGCGTCTGGCGCGCGAGCTGCTCGATGGTCACGACCTCGTCAAGCTCGAGGTGCTCGGTGACCCGCACAATCTCTACCCCAACATGCCAGAGACCCTCAAGGCGGCCGAAATCCTGGTCAAGGAGGGCTTTCAGGTCATGGTTTACTGCAGCGACGATCCGATCCAGGCCCGCGTTCTGGAGTCGATGGGCTGCGTGGCCATCATGCCGCTGGCCTCACTCATTGGTTCGGGCATGGGGATCCTCAATCCCTGGAACATGCAGCTGATCCTCGAAAAAGCCCAGGTTCCGGTGGTGGTCGATGCCGGCGTGGGTACAGCCTCGGATGCGGCCATTGCCATGGAGCTCGGCTGCGCCGGGGTGCTCATGAACACCGCCGTCGCTGCGGCCCGTGAGCCCGTGCGCATGGCGCGTGCGATGCGGCTGGCCGTGCAGGCAGGACGCGAAGCCTTTCTGGCCGGTCGCATGCCGCGCAAGCTGTATTCGGCAGCGCCCTCCTCGCCCACCACCGGCATGATCGGCCGATGAGCGAAGAGGCCCTTCGCACCGCGCACATCCGCAGCTTCGGCACCCGTCGCGGCCACCTGTCGCAAGCCCAGCGCGAAGCGCACGAAACCTTGCTGCCTCGCCATGGCGTGCCCGATGAGCCTGCGCTCATCGATGCGCCAAGCCTGTTCGGACGGTCGGCCCCCCTGGTGCTTGAGATCGGCTTTGGCATGGGTCACACCACGGCCGAGATTGCCCAGACCCGACCCGAAATCGATTTCATCGGGGTGGAGGTCTATACCCCTGGGGTGGGCAGCCTGCTCAAGCACATCGAGCAACGCGCGCTCACCAACCTTCGCATCATTCAGGCCGACGCGGTCAATGTGCTCAATCACCGTATTGCTCAGGCCTCCCTGGCCGGCGTGCATGTCTACTTCCCCGATCCCTGGCCCAAAGCGCGGCATCACAAGCGCCGCCTGATTCAACCGGCGTTCGTGAAGCTGCTGGCCTCGCGTCTGGCCCCGGGCGGCTATCTGCACTGCGCCACCGACTGGCAGCCCTATGCCGAGCAGATGCTCGAAGTGCTGGCCGCGGAGCCTGACCTGTGCAACAGCGCGCCTGACTACGCCCCTCGCCCCAACTGGCGACCACTCACTAAATTCGAAAACCGGGGCTTGAAGCTGGGCCACGGCGTCTGGGATCTCATCTTTAACAGACGCTGAAGCTTGCGCTGCTCAATTCTGATCGGCGCAGCATCGCCGAATTCATGGGCCGAATCCGGCCCCACTCACAAGGAGACTCGAGATGGCGGTTTGGATGGTGACCGGTGCAGGCACCGGGATTGGTCGGGCCACGGCACTGCGCCTGGCTGCAGACGGCGAATCCGTGGTGGTTCAGTACAGCCGCAGCGAAGAGGCGGCCCGCAACACGGCCCGCGAATGCGAAGCCCGCGGAGCCCGCACCTTCGTCCTGCAAGGCGATGTCTCGCAGGATGCCGATTGCCGCCGCATGGCCAAGGCGGTGCAAGACACCTTTGGCGATGCCCTTCAAGGTCTGGTCAATAACGCTGGCCTCACGCGATTTGCACCCGGGGGCGATCTGCAGGCGGTCAACGCCGAGGACTTTCTTGCCATCTATCAGGTCAATGTGATCGGCACCTGGCAGATGACCCGAGCCTGCGAAGCGCTGCTGCGGGCGGGCCAGGGTGCCGTGGTCAACGTGTCCTCGGCTTCAGCCTTTGATGGGGGGGGCTCCTCACCCGCCTACAGTGCGAGCAAAGGGGCTCTCAACACCCTGACCCTGGGCCTGGCCCGCACCCTCGCCCCGCAGGTGCGGGTCAATGCGATCTGCCCGGGCTTCGTGGAAACCGACTGGCATGTGCGCGGGCTGGGGCAGGATCGCTTCGATTCGGTCCGCAATACCGTCTCGAAGCAGACCGCACTGCGCTCGACGCTGTCGGCCGACGACGTGGCCCAGGCCATCGTGGCCATGCTGCGATTGCCCGGCTATACCGGTCAGACCCTGCTGCTCGATTCGGGCCGCGCGCTGGGCACCTCACCGGCCCTCCTGCAGGATGCCGCAGCCAGGAAATAGCGGACTCCGATCGGTTCGCACGCACCTCGGCGCCTAAAAAAACAAAGGCCCGGCAAACCTGCCGGGCCCTTTCAGGATCAGCCGCCCCAGGCGCCTGATCTGCCTGAGCTCAGACCTCGTCGAGCGCCGCAAACCGCGCCAGATGGGCGTCCACATCGCCAAACTGCTGGGCAATCATGGTCAGACGCCGGAAGGTATGCGACACCTTCATCTCTTCGGTCATGCCCATGCCGCCATGCAACTGGATCGACTCCTGCGAGATCTGGCGACAGGCATCGGCCACCTTGATGCGGGCCGCCGAAACCACGCGCGACCGTTCGTCTGCAGCCACCCCTGAATCGACCTTGGAGCAGGCCAGATAGGTCATGGAGCGGGCCTGCTCCAGCGTGACATACATCTCCACCATACGGTGCTGCAGTGCCTGAAATGAACCGATGGGCGCGCCAAACTGTTTGCGGGTCTTGAGATATTCGAGCGTGGTTTCGTTGGCGAACTGCATGGCGCCCACCGCCTCGGCGCACAGCAAGGTGCTCGCAAAATCGAGTGCCTCCTCGATCGCGGGCAGGGCGCCTGCCTCGGCACCAATCAGGGCGTCGGCCCGGACCTGTACATTGTCGAGCTTGACGTCACCCGCGCGCTGGTTGTCGATGGTCCTGTAGGGCGTCATTGAAACGCCCTTGGCCCCTGCCGGCACCGCAAACAGCGAGATGCCGTTGGCATCAGTCGTGGCGCCCGCCGTACGGGCTGAGACCACGATGAAATCAGCCAGCGGCGCGCCATGCACCACGCGCTTGAGACCATTGAGCACCCAGCCCTCGCCGTTGCGCACTGCGCTGGTCGCGACATGCGAAAGGCTGTAGCGTGCACCGTCTTCGGTGTGAGCAAAGGCCAGCTTGCGCGCGCCTTCGATCACCGGGCCAAGCAGCTCCGCCTGCTGCGCGGCCGAGCCCGCACGGTCGATCAGCCGACCGGCCAGCAGGGTGGCCAGCACGGGCTCGACCACCAGCGCGGCCCCCATGGCGTTCATTGAGCCCATCAGGTCAATCGTGCCGCCCCCGAAACCGCCCGCTGCCTCCGAGAAGGGGATCGACAGCACCCCGAATTCAGCCAGCTGCTTCCAGAGCGCTTCACTGGACCCGTTGGGCGAATTGAGGATCTTCTTGCGCGACTCGAAGTCGTGCTGGTCGTTGAGATAGCGGCTCACCGATTCGGCGAGTTGGCGCTGTTCGTCATTCAGTTCGAAATTCATCTTGTGT
>Ga0315905_10006297_pt1 | contig 12062 bp, 5 predicted proteins | sample LakEriMetagenome_5_FD_203522 | JGI IMG/M metagenome (GOLD analysis project Ga0315905, IMG submission 203522) | Freshwater fungal communities from buoy surface, Lake Erie, Ohio, United States - Buoy 4 MA121 | ecosystem: Environmental > Aquatic > Freshwater > Lake | place: USA: Lake Erie, Ohio...
CATTGAACCGGTGCCCGTCCCCAATTACGAAGGTTGGGTCGTGGGGGGCGAAGCGATCGATAGCGGCCTTCCCACCGGCGGCAAGCGGTTGTTCGTCTTCAGCCTGCACTCTCCATCCCCCTCCAAGGCAGTCGCCCGAAAGTCGTACATCAAGGAAGTCGACACGGTGATCTCGCATGTCCAAGGCGTGGTCCCACCTGGCAGCGAGATCTTGATCGGCGGCGATTTCAACTTCACGATCGGCGAACGCCAGCTCGGGGAGTTTCAGGAAACAACCAGCGCCGAACGGGAAGTGATCCAGCGCATGGCCGAACTTGGTTTGTCCTCCTGTTGGTCGATGAGTCATCCCGACCTGCCGCTGGAGCAGACGCTACGCTGGATGAGCGACCCCGCCCCGCACAAAGGGACCCCCTTCCACTGCGACGGCATCTTTGTCCCGCATCGTTGGAAGGAGCGAACGTCGTGCGAGGTCTTTACCAGCGCCTGCTACCGCATCAGCGACCACAACCCTGTCGTCGCCTGGATCGATGAGTGAAAACCTTCGTGCGGGCATTCGAAAACGTCTTTGCATCCGAACCCCTAAGGCTCGCGATTCATCGCAACGTTAAGTTCTTAACCGTATCCTGGGACACAAGTTTTCAAGTAGGATTGAGAGACGAAGACCTCCAACCCGTGATCACCCTCCGTCACTGCCCATGACCGCATCCAGTATCTCTCTGCCGGTAGAGCTTGACCGCTTTCGCGCCAAGTTGCTCGATTTGAGCCTTCGGAACCCACTCCTGAACTACCGGATCAGTAAACGCAAAACCGTTCAAATCGTCGATGAGATTCCCGACGAAATCTACCGCCGACTCGTCGAGCTGGAGAAACCGATGACCCTCGCGCCCGATCCTAGCTTGGATCAGGTCGTGGAGTCGGATCAGGTCATGGGTTCGCAGATGCCATTACCAGGCTTGATCGTCGACGACACGGAAGCCTCGGCCGCCAGCGAGCGTGCGACGTCGAGAACCAGGGAGCGTTCCAAACGCCGATACACCGACAATCAGTTGCAAACAAACCTGGGAACACTCCCGTTCCAATCGATTGCGCGCGGATTGGCTCGGGACGCAAAAACATCCATCGAGGAAACGGGGATCAATTACTTGCATCTGGCGATGGGTTTTCTTCGCTGGCATGAAAATGAGAACAACGACAGCGACCTGCGCATGGCTCCGCTGTTATTGATTCCTATCTCCATCCAATCCACGCTCAGCCCAACGGGTGGTCAGGAATTCCACGTTGCATGGAACCAGGACGATGTGCAGACCAATGCGAGTCTCAAAAAGAAACTGCAAACCGATTTCGCAATCCCGCTCCCGGATTTCGAAGAGGAGCAAGCGCCGTCGGATTATTTCGCCAAAGTAGCCATCGCAATTCAATCCAAGAGTCGGTGGCGGATCGATGAGCAAATGCTCCTCGGTTTCTTTTCATTCCATAAGCTCTCGATGTACATGGACATCGATCCCACCCATTGGAAAGAAAGCCCCGCGCTGGGGGAATCTTCTCTCGCCAATCAACTCGTGACAGGTCGCCGGGAGGTCGCAGGTTCAGGCCTTTACTCGCCGGATTACGAAGTCGACGAGCACGATGTGGCGATGAAGATAACGCTCCCATTGGACGCGGACAGTTCCCAGCAGTCGGCCATCGCCGATATCGCGCAAGGGAAAAGCCTGGTCATCGAGGGTCCGCCGGGAACGGGCAAATCGCAAACGATTGCCAACTCGATCGCCAACGCTATCGAGCGGGGCAAAAGGGTTCTGTTTGTTGCAGAAAAAATGGCGGCCTTGGAGGTTGTTTTCAAACGGCTGGCACAAGCAGGACTCGCCGACTTCTGTTTGGAGTTGCACGGCCATGCGGTTGCCCCCAAGAAAGTCATGGAGTCCCTCGGCGCCCGGCTTGGCCACGAACGCAAGGATCCAGTTCAAAAGGAGGATGCCCAACGTCGCCTAGCGGAATGTCGGGAAAAGCTTCGCGCTTACCTTCGCGCATCGTCGACACCTGTCGGACCGTACCAGGAACCCCTCTATGCGTTGTTTTGGCGGATCGTCAAACTGCGACAGGACGGCGTCCCGGTGCGACGGGATATCGCATGCAACCTCGATCTCTCGCTTGAGGCTTTTGAGGATGCATGCGAAGCGTTGAACGCATTCTCCAAGCAATCCGAGACCTATCAGCAGCCGACCCAAAGTGCATGGTGGGGATACTTTCCGAGGGATCTGGCTCCGACCGAGGCGACTCGCATCCTGGAGGAAATCGAACGGCTTGCTGAGCCCGCGCAATCGTTCGCTCGCGCGGTATCGGATTTGCAACCCCTCTTCGACAACGATGTGCAGCGCGTCCAAAGATTTCTTACAGGCAAAGACCAATCCGCCCTTGATCTGCTCGCGCAGCAAGCACCGGATCAACCCATCGTACCGTTCGCAACCTTGTCAAATGCGAGTACACGACAGCCTATCGAGCGGCTCGAAAAAGCAGTTCGAACTCAAACCACCGCGCGCCAACTTTTGGATGCTCAACTCGTCGATGGGTCGCGCGACGTGCCGACCCTCCTGGCAAGTCTCAACCAAGCCACGCTTCAGCAATGGGGCCGTTGGGCCCCAGGGATGAATCTCGATTCGTTGCGGGGACTTCACTCATGGATCGACCAGACCCGCTCGCTTCTCGATGTCCATCGGCATCGGCTCGAAGCGTGGCAGAAGCTCGGTATGCGGGATCTGAGCCGCATTCAAGATCTCGAAAAGGCGATCCTGATCGCCCATCTATTCCAACACTCCGCGGTCGCCGAACAGGAGAGCATCGGAGCGGATTGGTTTTTGGACACGACCCGAACGGTTCTCGGTCGAATCAAAACGCAACACGAGTCCCTTGCAAAGCGAAAAGAAGAAATCAGCAAGGTCTTCCACTTGGCATCGGTGCCGGATCGCAAAGTCCTCTTGGAATTGATCCGCCAGTTGCGAGCCAGTGGCGGTTCCTGGTTCGCGTGGCTCAACCGCGATTATCGACGCGCCACCAAGGAGCTAAAAGGATTTTCGAAGTTTCCCTCCGGGTATTCCTTTGCCAAGCGAATGCAGGCCTTGGAGTCGCTCGAGAGTTTCGATAAGGACTGCCAAGCATTCGAAACCGAATCTTCGTCTCGTCGAATCCTGGGGGATCTTTTCCGGGGCCTCGACACGGACTGGGAGCGGATCAAGACCTTTCTCGACTGGGTAGCGACTGCGAAGAAGATGGGATTGGATCATTCGAAAGTCAACGCTCTGTTGAAGCTCCGTTCCGAGCTTGTTCTAGGCTCAGGGATCTCGAATCTGAAGCTCGACTTCCAGCAGTTTTCCGGACAGTTGGCTTCCGAACAAGCCAAGGTCGCTGGCTTGGACCCAAAGACGGCGACGGGGCTGCGCATCCAGGATATCGAAGCGGTCCTCGCATCGGTGACGTCGGTCGTGGAGCAATCCCTGGCCTTTGCCGAGCAATTCAAAGACCGCGCCCATGCAACGATCCGATCGATGCTGGTTGTATATCAGACAGCGCAGTCCTACGACGCTGCAAAGTCAGAGGTGGAGGAGTTGTGCGCGAGCCAGAGTGCAGAGGTTCAAATCGCGGCGGAGTTTTTGTGCGAGCAAGGTGGCAGCTTTGCCGCGGTGTTCGATTGGCTCGATCGGTTTCGATCCCAGACCCAGGACCTTGAGTTGGCGAGCGCGCTCGATCGCTTTGGCGCTCGCGCAGTATCCGATAAACTCGCAGCCTTGTATCGGACCGTAGGTAACTCGTTGCAGCGATGGACCGAGATACGTCAGGCGGTCGTCGGAACGGCCGAATGTCAGGAAGCATGGCTCGCCGCGAGCGACCAGGGGGCTCCTCGAATCGACCTGGCCGAGATACTCCAACGGATCCACAGCGAGCGATCACGCCTTCCGGCCTGGCTTGCATTTTGTCGAACGTACGAACGCTGTCGTCGTGCGCGGGTCGAAGCGTTTGCCATGGCCGCTGCCAGGGATGAGATTCCGGAGTCGCAGTTGTGCGACTGCTTCCGATTGAGCCTCTTCCATCAAATCGCGGAACGGGAGTTGGGCCAAAACGCGATCGGGTTTCACTTTACCGCGAAGGAAATCGAAGACATCCGCGTGAACTTCCAACGGTTGGACCGCCAATCGATGTCCTCCAAATCGATCGAAATCGATCGCGTCGCCCGGCAGCGGCATGTGCCGGAAGGGAACGGCAAAGGACGGGTCTCCGAGTTCACCGAACTGGCGCTGATCCGGCATGAGATTGGCAAGAAAACACGGCACTGCAAAATCCGGGATTTGATGTCGCGTGCGGGGAACGCCATGCAGGCCCTCAAGCCGTGCTTCTTGATGAGTCCGCTGTCCCTGGCTCGCTATGTTCCAAACAATGCTTTGGAGTTTGATCTAGTGATCATGGACGAAGCATCGCAAATCAAACCCGAGGACGCCATGGGCGCGATCCTTCGCGCTCGCCAGTTGGTCGTCGTCGGGGATCCCAAACAGCTCCCGCCGACGAGCTTCTTCGATCAAAACGAGGAGGACATCGAAGACGAAGAGGCGACCCAATTCGATAATGCAGAATCGGTTTTGGAGGTCGCTCAGCGATCCTTCCAGCCCTATCGGCGATTGCGATGGCACTATCGCAGCCAGCATGAAAGTCTCATTCAGTTCTCAAATCGCAGCTTCTACGACGAAGACCTCGTCGTTTTTCCATCACCCAAGGGGAGGATGGCTGGCTACGGTATTACCGCGACCTATGTCGAGGGTGCGACGTGTGTCAAAGGAGAGAATGTTCGAGAGGCGGAAACCGTCGTGGCGAAGATTGTCGAGCATGCGAGAAATCGCCCCGAGGAATCATTAGGGGTCGCAGCCTTCAATCGAAAGCAAGCGGAGTTGATCGAAGGGCTTCTCGACAAGGCATGCGATCAAGATGCCGATTTAGCGCGGTTGATCGCTCAAATGCGCGAGGGAGATGACGGGCTGTTCATCAAGAATCTGGAGACCATCCAAGGAGATGAACGGGATGTGATTTTCGTCTCCTATACCTACGGGCCGGACCCCGTGAGCGGCAGGGTGTTTCAGCGATTCGGGCCGATCAATTCCGATCTGGGTTGGAGGCGGTTGAACGTGATGGTCACTCGCTCCCGCAAGCGGATGGAGATCGTTTCGTCGCTGCATCCGTCGGATATTCAGTACGGACCCGACAAGAGTCGCGGAGTGAATGCGTATCACGATTTTCTCGAATTCGCATTTTCGGGGACCCTGCGCGAGGCGGGATCGGAGTCGGGACGAGAGCCAGGTTCTCCGTTCGAGGTGTCCGTTGCACGCGTCGTGGAGTCGCTGGGGCTCGAACCAGTCTTTCAAGTGGGGGTGGCGGGATTCTTCATCGATATCGGAGTTCGGCGACGCGAGGGGAGTCGCGAGTTTCTGCTCGGGATCGAATGCGACGGGGCAAGCTACCACTCCTCGAAATCGGCGCGCGACCGCGATCGATTGCGAGAAGAGATCATCACCGCCCGCGGCTGGAAAATTCATCGCATCTGGTCCACCGAGTGGTTCCTGAACCAACAGGTCGAAGAAGAGCGGCTTCAGAAGGTGCTTAGGTCGCTCGGTTGATGCCGGCAAGCGACGTCTGCACCGATGGGAATCATCGTCGGCTTGGGATATCATGATCTCAGAACGTTCGCTCGTTCTCATGCCTTTGCAAACGAAACTCCCTCCCGGAAAAGGCCAGCATGACTTCACTACGCAAGCTCTCATCGTCCCCGTCCGTCCGAAACGGTTGGGGGTTTCTCCTTGTCGCGGTGTTCCTCGCACCAGTCTCGCGCGGCGACGAAACGATTCCGTTGTGGAGCGATGGCGCTCCCGGCGCCTTGGGCAAAGAAGCGAAAGACATCCCAACGTTGACGGTTTCGACGTTGGAGTCGTCCGCGCCGACCGGGGTATTGATCGTTTGCCCGGGTGGAGGATACGGCGGACTGGCGATCGATCACGAGGGACACCAGATCGTTGCATGGGCCAAGTCGATGGGACTGGCGGCCGCCCTCTGCGAATACCGTCATCGCGGACGAGGTTACGGGCATCCGGCACCGCTCCAGGATGCCCAGCGCGCTGTGCGATTGGTCCGAGCCAACGCAGGCAAATGGAATATCGATCCCAAACGGGTCGGCATCATTGGCTTCTCCGCTGGTGGGCACTTGGTCTCCACGGTGATAACTCGATTCGATAGCGGGGACCCCAACGCGTCAGATCCGATCGCTCGATGCAGTTCGCGGCCTGATTTTGCAATCCTATGCTATCCAGTGATCTCGATGGGAAGCTCATTCACGCACCGAGGCAGCGAAGTCAACCTTCTCGGCAAAGACGTGACGCGGGAGCAATTGCTTGAGTTCGCCAGCGAACGCAACGTACGCGAAGACACGCCACCAACATTTGTGTTCCATACCCTCGAAGACAAAGCGGTCCCCCCCGAAAATGGATTGGTCTTCTATCAAGCGATGGTTGCCAAAAAAGTTCCCGGCGAACTCCACATCTACCAGAACGGGGTGCATGGTGTGGGACTGGCTCGCAACATTCCCGGCACCTCTGATTGGCCCGCTACATGCCAACGCTGGCTCGAAAACCTCGGCATGATCTCGAATCCATAGCAAACAAGTCTGCATGCCTCATGACCATCCCAACCCGAAACGTCCGTGAGGGATGGACTACCCAACCTCGACTACTTCGCGGGGAACTGTAGCCGAATATCTTTGGAACCCGCAGTAACGTTCTGGGAGACCTCGCCTACGGCGTTCGCGTCATACTGGCCAGGTGCAGCAGCCGACATATCGACCGCTTGAACCCGGTATTCCCCTTGCGGCAGGTACGAAAATCGGAACGAACCGTCCACATTGCACTGGGTCCATTGCAAGGGGTTTGTACTCGGAGTTGTAGGCCACAGATAAACCCATCTCTTGGAAACGGGATTCCCCTCTGCATTCATCAGCTTTCCCGAGATCGATTCCTCTCCCAAACGCACAACGACCTGATCGCCGCGATTTGGATCAAAGGTAATCGGATAGAAGGCCACTGCTTGACCATCGATCGCGATGACTTGAACCGTCGCGTAACCGAACGGATTCAATCCAATTTCTATACTTCCTTCGACATCGGTGGTATACGTCTGAGCGAACGATGCCGGGGCCGGAGGAACACTCTGCGAAACAGTAAACTGAACTCGGGGTTTGTCGCGTGCCGTCGATTCCACGAGCAAACGGGCAGGGGAGTTGCGATTCAATTGAACCCTCAAAGGCGTCTCACGCTGACGATAGCTGGAATCCAACGCAATCATCAACGAACCTGACCAACCCCATGGCGAATCCTCGTCACCGGGGATCGCAGCACTGAGAGCCAAATGGGTATGTTCTCCATCCCTCACACTCACGTTCCATACATTCTCCCTTCCGTTCTCAACCACCAGCGGAGACATCGCCATGCGATTGGTTCCGAAGTTGATAAGGCTCATCACCGACAATTGACCGCCAGCCATCGGCACGCCGGAACCATCGACCAATTCAATTGGCAATCGAATCGTGAACTGATCCTTAAGTTCCGCAAAGCGAAACAGGCTACCTGAGATCGTATCGGTCAACGCTGCGACCGTCACCGAACTCCCCGAGGAATAGTTATTGAGCAACATCTTTCCCTTTCCCGGGCAGGTGATGACCCAATAATCATCTCCGTATCCAAACGAAGGGAAGGATTGTATTGGCAACGCATCGTTGTTGAGCGTTACCATCCCAAACAACCTCGCCGACGGAGACTGAAAGCGGACGCTGCCGGTCACCAGTGTTGCAGGTTTCATCGGCACATCCAAATCGCCCGCTGACTTTGCATTCCAAGTGGTGGAACCGATCAAACTGGTCTCCGCCACGAAGGGCACACAGTTTTGATACACCGTTACCGCGGTGTCCGTGGACCGTTGCATCGAGGGGATTCGCATAGCGAAAACTCCCAATTTATCGGTTCGCGCCCGGTAGCCTTCGCTCGTCAAAACAATCGCACCTTCGCACGGTAGATCGTCGCGATGGACGCGTCCACGAATCAACATCCCCTCCTCCAATTCAATAACGAGCGGATCACTCAACGATCTCGTTGAATCGTAGCCCTTGGGTGCGTCCGGAATTGTAAACTTGACCTCCTCGGATTGCGGATCTTTGCCCTCAAAAAACTGGATCGGCAAGAACGTGGCTGGATGGTCGGGATGGCGAACCAGTATTTCGAATCGACCGGTCGTCGGGACGGCATCGAATCGAAATTCTCCGTTGCCGTTGGTGTGAGTCACCATATCGGATGCTCCGACAGACGTATCCTTTGCGGTGAACAAGTAGCTGAACGAGATCCCTTGGCGCACGGCGAAGATCTTCTTGATGCAAACCTCAGCGCCGGCAATCGGGGCACCCTGGTACATCACTTGTCCGAAGAGCGGCTTGGTTGGCCTGAGGGTCAGTTGGATTCCTTCCCATGGCGGTATCTCAGCACCAGGAGACAGTTCCTTCGAGATCAGATTCTCGACGCCGAAACCAATTTTCGGATGAAAAGCCAGTACGCGGAAAATCGAGGAACGGGCCGAAGGGAGTTTCGGGACATCGAATCGAAATCGGCCGCCGGCATCAGTGATCTGCTTTGCAAGAACGTCGCGCATCCCTGCGAGATTCTCCGTCTCAAAAACCCGAATCCCGTTCGTGATCAGAAGGACGACAACGTTCGGCACGGGTCTCCCTTTCGCATCCACCACGGTTCCATCGATCGTCTTGCCACTGGTACCTGCGGGGAACTCGATGTCGGGATAATCGCGGGCGACAAGCTCTGCAAGGCTCGATGCTGCTGGCTCCCCAAAAACCAGCAACTGCGATTCGCGGTTGTACGTCTCGATCGCTTCGCGATCCGAGTCGGACAACGCGTCCTGAGCTCGGGACGCTGAAACTCCCAACCATGAGACGATGAGTGCGAAACCTAGGAAAACCCGATGGTTGAACGACATGTTGCGAAGCCTATTTCCCGAAGCAGTAGAGATGGTTCTCGCCTCGAATCAAGATCCTATTTCCGATCGGCACAGGAGAGCCGATCACTGGTTCACCCATCTCGGTTTCCGAAAGGGTCACGAACTTTCCGTTTGCGATGCTGGCAACGAAGACTGCTCCGTCCTCGCGAGCCGCGTAGAGTTTATCGCCGGCGATCAGGGGTGATGCATAAAAATTTGCGCGGCTCTTGCGGAATACTCCCTTCCAATTCGTGAGGCCCGTATCCGGCGAAACGCTCTCGACTTCCCCTTGATCGCGAACCAAGATCAACTCGCCTCGATGCAACGCAGGGGTCGGAACAAACGTTCCGACATCATCCCGTTTCCATACGTGGTTGGTCGCCGTGGTATCTCCTTTGCCTGACAACCCTATGCCATACAAACGCGGGACACCCCGATCGTTGCGACCATAAGCGATGATCACTCGATCCTTTGTCACGATCGGTGTCGCGATCGCAGGCCACAACTTGTTTTTGTCGGGGTTGAAGTTGCCGCATGACCAAGTCACTTCGCCGTTCGCTGCGTCATGAATGGTGATATGCTCGGCACCCCAGACGAGGATCGATTCCTTGCCCTGATGTTCGATCACAACCGGTGTGGCGTATCCGTGATCGCATTCGGTGGGGACTTCGTAGTTGCGAGCGACCTTCCATTGCAGTTCCCCGGTCCTCTTGTCGAATGCAGCGAGCCACGATTCCCCTTGATGCATGCGGGCCAGAATGACCGACTTGCTAGTCAAAACCGGAGAGGTTCCGTGATCCCAATACAGGGTATCTTTGCCGTACATCTTCACGATGTCATGCTGCCAACGGACAGAACCATCGAGCCCCAAGGCAGCGAACGTACCGCTCTTGAAGTAGACGAAGACACCTGAACCATCGGTGACGGGGGACGCGTTGCTCCCGGAACCGTTGCGGTGCTTGCCCGGATCCTCACCGCCGAACGCCGTCAACCATTGACGTTTTCCGTTGGCATCGAAGCACAGGACCGAGTCCTTCCCATCGGCCGCCGCCGTCAGGTAGATTTTGCCGTCGAGCACGATCGGCGTGGAGCATCCCTTGCCCGGGAGATCCGTCTTCCAAGCGAATTTCGCTGCTTCGATTCGACTCGGAAAACTCCCCCGGTCGATCGAACCGTGACTGTTGGGGCCACGCCACGATGTCCAGTCCGAGCGCTCCTCGGCGATTCCGAATGAGGCACCGCATGCGAGCGACAGTACTGCGAAAAGGGATCGAGGGGGAATCATGGTTGCGTTCCCTTGACGCGGACGAGCTTCATGATGCGCCCGGAAACGTTCCAGTCTTGAACATAGAGGTTCCCCTCTTTGTCCCAGTACGAACCGTGTGTGCCGCTGAAGACCCCTTCGACCCATTGGTCTTGCGGGATGTTGTAGTTGCCTCCCTTGGCCGGGTCCGGATTGTGTCCCAGCACCGCCATGATCGTGTTGTTTTTGTCGAGGATCACGACGCGGCCATGCAGGTCGGGAACGGAAACGTAATCCCCTTGGATCGCTACGGAGGTCGGCATGCCCAAGCCGGTGACTACCTCCTCGATAAACTCACCTTCGAGGCTATAGTGGACCAGTCGGCCTTTAGGTTGATGATTGCGATCGCAGATCAGCAAGCGTGGTGGAGTGTATCGCGTGTCGAGTGTCATCCCGTGCGCGGTGTTGAATTCCTTGAGGCCGTTCCCCATCGTGCCGAAGTGGCTCAAGTATTTTCCATTCTTGTCATAGCGAAAGATGTGATTGCTGGCGTATCCATTGGACAGGTAGATATCGCCGTTGGGAGCGACGGTGATGGCCGTGGGGTTGAACTGCTTGAGTTGCAGACCCGATTCCTCGGGGTACTTGAGACGCAGGACGATCTCGCCGCTGGCTGCCTTGAACTTGATCCCTTCGGCGTTCGCGTTGCGAGCACCATAGAGGTACTCGGTGCCGTCTTCGTCGCGGATCTCCATGTCATGAAGTCGCGAGTAATTGTCCCCGAGATAGCTCTGGATGACTTTGCCATCCGGCGAGAAGACAAACACGCCTGCATCGGCGCTGGTATAGATATTGCCTGCCTTGTCGATCACGACCGAGCCGTGGGTCGGCCCGATCGCCGACGATCCATCAGGCCTCAGCCCCCAGCCCGGCACAGTATCAAAAGTCATGATGCCGGTTCCCATGCGAACCGGTTTGACGACTTTTTTCTCTTGAGCAACCGCATAGGAAGGGGCGGTGCAAATCAGCGAGAGCAGCAGACAGAGCTTCCAAGTTTTCATTGGGGAGAGCCTCGAGGGGAAGGTGGAAAAATCATCGCGGCTGGACCGTCGCGGGATATGCATTATAGCTACCCGCCGCCAGCCTTGGGGCAATCGCAACCACCTCTCCCGTAGCTACCGTCGCGAGACGGTGGTTGGCACCTCATTCCGCATCATCGGGCCCCAGGTCGCCATTCACCGAGGTCGACATTCACCGCGTTCCACATTGACGCGAACCGGCACGGCGACTTAGCCGCGTGCGGTCGCCAGCAGCTGCGAGACCAGCGGCAACAATTGTTTTTTGCGGCTCACGACATCGGGCAGCGAATAGAGGCTTCGGTCCAAGCAGGGGTAGTTGATATCGTCCCATGCTTCCGATTCATGGGACAGCAGCAGCAGCGAGCCATTGCTGACCACGTCGGTAATGAGCAACGCAGAAAAATCGAGTCCATTCTTGCGAGCCAGTTCCTCCAGGGCGGCGCGGAGATCTTCCTTGCGATCCCAGAACAAGTCGAAGCCCGTTTCCTCGATCTGGGAAATCGAGAAACGAATCCCTTGCTCCGAGAACTCCTTGCAATCCTCCCGCACCACTTCCGCCGGAGTACCGTTGCGGAGGGCCGATCCGATCTCGAAGAATTCCTTCGCGTACTGATCGAGGTCGACATCGCACAGACTTCGAAGCCACTGCAAGGCTTCTCGATCCACATCGGTGGTCGTTG
>Ga0315905_10006298_pt1 | contig 12062 bp, 10 predicted proteins | sample LakEriMetagenome_5_FD_203522 | JGI IMG/M metagenome (GOLD analysis project Ga0315905, IMG submission 203522) | Freshwater fungal communities from buoy surface, Lake Erie, Ohio, United States - Buoy 4 MA121 | ecosystem: Environmental > Aquatic > Freshwater > Lake | place: USA: Lake Erie, Ohio...
TTACTCAAACAAACAATACTTGAGTTTCGGAGATGAGGCGCTTTTTTGGAGTTCCGAACAGGTTTCTGATTACAGTTCTCATTCGGTTTCTCTAAAAACATATTCTGATTCATTACATTATACTAGTTCAAGTTTAATTTACTTTTTATCCATTCGTTATTTGAGAGATATTTAATGAGATATAATCAAAACAATGCAGGAAAATAACGATAAAAACAGGCGTATTCCGAAAAGCCAAATGAGTAGGAACCTAAACAAAAATAAACATGGTAGTAAATGTTAGAACTCATGACGATTTAAGGGATTTACTCCGCAATCGTGCATCGGGGAACTGGGTAATTGGAGTTGCTACAGAACATAGTATAACTATGATTCGAGTTTTTAATTGGAATATGGATCAAGTTCTTAAAGGAGATTTTAGTCGTGAAAGGTCAAGAAGAGATGCGATAGGAAAATTAATAATTGGTATAAGTAAAAGTCGTATTGAAAACTTCAGAGCATATAAAAGCTGGGTTGAGTTATTTGGCTCAGCTGCTGTGGCGTATACCCCTTACGTTCCTGTTAAAAAACAAAATGATGAAGTTACAGGCGTTTTAAGAGACGCCAACTTTGGAGAGATGAATAAAAATGAAATAGATGAGTTTTTCAAAAGATTAAAAGCGGAAATTCAATTACGTGGTCTGAATAAAATTGTATTCAAAGCAGGTGGTGTACCAATTCCTGATTCTTTTAGGCAATGGTGCCAAGAAAACAACATAGAAATTGAGGTAATCCCTGAAGATGAATTGAATAGGCAATATCCAATAGATAATGATATTTTATGGGAAGATGACTTATTTGATGAAGACCAACAAGTTGATATCAGAGATTGAAAAGCTTCTTAAATAATTGTGTGATGATTACCTATCTATAACAACTAACCTTTCGTCATGTCTGCATTTCGGTATGCTCAATATCCAAACAAGCGATGAAAGGTTAGTTTTTTTTAAACCAATTAATTTCAGACAGCAACGAATTATGGTTGATTATTTTTTTTACTAAATAAGCTTTTTTAAGACTTTTTATACTAACTATAAATCAACTCTTTTAAATACTAAAATTTAACTTCTTGATTTTAAAGTCGCTTAAAATGGCTATTTTTAGATGAATTTTAGTTCGAATTTAGACTTTGAAAGAGGTTTGACGAACACAAATTGAGAAACAAAAAAGTGGAGACTAGAAACCACTAATTCACGATAAAAAACAGGGCGTAATCTGAAAAGCCAAATGAGTAGGGATAATAATCAAAAAAAACATTTTTATGGCATCTTACGATTATACTGAAGCAATTTATGGAGCATTATGCTACATTTATGGAGATGATGATAATACTATTAGTGCTGAGGAAAAACGGGGTATAAAATCTCGTTTTAACGAAAGTTATTATTTATCAAATGAAACAATGGAAGTGATTTCATATAGATGGAGTCAAGGAATTGATGATTTTTACTGGGATATAATTAATAGTTTAAACGAATGTTCACTAACCGAAAAACTTGAAGCATATAGAACAATTTGTAAAACAATTAACGATTTTAGCGCAAATAGAGATGACAGATGGGTACCTGCCCGTAGAATTAGAGAGGATATTGGAATTACACATGATGAATACCAAAGATACATTGGAGAATAAATCTTATCTGTTTCAACTTTCCTGTCATCTTGCCTATACTTGATAAAGTTCAGCAACCAATTAAGCGACGAAAGAAAATTTATTTCTGATTAATTGAGCCAAGTCTAAACAACTTGGCTTTTTAGTATTAATTTTTCTTGAAACCTAAAAAAACGAGATATAAAAGTCGCTGAAAAAGACTATTTTTAGATGATTATTAGTTCTGTTTTTGACTTTAAAAGAAGTTTTTAGATAAAGAATATAATCCGACAATCTAACTTAAAATGAAAAACTTGTTAATATATACTGGGATTTTTCTTTTACCTTTTTTGTTTATGGTTTTAATTAACGAATCTGTACGATCAAACATAAAGGAAAAACCATACGCATCACAAGGAATAACTGCTATAAATTCAGCCGATTTTTTACCAAACAAGTGTACTTGGGCATGTTATAATAATACAACGTATTGTAAATTGCATCACGTGAAATTTATGACAGAATTTTATGAGACTACTGACATATTTTATTTTGGTCTAATTGGAATTCTGGCATCAACAGGTTATTATAATGCTGCAAACATTATTTTTCTAGTATTTTTATTTCCTCTATCAATTTTGTATTTTTTCGCTAAATCCATCAAATTACAAAAAGAGATACAAAAACATTTAAACAATAAAGATGAATAACTTAATCATTTTATTTAAAGATCTTTATACATATTGCACTGACTTTATAATAAATCTTGCAAATATTACAGGACTTTCATACTATGAAGTAAACTTTATGATTTTTATTATTATTTTTCCACTACTTTTAATTATTTCAGCAACGTTATTTATAATTCAAAAAAAAAGAATTAAATCTTTAAAAAACGAGCAGAGAACTTCATTAATCCATATAAATACATTCAACAAAAGATTGATTTTTTTTAGTTCAAACATTGTTTGGCTTATTGTAATAATTTTAGGTACATCTAGGGTATTTTCAGAAAGTACAAGTTATTATACTAAACATTTGTCAAATGGCGATTACGCACAACAAGCGGATAGTATTTCAATACCGATTATGGAAGAAACATTCTTTGTTTTTTTAATTTTATCACTCTTGCTAGTTTTTATGAACGTTTTTATTTTTTTAATGACTCGAAAAACGAAATTACCAACCAAACTTTTCATCAAAGCAGACTTTTTTTCAGTAGCTGTTGTTTTGTGGGAATTATTTTTCGCATTTTGGATTGCGATATCTTTATTTTTATTCGTTAATTGGGTACTTACCGGATATTATATTGAAAGTGTAATTACTTTATTTTATACTTTTATACTATTAAATTTACGCGCAGGAAGAATTAGTAATTACAAAAAAACAGAGGGGAATTACACTTTATAAAACCTCTAAAATCGAATAAAAAGACCCATTTAAACATAAGAAAATCAAAATACTATCAAATAACACTACTAATAAGCATGCACTATAAAATTCTTATTTGGTGAAAATTATACACCGTTTGAATTACTATAATTTAAAACATAAATATTTCAACTCAATTGATCTAACCTTATGATAAAAAAGAAATTCAAAAATGACGAAGAGTATGAAGAAAAAATCCAAAAAGAATTAGACTTTTTCGGTCTTAAATTGATAAAAATTATTGGTGTTTTAGGTGCTCTAATAGGGTTAGGAATAATCATTGCTTTTTGGGTTTGGGTATTTCGTTGGCTCTATTCAAAATAAAAATTAAATTAGAAAATTTTAAAATTCAACGATTAACACCTACTTTTTAAACTTTTAAGAACCTTTTAAATTAAAGTTAATATAAAGTTTAAATCTTAAACGAGTTCAATAATCATTCAATCAAAGGATTTGAATTTAAAATAATCTAGATACTTTTAAAAGAAAAAAATAGATGACTGAAGATTTAATATTAAACAAACTTATAGATCGTATTAAAACTGCAATCAAATTTCGTAGTAATCCTAATCAAATTTGTATTGAATCAAGGATTAGCTGTGAAGCTATTTTAAAATTGATTTATAAGAATGAATATAATCAAGTTCCTCCTAATATAACATTCGAAAAACTTAAAGAGGGAGTTGTTAGAAAAGGTTTAATACCTTCTCATATAGTTTCTTTATTTGATGCTATACAACGACTTGGCAATAAAACAGCTCATATAGATGAACATTTAACAGATAGAACCAGCTCAGAAGCTTTAGTAGCAGAAAATAGCTTAGGTAACATCTGTAATTGGTTTTTCAATGAGTATCTAAAAATTGAATTATCATTAGAAAATTTGTACGATAACTCAACTGAGGGATTACATTCTATATTTATCAATTACGAACATCTAATTAGATCTGCATTAGCAGATAAAAAATTAGAAATAGACGAATATGAAGAAATAATTAAAGCAAGAGATGATTTAAAAATCGATTTAAATGATGCAATTAAGATTGAACAAAAAATATGCTCTGAACTACTTCAAAAAAACATAAATCAAATAAGTGAATTATTAACTAGTACTGATCTGAATGCTTTTCTGAAATTTGACAAAACTAATAGCGCAAAACCTGAATGGGTTATCAAAACACTTAATGATCAAACATCTATTGACAATTCGATTAAATATTATCTTTCTTTTTACTTTGAAGAAATAAGTACTGACAACATTCTAGATCAAAACCAATTGTTATCAATTTTAGGATGTTGGCAAGGTTGGTATTTTCAGAATTCAGCTAAAACCTATTTCGACCTTTTTTTCATTGCCAAAGGGGAAAATGACTTTATTGGACTTTCAATAGAACCCATTAATCCTAATTGGAGGAATAAAGAATATCAAGATCCTCACCTACTTGCCTGGATAGAAGGATCGCTGATTGATGAAGTGCTCTTTTCTTTTACAAAAAAAATGTTATTAGAAAAATCTTGGTCGATTGAATATGTCGGTGTCCTTATGGAAATGGGACATGTTTTTGAAGGTGAATGGTCAATCAAACAATTAAACGGAACATTTAACGCTATCCGATCCAAATCTTTGTTGCCTATCAGAATTTTTGATACGGATAATCTAATGCCAATAATACACTCCACATATTTAAACCGTAGAAAAGACTTAACTTCCTCTTGGTTAATTCAAATAGTAGGAAAAAAAATAATTGTAGGAATTATTCACATTTTGGAACTACGAGGCTCAGTTTTTGCAAATATGATAATACCAGATAATGATTCTATTTTAATTTCATATCTAGAGGGGGAATATGAAGAGACCTCAAAAGTTAGTTTAATGGAAGTCAATACAATTGTTGGATCAAAAAACAATTTTAATTTTAATTTTAATGTTGATTGGTCAATGCATACATTTAATGGAATTATAAAAGATGACACATACAAATTGAGAGTAATTAAAGGTTATAAAATATGAGAATATTAATCACTTCTTTCGGCCCATTTAACAACTTTAAGACAAATCCAAGCAACCAAATCATGGAAATAGTTCGAGAAAAAACGAAACTATTTTCCCCAAAAAATAATTACTATGAATTTGAGACAATAGATGTATCCTGGAGCAGTGTATCGAAATTCATTAATGAAAAAAAAGACGGATTATATGACCTTATTATTCATTTAGGAGTTGCAACCAATGAAAACAAAATGCGAATCGAAATCATGGGAAGAAATGTTCAATCTGGAAATGATGTTGAAAACATCAAACCTAATGAAAATCAAATCATCAAAAATGCATCTGATTTGAAAACAAATATTCCAATGGAAATTCTAAATGATTTTGTTTCAAAAAACGATTTCATCGAACTTTCTCATAATGCAGGATCATTTCTCTGTAACTACATATATTTTAAATCTTTATATGCATTTAAAAAAAATAGTTTAGTTTTATTTATTCATACTGCTGACAATCAAAACAAACCAAAGTCACCAAATCTCGAATACCAAGCTGACAAAATATTCAACCTTATTGAAATTCTTACCAACAAAAACAATCACAAAAACAATTCACTAACAATCAGTTAATTAAAAAATCAAATTAGTAAAATAACAAAATTTTAGAACTATTAAAAAAAGCTAGTATAACTATACTTAGTTTTAACCGATATATTTATTAAAAAAACACAGTCGAATCATTGTTAAAAAGTATAATCGACAGAGAGTCTGTAGAAATTATCATTGTAGATAATAGTTCGAAAGATGAGAGTCCAAAATATATTAGAGAACTAATAGAAAATAAAACAATCGATATAGCCATTCTATTTAAAGAAAATCAAGGAATTAGTAAAGGGTATAATTCAGGGTTTGCAATCTCAGACCCCCAGAGTAAGTATCTAATAAAATTGGACTGTGATGTAATAATTCATAATGAAGGATGGTTAGAGGAGATGGATCAAATCTTTTAGGAAGATAACTCTAAAGGATTATTAATGCTTTTTCAAGAGAATCATCCAACAATGAAAAACTGTAAAAAAAGATATAATGGACGTACTTTTATTTCTCTCGAAGAAATCGTAGTAGGAAGCGCATGTTTTACAATTCCTAGGCACATAATTAATCAAATCGGTTATTTTTTGAAGAGCACGACCATACACTTTTTTATGATGATATAGATTACTACATTCGAATAGAATTAATCAATAAAAAAGGTTTTTACTTACTTTCACATACGAGTTCTTACCAAGAAATCTTGACGAAACTATTTACAAAAAATATGATCAAGATAAAGATCCACTTTACGCACGAATGAATAAATTTCACAAGACTCTAGAGAAAAACTACATTTCAGGATTATTTCCTTTGAAAAGATTTTACCCAAGATTTACAGAGCTATCTAATCTTAAGAATGAAAAATTAATCGAACTTTAGCATTTGAGCTTTTAGAGATTCCAATTAAAATCTACCTTTAACTAAAATAGCTTGTCTAGATATACAAAGTTTTCAATTTGTAATCTAGACAAGTCATCTTTCATTAATTCCTAATCTTCTTTATTTCCGAAAATTTTCTCAATAAAGAAACTGAAGAATAAAGTTAAAATAGTAATCATAATCGTAAACGTAGGCATTACAACTACATCTATTATTCCTCTCTTTATTTGAATATATTTAGACATACCAAGGAAATAAAGTCCACCATTGTCATCATTAAAATCATCAAGAGAAATCTGAAAGCGAAGAATTAAATCAATCACAAAAACAGAAATTACAAACGATTGAATCAAATGTAACCAAAGCATATGTTCAGTTCTTTGAATTAACCAAGAGGAAGACATCCGTTGATTTCTTTCTTTTACATAATTGTATACTGACAAAATGGTTAAACCTATCACTAGAAAAAGAGTTGAAAAAAATCGAAATCCTTCTATCTTATTTACTAATGAGATTGTGTCTGGACTTGACATTTGTAAAACAACAATCAGCAAGGGTATTACAAAAGGAAAATATAATAAATGAGAACGCTTTCCTTCAATACTTTGAATCAATTGAAAGAAATTAAGTTTCTCCTCCCTATCAGAATCATCTGGCTTTTCTTTCAAAATATATCTATTATACAAATACTTTAACAAATAAAGTAATGGGAAAATAAAAGTTAAACTGATTATTATTCCCCATATATATGCTAAGACTTCTGAAATAATGAAAAAGATTTTCTTTCCTAAATTATTAGAAAGCCAGTCTGCTAGAGGAGCAAGCTTACCATCATAGTAATTAGAGTCAAATCCACCAACTAAAAGCAATAGAATTGCAAGAGAAATGAAAACAATGCGTAAATACCCTTTATCCGTTAAATATTTATAATACCAAGGAAACTTTGTACTAAATCGAGCAAGAGTTTCTCGAACATTATCAACATGATACTTCGATATAAAGTGTTCAATTAAAAACTCGTATGAATTATGAATCAAAGTAATAGGCTTATGCTTAATTATGTGAGAAAGCTCAAAATCAACCATTAAATCGTATAATGAAATATTTTCTTTATTTGGAGGTGAAGGTAAATTTCTCACAATTTTCAAAATATTTTCCTCTGATTCTCCTTCTGCAAATCGAATTTCTGAATTAAGTTGATAGAGAAGATTTTTATCTGATTTAGAATTTAACGTTAACCAATAAAAATATTTTTCATAAAAAACCTCCTTTATTTCATTATTCTGGATATCACTTGACAAGTCATCAACTTTGTCTTTTAATTCCTGCCAATCGAATGCAACTGAATCATTAATAAGATTATTACATATTTCAATGTACCTATCTGTCAGTTTTTTTTCATTTCCAGTCTCACTTTCTTCTATAAGTAATTTTAAATCTTCACGAAAGAAACTAATGCGTTCTTTGTAATAACGCTTAAATCCAATGAAAATATCAGCAAATCTAATTTTATAATATAATGGCAGCTTATCTATTTCCTCCATAATTCCGTCTGGCCCCATTATTAAATGATACTGACTCAAACCATTTTGAATTTGGGTTTCTAGATCGTCTACTGACAAACTTATTTCATCTAAAATAAAAGGAACAAAAACACCAATTTTTTCTCGAAGCTGATTGATTTTCATACGATCCATGTAGATAGGAAGCATGCGTAGTTCGTCAAGTTTTTCAATCGAACGACTTAATTCATCATGCAACTCTTCAATATTATTGAAATTTGTATAAAGAGTTAAAACTCTTAATAGCGAGTAAAGTAATTCATTGATTTCTTTCAAGTATTTATCATTGGCTTCCATAGTCTTCATGGAAACAAAATGTTCAATTCTACCAATTAATAAATCAAAACTAGATAACTCTTCAAATAATTTCAACTCATTTATAAAAGAACTTGGCACCAAAAAATCATTTTCCTCATTGCTGAAATTTTCTATTTGAACTGTTTTTAATCTTGCCTGTGCAAAGTCAGCGTCTTTTAAAGAATCAAAATCAAGACTTATAAGATTATTAAGTAACAATCCATGTTCTTTAACATTAAGTTTTTTTATTATTTCGTATTTACTTAACTTCAGTTTTTTAAAATTTTCACCAAATAAATGTTCAAATAAAAAAAGTTTAACCTCATCAAAGAAAAGTTTTAAATTTTTAATCTTTTCAAAATCACATTCAACTAAATTAGTTTCTACAATACGTTTAAAATCGGTTTTCTTAAACTCATTAATCTTAGTAACTAAATCTTCATTTTCTATTGATTTGGACATTAAATGGAATAGGTCATCCACATAATTCTTGACATTATTGAAAGAATAGATTGGGATCTCATCAAAAATATAATCGCTTACTTCATCCAGAGTTAAATTATGAATCAATACTTTGCAATCCTCTGAAATTTGAGGATTAAAGAGTATATATTTTTTAACATTTTCTTTAGTGAATGCATTAGGGAAAGAACTCTGTAACTTAATGATTTCAAATATTAAATCAGATTTCTTAATTGAAGATTCAACTTTAGCAAAAAGCATAGCAAAAGTATATGGTGGTAGATTCTGGCATTCATTTAATAGTGCATTTGCAAAATTGTAATCTATATAATTTTCAATAGTTTTTATAAAATTATTTTTTTTCAATTCATATGCCCTATTGTCAAAAAAACTGAAACCTTTACTTATAAATTGGGTGAGCATAACACTCCAATATCTACTTTTAGTAATATATTCGTAATCAGAATAAGAGATACAATGGAGCTTTCTTAACGAATCTCGAATTCTATCTGCTAGAATAAAAACATCATTAAATTGCAGTTCACAAAGCTCTTCAATTTCAGTACCAAAATCCTCATTATATTCAATCGATTTATCTGCCTTTAAAAACGTTTCTATCTGGAATTTACACAACTCTTGATTATAAGAAAATACAAGCTCTTTATTATTGTCATTAGTAATTAAAAATGGTTTATTTTTAAAATCAAATTCATTAAACTCTTTTAAATCAGTATTCTCAGAAACAATCTTTTTTGATGTTTCTAAACAACATAAATTAGCATAACCTTTCCATATTGGATAAGCAAAAATAGCTTCATTTATCTGGCTTTCACTTAAACACGTTCCTCCTCTAGGCACATCAATAATAGTGAAATTATGAGTTCCTCTTCCATCATACCATGGATTATTCCTATGAAAGCCAACTCTTGGACTACCTTCATTTCCATTTATTATTTCCTCTAAGGTAGAAGTTTTCAAAAGCTCATCTATCTCAAGAGAATCTAAATAAACTCCTAAGCCTTTTAGGTTGTAAGGTAAATTAGGATCAACACTGATTATAACCCCTTTTTTACTTGAATTGTGAAGAGCTGTAAGCTTAAATCCTTCTCCAAACAAACTATTTTTTCTATCTCCTCTCACAAAATATTTCCAAAGAAAACTCTTCACATCCTTTGAAATGATAACCTCAACCTCATCCAAGCCACGAATTTCACTGTTATATAATTCTACAATACCAGTGAATGAATTTTTAACATCAATAAAATAATCCTCTTTATCTTTTAATATATTTTCTATTGGAGCTTTAAGAAAATCAACCTTTTCAAAACCTTCATTTATCCATGGGTTTTCATCTTCTTTAATTACCGATACAACAGCATCCATAAAAGTTAAGCCTTGTTGTATCAAATTTTGATTGAATTCCTGTGTGAATGCACTTGAATAATCAGTAATATTAGTATAGTTTAGCCATAAAGATGCTATTCCGATTGGTTTTTCGGGATCTAATATAAGTTTACCCATATCCACCATATTGATATACTCTGCCAATTGAGAGTCTAAATAATCAAATGAGTTTTGAATCAAGTATTTCATTGTAAAATATACTGAACCTAATGCATCCAAATCGGGTATAAAATGCGTTACAATATTTACCTCTTTTAGATCTAAAAGATGATTTAGATATTTTTCACCATATTCAACTACAATAGAAGCTACGCATTGATTTTCAAAACCGCAATTTGGCTGATGATGATCAATTATTCCTGGCTCTAAAGCATTTCCTGTATCAAGAATGACCGTATCTGTTGAAGAAAACTCAAACTTAGCAGGTATAGGATCTTTAAAAGTTCCTTTATTGTAATGTATAATAAACTTTTTGTTTTCCTTAATTACTTTGGATCCTTGAGGAATAAAAAAATGATTGAATTTCATGAATAGTAATTTAATAGTTAAAAGTAATATTTTTAATTTCTATAAATAATAAATTATATTACTAATGTGCATTCAGATAAGTTTATATATTTACCTAAAAAACAAATAAATGAATTTCAATAATAACCTACCAAAAAATTTAGAAAAAACGATCAGTGACCTAGCGCGTGCTAGAGAAAAAGCAGCCAAACAAAAATACTTACTAGACCTTGGGGAGAGTTTAGTAATGCATATTTGCTCATTTGTTCTTGGTGAATACAAAGAATCAGGTTTAACCTCTATTGACCTAGAAAAATCATTCCTTAAAAACAGTAAAAATGTCAGTTTTGGAATCTATTTAGGTTGGTTACGTGAAAGTTCAAAGTTTTTATATAATGAGAAAAAACCATCTGAAATTCATAATTTACTTCACGGATCATTGGAATTAAATGAATTGTCAGAATTTGGTAAAGCTTTTGAGACATTAAAATCACTTGTAGAAAACAATAACACAGAGTATAATATCGGTATAGCTAATGCACTTAAGAATAATTTAGGAAAAACGAATCTTCTATTATTTTTTGACTTATTTATACAATTACGGAACCGAGTTGCCCATCCTCACAAAGAAGTAAAAGGAAAAGTTGTTACATGGCCTTTTTCAGAAGACTATTTTGATAATACGAATCCTTATTTGGAGAAAGCGCTAAACCGTGCTATAAATGAATTAAGTCAAATATGGGAATTCAGACAATTCATTATCGAAAGTAATGAAGAGGGAGTATTGACACTTAAACATGAGGATTCCGGTGAATTTGAGGAATTTGCAGTTAAATCAACTTTGCCAGAAGGAGTAAAAGTATTTGCCAATCCATCAAACACTATTTTACTTTCTGATTGGAAGTTATTACTTAAAGCTGGTGAAGAAGCGATTCATTTAATCAAAAAAGAAGAAGATGAACTTCGAAATAAAGCAACGATTGAAGATTTAAAACACTCAATAAAAGCTGCACTTGACGACAAACAAATTAGTTTGGATGAACTGAAATTTTTCGAGTCTTTAGGCAAGACAAAACTTGGCATAAATAAAGATGAAATAAAAAAAATAATCCTTGAAGTAGCTCATTCAATGGACATAGAAGATCCATTTCCTGAGGTAGACAAACGATTTATTGAGCTAATTGACAATGCAATCAATACTAGAACATACAATGAATTTCTTTTAAAATTAACTGGCCAGCAATATGGTGTTGACAATGAGGTGTTTGAAAAAGTATTTCAAGAAAGAACATTCGCTTTAAACGTTG
>Ga0315905_10006299_pt1 | contig 12059 bp, 8 predicted proteins | sample LakEriMetagenome_5_FD_203522 | JGI IMG/M metagenome (GOLD analysis project Ga0315905, IMG submission 203522) | Freshwater fungal communities from buoy surface, Lake Erie, Ohio, United States - Buoy 4 MA121 | ecosystem: Environmental > Aquatic > Freshwater > Lake | place: USA: Lake Erie, Ohio...
GCAAGGAAGCTCTGAAGCGCACCAACGATCTGCTCGAACGATTCCGTCTGACGGACTCCGCGCATCGACCCCTCAAGACCTTCTCCGGTGGCATGAGGCGACGCATCGACCTGGCCGGCGCCCTGCTGGCCGATCCACCGGTGTTGTTCCTCGACGAACCCACCACCGGCCTCGATCCGCGCAGCCGTGGTGAATTGTGGGACGCCATTCGCGAACGTGTCGGAGCCGGAACCACGGTCGTTCTCACGACGCAGTACCTGGAGGAAGCCGATCAATTGGCCGACGAGATCGTGGTGATCGATCACGGTCGGGCCATCGCCCGCGGCACCTCGCAGGAGTTGAAGCGCCGCATCGGTGGTGAACACCTCGACGTTCACCTCGCTCGTGCCGAGGACCTCGCACGGGTCGAAGCCGTCCTGCGCGGAGTCGCCGTCGGCGCCATTCGCACCGAGACCGAGGAGGCGTTGATCTCGGTGCCGGTGGCCAAGGGCGTCGAAGCGCTCGGAACGGTCATGGCCGAGCTCACGGCGCAGAACGTGGAGATCGTCGACATCGGCTTGAGACGACCGACATTGGACGACGTGTTCATGGAACTCACCGGACAGAAGGCCCAGGAGGTCGCATCATGAGCGGCATCATCCGGGATGCCCTCACCATCGCCCGACGCAACCTGATCCGCATCGGCCGCGTGCCCGAGGTGATGGTCTTCGTGGTCGTTCAACCACTGATGTTCGTCTTGTTGTTCGCCTACGTGTTCGGCGGTTCGATCGACATCCCCGGCGGCAACTACCGCGAGTTCCTCATCGCGGGCATCTTCGCCCAGACGGTGGTGTTCGGCGCCACCTTCACCGCGTCGGGCCTGGCCGAGGACGTGCAGAAGGGCCTCATCAATCGCTTCCGATCACTGCCCATGTCGCGGTCGGCGGTGGTGGCCGGACGCACGGCCAGTGACGTGGTGTACAACCTGCTGTCGATCGTCATCATGTCGCTGGCCGGTTTCGCCGTGGGGTGGCGGATTCGCGGTTCGATTCTCGACGCCGTGATCGGCTACCTGCTGTTGCTGTTCTTCTCGTACTCGTTCTCGTGGGTGATGGCGTGTCTCGGATTGATGGTGCCCACACCCGAGGTGGTGAACAACGCCACGTTCATCGTGCTGTTCCCGCTCACGTTCATCGCCAACACGTTCGTGCCGTCGGACAACCTTCCCGGCGTGCTGCGCACGATCGCCGAATGGAATCCGGTGTCCACCTTGACCCACGCGGTGCGGGTGCGCTTCGGGAACATCCCCGAGGGAACCCCCGAGCCCACGTCGTGGCCCCTGCAGAACGCCACCCTGTATTCACTGGGATTCGCATTGCTGTTGATCGTGATCTTCGCGCCCATCGCCACGCGCCTGTACCAGCGCACCGGCAAACGCTGACCACGTTCGTCGTGCGACTCTTCCGTTCCATGGACACGAGTGGGGCCTTCCGCTGATGCGACGACTCTCCGACACGGTGCGTACCGTCGCCACGACGTTGCTCGGATCACCGGCCGACTGGCGCCTCGCCAAGCCACGGATACCGCACTCGCCGCGCGTCGACTCGACGCTCGTCGGTCCCCTCATCGCGATCGTCACCATCCTCGTGGGCTGGTTCGCCTTCACCGGCACCGTCGGCGACGGCAACGCGTCCTTCGCCCTGTTCATCGGTTCGGTCTCCATCCTGATGATGGCCTGGAGCAACCTTCTCTCCACCCGCGCCCGTCCGGTGGAGCGACTGTTCGGGGGCGTCGATCGCATGTACGCGTGGCACCGGTGGTTCGGGGCACTGTCGGTGGGTGCCATGTGGCTGCACATGGAGATGGTCGACGACGTGAAGGGCATCCGCGGCGCGTCCCGCGACATCGCGGATGCGGCCGAGGATCTGGCCGAAACCGGCTCGACCTTGCTCTACATCCTCGTGGGCATCACCCTCATTCGGTGGGTTCCCACACGCTGGTGGCGTTGGACCCACAAACTTCTCGTACTTCCGTACGCGTTCGCCTGTTGGCACTTCTACACGGCCACCAAGCCGTACGCGAACACGTCGTTCTGGGGTCGGTGGTTCGCCGTCATCATGTTGATGGGCCTTCTCGCCTGGGCGTACCGCGTGGTGTGGCGCGACATGATCCGCAAGGGAAGACTTCATCGGGTCGCGACCGTCGAACGCAACGGCAACGTCGTCACGATCGAACTCGAGCCGGTCGGAGAACCGTTGAGGCACCGATCGGGTCAGTTCGCGTTCCTCACGGTGAAGGTTCCCGGTATGCGGGAACCCCACCCCTTCACCATCGCGTCGGCACCCGACGAGGAGCGACTGCGCTTCGTCATCCGGGATCTGGGTGACTGGACCCACCGACTGCTCGCGTCGTTGTCCGTCGGCGATCGCGTGGAGGTGGAGGGCCCCTACGGGCATCTGGCCCCCATCCCGAAGCATGCCGTGGACCAGGTGGTGTGGATCGCCGGTGGTGTGGGGATCACCCCGTTCCTCGGGGCCGCGCTCTCGCCACCGATCGGTGACACCCCCACTCCGCACCTCTTCTATTGCGTGCCGTCTCGGGAGAAGGCACCCGCCATGGAGATGCTCGAAACCGCGGCGCGCGACGGCCACATCCGCCTGCACGTGCACGCGTCCGACGAGGGCAATCGACTTCTCCCCGAGAACGTGCCGATGGCGCTCGGAACCGAGAACCTGGCCCACGCACACATCGTGATGTGCGGCCCCGAATCCCTCGTTCGATCGCTGAGGTCCGGCCTTCGCGCTCACGGAGCCAGACACGTGCACGTCGAGGGTTTCGACATTCGAAGTGGTTTCGGACCCGACATGTCGCGCCAGGTGGACGATCTGGTTCGAACCGGGCTTCGACGCGTCGCGTCCCGCAAACGACCGCTCTAGGACCCCGCCCCGACCAGGGGTCGTGTCGTCATGCGTGGGGATGTGACGTGTGAACGTGGCGGCGGGTCGCCAGCCTTGGCAATTCCGAAAACGGCGTGACAGGCTCGTCACATGCCGTTCGACATCGCCATCATCGGAGGGGGCCCCGGCGGCTCGGCCGCGGCGATCTCGGCCGCGCGAGCGGGCCTGAAGGTGGTGCTGTGCGAGAAGGGTCCGCACGGTCGCGACAAGGTGTGCGGCGACGGGCTCACCCCGCGGGCCATCGGTGCGCTCGACGAGTTGGGCATCGACCATTCCGTGGCCCATCGCATCGACGGGTTGCGCATGATCGCCGGCAAGAAGCAGCGCGAGTTGTCGTGGCCCACCACCGATCGTTTTCCCAACCACGGTGCGGTGTGGCCCCGACAGAGGTTCGACAATCACCTACTCGACGTGGCCATCGCCGCCGGAGCCGATGTGCGCTTCGGCGCCGAGGCACTGCCCGTCATCGAGAACGGAACGGTCGTCGGTGTGGAGACCAACGGAGAGGTTTTGCGGTCGTCGTTGGTTGTTCTAGCCGCCGGCGCCCAGGGTGCGGCGGCCAAGATGCTCGGCGCGGTACGTGACCCCGACGAGACGTTCGGATTGGCCATTCGTGCCTACGCCCCCACTCCGCGTCACGCCGAACGCCATCTGGAAGCCTGCCTCAGTCTGCGCGACGAGCACGGCACGCCGATCCCCGGTTACGGCTGGATGTTCCCGGCCGGTGACGGCACCGTGAACATCGGCGTGGGTGCGCTCAGCACCATGAAGGGTTTCAAGAAGCTGAACCTGAACACGCTGTTGGACCAGTACGCGGCCATCGTGCGCGACTCGTGGTCACTCGGCGATTACGTCGACAAGCCTCGCGCCTGGCGGTTACCCATGAGTTGCGTGCGCCGACACGGGCCGGGTTGGGTCGCCGTGGGTGATGCGGCCGGTTTCGTGAACCCGATGAATGGTGAGGGAATCGACTACGCACTGGAATCGGGCATGTTGGCCGTGCAGTGCTTCGTGAACGATCCCGCGACGGCGCCGCGTTCGTACGACCGACTGGTTGGAGAACGTTTCGATTCGTTCCTGCGCACCGGTCGTCGATTCAGTTTCATCATCGGACACCCGTGGCTGTTGCGCCCCGGCCTGCGTGTGGCGGTGGGAACCCAGGCCGCCGCCGACATCACGTTGGCCGTCATGGGAAACCTCATCGACTCGAGCACACCGGGTGCGGCCGGCAAGGTGATGAAACTGGCCGACAACGCCCTGCGCATCGCCGACCCGTTGCTGCGTCGCACCCGCGCCAAGGCGTGAGCGGCCTGACCGGCGCGCACGAACTCGATCCGATACCTTTCCTCCATCGATCGACCGAACAAGACCCCCTCGACGTCCGTCGTCCTCCGCGGCCTCTCCTTGGCACTGGTCGTCATCCTCCTCGGAATCGGGGCCGACGTCGCACGCGCCCACAACTCGTACGACTCGAGCACCCCTGCCGACGGTGACGTCCTCGGGGTCTCGCCCTCGGAGTGGACGATCACCTTCGCCAAGGAGGTGCCCTTGGACTCGGCCTCGGCCGAGATCATCACCGCCGACGGAGTTCGCGCCGATCTCGGGGCCGCCCTCGCGGGCCCCCAATCGAACGTCATCCGTTTCGTCCTTCCCGAGAATCTGTCGGGGGCGATCGGTCTCCGATGGAAATTGATCGGTCAAGACGGCCATGTGGTCTCGGGTCGGGTCGGGTTCACGGTCGACCCGACGATCACGACACCGGGCGCCGTGCCACCATCGACACCGACGACGACTGCGAACACCGAAGAAGCGCCGCAATTCTCCGACACCAACCCCGCACCGGAACCCGTGCGTTGGTTGGTCCGACTCGCCGTGTACGTGGCCCTGCTCGTGCTGGCCGGACTCGTCGTCTCGGAACTCTTCATCGCCCAGGGGACTATGCGAAGCGAGCGTGGATCCCTACTCTTGCGCGTGTCAGGGTCCACGCTCACCGTCGGGTCGTGGCTCCAGTTACTTCTTCTGCTCGGCGACATCCACGGCACGTCGATCTTCGAGGCGGTCGGCAAACTCTCGGACTCCTTCGACTCGACCGCACTCGGTATGACCACCTTGCGTCTCTTCGTGGGCATCACCGTCCTTTGCGTGTCGTTCGTCCAATTCGCCGAATCCGATGAGGGACGCGTTTCTCGTTCGATGATCGGACTCCTCGGCCTGTTCGGCCTCGCTCTCGCGTTCACCGGCCACTCGCGCTCGCGCGCCTGGCCGGTACTGGGCGTTCCGGCCGACGTCGCCCACACCGCTGCCATTGCCACGTGGCTGGGTGGCCTCGCCATCTTGTTGTTGGTGGTCCTGCCGATGGTCGACGACCGCGACGCCCTCGAGACGTTCCGTCGATTCGGGCGCCTCGCGACCATCGCGGTTCCGGTCATGATCGGAACCGGCGTCGTGCAAACGTTGCGACTGCACGGGGGCATCACCACCCTCTTCTCACAAACGCACGGACGAGTTTTGCTGCTCAAACTGGTACTGGTCGTCGGCATGCTCGCGCTGGCCAACAAGAGTCGGAAGCTCAACCTGCGACGAATCGCCGACGAGGCGGGGCGCGTGGCCACCCGTCGCCAGCAACTCACCCGGGCCGCTCTCACCGAGTGCGCGGTCGGCGGTACGGTGATGGCGGTCACCGCCATTCTCGTCACCTCGAATTTCGGATGACACGAACAGGAGACAACCAAATGAAACGTCGTACGATCACCCTCGCGATGTCGGCACTGATTCTCGTTGCATGCGGGGGCTCCGACGAATCGGTGGACGCCGACGTCATGTTCGCCCAGATGATGATCCCGCATCATGAGCAAGCGATCGAACTCGCCGACATCGCTCTCGATCCGACGGTCGAGGCCAGCGACGACGTGAAGACACTCGCCACCGCCATCAAGGCGACCCAGGATCCTGAGGTCGAGATGATGACCACCATGCTCCAATCATGGGGCGAGCCCCTGTTCCTCGACGAGGGCATGGATCACAGTTCGATGATGAGCGGCATGGTTTCCAGCGACGACATGGCCGAATTGGAGACCTTGCGTGGTCCCGAGTTCGACACCGCCTGGTTGAAGGCGATGATCGCACATCATGAAGGCGCGATCGACATGGCCAACGATGTCATCGAAGATGGCGACGATGCCGACACGGCCGAGTTGGCACGGAAGATCATCGACGGGCAGGCCGTCGAAATCGAAACGATGAAGGGTCTACTCGGCGAGTAAGCGCCGAACTCACCGGTCGAGGACTTCGCATCGCGAGACAAGAGATCAGTAACCGTCGCGGATCGAAACCCCACGGGGTTCACATGGCGCGGCGACGGGTGATCACGATGAGAGTGCCCAAACCGAGGAGAAACACGGCGATTCCCCAGGGCAGTCGGTCAGAACCAGTGACGGGGAGGCCAGCACCCGCCGTGGGACCAAACGTCGGCGAGCTGGTCAAGGGAGTGCTCGGAGCCGTCGACGGTGGAGTGATCGCGCCTGTCGGCGACGTGGTCGGCACCGTGGTCGGCACCGTGGTCGGCACCGTACAACCGCCCCATTGCGGTCGAGCCAACGTCCATGCCGGAGTCCCGTTGTCGTAATCGACACGAGTGGCGTTGGCCGGAGGGCACCACGTGGAAAGGTCGCGGTTGAACTGCACTGCACCCCGGAACATTTCGTTGGCATTGCTCAGACTGCCCATGTTCCAGCTTCCGATGGGCTGGTTGAACCTGCTCGCGTTCTTGAACATCAAGGCCGTATTGGTCACTTGATCGGTGTCGAAGTTCGGCAACGCCTGATCGAACACCGTGTTGCCGGTGAACATCTCGCCCATGAAAGTGGCATTGGTCGTGGTCCAGTTGAGAGGGCAGGTGGCGCTGCCGACCGCGCAGCCGTTGTTGAAGGACCCGGCCCCGTAGAACACCTGTCCGAAGTACGTCACGTTCGCGACGTTCCAAGAAGAGACGCTCTGATTGAAACTCGATGCCGAGGCGAAGATGTTCGAAAGGTTCGTGGCCGACCCGGTGTTCCAGTTGATCGGACAGACGAACGAGCCGGACGCACAACCATTGTTGAACGACGTGGCTTGGGAAAAGGTGTAAATGAAACTCGTCACCAGATTCGTCGAGAGGGAATTCACGTCCTGGTTGAACGCCGTCGCACCTTGGAACATGGCCCCCATCGCCGTGACGGAATTCGTGGGGAAGTCGAGCGGACACGTGAACGAACCGGAGGCGCAACCATTGTTGAACGCGGATGCGTTCTGGAACATCTCATTGGTGGTGGTCACGAGAGCGGAGTCGAGTCGAACGGCCTGATTGAAACTCGACGCTCTGGCGAACATGCCACCGACGTTGCGCAGAGCAGGGGTGTTCGTGTCATCCCAATCGAAGGGGCAGTTGAAGGCACCGGCCGTCGGGGCCGTCGGGCAGCCGTTGTTGAACGACGTGGCGCCAGCGAACATCGACACGCTCGTCGTCACGGAAGCCGGGTTCCAATCGCTCAGATTCTTGTCGAACGACGTGGCACCGGCGAACATGCCACCCAGAGAGGTCACGGAAAGGACATTCCAGTTGAGACTCTGATTGAACGACGTCGCGTTCTTGAACATCTCGTGCATGGTCGTGACGTTGCTCGTGTCCCAGTTCAGCGGCTGGTTGAAGGATGTTGCACCGGTGAACATGTTCTGCATCGTCACCACGTTCGACGTGACCCATGGAATGGGTCGATTGAACGCGGTGGCGTTCCAGAACGTCCCGAACATGCTCGTCACGTTCGACGTGTTCCATGTGCCGACGGAACCGTTGAAGTTAGCGGTGTCGGAAAACGTTCCTTGCATGTTCGTCACGCTGGATGTGTTCCATGTACTCAGGCTTTGGGCAAAGGCCGTTGCTCCGCTGAAGGTGTTCTGAAGAGTGACGACGTTGGCCGTGTTCCAAGCCTCGATGTCGGCATCGTTGAACAATGAGGCACCGAAAAACGTCGCCCGCAGCGAGGTGACGGTCGCGGGTAACGAGTTCGGGACGTCGACGAGGTTGGTCATCCCCACGAAGGCGCCCTCCAACGACGTGGTGCCGACGTTCCCCCAGTCGAAGAGCGAGGTGAACTTGGCCGCACCAGACACGGCGGCGGCCCGGCCGATCTGCGGAACGAGCCCGGTGACCCTGATCGTCTTGACACCTGATGTCGCGCCGTAATCGCACGAGATGCTTTGCGCCGCCAACTGCACCGGCGAACCGCCCGTGCCGAAACCAGCGACGCACTCGGCTGGCGCTCCTCCCCAGTCGATCGTCGCGTGCCCGAGCCCACTCAACGGGAGTTCGACGGTGGTTCCGGAGCCTTTCGACAGATCGACGACGAAAGTCAGTTCACCGGCCGCTCTCGCCGGGCTTACCGGCGCCATGGCGAAGCCGGCCACCAACGTGAGAAAACCGACGACGACACACCTCACGACGCTCCAACAACTCTTCATGGCCTCGATTGTGCCATGCCCACGAGCCGATGAGGAATGATGGGGCACCCCATCGATTCCGTGTGACCAAGCGAAGCGATGGATCGCCGTCAGCGGGTTCGGGTCACTCCACGCGCAGGCCGGAGATCGCGCGGGCGATCACCAACTGCTGGATCTCTGAGGTGCCCTCGAAGATGGTGTGAATCTTCGCGTCACGGTGCATGCGCTCCACGTGGTACTCGCGCGTGTAGCCGTAACCACCCAGAATCTGGATGGCGTCCTCGGTGACGCGCACCGCGGTCTCCGACGCGTGGTACTTACTCATGGAGCCCTCGGCGTTCTTGAAACCGCCGTTGCGGGCCAACCACGAGGCGCGCCAGATGAGTAGACGAGCCGCATCGATCTGGGTGGCCATGTTGGCCAACTTGAACGCGATGGCCTGGTTCATGATGATCGGCTTTCCGAACGCCACGCGCTCCTTGGCGTAATCAAGTGCGATCTCGTAGGCGCCCCGCGCGATACCCAACGCCTGCGCACCCACCGTGGGGCGGGTGGCCTCGAAGGTCTTCATGGCGGGCTGAGCCTCACCGGTGCGACCGGCCTCGCGCGCACGGGCCAACTTGGCGTCCAACTTCTCCTTACCGCCCAGCAAGCAGCGACCCGGAACACGCACCTCGTCCAGCACCACCTCGGAGGTGTGCGACGCCTTGATGCCGTGCTTCTGATACTTCTGGCCCTGCGACAAACCCTTGGTACCGGGGGGAATCACGAACGACGCCTGACCGCGACCCTTCAGGGCCGGATCCACCGCGGCCACCACCACGTGCACGTTGGCGATGCCGCCGTTGGTGATCCACGCCTTGGTTCCGTTGATCACCCACTCGTCCTTGGCCTCGTCGTACACGGCGCGGGTGCGCAACGACGACACGTCGCTACCGGCATCGGGCTCGCTCACGCAGAACGCCCCGAGCTTCACGTCGTTCGCATCGCCGTAGCACTGCGGAACCCACTCGATGACCTGCTCGGGGGTTCCGTTGCCGCTGATGCCGGCCGCGGCCAATCCCGAACCCATGATGGCCATACCGATGCCACCGTCACCCCAGAAGATCTCCTCGACCGCCACCGGCATGGTGAGACCGCTCTTGTCGCTCATCGCGTTCATGATGAAGTCGATGCCGTACAGACCGATCTTGGCGGCCTCCTGAACGATGGGCCACGGGAACTCCTCGCGGTCGTCCCACTCCTGAGCGGCCGGACGCATGACGTCCTTGGCGAACTCGTGGATCCAATCCTTGATCTGAAGTTGTTCGTCGGTGAGGTTGAGGGAGAACTCGGACATGAGGCGATGTTACCGAGTGGTAACCAAGCACGCCACTTTCCCCCGGACGCTCGGGTTCGAAATCCCCAGTCACTGCCCCGACTGCCAGAATCGATTCATGTCCACCCCCTCACGACCGCCCGTGACGTCGGTGCGCGGACTGGTTGCCAGCCTCACGTTGGCCGTCGGCGCGTTGCATCTGGCCGTGGCCCCGGGCCGCTCGGCCGACTGGCGTGCCGAGGGAATCGCACTCGCCACCACCGGCACCCTGATGCTCGCTTTGGGCGTCGGAGTGACGCTCCACCGATCGCGTTCGTTCCTCGTTGCAACGTCGATCACCAACGTCATCGTGATCGTCGCCCTCGTCGCCAGTCGCACGGCCGGCTACCCATTCGGGCCGTGGTCCAACTCCACTCCGAGCATGGGCCCGTACGAAGCGACGGTCCTGGTGGTGGCCGTCGTCGCGTTGGCACTGTCGCTCGGAGCACTGGTGTCCGATGTCGAACACATCGGACAGGTCGGCTGGAGATTCGAGAACATCGCACCGATGGCGGTGGTGCTGGTCGCACTGCCCGGTTTCGTCACCACCCAATGGGCCGACGATGCCGCCCACGTGCAGGGCTCGGCCCACTCGCACGTCCACACCTCACCCACGGGGGTCGGCTCCCCATCGCCTCTCACCGCCGACGAACGCGCGCGTTTGAGTGACGAGTTGACGCTCGCCGCCCGAGCCGTCGAATCGGTGGCCACGCTCGGCGACGCCCGAGCCGCGGGCTGGATTCTGGTCGGCGACTACACGCCGGGCTCCGGCCAGATGTTGATCGACCCCACCGTCGATTCGCGCGCCGCGACATTCGAGTTCGATCGACCGTCAGGCCTGCTCTACGAGTCCTCGGTGGACGAGGCACGCCTGGTGGGCGTTCAATACAACGCATGGACCGCCGATGGTTCCACACCCGCGGGCTTCACGGGCCAGGGCCCCATGTGGCACCTGCACGACGGCACCTGCGTGGCCGACGACGGCGCGTGGGCCCTCCCCCACGACGAGACGGTCACCGGCGACGGGTGTTCGCGCGTCGACGCGTCGCTCGACGACACCTCGTCATGGATGCTTCGCGTGTGGTTGGTGCGCGGATGGGAGAACCCGGCGGGAACCTTCGCCCACGATCATCCGGCGTTGACCTGAGTCAGGATGCGCGACGACCGCGACCACCACGGGTGGTGCGGCGCTTGTGGTCCAGGAAATCGACCATCACGTAGTTGCCCAGATCGTGCGCGTTGGTCATGAAGGCCCGTCCGCCGTTCATCGACGTGAGTTGCTCGACGAAACGCACCAGGTACTGATCCGCGTCCAACATGAACGTGTTGATCGTGATGTTCTCCTTGGTGCAACGCATCGCCTCGCGCAACGTGGCCTCCACGGTCAACTGCTGGGCGTCCCAACCGTCGAAGTAGGTGAACCACGGATCACCCTGCGGTGTGATGTGGGCGGTGGGTTCGCCGTCGGTGATCATGATGATCTGCTTGTTGCCCGACTGACCCGCCAACATGCGTCGCGCGGTGGCCATGGCGTGGTGCATGTTCGTGCCCTGCATGCCCGGCGGCGTGGCCTCCATCAACTCGTCGGGCTTCACCTCCCACGCGAGGTGACCGAACAACAGGATGCCCAGATAGTCGCGCGGGTACTGCGACGACATCAGCGACTGCAGGGCGACCGCCACCTTCTTGGCCGGCCCCCAACGATCGTCGCGATACATGGAGTACGAGGCGTCCAGCATCAGCACGGTGGCCGAGCGGGTGAGATGCTCGGTGCGCTCCACCTCGAAGTCCTCGGCCGACAACTTCACCGGCGTGCCCTGTCCGCCGCGCCGCAGCGCGTTGCGGATGGTGCGCTGCAGATCCAGGTTGAACGGGTCGCCGTACTCGTATTGCTTGGTCTCGTAGGTGCGCTCGTGCCCCTGTCCGAAGCGGTGTTGCTGATGTTGCCCGGGCTTGTCCTTGGCCAGACGGGAGAAGATGTCGCGCAACGCCTTCGAGCCGATCTGGCGCATGCCCCGCGGCGTGACCTCCAGCTTGCCGTCGCGCTGACGGATGAGCCCCTCGCGCTCCATCTCCTTCACCAGCTTCGACAACTTGTCCATGGAGCGCGCCACTTCGTCGCCCAGCAGGTCGCGCACCCGATCCATGTCGGCCTCGGCCAACTGCTGCGGTGAGGCCGGATTGTTCATGAGGTCCTCGAGCCGGTCGAGGTCGGCCAGGTCCTTCATGGCCTGCATCGCCTGTTCGAACCCCATCGGGTTCTCGCCCTGCATCTCGTAACCCTCGCCCTG
>Ga0315905_10006300_pt1 | contig 12058 bp, 8 predicted proteins | sample LakEriMetagenome_5_FD_203522 | JGI IMG/M metagenome (GOLD analysis project Ga0315905, IMG submission 203522) | Freshwater fungal communities from buoy surface, Lake Erie, Ohio, United States - Buoy 4 MA121 | ecosystem: Environmental > Aquatic > Freshwater > Lake | place: USA: Lake Erie, Ohio...
CATGCACGTGTCACTCACACCTCACAACAGCCTCTTACACTACATACATGCACCATAAACACATGCCCCAATGCGAGCCCAAACGAGTATCATGCAACGAGTATCATGCAAGTATCATGCAGAGTACCATGCATATTACACACACCTCTATGTGCCAGTCCACAGAGTGGTGGAGCGTGTGCTGGCTTAGCAAGGAATCCTCCTCCCCTTCCAGCTCCCCAAGCCCACTTGGCCCGAAGGCTCTAGCCTGCGCCTCGTCCCTGGCAGGCGTGATGGCGAAAAGCGCAAGCGCAGGTTGTCCCACTGTCTCTGGTGTTGCAGGAACTCGCCGGCGCACTGAAGGAGAGCACAGCTCTCCCAGGTCGTTTGACGCGAGTTCGCGCCGGCGCTTGCTAGCCAGGGAGCACTGGGGACTGAACATAGCGGTGATATCCGCAGAAGAGTAGTCTGCTGCCAGCCTGGACCTCCCTCTCCCGCGCTGCTGCCCTGGAGTACCTCGAGCAGCCCGCTGCTTCTTGAAGGTCAGAAGGCACTGAAGGGCGAGGATAATGGCATCCGGTACTATATGCGCCGCACACGACGCGCCCCCCACTGTCCGCGATGCTGACATCATCTTCTCCACCTGAAGGATTGCGTGCTTCGCATTGACAGAGTGATATGACGAAGGCAAAAAGCATACACGCCCTAACCCCGCCGTGCCATCAGCCGTCCTTTCCCCCCCTCCCCCTAGCGACGGAATTGCGGCCGCGGGGCTTACAAAGCCTTGCGCTTTCGCAGCTGCCACGACCAGGCCCGCCCCGGCTTTTGGCGAAAACGCTGCAAGGAGGGTTGCGACTTTTGGAGCAAATTGAGTCTGGCGAGACGATGACTCGTCGCTGGGCAGGTGCAGCAGTTCGCGCAGCGCGTCTAGCGGCATCCCCGCTGCCTGCACCTCGTGCGCCTGTGCGACTTGCCATGCATGCAGAAACAAGGCCAGGCGAGTCACTCTCCCCGTCGACATAGCCTCTCCCATTTCAGCCTGCCCCCCCCCGACAACGCCTCCGGCAATGCCGATTACGTCCCCCCCTGAGAAAGACATACTACGCTGCTGCTGGCCCCGGGCGCTAATCGCCGGTGAGTGCGCGGACGCGGCGCCAAAGGAAGAGCCCGGCACCTCCACTGTCAAGGAGCCATTTGACGTGAACTTGTCTGCGCCTGCATTCTCACTGCCGCCAGGGGCGGCGCGACTGACAGAGGCAGAGAGCCACTTTATGAGATCGTGCCCTTGCCGCGCGAGCAGCGAGTCGTCGGGCGGCGGCGAGTCGTTGGGTGGCGTCTGCTTTTGTCTCTCGAGAGCGTCGAGCATGTGATGCACGAGTTGCGTGCAGTGGTCAAGCACCTTGCCTCGCGTCTGCCTGCTCCCGCCGCGCCCGGGGGCAGCATAGAGGTCGAGGAGGGAGGTGAGGGTAGACAAGTAGCGCTGCATGTTGAGCGCCTGGTCCTCTGACTCCTGAATATCGCGCTCAGCCCAGTAGAAACACAGCGCCGCGTCCCCGAGAAGCGCCTGTCCCTTTCCTGCACAGATTTCCCCCGCAAGGATGCGCGCCTTCCACATGACCCGGCGCAGCACGCGGAGGCGCTCCTTTGTCTGTGGTGCCCCACGCCGTCAGATCCTCATGCGCGAGAGAGAGAGGTTGAGGTAGAGGTAGAGGTAGAGGTAGAGGTAGAGAGAGCGCGCGCGAGAGAGAGAGCGCGCGCGCGAGAGAGAGAGAGCGCGCGCGCGCGCGCCAGAGAGCGAGAGACAGAGCGAGAGAGAGAGCGAGAGAGAGAGCGAGAGAGCGAGCGAGAGAGAGACCGCGTCAGAGCTAGCGCCGCCGATCGCCATGTCCGCTGCACCGTCGGAGGGCACCAGCTTGCTTGACACTTGCTGAAAGGCCCGGTATATGTGAGCAGCGGGCGCTGACAAGCAGAGCTGCGCCAGAAGCTGCACGGCGCCGTCGTTGAGCGGCGTTGTTGCCGTGTCGCCCTCCCTCGGCGCGTCCTGGAGTACCAGACAGTAGTGGATGACACGTCGCAGTTGCACGTGTTCGGTCTGTTCGAGGTCGTCGGCGCGCGGGGCAAAGAGTGCGAGCTCGCTGTTGAGCAGCTGCGAAATAAGCGAGACCAAGAGTGCGTCGCAGCTGTTTTCACCCAGCTCGTCGAGCTTGGCACTGATCCTGTAGTAGTGCAGGCCGATGGCCATGTGCACAGCCTCGACGAGCATGCGGGGGCCCATCTTAGTCAGCTGCACGAGCGCCTTGCCAAACTGCTGCGTGAACATGAGCATCTGCACCAAGTTGTAGCCCACCACCGCCTTCGTCTCTGCGTCTAGTGGGGGGGCGCCGCCAACGGCAGCGGCGCGCCCTTGGGAGCCCACGCGCTCGGCCGCTACCTCACGGACAGCGGTCTTGAAGCTGCTCCATCCGGCACAACGCGAGACCCCTTCCACCATCTTCTTAAAGCCCTCAGTCTGGCAGTGGCGGAGCGAGAGGTGTTGCACGTCTTTTCGTGCGACGTCCATGGCTGCGCGCTGAGAGTGTGTGTGTATACCCGCGCGTGCCCAGGCATGCGAGGCCCAGTCAGCGCTTCCCTTCGCAAACAGCAGGAGACGCGTAGAGCGCGATACGCTCAAGCACATACCGCATTTGACTGCTGATTTTTCGCCTCGACGAATTTCGGACGGACAAAGACAAGGTGGCGCCAGACATGGTCCTGTGAATCTTTCACAGGTTAGAGAAACGCTGTGTAACCAGAGAATCTTCTTAGGAAATTTTTGTTGTTTCTGGAAAAGCATTAGGTTTAGGGTTTAGGGATTATTATTCTGCAACTTTGCTTTCAATTATCTATTTCGAACTGTTTTGGTTACAGGTCGCTCCGCAGCCGCATGTTAGCGAATCTTGAGAAATAAGCAACGACTCCGAATGTTGCTCCGGGATGCGCTGGGGACGCGTCCCGGCCCACGTTCACCGGACGCGCCGCGGACGCGTGACGGCGCACGTAATGAATTCATTACGTGCGCCGTCACGGTGCTTTCTGGGACGCTCACGGCCCTTTGCACCCACACGCGTCACCAGTCACGGCCCTTTCAGTGGTTACATCCAGCGTTTCTGCGATCATTTAAAAAGATTCGGTACCTGTACGAGGCGCCATATGGCCTTTGTGTATGATGATGATGTGACACTTTGTATACCTGTACGAGGCGCCATAGGGCCTTTTGCATCCACTTGCTCGACGTGTCATAATTGTTCTTGCCTTTGAAAGGGTCCGGGAGCCCGGTCTTCAGCACCTGCCTGATCTTCATGTCACTTTCATTCTCGGGGCGGCGGTCGCGGGAGAGGAGGCCCTCTTTGGCCGAAAGCCTGTCCACGCCGGCGTCGAGCCGCAGATAGGCCACGAGATGCGCTGCCGGATCGCCCATTAGTGGGGGCAGGTCCCCAATGCGACAATCGTACCGCGACACCTCAGCCTGCTGCAGACTCTCGTGGTCAGAACACGGGACAGGCAAGTGGTTGCACAGCATCAACACCACCTGCTGCACAACACCACCTGCTGCAGACTACAGCATCAACACCACCTGCTGCAGACTCGGGTCGTGGGGACGCGGGATCCTGCCGGGTTGCCAGTCGGTGTTGTTGAGGATGCAGAAGACCGAGTTGGTGAAGTCGTCCCGCCGGAATTCCTCCTCCGCCTTTTTGTATCCCGCCGACACGGTGTTGCGCTCTCTCACTGAGTACTTCACTGTGTGTGTGTATATACACATATAAATAATATATATATATATATATATATATATATATATATATATAGAGAGAGAGAGAGAGAGAGAGAGAGAGAGAGCGCGAGAGAGAGAGAGAGAAGAAAGACGCAGAAAGCGGGCGGCGACACCCACCAGGCTCTCTTGCCGTCTACAACCTACGACTTGTCTGTGTGTTCTCTTGGCGTCTAATCTACTACTTGTCTGTGAGTGGTGCAAATGGTGTGACGGAAAGGGACCTTTCATCTTCTCGTCCAGAACGTACAGATTCAGCGCCCACTTGAGCTTGTCGGTGGTGTTGATGCTGTGCAACGACTTGCCTGTGCGCATAGAGCTCGACATGATGCTGCCCGCCCTGGTTGGCTGGATAGACTTAGGAGATAGAGGATATGCACTCAACCCGGGGCGATGGGAGGACACGATGGAGCCGCCGTGAGACACGTCGTCGTCGTCGCGCTCCGTGTCCTCCCACTCACCAAGGGCCTTGTCAATCTCCTTGACCCAATCTTCCTGGAAATCCTGCTTGTCCGTCTGCCAATCAAGAATTCAGAAGTCAGCAGTGAGAAGTCAGCTCAGAAGTCAGCAGTCAGCAGTCAGCAGTCAGTGACTGCTGACCTCTGACGTGAGTAGTCAGAAGTCAAAGGTCAGCAGTCAGCATTCATCAGTCAGCAGTCAGAGGTTAAATAAGAGACACTCAATGCATTCAAAGAAAGAACGTATTCAAATAAGAAACACTCGACATATCCAAGAAGGACTCGGATTCCACCAAATCTGAGACGGCCAACCGCTGCGGCCGAAGGCGGAATAGGGAGACGCCACCCCTCCGGCCCCAATCCCCTGAGTCGGCCCCAACCCCCTGAGGTGGCTGGTCGCACGGGCGGCAGGACAAATTTGCTTTTTATCGCTTAGTATCACCTATTATGACCAAAGTATCTCGTATCATGGCGTAGTATCCCTCATTTCATAATACGTACGTGATTGTTCGTGGTAATTATTGATTGGTGATACCTAGTGACACTACGCCAAGCTCGCTCGTGACACTACGCAAGGGTTTAGGGTTTAGGGTTTGTGAGTGACACTACGCGAACTCGCTAGTGACACTACGCCAAGCTTGCGGATATCGGGTCAGGGTTTAGGGTTTAGAGTTTAGGGTTTAGGGCTCGCTAGTGACACTACGCCAAGCTTGCGGATACCGGGTCAGGGTTTAGGGTTTAGGGTTTAGGGTTTAGGGCTCGCTAGTGACACTACGCCAAGCTTGCGGATACCGGGTCAAAGTCAAAGTTAGTCGTACGCGGGTCTAAGTCAACGTGAGTGATGCCAAGTCATAACATTCCGCATTTTAAGTACAAAAATCAAAAAAATATTTGGAATTTTTTTTATTTTTGAAAAATAGTTTCCAAATTTTTTTATTTCAATTTTATATTTTTTCAACAAAACATTTATATTTTTGGAACAAAACATTGGAAATGTTTTTGGAATACAATTTTCAATAAAGGATTCAGGGTTAAAGTTTTAAGGTTTAGGTTTTCTTAAAGCTAAATTTAGTTATTGCTTTGTTCGATTCAGAATTGCTTGTGTATAAAAGATTCACCTGCTTGGTGTCCTTGCCGCGATGTTCGAGCATACCGTAACCCCTAAGCAGGTTGCCCGCCCACTTGGCGTGGCCGCAGCGCATGAGCAGTAGGACCTTGGGCCTATGACGACCGCACACACACACACACACACACACGTAGGCGCAGGGGATTTAGCCTCGAGTTTGCGACATTTTGGGTGGTTATCATTAACCCATAGTAACCCATAGTCACCCATAGTCACCCGTAGTAACCCATAGCTAACCCGTAGTAACCCGTAGTAACCCTCATTAACCCATAGTAACGCATAGTAACCCATAGTACCAAGGGCTGTCGTGCTGGTGGAACGAGGCCCAAGGCCTCGAGCTCACAAGATACTCGACCGCGCTGCGCAGCCTGGCTTCACCTTCCGGCATCGCCCTTTCCGAACTGTCCTCCTCGGAAAACTTGAGTTTGCGGTGCAAGTGGGTTTGGGGGAAGAACTCGAAGATGGTGAGGAGCAAGCCGCGGAACTGCGTGTGCAAGTACCGCAAGGCCCCCAACAGCAGCGCCTCCTCCTGCATCGTTGTCATCTCAGCCCGATTCAGCGGCAGCGCCGCCATCGACTGGCGCGTCTGGAGCGGTTTCACCATCGAGTGCAGGATGCGGAAGAGCTCTGCGATATACGCGTGTCCGGGGTCCGCCGCGGCCTCGGTGGACTCGGCGTATCGCGGACAAGGCTTTTGACACCTCTCGGTGGTGTCGAGAGTCTGGTCCGCCACGCGCTTGCTCGTCGTGTACGAAAACTCCTCAAGCGGCGCGAACTTGTCAGCGCTGTCGCGCGCCGCGCCCCACTTGTGCTCGTTGATTCTTTCGACAACGTCTGCGAGCCAGAAGAGACGGCCGCTCTTGCTCCAGCGCTCGGCATCGCCTCCAGCGCCGCGTTGCCCGCTGCCCAAGGGCGCCTGGGTGAAGCCAGCGACGGGGTTGCACGAGGCCGCGATCCCCTCGGCGCGGCCGTGGAGCTGGCCGAGGTGCAGGGAGTCGAGCTCGACGCTGATCAAGCCCGTGCGTTCCTTCTCCCAGTCGAGCTCGGCCTGTGTGCGCAGAAAGTTGTCGGTGTTCAGGCGCGCAAGGCGGTCCAGCCGATTTATGACCTCATCGGTCATCTGCTCGTACACGAGCGGGACCTCATCGGTCATCTGCTCGTACACGAGTGACGAGGTCCCGCTGCCACGCTGAGGGCTGAAAGGGGCGCTGACGGCCGGGGGCTGCGTGGCCGAGGCCGGCGCACTCTCAACTGGCGCGGTGCCCGGCTGCTGGTACAGCGACGAGAGCGCGAACGGCGTCGGGTCGTGGTAGCCCACCGAGCGCAGCAGCGATGTGGCTTCGGCCGAGTGGGCCGACGGCAACGCCTGCGTGCTGACCGCGGGTATGGCGGCCAGGGAGTCGGAGAGCTGCGCTAGGCCCAGCCCAAGGCCCCCGAGCTTTGGGCGCAGGCCACCCGGCGTCCGCGGCGAAAAGAACACGCCGCTCGCCATCGCGCCCAGCCACTCGAACTCGACACGGATTCGAACGTCAGTGACCAAAATGTACCCACTTTTTTAGGTCTCATTTTTTAGGTCATTTTTGCCACTTTTTCCGACGAAAAAACCCGGATCCATGGAGGGGTTGCGAAACCCATCGGCGGCTCACCGCGTGGACGCAGACGCCGTGACCAACAACCAGCAAATCGTCGTAACGGCGGAGGAGCAACTGGTGCTCCGGCAGGTCTCTCTCCATCCTTCACTCCCTCCCTCCCTCTCTGTGCCGCGCCAACAGCTCTCTCAAAAAGGCGCATCCCGGTGCAACATTCAGTGTTGTTGAGTGATGCGCCGGTGCGCGCACCCGCGCTCCCCGGGGCAACATTTGGTGGATTGTGTTTCGCTTCGCGAATCTTGATTCGCTTGCTGCCCCGTCACGCCGTGACGGCGCGCATTCAGAGTTGTAGCCTGTTTCTGAAGAATCGCGTGTTGCCCCTTTTTCGCGTCCCACAGCCGATATGAAGGGGCCAAACGCTCGCGCGAGCGTTTGGCCGCTTCAGATTGTGTTCCGAGGTGCACTTGGGGACATTCAGAGTGGTTGCTGTTGAAGTGCTCCGTGCTCACTTTTGAAATGCTCCCCCGGCAGCTTGACCTCCTGCGCATGCAAGAGGAGCTGCTGAAAAAGGAGGAGGAGCTGCTTCTGGAGGCCGCGAACTTGGGTGAGACGCAGCCGCTCTCCGCACCTGGGGCGCCAAGGGTGGCGGGCGGCTACAAACGCCCGCACCCGCTGCTGCCGCTGAACAAGAGCCTGGATGCCGATGAGTGGGAGATAGACGAAAACCTGTTGCCGGAGGAGCAGGCGCTCCTGGAGCAACTTGGCGCACTGCCCTTCCACCCAGCGGGGCACCGGCGCTCGGCCTCGCGGAATGCGCACGAAGGCGCCTCCGCCGACGCTGCGCTGCCGCAGGCGCCCGTGTCGCTGGGGCTGGAGGGCGTGGAGCAACGGCTGGTGGAGCGGCGCATGGTGCAGGCGTCCAAGACCTTCTTGCTCGTGCACAGGGTGGTGGAGCAGGAGGAGACGCGCACCCCCTCGGCGCAGCTGCTGCCCACGCTGCCGCTGGCGCTGCAGCACCTGTTCAACTCGGTGGCCGTGTCTGAGGACCTGCTGCCAGATGTCTCGCTGCGCCGGCACGTGGCGGCGCCGCCCTCTTCCGGCAGCCGAATCAAGTGCCCATCGTCGACCGCGCAGGGCATGCCGCTCGACAAGCACGTGGTGCATTCCGCGCCGCGAGCGCGGGGCACAGGGACGGCGCCAGCGCACCGCAAGTACGGCGTGGGGCCCAAGCGGGGCGAGCGGGTGCGAAAGCAACTGGTCATGTGTGCCATCAAGGGAACCAAGTTTGAGTTTTGGAAGTCGCACAAGGTGGTGGATCTCATCGGCGACGAGCAAGAGGAGATTGCCGCGCCCGCCAGGCCCTACCGCGGCTGCATCGAGCTCACGGCTGCCAGCAGGGTGGAGGTGGACAGGATAGGCTACTGCATGAAGGTGCACGTGGTGTACCTCTCGTCGGACAAAAATGACGCCGTGACCGACACCCACACATTCCTGCAGGCGCCGGAGGACATGGAGCCGCGCAGCGACCTGTCGGCGGTTGCGCAACAGCTCAACGAGGCCATTGCCAGCTTGCGCTCCGACTCGGGCAGAATGGTGGAGTTCAACTCGGACCCCGTGAAGCCGTGGCTCAAGTCGAAGAAGACGGCGCCCCCGCTCTGGGAGGGCCCACTCCAGCCTCCCGGCTTTGAGGACGCGGAGCTGCTCGACGGCTACATCCCGCATTTTCTGGCCGACGACTCGGGGCTGAGTCGGCAGCTGCAGCCAGAGAACGCCGCCTTTGCCGCACAGTTTGACCGCCGAAAGCACCAGCTGTGGGCTGCCTTGCACAAGCTGAAGCAGACGCAGCCCGGCTCCCAGGAGGCCACTCTCACTGTCCAGCAGCTTCTCCAGCGCCAGGGCGGCGCAGCTGCTGTCGGTGGTGGAGGTGGCAGTAGAAGCAGCGGGGAGGGAGGAGGAGGAGGAGACGATTTGCTAATAACCGATGGCGGAGGAGGCTTCGGCGGGAAGGCCGTGTCGGAGGAGGACGTGGTCGGGGGTGTGTCAGGGATGGCGGTGGTGGAGAGAAAAGTGGAGGCGCTCGACTTTTCGCAGTACCGGGAGGTTGGTGATGCGGCAGAGGTGTGGGACGTGGAGTTCGCGCACGGCACACTGGCTCTGCGCCACACGCTCAATGGCATGACCCTCCTCATGTCCACGGCGTCGGCGGATGTAGTGTGCGCCCTAGTCACGGCAGGCGGCGACGAGTTCCTCTGGGCAGAGGCAGCGGGGCTAAGCGAGCGCCAACTTTCAGGCAGGGAGCGTGAGGTTGTCCTCACCTTCGCCTCCCGCTACATCGCCGCTGCTGCCACGCACGTGGAAGAGGGCGCCCCCGTGGCTCTCTCTCGCGGATGGAAAGTGCAGCACGCGTGGCAGGATGTGCATACGTATGGCAACTGGTCGTTACAGGCCCCTTCGGATGTCCGATGTGTGGCCCTTAACTCCCTCGACCTCGGTGCCGGCGTACACCTCCTCGCCAACGGTTTCGTCATTCTTGGGCGCTCTAGGGCGCTTTTGCATTTGATGACGAGGCAAGGGCCCGTGGGGCCCATCATCGTCCCTTCTGCGCAGGCAGTGCAGGTGTTCGTGGATGAGGAGAAGGACCGCGCTGATGCGCCGCACAATTTGTGCGCATGGCGCCCCCTCGCGCAGCTCAACACCACGGACATCCAGCAGCTCAAACAGGAGCAGTCGCTCGTGGCCGTGGGCATGAGCATGCCCCCCATCAACCTGACGGTAGCTGGCCAACCGCCCTTTGCATGGACGGTGGTCCCGCGTCTTCCGTCCGGCATTCACATCAAGGTCGTCGACCATCACAGTGCTCAGGTCAATCTTTGAAAGTTGGGATGAAACGCTGAACCTTAGGTATATAGTTTACGAATCTTGAGAAACAAGCAACACCTCTGAATCTTGCTTGTCTCGTGACGGCGCTCCGCGCACGCTACAGCCGTGTGCAGATAACTTGGATACCCAGAATTTTCGGCAGGCAGGCAGGAAGCCGGGTGCTTAGGTCTTAGGTCTAGATGCCTAGGTATGATGATGTGACACTGTGTATGATGATGTGACATACACCTAGGACCTAGGTCTTAGGGCTAGATGCCTAGGTCCTAGGTCTAGATGTATGTGTATACAAAAGTATTTTCTGATCTAGAAAGGGATCTTTCTAGAGGGATCTTTCTAAACAAATACTTGCGTGCAAAGTTTGGCGACGGCAAATGCAACTGGATATGCTACAGTCGACACAGACCTATCAACATGCTAAGTCGACACAGACCTATCAACATGCTACAGTTGACCCCGCGATGCAACGCCAGCAAAAACAAATCGAAAACAAATTCCATTGAAAACAAAAACTAAACAAAATTTCGTCTGACGGTAAGCATTTCTTCTTGAATTTCAAAGATTCATGCCAGTGTGAGGTCTATTGATTGAGTCTCGAAAGTTCTATGTCAAAGAGCCTTCTGACACCATATCGATAGGTACCTATCGATAGGTCTGTGTCAAAGGGGCCTAGGTGTATGTCACATCATCATACACAGTGTCACATCATCATACGCCTCTGACTTGGCAGGTCTGTGTCAGCGTATGATGATGTGACACTGTGTATAAAGTGCCCTCTGTTGATAGCCTATGTCAAAGTGCCCTCTCACCCGCTCTTGATTCGTCTATGTCAAGTGCCTTGAGACGCTTTGCAAGTGCCTTGAGACGATACTTCTAACACGTGTGCGCACCGCAGCTATTAGGGGTACCGAAGGAAAATACCTCGTCCTCACAATATACCATCACTGCCCGCAATCACCTGGGCACATCGGAGACGATAGTAAATATCGGCGTGATGACTGCACCCAGCCTTCTCAGCTACGGCGTCTCTGAAATAGTCCTCAAGCCCGCGCAACCCGTTCGGTATGCTGTTACGTATCTCGAAGGTATCTCGCCCTTCTCACCTCCTTTCCTCCCTCCCTCCCTCTCCCTCCCTCTCTCTCCCCTTCTCCCTCCCTCCCTGTCTCTCTCTCGCGCGCGCTCGCACACGCACGCACGCGCGCACACACACACACACACACATTTTGTACTGACAGGCTCGGATCCGAAGAATTTCAAGTGCGACAAGCTTCTGCCGCGCGGCCTACGCCTCCATTCCCAGGTTAGGTGTCGCTTTTAGGATTAGGGGTTTAGGGTCCTGTGGTTTTAGGTTTGGGTTTAGGTTCAGGGTTTAGGGTTAGATGATACGCGCGTGGCCTGCGTCTGGATGCCCAGGTTTAGGCTTAGAGTTTAGATCTGGAACGCGCGTGACCCAGGCTTGGATGCCGATGTTTAGTTGGAAACTCTAAACCCTAAATACCAAACCCAAACCCCTTAAACCCTAAACCTATGCCTGCCCTAACCCTAAACCTTCACGATAGAACTAAACCCTAAACCTATGCCTGCCCTAACCCTAAACCTACACCCTACATCCTACACAAGCCACTGCCCGGCCGGGTTTAGGGTTTAGGGTTTAGGCAAGGGTTTGACTAAACCCTGCACAATCCTCCACATGCCCCTGCAGAACGTGCATGTGTGTGAGGGGTTGATATCTCTATTTGTGTGTCTATCTATCTTTTTCTTGTATTGGTGTTGGCAAACATACGTACCTCAGCATACATACGTACCTAAGCATACATACGTACCTCAGCATACATACGTACCTCAGCATACATACGTACCTCAGCATACATACGTACCTCAGCATACATACGTACCTCAGCATACATACGTACCTCAATACTGCTGTCTTGCAGCTTGTGTCTCCACCTACACGCTGTGTATGTGTGTGTGTTTTTGAGTGTTTGTGCGTGTGTGTATGCTACGTGCGTGTAAGTATGTGTGTGTATGTGGGTTGAGTATCCGTGGCCGCACTAAAGTGCCGCTCTTATGTGTGTGTTTCGTGTGTTGAGTATCCGTGGCTGCGCTGCACTATCCTCCTCCTCATATGACATGTATCCTCCTCCTCATATGACATGTATCCGTGGCTGCGCTGCACTATCCTCCTCCTCATATGACATGTATCCTCCTCCTCATATGACAT
>Ga0315905_10006301_pt1 | contig 12057 bp, 6 predicted proteins | sample LakEriMetagenome_5_FD_203522 | JGI IMG/M metagenome (GOLD analysis project Ga0315905, IMG submission 203522) | Freshwater fungal communities from buoy surface, Lake Erie, Ohio, United States - Buoy 4 MA121 | ecosystem: Environmental > Aquatic > Freshwater > Lake | place: USA: Lake Erie, Ohio...
GGGTGGTGGCGCGCGCCAAACCCGACTATTCCGATATGGAATAGGGGATTTTTTCCGTTGCGGGAGTGGAGGGGTGGAATTAGTGGGGAGGGAACAACGAACGATCAAATATGAGCAAAGCGAGTGTTGAAGAGATCAAGCTGCAGTCTGACGGGTTGCGTGGGGTGATTGGTGAAGTGGTTGGGGATGCGGGTTTGACGCATGTGGAGGAGGACCAGGCGATTTTGATGAAGTTTCACGGGACGTATCAGCAGGACGACCGTGACAAGCGAGCGGCATTGACGAAGGAGAAGAAGGAGAAGGCGTGGAGTTTCATGGTGCGGAGCAAGATGCCTGGCGGGCGGATTAGTGCGGAGCAGTGGTTGATCCATGATCAGTTGTGCCGGTTGTCGGAGGGATCGTTGCGATTGACGAACCGTCAGGGGATCCAGTTGCATGGGGTGTTGAAGGGGAATCTGAAGGAAGTGATTGCGGGGATTTGCCGGAGCGGGTTGACGACGATGGGGGCGTGTGGGGATGTGGTGCGGAACACGATGGGGCCGGCGGCGCCGGTGAAGAGTGGGGTGTATGAGGATGCGCAGGCGTTGACGGAGGAGATCAGCCAGCGGTTTCTGTGGCGGAGTCAGGCGTATGCTGACATCTGGCTGGACGGGGAGAAATTGAGTCCTGAGTGGCTGGCGGCTCCGGAGGTGGATCCTGCGGTGCGTGCGAAGACGGCGTCCGGGGAGGAAGATCCGATTTACGGGAAGGCATATTTGCCGCGGAAGTTCAAGATGGCGGTGGCGATTGAGCCGGTGAACGACACGGATGTTTACAGTCAGGACGTGGGGTTTGTGCCGCACGTGGTGGGTGGGGTGGTGGCTGGGTATACGATTCTGGTGGGTGGTGGATTTGGGATGAGTCACGGGCAGCTTTCGACGCGGCCGTTTCTGGCGCAGCCGCTGGCGTATGTGCCGCGGGCGCATGTGGTGGATGCGACGGAAGCGATTGTGACGGTGCAGCGGGACCATGGGAACCGGACTGAGCGGAAGAATGCGCGGATGAAGTACACGGTGCAGACGATGGGATTGGAGGCGTTTCGTGCGGCGGTGCAGGACCGGTTGCCGACGGTGCGTTTGGAGGAGCCGAAGCCGGTGGCTTTTGATAGTGTTGAGGATTCGCTGGGGTGGTATGAGCAGGGGGACGGGCGGTGGTATTGTGCGGTGCATGTGAGCATGGGTCGGGTGACTGACCGGGAGGGAGGGCCGCAGTATCTGAGTGCGTTCAACGAGATTGCGAAGGTGCTAGGGCTGCCGTTTGTGATCACGCCGAACACGAATGTGGTGGTGGCGGACGTGGGGGCTGAGGAGCGTGCGGTGGTGGATGGGATTCTGGCGAAGCATGGGGTGCCGCATGCGGACGGGATGACGAGGACGCGTCGGGTGGCGCATGCGTGTGTGGCGTTGCCGACGTGCGGGTTGAGTCTATCGGAGTCGGAGCGGGCGTTGCCGGGCGTGCTGGATGAAGTGGATGGCGTGCTGCGGGAGCTTGGGCTGGAGGACGATCCGGTGCTGATCCGGATGACTGGGTGCCCGAACGGGTGCGGGCGGCCTTACAATGCGGACTTTGGATTTGTGGGTCGGGCTCCGAACAAGTATGCGATGTTTGTGGGCGGGAGTATTGCGGGCGATCGGTTGGCTGGGCTGGAGCAGAAGACCGTGCTGCTGGGTGACATTCCTGGGGCGATCCGGGGGTTCCTTGAGGCGTACAAGCGCGAGCGGACGGCGGGTGAGACCTTCAGTGGGTGGTTTGGGCGGACGAGGCCGGTGGGACCGGCGCCTGATCCGGAGCAGTTTCATGTGGAATTGGCGGCACGGGCTGAGAAGCTGGCGGGTGCGAAGGTGGCGGCTGAGGGCTGACGGCTGACGGCTGAAGGTTGGAAAATCGGCGCTGGTTTTCGTGGTTGGGTTGGTGCAGGGGATTCCGATGGAATTCAGGGCGACAACTGACGCAGAGGCAGCGGTGCGGCTGGACAAGTGGCTGTGGTCGGTGCGGTTGTACAAGACGCGCGTGCTGGCGACGGATGCGTGTCGGTTGCAGCGCGTGCGGATGGGAGGGAGCGAGGCGAAGGCGTCGCGGCTGGTGCGTGCTGGTGATGTGATTGAAGTGCGGCAGGAGGACGTGACGCGGACGGTGCGGGTGAAGGAAGTGCTGGAGCAGCGGGTGGGTGCGCCGCTGGTGGGGCGGTATCTGGAGGATCTGACGCCGCCTGAGGAATTGGAGGCGGCCCGGCGACGGCGGGAGGAACGGCGGTTGAATTCTGCGATCAGTCCTGCGGCGAAGCCTTCGAAGCGGGATCGGCGGGCATTGGAGACCTTTCTGGATTCGGTGCGGACGGGGAAGCTGGCGGAGGAAGGCGGGGAGTTTGGAGATTGAGAGGGTGATGGGAGGTGATGGAGATGGGGCGGGCGTGAGGTGACCGCCATTGGGTGAACGTCGAGGTGGGAAACGAAAAAGGCGCGCCGGAGGACCGGCGCGCCAAAAGGGGAGAAGGGCGTTGGAGAGGGGGATCAGCGGTTGCTGATGGCTTCCTTGACTTGGACGGCTTCCTTGCCGACGCGGTCGCGGAGGTAGTGGAGACGGGCGCGGCGGACGCGGCCGCGTTTTACGACTTCGACCTTGGAGATCTTCGGAGTGTGGACAGGGAAGACCCGTTCGACACCTTCGCCGTAGCTGATTTTGCGGACGGTGAAGGATTGGCCGACGCCTTGGCCTTTCCGGGCGATGACGATGCCTGCGAAGAGCTGGATGCGTTCTTTGCCGCCTTCGAGGACTCGGGTGTGGACCTTGACGGTGTCACCGACGCTGAAGTCGGCGACGTCGGTCTTCATCTGTTCGCGTTGAATCTGTTCAAGCTTGTTCATAAAAGGTCGTTAGGAGAAAGGGATTGGATTCCACGCGGGACTTGGAAGCAATGCACGCCAGCGTTCCAACGGGCCCGGGAGGGAGGATGGAGCTAAGCGTGGTTGCTGGGGGCCGCAACGGAAATTTTCCCTTGGTTGGGAGGGATCAGGCGTGAGCGGCGATGGCTGCGGCGACGAGTTTTTCGAGTTTGACGATATCTGCGGCGAACTTGCGGATGCCTTCGGCGGTTTTTTCTGTGGCCATGGCGTCTTCGTTGAGGTCGAAGCGGAAGGATTTTTCGTCGTAGGACCGTTTGGCGATGTCCATGGTGGCGGAGGTGGCAGGGTCGAGTTTCCGGGCGAGCGGTTCGGAGCTGGCCTGGAGTTCAGCGAGGAGGGCCGGGGAGATGGTGAGGAGGTCGCAGCCTGCGAGTTCGGTGATTTCGCCGACGTTGCGGAAGCTTGCGCCCATGACTTCGGTGGAGTGGCCGAATTTCTTGTAGTAGTGGTAGATGGCGGTGACGGAGACGACGCCTGGGTCTTCGTTGGGGGCGTAGTCTTTTTTGGTGGAGGCCTTGTACCAGTCGAGGATGCGGCCGACGAATGGGGAGATGAGTTTGACGCCGGCGTCGGCGCAGGCGATGGCCTGGGCGAGGGAGAAGAGGAGGGTGAGGTTGCAGTTGATGCCTTCCTTCTGGAGGGTGGCTGCGGCTTGGATGCCTTCCCATGTGGAGGCGATTTTGATGAGGATGCGTTCGCGGGGGATGCCGTCCTTTTCGTACATGGCGATGAGTTGGCGGGCCTTGGCGACGGTGCCTGCGGTATCGAAGGAGAGGCGGGCGTCGACTTCAGTGGAGACGCGGCCTGGGACGATTTTGAGGATTTCCTTACCGAAGAGGATGAGGATGCGGTCGATGACGCTTTCGACGAGGGCTTCGCCGGAGAGGGAGGAGCCTCTGAGTTCTGTGACGGCTTGATCGATGAGGGGGCGGTACTGGGGTTTTTCCGCGGCCTGGAGGATGAGGGATGGGTTGGTGGTGGCGTCCTGGGGGAGGAAGGCGCGCATGGATTCGAAGTCACCGGTGTCTGCGACTACGGTGGTGAATTGCTTGAGGGCTTCGAGCTGAGTCATGGATCTTGAAGAATCTGGGGTCCGACGTGATTGGTCGGACCGGTTTGGGGGGAACGACATGGACTGCTGCGGCGGCTGGGGCAACCGGAAGTGTGAGCGGAGAATTCGCGATGGCGGGGCCATAATGGTTGACCGGATGAGGCGTGGGGCGTTAATCATTCCTGAATGCTGCCGTGGATTCCCTTATCCTGGCGGCTATTTCCCCCGTAGTTTTGCTGAGCGCCCCTTATTTCCACGATCCTATGAAACGCATTGCTGCTGCCATTGCTGTGACTGCTGTCCTGTTGAGCTGCCTTGAGGCGGCACCGGTCAGTGTACCGAATTTCAGTTTCGAGCTGCCGAACAACCCGACGACTGGGACGACGTGGTCATACAATCTGACCTCGTGGACTGGGTCCGGGGGCAACAACAACACGAATGGGTTCATTGAGTACATTGCGGGGTTCCGGGCGAATGCGGGGCAGGACATTGGGGGCGGGGTGATTCAGAATGATCAGCACCTGGGGATGGAGCTTGGGTATGATATTTTCCAGAATGTGGCTGGGGTGACGTTTCAGCCGAATACGGTGTACACGCTGACGGTGGCGGTGGGGAATCGGTCTGGGGTGACGGCGGCGGGGAATCAATCGACGTATGGGCTTGCTGATGCGAGTGGGGCGTTTGCGGTATCTGGGGTGCGTGATGCGAGTGGGGTACCGGTGGGGACGTTTGCGGATGCGCCGGCGGTGGCGTTCGATACCTTTGCGGATCCTTGTATTGTGGGGAAGGGGTTGCAGATTCTGCTGCAGGCGAGGGGAGCTGGGCGGTCGCATTTTGACAACGTCCGGCTGGATGCATCGCCGTCGGTGGCGAATGGGCGGCCGGTGGCGGTATTGAATGCGGCGACTGGGGTGACGGCGACTGGGGCGACGCTGAACGGGACGGTGACGGATCCGGGGGTATCGGCTCCGGCGGTGGTGTTTTACTGGGCGACGTCGGATCGGGGCGGGGATCCTGCGGCATGGCCGGCGAGTCAGGTGCTGGCGGGAACGCAGACTGGGGCGTTTGGTGCGGAGATTGCGGGGTTGCAGCCGGCGACGACGTATTTTTTCCGGGCGAGGGCGACGAATGCGAGTGGCGGGGTGTGGGCGTCGCCGTGTCTGAGTTTCACGACGGTGGCGTCGGCTCCGGTGGTGGAGAATGGAGGGGTGAGTGAGGTCGATGCGACTTCGGCGAAACTGGCGGCGACGGTGACTTCGACTGGGGGGACGGATCCTGCGGTGACGATTTTTTATGGACTGGCGGATGGCGGGACGAATGCGGCTTCGTGGGCGTCGAGTGTGGTGATTCCGGCGTTGAATGGGACGGCGCAGCGGACGGTGAGTGGCTTGCAGTCGGGGAAGGCGTATTTTTTCCGGGCTTATGCGGAGAATGGCGGTGGCAATGACTGGGCCGACAGCAGCGGGACGTTTACGACGCTGACGGTGACGCCGCCGGCGGTGACGGTGGCTGCGGCGGATAACATCACGGGGAGTTCGGCGGTCTTGCGAGGGCGGGTGACATCGACTGGGAATGAAGCGCCGGTGGTGACCTTGTTCTGGGGCCTTGCGGATGGCGGTACGAATCCGGCGGCGTGGGGGAATTCGCGGGTGCTGGGGCCTGACGGTGGGGATTTTTCGAGTCTGGTTCAGGGGCTTGCGCCGCAGACGACGTATTTCTTCACGGCGCGTGCGGTGAATGGGGCTGGGAGTGCGTGGGCGGCGGCGAGCCGGACGTTTGGGACGGTGACGCTGGTGCCGACGAGTGTGATCATCAACGAGATCAACTACGACAGTGTAGATGCGACGAAGGCGTTGGAGTTCATTGAGTTTCACAATCCGACGAATGCGGCGATCGACATGAGCGGGTGGGAGTTGGATTCCGGGGTGGACTTCGTGTTTCCTGGAGGGACGGTGATTCCGGCGGGAGGATTTCTTGTTGTGGCGGAGGATCCGGCGGCGTTTGCGTTTGCGTATCCGCTGGCGGGGGTGCCGCTTGGGCCGTGGACGGGGTCGCTGAGCAATGGTGGGGAGCTGATTCGGCTGGTGGATGCGGCAGGGACGATGGTGGATGAGGTTGATTATGGGGCAGGATTTCCGTGGCCGACGGGTTCTGCGGGGACGGGGGCTTCGATGGAGTTGCTGCATCCGCTGCTGAACAACGATCTTGGGGGGAATTGGAGGACGGGGGGTTCTACGGGGACGCAGACGACCTATATTCCGACGAGCACGTCGGGGTGGCGGTATCTGCCGGGAGCGGCGGAGGCGTCGAATCCTGTGGAGGCGTGGCGTTCCGAGACATTTACGGAGACGACGTGGTTTGGGGCGACGCTGCCGCTGGGATATGGGGATATTGATGGGAATGCGGTTGGGAATGATGTGACGACGACGATTGGCGCTAATCAGAAGACGGTGTTTCTGCGGAGGCAGTTTTTTGTGAGTGGCGCGGTGCCGTCGAAGCTGGTGTTGAATCTGCGTTGTGATGACGGTTGCATAGCGTTCATCAACGGGGTGGAGGTGGCGCGGATCCGGGTTGAGCCGGGTGCGGTGCCGACGTTTGATGCGCCGGATGGGACCGCGGCGAATGTGACCGAGCCGCCGCTGCTGTGGGAAGCGCCGGTGGTGATTGAGAATGCGGCGGCGATTCTGAAGGCTGGGACGAACGTGCTAGCGATCCAGTTGATCAACACGACGACGGCGAGCAGTGATTTGTTCATTGATGCGGATCTGAAGACCCCGCCGCCAGCGGCGGCGACGCCGGGGGCGGCGAACCGGGCGCTCCTGACGACTCCTGCGGGTGCGCCGCCGGCGATTCGGAATGTGGATCATGCGCCGAAGCAGCCTGTGGCGAGGGAGCCGGTGGTGGTGACAGCGACGGTGACGGATCCTGAGGGAGTGGCGAGTGTTTCGCTGAGCTATCAGGTGGTTGACCCAGGGATGTACATTCGGCGGACGGATGCGGCGTACAATCTTGCGGCGAACTGGACGACGGTGACGATGACGGATGATGGGAGCGGGGGTGATGCGGTGGCGGGAGATGCGGTTTACAGTGCGACGTTGCCGCCGGGGGTACAGGTGCACCGGCGGCTTGTGAGGTATCGGATACTGGCGACGGACGCTGGTGCTGCGGCGGTGACGGTTCCGTATCCGGACGACGAGCAGCCGAATTTCGCGTATTTCTGTTATAACGGGATTCCGGCGTGGACTGGAGCGATGCGGCCGGCGGCGTTTTCCGGCTACGGAGCGACGCCGCGGGTGACGTTCCCGGCCTCAATGATCAGCAGCATCGAGCCCTATCATCTGATTGCGCTGGACACGGATGTGGCGACGTGCCTTTATACCGGACCGGCGGACAGCACGCCTTACCGGGGGACGTTTGTGTATGAGGGCAAGGTGTACGATCACATCACATTCAACGTGCGGGGGATCGGGTCGACGCGGGTGAGTGGGAAGAACAAGCTGGCGTTCAAGTTCAACCGGGCGCGGGATTTCGAGGCGCGGGACAACTGGGGGCGGAAGTACAGCGAGACGTGGAATTCGTTCGGGTTGGATGCGAATGCGTCGCCGTGGGCGGCGGTGAATCGCGGGTCGGCCGGGGTGGAGGTGGCGACATCCTATCGGATTTTTGAACTTGCGGGGATGAACTCGCTGCGGACGAACTATGCGCATCTCCGGATCATCCGGAAGGCTGTGGAGACTCCGCCTGCGGGGACGAATGTGAGTGATGCGACGGCTGGCGGGACGGTGGACGGGCAGTATTCGTCGGATCTTTGGGGGCTTTATATGGTGCTCGAGCCGACGGAGGGGAACTTCATCGGGGAACGGGATCTACCGCCGGGCAACATCTATGCGATTGAGGGGAACAATGGGGACAAGAAGTACCAGGCGCCTGGGCAGCCGCTTGATGCATCGGACTGGAACAATTTCCGGACGGCGCTGGTGCAGGCTGGTCAGACCGAGGCGTGGTATCGGGGGAATCTCGATCTTGACGATCTGTACACGTACCTTGGCCTGAACCGGTTGATTGGGAATGTCGATGTGCGTCCTGGAGACAACTACCGATTCTATCATAGTCCCGAGGTTTTGAATCCGGCGTATCCTGGCGGGCATTGGAAGATCATGGGATACGACCACGACATGCAGTTCATCGCCGGGCATCACTGGGGCGGGACGATCAATGGGGTGGTGGTGGCGGGTGCGCCGAACGCGATCATAGCGATCATGCGCCATCCGGTGCTGGCGTTGGAGTACCGCAATCGGTGCCGGGAGTTGCTGGGATTGCTGGCGACGGATGCGGGAGCGTCCGGGGGGCAGATTGCGCAGATTATTGATGAGTATGCGCAGATGATCAATCCGGCGGGGCAGGAGTTGACCTGGGCGGATCTGGATGCGCACATGTGGAATCTGCATCCGCGTTCGGCGGGCGGCGGGGCGAATACTGGGCAGTCGAGTCACCGGGGGAATTTCTTCCGTGCGCTGTATCTGGATGGGACGCGAGGTGGGCTAGGCGGCACAGTGCAGACGGGGTCGTGGGTTCGGAATCTGCCGGATCCTGACGGCAATGGATTTTCGGATCATGAGGGGATTGTCGGGTGGATGCGGGATTACGCGACGAACACGTATCCTGCGGCGACGGCGTGGACGCGGCGTGCGACGAGTGGTGGGACGGGAGCTGGCGGGGGAGGTACGGATGCGAACGTGAATCGCCAGAGGGGGTATGGTTACAAGTACCTCGAGTGGGAGACGCTTTACGGAGGGTATGCGAACGGGACGACGAATCCGAATGCGGGCACGGCGATTGGGGATCTGACGGCGGCTGGGACGACCCGGTATGCGGTCAACGGTGACTCGCTGCAGCAGTTGAGTGCGGCGAACAACGTGCTTTATCCTGACAAACCGCAGATTGCGTACACGGGGGCTCCTGGATTTCCGGTGAATGCGGTGATTGTGCGGAGCAGTGATTACCGGGATCCACAGGGGGATGCGATTGCTGCTGTGCAGTGGCGGGTTGGGGAGATTTCCGCGCCGGGGATTCCGTTGTATGATCCGACGCGGCCGCGGGTTTACGAGATTGAGGATGTGTGGCGTTCTGCGGAACTTCCGGCGGCGGGGCCGACGAATCTGGCGGAGATGCGGATTCCTGCGAGTGTCCTGCGGGTGGGGCGGACGTACCGGGCGCGGGTGCGGCACAAGGACAGCAGTGGGCGGTGGTCTTTCTGGTCGGAGCCGGTGCAGTTTGTGGCGGCGACGGCTGACGTGACGCCGTTTGCGGCGGTGCTGAGGATCAGTGAGATCAACTACAATCCGGGGCCGCTGACGGCAGATGAGGTGACGAACGCCGGGTGGAACGCGGCGTGGACGGACGAGGACCTTGAGTTCATCGAGTTGACGAACATTTCGAGCACGGCGATTGAGCTGACGGACGTGCGTTTCACGAAGGGGATCGATTTTGATTTTCCGGTTGGGTACAGCCTTGCGGCTGGAGGGACGGCGGTGGTGGTCCGGAATGCGGCGGCGTTTGCGATTCGATATCCAGGGGTGGTGGTGGCTGGTTCTTACGGGCCTGACAGTCTGGCGAATGCTGGGGAGGAGATCAAACTGAGTTATGGTACAGGGATTCCGATCATTGAGTTTGTGTATGGCGACCGAGCGCCGTGGCCGCAGACGCCTGATGGGAGTGGGCCGACGCTTGAGTTGATCGCGCCGGCGAAGCCGGGGCTTGAGCACGGCAGTCCGCTGGAATGGCGAGCGAGTGGATCGGTCAACGGGTCGCCGGGGCAGCAGGCGGCACCGGCGTTTGCGTCATTTGCGTGGCAGTATGGGCTGACGGGCGGGCCGCTGGGGGATGACGATGGGGATGGCGTGCCGAACCAGCTTGAGTATGCGTTCGGGCTGAACCCGTTGGTATCGTCGCAGGCTGGGTTGCCGGTTGGGGGGACTGACGGAACGCATGCGGTGATTTCGTTCACGCGTCCTGCGTTGCGGCCTGATCTTGAGTACCATGCTCAGTTTGGATTTGATCTGCAGACTTGGGGGAACCCTCCGGTGCTGGTTTCTGCGGTGACGAATGCGGATGGCAGCGTGACGGAGACGTGGCGGAGTAAAGCGGCGCTGAGCGCGGGGAATCTTTATGCGCGCGTCCGGGTGGTGTTGCGCTGAGGCGTCGACGCTGCCGGGGTTGGGCGAGGGGAAAGCTGTGAAGCGCGGGAGCTAAAAGGCCCGATGCAGTTCATGGGCTGTCGATCTGCCCACCCGATGGCAACGCGACAGATTCTGAACCGCACCGGGCGGGATTTGGGTGCCTGTGACTGCGACAATCGCGGGCACCCTTCCCGATGATTCAGCAAACTGTGGGAAATGCCACAGATTTTCGGCAAAAAAGTAATTCCGGCGGTATTCCGGTGGGATTGCGACGAGATTTCCCGGGGAAAGATCGAAAAAAGACGATGCGGAGATTATTTGGGAGCTGATTCAGATTGTTTGCTGGGCTGGGGAAGCGGAGTGGTTTTCGGCATATTCCATGCGGGGAGCCATGCGGTGGCGGTTTCCTTACCGTGGAGTTCGGAGAGGATCATGGATTCGAGGCCGGGCATGTGGGCGGCTCCGTAGAAGACGCAGAGACGTTTTCCTTGTTTGGCGGCGGCGACTTCCTTGAGTTTACGGAAGGCGACGTCGTTGCGGTCTTTGAGGATGGCAGAGCCGCCGGGCCCCTCGAGTTTTGAGGTGGTGCGCTCGGCCTGGTCGAAGATTTTGGCCAGGAGGATTTTGAATTCTGCGGCGGCGTTGCGGCTGAGGAGGATGCGGAGGAGTTTGGCACCGTCGAGTTCTGCGGCGGCGGCGTTGTCTTCTGCGAAATCTTCGTCGTACTGAGCGGCCATGGCTTTGGCCATGAGGGTCATCATGGATTCGCCGCGGGCCTTCTGGAGGGCTGCGAATTCTTCTGGTGTGACGTCGGCGTGGACCATGTTGTCCGGCGAGTAGTCGACCTGTTCGAGTTGGAAGGAGAGTTTGAGCATGCTGCCCATGGTCTGCTGGAGGAAGCGGAGAGGGTGGGGGCGGGATTTGGGTTTGTCTGGCGAGTCGTCGGATTCCTGTTCTTCCTTGGCTTTTTTGAGGGCGGAGGGAGAGCCGACGAGTTCGTAGAGGACGGCGTCGTAGGAAGTGAAGCGGCTGTTGAGGTCCTTGTAGTAGGAGGCGTCGGCGATGTGGACGGCGCTGGCGAGGTCGATGGTGGTGCCATCTGGGAGGGTGAAGCTGCGGACGGCGACCTCGAGGCGGGTGCCTTTTTCGTCCTGAGCGAAGCGGATGTAGTCGGCGAGTGGTTTTGCTGCTGGCTGAGGCGATTCGGTTTTGGCGGTCGGCGGTGGGGCGTTGTCGGCGAGAGCAGCGGAGTGGAACTGGCCGCACAAAGGCAGCAGCAGGAGGAGGAGCCTTGTGGTTGGCGTCATGGAGGGATGATCCTCTTGGGGTGGCGGGCTGTCAATTCGACAGCCGTGGTGGCGGTCGGGGGCGGTGGAGCCGGGATGGTGGGGGAATGGATTTCTCCCTTGCGCCACCCGGGGGTGTTCCGAACCTGCGACTCCACCAGAATTCCATGAAAATCACCCGCGCGCTCATTTCTGTTTCTGACAAAACCGGTCTGGATGAATTTGCCCGGGGACTGCATGAGCTGGGGGTGGAGCTGCTGTCGACGGGTGGGAGTGCGGCGTATTTGAGGGGCCTTGATTTGCCGGTGGTGGAGGTGAGCGACTACACTGGATATCCTGAGTGTTTTGATGGGCGGGTGAAGACACTGCATCCGCGGATTCATGGCGGGTTTCTGCAGGTTCGCGGGGATGCCGAGCATGAGAAGCGAGCGAAGGAACTGGATGTGCCGCCGATTGATCTTGTGATTGTGAATCTCTATCCATTTGAGAGGACGATAGCGAAGGAAGGGGTGACTCTGGAGGACGCGATTGAGAACATTGACATTGGGGGGCCGGCGATGCTGCGGGGGGCTTCGAAGAACTACCAGAGTGTGACGGTG
>Ga0315905_10006304_pt1 | contig 12053 bp, 11 predicted proteins | sample LakEriMetagenome_5_FD_203522 | JGI IMG/M metagenome (GOLD analysis project Ga0315905, IMG submission 203522) | Freshwater fungal communities from buoy surface, Lake Erie, Ohio, United States - Buoy 4 MA121 | ecosystem: Environmental > Aquatic > Freshwater > Lake | place: USA: Lake Erie, Ohio...
CCCTATCAGGCGTTGATATATATAAAGAAAACCACCAAATGGTGGGCGATAGAAGTTTCGAACTTCTGACCCCTGCAGTGTGAAGACTCCTTTAGACCACTACTTTCCTCAATGAATTCAATGAATTAGCTGCATTCTGGTAACTCAAAGTAGTATAGAAGTAGTATGGTTATGAATTATAAAGTACTAATAATATTTAAATATTAGAACTAAATGAAGGTCAAGCGTAAAGACTCTTTACGCTTGTGCATTTTGAACTTTTTCCGAGCCATCTACATCGCTTCGGAAGTGTCAAAGTATATGGAGTTTTCACCTTGTCGGATGTAGTAATCTGCGTCAAGCCTGTGGAGATTTGTATGAACAATTCCGAATCCAAAAAGAGACTGTTGGCACTTCAGAAGTCCAAATTTTTATCTGTAGAAATTCAGGACGCTTTACGCTTTGCTATCGAGAAGCTTTCAGACGGTGAATACCAAGACTCGCAAATCCCAAAGCCCGTCATGGCGAACAAACGATGGAGTCAAGCTGAAGAAAATCAGCTTATCGAATCCCTGCTAGCTGGAAACTCCATAGAACTTATCGCAGCCAATCTGTCCCGAAGCACCAACAGCGTCTTTAGCAGGCTGCATCTTCTTGGTGTAATTTCGATCAACAGTTCCAAGGCGATTGATATCAAGTATCGCGATGTAGGCTTCAAGGAAGAAACTATACAAATTGATCTCAACCGAAAGTGCATTGAATGCGCTGGACTGGTTGGGTCAAAGCGCCTGAAAAAGAATCCGAACTTCTATCGTTGTGAGCCGTGCCAATTGCAGTTTGAGGCAAATCGAAAAAGTGTATAGAGTTTTCGCTGTAACTTCTATGGAGAACGGCGATGGAAAAAACAAGACAGGAACTTTTCGAATTGGTTTGGTCAATGCCCATGACCAAACTCTCCAAGCAATTCGAACTTAGTGATATAGGACTGAGAAAGATTTGCGTCAAGCATCAGATCCCCCTTCCCCTTCAAGGTCACTGGACTCGCAAACAATTTGGCAAAGAAGCTCCGAGACCAGAGCTAATTGACAAAGATTACAACCCCATTATTGAGATCAATGACGATTACAAAATCCAGCTGAATAGAGAGCGGTCAGAAGTAAAAAAAGCTGCAATAAAAATTGCGCTCAATCCACCAACGTCACAGCTGCGAACACCAGAGCAACTAAAGCATGATCGCTGCATCACGGCGTTCAATGAGATCAAAGAGTTCATCGTTGAGATGGAGAAAAAGCAAAACGTAGTGAAGTTTGAAACCATCAAGGACAAACCACCAAGTTTTCCTCCAACACATATCTTTTCATTCTCGTATTTCCGGTCGTCAAGACATGGATTTCCTCTATACGCTACAGCTAGAAACGCCATCCGCGCCGTCTGCATTGCCGATGAACTATTTGAACGTTTACGAGAACAGAACATAGACATAAGCATCGAGTTCACTGAACGATACGGAACAGAAATGTATGCAAATAAAGACAGGGAACGTTTACAGTTTTATTTTCGAGAGCCCTACACAAAGATTAGTAGAACACCAGCATTGAGTCGAATTGAAAAACAACTGCACAATTGTGATTGGGGATCTGAGAAAATTGAGGTCCCCAAAAATATACTTTGTTTAAATTTTGGGTGGAGCTCTTACTCAAGTAAATCCTTCAAAGATTCATCACTGAAACTTGAGGAACAAATTGAAGTAATAACTAATTACATCATTCAAGTTTTAGATGGACGAATAGAAGATAGAAAGCAAAGGCAAATACGAGAGCAGGAAGCAGTTCGATTGGACTACATCAAAAAATTTAATGACGGCATTTCACAACAACGGAAACGACAACTTGATATTGCTATAAAAGAAAGCAATGATCATGAATCACACTTGCGATTGAAGTCGTATCTGAAAACAATGAAGGAAATTTTTTCAAAGCTGCCTGATGACGAAAAAAAATCAGGTTTTGATTGGATTTCTATTGTTAAAGAAGAATTAAATAAAATTCAGCCAATAAACACGCGCATCAAAAAAATCAAATATGCGTCAAAAAAACCTAAAGCTAATTACAAGGCAACTTGGTACGCTGACTTTCTACCTGAAAACTACGCGCCAGACTTTGAGGCCATATACGCAGAAGAACTAAAAAACTATAGAGATTAGAAATCGTCTAGCAACGAAGAAACATAGTCTTTGGGCAGTTGATGCCCTGCGTTTGGTACAACAGTGATTGGCAACCCAAGCAAACTTGCAAACTTAGTGACATTTTCTGGATTGCTCTGCCAGTCCTCAGATCCAACATGAAACGAGCAGTTTATTGGCGCTGGGTACTGATTGCTACTAGCAAGTTCATTGAGTCGATCAGCAAACGGAGGGATAAATCCCATGCTGATTTCCTCGCTTGAAAATTCCCCTACGATTGGCGACAGCAGCAGTATCTTTCCTATGTATGGATCTAATTTCGACAACGCATGAAGCAACAAATAGCCTCCAAAAGAGTTGGCAATGATCTTGGCATCCTCGCGCCAAAAGTGTTCTGTTATGTCATTCGCAATGGTTGTGACTTGATCGTTGAAATCCAGCTTCTTAAAGTCACCTACCGTCTCTCGTCCAACAACTTCATACCCTCGAGCAACTAGGGCCTGCCCTAATCCATTGGAGATCCGAGCCCCATGCCCGGGAAGGTAATAGATTGGAACGCCATTTGAGGAAAGTGAAAAGTCAATAGACAAATTTTGCTCACCCAAATAATTAATTTGATCTTTGGCTTTATAACGAATTCACCGCAAAAAAAGATGGCTATTCAATTTATGACTTTGAACTTTTGCACAAATTTGTTTTGGTTACCTTGACATCAAAAAACCAAGAACCTATTCAGTTGCGTATACGTTTCTGAAATATCCTTCATTGCTCCATCGACCGGGTTGGTTTATTGGATCCCAGCAAGATATCCGAACACGTTTACCTATAAGTGTTTTTGCATGAGCAGTTACTGATCCAGTTGAATCGAATGTGGAAGTCTTCATGTGCCGCTGGCTTCCATCACCCATTTTAAGAATGGTGCAACTTGATCCACGATAGATTTGTCGTTCAAGAACTTGGACTAAGGTGTCCGGTGATGACAGCGTAGCTTGCTTGTTATCCCGACTTGCATAGAGCTTTTCTAGCTTGTAACGCTCAACCTCTTTTTCTAGAAACTTTTCCCGCTCTTTGGTTATTGCATGGTCTCCCTTTTCCTTTGCGAGGTCTTGAGCCTTTTCTTCTGCAAGTGCAGTGGCCGCATCCCGTTCAGCAATCAACTGATCAGTCTTGCTGACCGCTTCGGCCACGATTTCACTCATTCTTTGTACTTGTTGCTCACTCAAGGTGTTTCCCAGCAGTACAACCAAATCTGCATGCTTGGCAATCTTTCCTTGCATGTACATTGGGTGCAAATCAAGAAGTACCTCTGGTGTTAAATAGCCATCTTTTCTGAGGCTAATCATTACTTCTGAAAGATGTAATTCAGTGTCTGTGTCGTTACGCCACACTGTGATTAAAACTGGCTTATCAATGCCTCGGCGTGCTCCGATGACAAACTGACCCGATTGTTCAATATTGTCCGAGTCAAGAAAGTATGCCTCTAGGCCTATTCGATTCGGATCTTTTTGAGTTCTTGTGGAGAATTTAATGCGTGAAAGTTGAATTGTCTCGTCAGTCTTGAAATGCATCCCATAGCGAAGCGGAAGAGAGTCACAGTTAGCATGTTCATTGCAGAGAACGACAACATCTAGTGAGTCAGACTCGTTAACTTGATTAATCACGAATTCGTGTATGTCGAAGATCGTTGATGGCGAGACTAACTTCTTCATGTCGCCAAAACTAGTAACTTTAGATTGTTCGGAGTTTTTCATCTGCATACTGACCTTGGAAATTTGACAGTCAATCGAATTTTCAACCATTTCCATCTTATCAGTACGATTGGGAACTGAGAAGTAACAAGGCATTTCTCTTGAAGTAATCGCCTTGAATGACATATGATTTGATTGATGAATCCTAAATCTTGGCTAATTGCATGGATTGGCGCAGCCGACCACGAATGCGCTGAGGCTAAGCGTGGCTCCGACCTTGGCCCCATCGCGACGGCATTGCGCGGCAAAAAACGCTACGACCGTATCTATCTGCTGACCAACTACGACTTTGATCGAAGCAAGAATTACTGCACATGGCTTGAGTCCGAGTCCAATTACGACTCATCCGCGATCGACTTGTACAGCGTTGACCTTACCAGTCCCATCGATTACGGGGACATCTATACCCAAGTCAGTTCAAACCTCCAGCAGGCAGGCTTGCCGCGCGATGAAGTAGAACTCACTTTTCACGTCAGTCCCGGTACTCCAGCAATGGCCGCCATATGGATCATTCTGTCGAAGACGCGTTTCCCAGCCAAGCTGATCCAAACCTCCAGAGAAAAAGGCGTCGAGTCTGTTGATTTTTTCTTCGATTTGGCCAGCGACTTTCTTCCAGAATATCTCCAACGTAGCGGTGAGCGGGTCCGGCGACTGTCTGACGCAGCCCAACTCTTAACACCAGAGTTTGAGAAGATCATTCATAAAAGCCAGGAGGTTGCGAATCAAATAGGCCTTGCACGCCGAATTGCTGCATATGAGGTACCCGTCCTGATTCTGGGGGAAACCGGTACTGGCAAGGAGTTGTTTGCGGAGGCCATTCACGCGGCAAGTTCAAGGGCGGAGCAGCCGTTCGTCGCGGTGAACTGTGGAGCGATTGCGCCAGATCTGGCCAACTCGGAATTGTTTGGCCATAAAAAAGGGGCCTTCACAGGAGCAACTGCCGATAGAAAAGGATACTTTTTGGAGGCTTCTGGTGGAACGCTTTTTCTTGACGAAGTGGGCGACTTGCCGCTGGATACACAAGTCCGTTTACTGCGCGCGCTGCAGTCGCATGAAATTACCCCAATGGGGCAGTCCAAACCAATCAAAATAAACACGCGCATCCTAGCAGCAACACACCGTGATTTAGCAGCCGATGTGGCGGCAGGTCGCTTTAGGGAAGATCTTTTTCACCGCCTAGCTGTAGGCATTCTTCAGTTACCGCCGCTACGGGAACGTAAAGGTGATATGGAATTACTGACGCACCATTTTTTAGCAAGCATTAACGCAGATTCGGCAGGCAGGCCCGAAGCACAGAATAAGACCATTACTCCGGCCGCACTTAAGCTTTTGCAATCCCACGCATGGCCCGGCAACGTCCGCGAGCTCTACCATACCCTGCTGCGCGCTGTCATTTGGTCTGCAGATCCGCACGTCACTGAGCAAGACATTCAAGCGGCAATGCTTCCAGCGGCAAGAGCAGGAGTGCAGAATCATTTTCCGGTATTGAGTGACGGCTTTGAGTTGCAAGAGCGGCTGGATGAAGTGGCGCGCAGCCTGATCAACCAGGCTCTGGAACAATCGGGACAACGCAAATCCGCCGCAGCAAAACTGCTTGGCTTTGCCAATCATCAGACTCTTGCAAATTGGATGAAGCGATTGGGCATGAGCGTAGATCTCCCGCTCAATTAAGAATCAATCTTAAATAAATTTACATTAATGTAAATTTATTTACAATTTATTGACAGAAAAATAGCCTAAGTAGTTGATTTATATAGAGTGCTTCAATCCAGGGCGGTTGGCATGGATCTCGCAGTTATTGAGGCAACAAACCTTAGGAGATCAAAATGGCAGCACTGAATTTTGAACAAATTGTCGACAACACCGTCTTAGGGACTAAACGTTCGTTTGATGCACGAGTCTGTCCAGACCAATACCTTGGCCAGCTGTCAGAAATTATTGGCAAGCCACAATTCCCGTTGCGAGTAACAGCAGAACAGCGAACCGAGCAACCGTGTTTAGTCATGATTCTGGAGTCGCCACACGTTGATGAATTCATCGGCGACCCAGGTCCGGCTAAGGGGTTTACCGGAGACATGATCCGCAATTTCCTGCAGGAAGCCATAAATCTTCAAGATGTCGATGGTTTCGGATTGGTGCTGGTCAATGCGATCCAACATCAATGCTCCTTGGGCATGAGTACCTCTGAACACCGCGACAAAATTTTCAGGGCGGTGTGGGCACAAGATGGGCAAGAAAATTTTTTATCGAGACTTCGATCGGTACTTAGGCCGGGTGATGTTGTCATGAACTGCTGCACCAAAGGGAATGACTTTGAACTGAACACACCGTTGCGATCTTTGGTCGAGACATCCTTGCGACATCACTTCCCCGAAATTCAAACCATTCGTCGAATGCACCCTGCTTCTTGGCGAACAAAGTCGTGGCGAAATAGCTCTTGGCGCTATTCAACAGATAGTCAGGAGGATAGAGTAGCCCAATCGGAATCACAGCGTAAAGCAAATGAACTCGGATTGAGAAATAAAGATCTGGAAGCGCAGATACAGTTATCAAAGAAGCTAGCGGCCAAAGATCATGCAACTTTTAAAACTGAGACTGAAACCGCTGAAAACGAAAAGAGTGTTGCCATACTGTCCGAACCAGATGCGCTTGTGAGTATTAAGGAAAATCAAATAGTGCGCGGCTCAGCTTGTACAGTTCTGGTGATGGGCGACGGAAGCCAGCGGCACATGAAGACGTCCACATTTGATCCTGATGGAGCAATCACTCAAAAGGCCAAAACACTCGTTGGCTCAAGGATCAGAACTACTTGCTGGGACCCCAAAGGTAGCCCAGGGCGGTGGTCTAGCCAAGGCTACTTCCGTAACATCTACGTAGCTGAGTGAAAGGAAAGCCATGTTTTTTAGCCAACATCAGAAAACAAGCTCAATTGTCAAACCAACCAATTTCAGCTTTACAGAAGATTTAATTATGTTGCGTGCTATTCTTAAATCGGAAAAATTTAGTCCTCTTTAAATTCAGCATGTTGTCTAATTTTTAAGAAAATACTATGAATAAAAATTTTGAACAAGTTATTGAAGACGATCGCGCGATGATCTTCAAGGCGCAAATAATACTTGCAAATTCGGGTGACCCTGATTCACAAAACATCATTGGACATTCTTATGAAGATGGGGACGGTGTTCAGCAAGACTTTGGTAAAGCGCTTGAGTGGCATAAGTTAGCCGCTCAACGGGGAAATTTCGACTCAGCGTTTCGCATAGGGCGGATTTATCATTTTGGATTAGGTGTTGAGCAGCGTTTTTCAGATGCCGTGGAATGGTACGGAATAGCCTCAAATGGAAATCACGATCTTGCCAAAGTTAATTTGGGACTTTTATATATCAATGGCGAAGGAGTTGCTCAAAATTACAAAATTGCTGAAGATCTTTTTAGGCAAGCTGCCGAAAAAGGAGTCCACGACGCACAAAATAACTTGGGCGCAATGTACTCAATGGGATTAGGAGTATTGACCAATAATGAAGAAGCATTCAAATGGTATTTTCTTGCTGCGATGCAAGGCAATCAAAAAGCTCAACTCAGCATTGGATTAATGTATAAAGATGGAATTGGAGTGCCTCAAAATTCACAAGATGCTTACCGATGGCTTTATGAGTCAGCTGTTCACGGCGATGACGGGGCACAACTTCATTTAGGGTGGATGTTGATTCAAGGGGATGACGTTCCTTTAGATATGCAAGAAGGCCTAAAGTGGTTAAAAGCATCGGCAGATCAAGGTAACGATTTAGCTCAAAGTCGAATTGATTCTCTTGAATTTCATGAAAGTAATGAAGCCCCAACTAATGCCAGTAGCGCCTTTTTAAAACAGTTTGGCATAGCCTTAATGGCAGATTATTTCAATATAAGTTACTTAGTAAATAACAGTCGTGCACAAAACTTATATTTTTTAGTGCCCGAACCAATGTGGGAATATTACGATAATTTTTATAAAGAACTAGGGGTTAAATTTTCTTTTGGCGAAGTAAAGGAAAACCCAGAGAATTTTGCTTGGCTAGTATTCAACTCGCCTAAGGACAAAGAAATAGTAGAAGACTATTACGAAGCTTTTAATTTACACAATCGAAAAAATGAAATGATTTCATTTCCAGATATTTATGAGGGGAAAAAAGACCCACAAGATGATATTTGTGGTTGGTACTTGGGTGCAATTGAATCTTTCTTTAAAAATAATTTTGAAACCAAGTTACCAATCCCTTTTGGAATCAGTGAGGATGATCCTAATGAAAGAATGTTTATGCTTTACTCTGAAAATGGAATGACTGGTCTGTATAAAGGTAGCCAGATTTTTCAAAACTCCCCAATTAGATTTGTTAAAAATAAGTAACCAGATGAAAACAATTGCTCTCATTCTGAGCTTGAACTGTCTTCCGTTCGAACTAAACCTAAAAAATATCTCAGAGGCTATTGACGAACGAATGCGTGCAATGGGACCCGAGGGCTATTTGAGTAAAGTGATGGCTGTAGATGAAGGGTTGCCTATTGCATTATTGTTAGCATATGAAGAAAATTCAGAACCTGATGTTGATCAAGTAATTTCCGTATTCATGAGCATTATTGGACAAGCGGTTGTTGCTTTTGGCGGGTGGTCATTATGGGATTCAATTAGGAATGAATGCGGCGCATGGGAACTTGATAAGCAAGAAATGCCAGATTTCTATACACAACTTATTGGTAATTTAAAAATTTAAAATCTATAAAGTGCTCAACTTAGCTGGAACCTCGTCTAGAAACTCATGCAGCACAAATTATTGGCGCTTTAGACCGATAAACCATTTTTACTATGCCTGTCATTCCCACGGCCAAGAAATTTAAAAACACTATATTTCTAGCCATAAATCCACGGTTTCGAGCCGTTAGAAGGGTTTTTGTGCCGAATAGGATTGCCCTGCACCCAGAGCCTGCTGCTGCATGCCATGCAAATCAGCTTGGCTAAAACTACTTGACTGGGTAGGCCTGAGCACGGGTTGGGAGCTGGGTAATGGTGAGGGCCTGCTTGGGGCTACCGAGCTTGGTTGAGGGGGTACCGGACTTTTAGCTGGGGGTGGCTTGGGGGTCGGTGGTTTTGGCTTGGGGGCTTGGGGTGCCTTAGGTATGGCCTTCTTAGGCTTGAACTTTTTTGGCTTGGGGGTGGCAGCGGCCTGAGCTTTTAGTGCTGCAGCTTGCTTGGCCTGGGCCATGACAGCCGACCATACGTTGTCAGATATCAACCGCCAAAGTGCCAGCTGATCCTCAGGGTTGGCAATTTCCATAAATCTCATCTTTGGTCTCCTTTCTCTACATTTATTTAGCAAATTAGACGCATAAACCTATGCAAACTGAATTGCCTTAATAAATATGGTTATGAAGATCTACGAAATTGAAGGCCCAAAATCACCAGAGCAACTTCGCCTCGACCAATTAAAAGCAACTAGCAAACGCGCAAGCGACGCTGTAAAGATGGAAAGAGAAAGGCAAAAGGCCCAACGCGCACAAAAGGCCATGCAGATACTACTCAAACCAAAGGCTAAAACAATTAAGCCTATTCAATCCATCAAACCAATTTAGTCAAAAGAAAGCCGACGCTAAGGTCGGCCTTTTGTGGATCTAGAAAGTTAACTATTTTTGGCCGGCAGCTTTAGCGTATTTCGCTTGTTTGAAGCACCCTCTTTTTCAAACCCTGCTTTAACGAGCCCACTAATAGACTCAATACGCGCATCAAGCTCGCCAGCGTCAACAGCAGTTCGCAGCACTTCAAGTGTTGTGATGACACCTGCAATGTTTTCAGTCTCGATGGCATTCTTTCCTTCAATGACTTCAAGTGTGCGAGCGCCATAGCGAACAGTGATGAACATCTTGCCGTTTTCGCTTGGCCACCACCATGGCTTCAAGCGCTTGGGGACTTCCACCTTACGCGTCTCCCCTGTCTCTTGGTCTCTAACGCTGCGAATCTTGACTGGCACAAACTCAGTACCAGCCTGAATGGCCTTGGCCATTTGTATCTGTTCGTGAAGTTTATTGCTGAGTTTTTGACGCCGCGCATGCTTAGGGCTGCTGCCCTGTTGTGGCTTATTGGCCACGAATTTCAATGCACTTAAACCTGACATTTGCTACTCCTTGTGTTGTTGCAGGAATAACTAATTTATTGTCAGACCATGGCTCTGGACAACCGAAAAGATTGGTATCCCGACTCTTTGGAAGGACACCAATGGCAGCGTCAGCCAGTCAAGATATTCGGAAATACTGATTTGTATCCCTTGGCTAAAAGTTCCTCTTGTGCAATCCTCTTCTTGTGTTCGCGAAGCTCACGATCTGCGTTTAATGATCTTGGCGTGTAGCGCTCGATTTGCTTGGGGGTTAGGTGCCAATAAGGGTTACCCGTTTGCTCACGCATCTGCCACTCGATTGCGTTTTTAAATTCAGCGCCTAACCTGCGCTTGAAGAAAATGGCATCGTGCACGTTGGCAATAGGCACCAGACCCTTTGCCAGAGCAGCTTGACGAACAATGTCCATGACTTGTGTTTCGCCGTGCTGATACAGGTATGCGAGAACCTTGGCTTTACTGGGCCTGCCGCTATCTGTCTGCAGGTAGCGCTCAAGCAACAAGTCAGGTCTGAATTTTTTAAATAAATCGTAGAGATAGTCATCTAATGCGTTTTGCTCTTTGATGAACTGCTTGACAGTGACATCAGATAAAAATCGAGTTCTGTCATCTGAGTTTTGCAAAATATCAACCAGCGCAGGATTAGTCCAATTACCCGAAGCATCCAACCACCCTTTTGCTGTTTGACGAGCGCCAAAGCTGATAGCTGTAAATGCACGCTTGAGTAACTTTGGTCTGAGGTCCTTAGGAACTGGGCTGCTATCCAAGAATACATAATGGCTGACAGTTGCCATGAAGTCCGCTTTGTGCTCCAAGTACAACAGCGTAGAAGGAAATGATTTCTTCAAATCTTGGTCCAAACCACTGGCTGCCAAGTAGCTGCGTGCATAGCCCATTTTCCAAGCAACTACGCTGCTGCGGATATCGTACTCCCAGCAATTACCCAGCATTGCTCTGCGAAGTTCCTTGTTGACGTTTTGAACACTTGTACCTTCGTAATAGGTACGGCCAAATGGACTGGGCATTTTGCGCTGTAGGTAGTAGCCTTTGGTTACAGAAGCAATGCCTAAGATAGACAGTGATTGGCGCAGTGCCAAATCTTTCTTGGGCCCTTGGATTAAATCTGATTCTGTTTCTAACCAGTAAACGTAGGCTTTGACAGACTCAACATCAACTGGCACCCAATCAAATAATTCTTTAAGTTTGTCCTCGCGCCATTCCAAGTTGTACTCGGGATATAGGTGATCGAACAAGGCGATGTTGCTGACATCATCTCCGTTTAGATAGGCATCAATTTCTTCGTCGGTCGTAGCGGCAGCAAGTGACTGCACTGGTACCTGAAGCGAATTTTGAATTGTGGCCAAGGCAGTGAGTTTGACCAGTGAGTTCTGTCCAGAAAACTTGGTGCCTAAGACCACTGTTTGAACAATATCCCAGTCGTTGTCAGTGAGCCACTTGTGAACGCGGATCTTTTTGGAGCCGATCTGCCCGCCTTTGTTTGCCAATTGGTCTAGTGAAATTGAGTAGAGTCCTAGTTTGCGTTGCTCAGGTGTTTGTCCACGCTGTAAAGCGTCAAACAGCATGGACTCAACAACGCTGATGTATTTAGTCAGCGCCCGCTTGGCAGCTGCAGGGGGCTTGGGAAAAGCCTTCTGCAGTGCTGCTTCTACCGACTCATGGACTGAGAGTTTGATCACTGGTTACACGTTCCTTGCAAATGAAATCTAGGATTACCAGTGTATTTAGCACCTTTTTATAGATTTCACGACTACAAAAAAAGTCACAGACATATAGTAATTTATAAGCTTGAATTGGTGAAATTTATTGGATAAGTGGGGTCTTGGAGTGGCATTGCCACCACATGCCGAAGGCAGGCGACTTCTTGTTCAAGAGGGCAAATGAGTTCCGGAAAAAACAGGTTCTCTTTTTTGGATAAGTACTTGATGAACATCTATCAAGCATCAGTTCGCGCACATGTGAAAGGCCGCAGCCAAGTGATCAAAA
>Ga0315905_10006305_pt1 | contig 12053 bp, 11 predicted proteins | sample LakEriMetagenome_5_FD_203522 | JGI IMG/M metagenome (GOLD analysis project Ga0315905, IMG submission 203522) | Freshwater fungal communities from buoy surface, Lake Erie, Ohio, United States - Buoy 4 MA121 | ecosystem: Environmental > Aquatic > Freshwater > Lake | place: USA: Lake Erie, Ohio...
ACCTCTCATTTGAAAGGAATAAAGATCGGAATTATGGGTTGTATTGTAAATGGTCCAGGCGAAATGGCAGATGCAGATTACGGATATGTGGGAACTGGTCCAGGAAAAATCAATTTATACAAAGAAAAAACGGTAGTACGTAAAAATGTGGCTGAGGATGAAGCCGTTCAGGCTTTAATTGATCTTATTAAGGAGCATGGAGATTGGGTGGAAGTTAATTAAGCATCAAATAGCCCAAGCTTTTAAAAAAAATAGTACATCTAGCGCATACTTTATCAGATTAAATGAGTTTGAACAGAAAAAAAGTTGTAATTAACGGTACTCGTACAGCTGGGTTGACGGCTGTTTTTGAATCGTAAAAAGACGATCGTTATGAAACTATTTTCTTTGAAGGAATTAAACAATTTAATACTACAATTTCTTGAAATTCAAGGTATAACTACCAATATCATTTGTAAATGAAATAGAAGGCTTATCTTCAATTGAAATGATAAAATCTTTTCCATCTGTAAGTAACATAGATCCATCAGAATTAAAATCTAATTTACGCAAAGAATTTGCCTTTATTTCTTTCTTCCCGCTTTGTTTTTTAAAGGCATTTTCAAAAATCGAAGATCCTTTGTAATTAACTATTACATATGTTGAATCTTGAGTAGATTTTATTGAAATTTGAATTGAATTAAATCTCTTGGTTGTTGTGTTATCAAAATAAGTGGTTAACTCCTCAGCACTTTTTGGACTATCACCACCCATTGCCATCATATCGGCAGCCATAGGTCGTTCACACCATTTTCCTTTAGAAGCATCAAATTCATATTCTCCTCCATGTGGAGCAAATATACCAGAAATGGAGGCGAGTTGAAATTCTTCTACTATTACTTCCTGAACATTTTCGTTTTTATTCTCTGATGAAGACTTTTCAACTTCGTTGTTCGAAGATAAATTACCTGAAGCAGAATTGTTTGACGAACCCCCACATGATATCAGAAGCATAGAGTAGGCTGCTATTGTAAATAAAAAAATGGATTTGATTTTCATAAAAACAAGCGTTTAATTGAATTTGTTTCTCAAATATACTTTTTCTCCTTGAAAACAGAAAGACTATTCATTCATTATTGGATCAATAAATTTTCATAATTTGCTTATAACACCCAAAGGTCTTACTTTTGAAAATTCATTTTTTAAATTATGCGTTATATATTCCTAGTCCTAGTTCTTTTAATTTCAAATCTTTCGTTTTCTCAATCGAAGAAAGCAAAAAAATTAGTTAATCAAGCCAACGAAAAAGTACTATCTAAAGATTATCGAGGTGCTATCAGTGATTTCACCAAAGCGATAGAATTAAGCCCTACCTATGAAGAGGCATATTTAGGGCGCGCACGTGCCAAGGCAAAAGCAAAAGATTATCAAGGAGCAAATACTGATTATGTCAAGGCAATTGAACTAAATCCAAATAATCCATCATCGCATTATTATTTTGGTCTTTCTAAAGCTAAATTAAAGGACCATCAAGGAGCGCTACCTCATTTCGACAAGGCTATTGAGCTAGATCCATTAAATAAAAACGCATACTATAATAGGGGACTTTCAAAAGCAGATTTAAAAGATGATCAAGGAGCAATTATCGATTTTACCAAGGTCATTGAGCTAGACCCAAAAGATGCAGACGCCTACTATAATCGTGGTCTTTCACGACATGCTATAAAGGATTATCAAGGAGCAATTTCAGATTATAACCAGGCCAATATTGAACAAGATTTAATTGAGAATGCAAAATTATATTACAATCGAGGTCTGTCAAGATTAGAATTAAAGGATTTTAAAGGAGCTATCTCCGATTTTAATAATACCATTGAGGCAGAACCTAATAACGCTAATGCATACTATTATCGAGGTTTTTCCATGCAGAACTCAAAAGATTATCAAGCGGCTCTCAGTGACTACAACAAGGCCATTAAACTTGGCATGAATACTTCAGACTTATTCTACAATAGTGGAATTTCCAAATGTTTAGAAAATGATTATCAGGGGGCAATTAAAGATTTTACTAAAGCAATTGAAATGGAATCCACGAATTCTAAAACATTTTATTATCGAGGATTTGCTAAAGATGAATTAAAAGACCATCAAGGAGCTCTTAGTGATTACAACAAGGCTATTGAGCTTAATCAAAGTGACCCTAAGGTCTATTACAATCGTGGAGTTGTGAAAAATGTCTTGAAAGATGATCAAGGAGCAATTATAGATTATAGTAAAGCCATAGAGCTCGATCCTAATTTTGCACAGGCATATATCAATCGCGGAGTTTCTAAACAAGCATTAAAGGATTATCAAAGTTCAATGTTAGATTTTAATAAGGCCATTGAGCTCAACCCGAATGATGCTAAAGCACAATTTAATCGGGGGCTTTCTAAGGATCAATTAGCTGATTATCCGGGGGCAATAGCCGACTATACTAAGGCAATTGAACTTGACCCTAGCTACAAATTAGCCTACCATAATCGTGGCGCTTCTAAAAACAAATCTTCCCAATATAAAGAGGCTATTTCTGATTTCAGTAAAGCTATCCAGCTAGATCCTAATTATACAAAGGCATACTACAATCGTGGAGTAGCGAAACTTAAGAGTGGAGATAAAACAGGTGCTTGTATGGATTTAAGAATGGCCTCATCGCTAGATTCCAATGACTTAGATATATATATGGCGCTTAGCAAGAATTGTGAGTAGTTCTAAATTATACTTATAGAGAGAAATTTTCCTAACAAATCAAAGCACTTAAAAAAATTGATCCATTTGGAATAAAATCATGATTATGAGAATAACTAAGAATTTCCACATCTCAATTCTTTCAGTTTTAAGCATATTATTTCTTACATCATGCGATAAAATTCACGTGAAAAAGCTTGCGGGAAAATACAATTGCTACGTAAAAGGTCATTATTATAATATGATAAATGGGGGCTACTCTTATGATACCACATACATAGAAACTGTTGAAGTAAAGCAAGAAGGAGTTTTTGTAAACGTGAAAGGGTTTAAGGTGCACATTGATTCATTATGGAAAGGAAAAAAATATTGGCGATCGGTATCGGGTGATTACAGAAGCCTTCAATTTGTAAATGATAGCCTCTATTATTATGTGTGGAGCGGTGGCCTAGGAGGTGGAGGGAGTCAAACCTACGAGGGGATTAAAATTAGATAAAAGGAAATATCAAGTGGTTTCTTTTTAAAAAATTTAACTCAAACAAAACCTTTCTAAAATTTATCTGTTACTTTTGCAGCGTCTCTAAGGGGTGCCCGTCAAACGGCTGAGATTATACCCATTGAACCTGATTAGGATAATGCCTACGAAGGGAAGATGACAGTGCTAATGAATGTTTATCCACCAAGAATTAGCCCCTTGTTCTTGTTTAATTTTTAGAAAATGAAAACAAGATTTATTTTTTTACCGGTTTTTGTACTTTTTTTCACCTCCACTTTTTTTAGCCAAAATAGAATTTTTGGAACCGTTACTGATGAGTCTGGACAGCCTCTTTCGGGAGTGAGGGTGAGTATTATTAATGCAATAAATACTGTAGCCGAATATTATACGTGGACCGATAAAAATGGAAATTACAGCTGGACATTTTCAGAAATCAAAAACGATGAGTCTATTCAAGTTACTTTCGAAAAAACAGGTTATGAACCCTATTTCACGCGATTTGATTCGGCCAATCAACAAGATGTTGTATTAAAACGTGACACGAAATTATTAGAGGAGTTTCAAGTAATGGGAACCCGTGCCAATGATTTGTCAACCTGCAAATTGAAAATAAAACAGACCAATCTCTTAGAGAAAAATAATTTTGGAAAAGATTTGCCTTTCTTGTTAGAAGCTACACCTTCTGTTGTTACCACTTCTGATGCCGGTGCCGGAGTTGGTTATACGGGAATTCGCATTCGAGGAGTAGATGCTTCTCGAATAAATGTTACAATCAATGGGATTCCGGTCAATGATCCTGAATCGCACGATGTATATTGGGTAAATATGCCCGATTTGACATCTTCCATTAGTGACATGGAAATTCAACGTGGAATTGGAACATCAACCAATGGAGCCGCGGCTTTTGGAGCAAATTTGAATATTAAAACAGACAATATTTCTGCAAATTCATACGGTATTTTGGATAATTCATACGGTTCATTTAATACCTTAAAAAACACCATCAAAGCAGGAACTGGATTAATTAATGGTAAATTTTCAATGGATGTTCGTTTGTCGCAAATTTTATCAGATGGATTTATCGATAGAGCCTCCTCCAATTTAAAATCTTACTTTGTTTCAGGAGCCTATGTTGGAAAAAAATCGGTAGTTAAGGCGGTTGCTTTTTCTGGGAAAGAAATCACCTATCAATCATGGTATGGAACACCAGAAAGTAGAATTTCAGGAAATGTTGATTCCATGAATGCGTATGCAGATAGAAATTTTTTATCGGATGAAGAACGAGCGAATTTGTTAAATTCAGGGAGAACTTACAATTATTACACCTATGGAAATCAGGTAGATAATTACCAGCAAGACAATTATCAGTTGCATTTCACCCACCGATTCAATCCAAAATTAGTATTAAACGTAGCCGGACATTACACCTATGGCCGTGGCTATTACGAGGAATATAAAAGGGGTGACGATTTAAGTTCGTACGGCTTGGATACAGTTTTTACTGGAAATGATACGGTAATAGAAACTGATTTAATTCGCCGTCGCTGGTTGGATAACGACTTCCTTGGAAGTGTTTATTCTTTAACGTATTCAGACAAAGATCTTCAATTGATTTTTGGAGGATCAGCTAATACCTACATCGGCCGTCATTTTGGTGAGGTAATTTGGGCGCGTTTTGCCTCTAATGGCGAATTAGGAGATCGTTATTACGATGAGATTGGTCGAAAATCAGAGGTTAGTAACTATTTGAAAGCTTCTTACAAATGGAAAAAATTCAACTTTTTAGGTGATTTGCAATACCGCCACATTGATTATTCATTTATTGGAAATGACCAAGTTGATGGCGTAATTAAAGACATTGAACAAAATGTAACATTTGATTTTTTTAATCCTAAATTTCAAATTTCTTACCTTCTTTCGCAAGGGCAATACAATCAGAATATTTTTCTTTCTTACGGAATTGGAAACAGAGAACCAGTTCGTAGAGATTTCAGACAAAGTACGCCACAAAGTAGGCCAAAAGCAGAGAGAATGCGAGATTTGGAAGTTGGCTATATTCTTTCAGCAAAAAGATTCAATTTCTTGACAAATCTCTATTTCATGGATTACACCAATCAATTGATATTAACAGGAGAAATAAATGATGTTGGTGGTTATACCCGAACAAATGTCAAAGACAGTTACCGAGCTGGAATTGAACTAACGTCTAGGTATCTTCTTCTTTCGGAAGTCAACCAAGACTTATCGATTGAAGCAGGAATTACCTTAAGTAAAAATAAAATCCAACTTTTTAACGAATACATAGACGCTTATTCAGATGCCGAACCTTACTATTCACAGCAAGTAATTCAACACAAAAACACTGATTTGGCTTTTTCACCCACTGTGAATGCTTTTGGAGGTCTTAATTACAGTTACAAAGGATTGACTTGCAACTGGACAACGAAGTATGTGGGACGACAGTATTTAGACAACACATCAAATGAATACCGAAGTATTAATCCGTTTTCTTTTTCGAATTTGACTGTAGCATTTGTAATTCCAAATAAGTTAACAAAAGAGCTTTCACTTGGGCTTCAGGTGAACAACGTATTCAATACTATGTATGAAAATAACGGTTATACATTCTCATACATCTACAATGGCGCAATGACCACAGAAAATTTTTACTATCCGCAGGCAGGTAGAAACTTCATGGCAAGGCTACTTATTAAATTCTGATAGTTAATTACTTTTGAAAATAAATTCAGATGAAAGAAGAAGTAGAGTTAGCTTTATATCAAATATAAAATTTATGTTATGAAAATAAATCCTCTTGTTTTTTTTGTTTTTTTGTTTTTTGTTTCTTCGACAAAATATTTTTCACAAAAATCTGATGTAATTGAGTTTCCTGATGTTCAAGCTGCCTTTCCAGGCGGTGAAATGGAATTACAGAAATTCTTAGCTGAAAACATTAAATTTCCGGAGACTTGTATTGATATGGATGCACAAGGACGAATTTTTATGAAGTTTACAGTTGAAAAAGATGGGAGCATTTCAAATATTGAGACAGAAATGAATAATACAGGGTGTGATGGATTTGAGTCTGAAGCAAGAAGAGTTATTAGTTTGATGCCAAAGTGGTCTCCTGGCGAAGTGGGAGGAGAGCCGAAAAGAACAATTTGTCGACTTCCATTTAATTTTAAAATAAATGGCGGAAATCAAGCTGAGTCAACGAAAGAGTCAAAAAAATTAAACGCAAATTGGGGAGGTTTTGATTTTGGTTTTGTTTCCACAAATAGTTCGGATGAATGGAGCAATAAAATTTTACAATCATCAAGCATTGGGATTAATTTAATTGAATATAAAGTACCAATTTTCAAACAATATTTAGGATTAACTACGGGATTAGGGTTTAACTTTAGAACAATCACTTTTCAAAATAAGTACGCTATGGTTTCTACTGACAGCACTATTGCATTGCAGGAGGGAAATCCAACTTTGTACGATACTTTGGCGACAATTAAATATTCAAACTTCAACCAAGGCTTTGTACAAATCCCTTTGTTATTAGATTTCTCAACAAAAACGAGACAAGCAAAGTCGTTTAGTATTTCTGCAGGAGTAATTGGAGGTTTGCGCATGTATGCTAACCATCAATTACGTGGAAAATATAGCAATGGCGATAAGTTTAGTAACCAAATGAGAGATGACAAAAAGTTCCATTCAAACCTTTTTGCTTTGGATGCAACCGTTCGAGTTTGTTATGGTGCAATTGGAGTGTTTGGTACTTATAGCCTAACCTCAGTTTTCCACAAAGATGCGGCACCGAAGCTCAATCCTTTTTGTGTAGGGATTAGTATTAATGTTGATTATAATGAAGAATCAGACGGTCCAAAAGACGAAGCTCCAATACCTTCTTCAGAAAGTGGTATTAGAAGAAGATAATTGGGAGTTTACGAATGGGTTTCTTAAATAAAAAAGTATTTCTTCTTTTTATAATTTCAAGCTTTTTAACATGTTCGTGTGGCGATAAATTTCAACCTAAAAAAGAAATACGTACAGATTGTTTTATTGGTAGCGAACCTGTTAGAAAAGTGCTTTTCGTTGGATGGGATGGCGTAAGAACAGATGCTTTATTCGCTGCTCACACACCTTGTATAGACAGTTTATTAAACCATTCCTATTACAACTGGTCAACTGATCGGGGAGAATATACGGTGAGCGTTCCTGGGTGGTCAACGATTTTACACGGCGTTTGGCCCTCAAAACACGGGTTGACAGACAATACTTTTTCGTCAAATAATTACGAGTCATATACGGATATTTTCACCTTGGCAAAGCAGTTAAAACCCAATTTAAGTGTTGCTACATTGAGTAATTGGGATGATTTTTTAAGGATAACTGAAAACGAGAATTACGCCCAAAGATTTGATTCCGACCGAGATTTGAAAGATGATGCGGTCAAGTTACTAAACTCATGTACTCCAGACATTATGGTATTACATTTTGACAATCCTGACGCATTTGGGCACGATAGCGGTTTTTCTCCGATAAATCAAGAATATTTGAACGCGATTAGTATTTCTGATGCATATCTGTCTGAAATTATGATGACAATTGAACAGCGAGAATCCTTTTATAATGAGGAATGGTTAATTGTAATTTCAACAGATCACGGTGGCGAAGGTACGGGTCATGGGAATCAATACGATTTACCGCAGACAAGATTTGTTTGGTCGATATTAAGAAAGCCCGGAATGAATGGACCTATTGAAATTCCAATGGTGAATAGTGTCGATCTTTTACCTACGATGCTAAATTGGCTAAACATTCCTCTTCAATCAAATTGGAATTTGGATGGGGTAATTTTATTTTAGCGATCTAAACCAAAAAATGCTTTAATAAAAACAAAGAGGAAGAAATTATAAAAAACAAGTTCACGAAGAGAGAAAAATCTTCTAATTTATTGCGAGTTTCAATCAAAAGTCCTTCTTTATCGTGAATTGACAATTGAGCAAATTCTTTGTGGCGAGAAATGATAAACTTAGTTGCTTGTCGTTCGATTTTTCGTGTGATTTGATTGTAACGTATCATAGTATTAAATTTTATGATACAAAGGTGCAACAGACAAATAGTCTTAGAATTAAAAATTATTAGTAGGTTTTATTTTTACCAATGATTACGCGGTGAAAAGTACGTAGAATTACGAAGATCTCTTAGGTGTTTTTTTCTCCACAAAGATCTATTTCTATTAGTTGTCGCTTTATAGCAACGTCTTGATCTAAAGAAAGTACATACATTAACTTCGTAATAGCCGCCTCAGTCGTCATATCTGTTCCACTGATAACACCAACCCTTTGAAAGAAAGAACTAGTTTCATATTTTCCCTGTTCTACTGCTCCGGAAGAACACTGACTAATATTTACGACTAAACCGCCTTCATTTATGTAATTTTTAATGGACTGTTGAAAAACCGGAGAACTAAAGGCATTGCCAGACCCAAACGTTTCTATCACTAGGGCTTTTAATTTTGAAACATCAAATAACGATTGGTAATTTTCAAACGGGAGACCAGGATAAAGTTTAATTAATGCTACTCGATTGTCTATTTGTTTCCAAAATGTTGTGGATTTTTCTGTGGATCTAAACAGTTTGTTAAAATCATATTCAATATGCACACCTGCGACCGCAAGTGGCGGGTAGTTTGGTGAACGAAATGCCTGAAATTGATTTGCAGAAACCTTTGAAGATCGATTTCCACGGTATAGTGAATATTCGAAGTAAACACAAACTTCTTGCACAATGGATTGATTGTAGTCATCTTTCTGCGCCGCAATTTCGATGGCTGTAATTAAATTTTCTTTTCCATCGGTTCGAATAGTGCCAATTGGCAATTGAGAACCCGTCAAAATAATTGGCTTTTTTATTCCCTGAATCAAGAAACTCAGTGCAGATGCCGTATAGGCCATTGTATCAGAACCATGTAGAATAACAAACCCATCATAGTTATTGTAATTACTTTCAATGATATCTACCAAATTTAGCCAATGTTCAGGCGTCATTTCGGAAGAATCGATGGGCTTCTCAATACTAACTGAATCGATGCTCACAGGAATTCGATTCAATTCTGGAATCTGATTATACATGTGATTAAAGTCGAAACTTTTTAACTCTCCACTAATTGGATCATTAATCATTCCAATGGTACCCCCTGTATAGATTAATAAAATCGAGCTTCTTTTTTGCATAAACAGCAATGAATAGGTTCTAAAATTAGCCTTTTTATTGATATGAGGAATAGCGTATCCTCAATAATGAGAAAAGAATAATAAGAAGAGCTTCTCAAAAGAATAGTTTGAGGGAACCTAGATAAATTATTAATCCGCTTTCGCAACAGCAAATAAATACTCACGATTCATTCGAGCGATATTCTCCAGAGATATTCCTTTTGGACATTCAATCTCACAAGCTCCTGTGTTCGTGCAATTTCCAAAACCTTCTTCATCCATTTGACGAACCATGTTTATCACACGTTCTTTTGCCTCTACTTTTCCTTGTGGAAGTAGCGCATATTGAGACACTTTGGCGCCAACAAACAACATGGCTGACCCATTTTTACAAGAAGCCACACAGGCACCACAACCAATACAAGCAGCAGCCTCAAAAGCTTTATCTGCATCTGATTTTGGGATGGGAATAGCATTGGCATCCATCGTTCTTCCAGAGGTATTCACGGAAACAAAGCCTCCCGCTTGCTGAATACGATCAAAAGCACTTCTATCTACAACTAAATCTTTAATAATTGGAAATGCACGCGATCTCCATGGCTCAACGTAGATAGTATCCCCATCGTTGAACTTTCTCATATGCAACTGACAAGTCGTTATGCCTGTATCCGGTCCGTGAGCTCTACCATTGATATAAAGCGAACACATGCCACATATTCCTTCTCGACAATCGTGATCAAAAGCAATTGGTTCTTTTTGCTCATTTACCAATTGTTCATTCAATTGATCTAGCATTTCTAGAAAAGAGCTATCTGTAGAAACTTTATCTAATTTATAAGATTCCATTGAACCTTTTGCATTAGCATTTTTTTGTCTCCAAATTTTAAGGTTGATGTTGATAAATTTGGTTGCCATATTACTATTTTAATAATTGTTGAACTTGATATTCTAATTCATCTAAATATTCCGAAATTATATCCCAAACAACTTGATAATCTATTCCAGAGTAATCATGAATCATTCTATTTCTTAAACCCTTCATTCTTTTCCACTCAATTTCGGGATGAGTTAATTTAAAATCTTCTTCAATCTTTGAACTTACCTCACCAATAATTTCAAAGTTCCTCACGCATGCGTCAATAGTTTTATCATCTTGAATGAATAATTCAAAATTCATTCCTTCCGTATATTTTTTAATTTTTTGGATAGACTCCAAAATATCTTTCAACAATACGGTTCTATCTTTTTTAGACATAAATCAAATCACCTTTTATATGTTCAAAATAAGTTGATTTAAGTCCATTTTTTGAAATCACATCGGTTTTTATTCCTAGACAAGCTTCAATTTCTTCCGCCAGATCAATGAATTTTATACCGATTTTCCCATTTAATTCAACCAATACATCGACATCACTTGACTCAGTAGCTTCATTACGGGCATAAGAACCAAAAATGGCTAAGGCCGATAAAGGATATTTGGCCTGTAAAACAGGTTTTATTGCTGCTAATTGAAATTTTATGTCCTGTAATGATAACATTTACTTATAATTTCTTGCTGCAATTTTAATAAACTCATAGTTCAATGCTTCTTTATTCAGAACTGATTTAGTAGCATCTCCACCTGCATATTCCCAAGCTGCTGCGTATTTAAAGTTTTCATCATCACGTAATGTTTCTCCTTCTGCATCTTGGTATTCTTCTCTAAAATGGCCGCCGCAAGATTCGTTTCTATTTAAGGCATCTACTGCCATTAAATGACCTAATTCTATAAAGTCTGCAACACGCATGGCTTTGTCCAATTCAGGATTTAGTTCATTCGCATCTCCAGGAACAAAAACATCTTTGTAAAATTCCTCACGCAGCACGCCAATTTCTTGAATTGCCTCGTTTAATCCATTTACATTACGACCCATTCCAACTTTGTTCCACATAATTAAACCCAGTTTTTTATGAAAATAATCAACGGATTTAGTTCCTTTATTGTTTAATAAACATTCGATAGTGGATTTTACTTGGTTTTCAGCCTCGTCAAATTCGGGTGAATCTGTTGCGATTTTCCCTGTTCTTATTTCATTAGCCAAATAATCAGAAACGGTATAAGGTAAAACGAAATATCCATCTGCCAATCCCTGCATCAATGCAGAAGCACCTAAACGATTTGCACCGTGGTCTGAAAAATTTGCTTCACCTGCCACAAAACATCCTTCAATGGTGCTTTGTAGGTTATAATCAACCCAAACGCCACCCATAGTATAGTGTACAGCAGGATAAATTTTCATCGGTGTTTCATACGGGTTTTCATCGGTGATTTTCTCATACATTTGGAAAAGATTCCCGTATTTTTCTTCAATCCATTTTTTACCAAGTTCCAAAATTTTACTTTCAGAAGGATTCTGATCTCCTTGAGCAAATGCTGCTTGACGACCTTTTGTTTTTATTTCAGTGGCAAAATCTAGATAAACACCTTCTTGGGTGTCATTCGCTTCAATTCCGTAACCTGCATCACAACGTTCTTTAGCTGCACGGGATGCAACATCACGAGGAACCAGGTTTCCAAAAGCTGGATATCGTCTTTCTAAAAAGTAATCTCTATCTTCTTCAGCAATTTGAGTCGGTTTTAATTTTCCTTCTCGAATTGCTTG
>Ga0315905_10006307_pt1 | contig 12050 bp, 8 predicted proteins | sample LakEriMetagenome_5_FD_203522 | JGI IMG/M metagenome (GOLD analysis project Ga0315905, IMG submission 203522) | Freshwater fungal communities from buoy surface, Lake Erie, Ohio, United States - Buoy 4 MA121 | ecosystem: Environmental > Aquatic > Freshwater > Lake | place: USA: Lake Erie, Ohio...
GATGTCGATCACGCGCGCACCCTTGAGCTGCGGGAGCCGGGCCAGCACGGCGGGCATGATCAGATTCTTGTGATAGTCCGAACCGTGATCCCCGACCAACTGATCATACCACTGCGCCACCTGGTCCCAGCCTTTTTCACCTGCGGCCATGGATTTCCTGGCTGCCGATGCAGGTGGTTTTTTTTCATCAAAATTCTTTTTTTTGGCGGCGGGGACAGCCTTTTTTTTCGACTGCATTTTCTCCCAAAACGGCATCCCGCCCTTGCGGTTGCTGGATGGGTCTTCGGGATTGCGGTTCGATTTCATAACGATGGTCAATGGGAAATTTCGCGCCTGCCCTGGATGGCGCGCAGCAGGGTCAATTCGTCGGCGTGTTCAAGCCCCCCGCCGGCCGGCAGTCCCTGGGCGATGCGGGTGATCTTGCAGTCATGGCGTCGCAATTCCTCCGCCAGATAACAAGCGGTGGCCTCGCCCTCGACATCGGAGCCGAGCGCGAGAATCACCTCCATGTCCTTGCGCACGCGCCGCAAGAGTGCGCCAATGCGCAGGTCATCGGGCGAGACATGGTCCAGCGGCGAGAGCTTGCCGCCGAGGCAGTGATACAGCCCCTGGAAAGATCCCGAACGTTCGATGGGCAGGACATCCGTCGCCTGCTCCACCACGCAGAGAATTGTGTCATCGCGTTTGGTGTCGTCGCACACCGGACAGCATTCCTCAGTGGCGAAAAACCCGCAGCGAGGGCAGAGCAGCACCTCGCGCCCGGCGCGCTCCAGTGCACGGGCGAGGGCCAGCGGTTCGGCCCGTTTGTTTTGCAAAAGCCACACGGCCATGCGTTCCGCACTGCGTGGCCCCACTCCCGGCAGACGCTTGAGTTCCGCCACCAATTCGCGCACCGCCTCGGGATACTCCAGTTTCGCCATATTATGATTCCGTTTCCGCCTTGCCCACGGGAGCTGTGATCGATGCATCTCTGATGACAATTTTTTTCAACGGCACATCCTTGATCACGACCTCGCAGGGCAGTGTGTGGCGCGACGCGTAGACCAGCGCACAGAGGCCGCTCCAAAATCCCGCCACCAAAGGCAAACACGGCGGCATTTGCCAGGCGGCCAAGGCCAGCACGGGAATCCATGCGATCGCAAGAATCATCGCGCTGATCCAAAGCACAAGACGCCGCCACAGCCCCGGTGACAACAACATGGCGAAGGGAGGAAGATATGCCATGAGCGCCGCCATCACCAAAATCCATTGTGTTGGCACTTTCCGTGCTTCACCTCCCAGCTGAGTCATCCAGGACGTCAGCAGCTCATTCGCATGATCCCAAAATCCCAGCACACCGAGGCCCACGGCGAGCCCCAGCGACATGGAACCGATCAGCAGGCTGGTCGTCCCGACGGTTCCGGGGGTTTTCTGTTGCGTGGCGGCCATCGGCTGCGGAGATTCATACACCACCGGAAAAAAGTTCCAAGAGAAATCCCATTTTGCCATTTACCTGCATGCATTCCCCGGTCTAGTCTGCGCGCACCATTCCATTTCGCAGAACCCATGAGCAAAAACATCGAAAGCCATCAGATCGAAGACCGCGTTTTTTTACCTGCCGAGGAATTCTCCCGCAAAGCCCGCATTTCTTCACTCGCCCAATACAAAAGGCTTTATAAGGAATCGATGGACAAACCCGGCGTGTTCTGGGCCCGCGAAGCCAAGGAACTGTTGTGGCACAAACCCTGGAGCAAGGTGCTGGAATGGAAAACACCCTTCGCCAAGTGGTTCGTCGGCGGAAAGCTCAACGTCGCCGAGAACTGCGTCGATCGTCACGCCTGCGGCGAACGGGCCAACAAAGCGGCAATCATTTTCGAGGGCGAACCAGGTGACAAGCGCGTGATCACTTACGCTCAGCTCCGCCGCGATGTCTGCCGCTTCGCCAACGTGCTGGTGAGCAATGGAATCAAGTCCGGCGACCGCGTTTTGATCTACATGCCCATGATCCCCGAGGCCGCCATCGCGATGCTGGCTTGCGCGCGCATCGGCGCGGTTCACTCGGTGGTCTTCGGAGGCTTTTCGGCGGATTCGATTGTCGATCGCCTCGAGGATTCCGGCGCGACCACAATCATCACTGCCGATGGTGGCTGGCGTCGCGGCAAGATCATTCCGTTAAAGGAAAATGTCGATTCCGCGCTGGAGAAATTCACGCACATCCGCAAGGTGATCGTCTATCAGCGCTGCGGCAATCCGGTCACCATGGCACCGGGCCGCGATGTCTGGTGGCATGAGGAAACCGCCAAGGTATCCTCGACACACAAAGCGAAGTACTTTGATTCCGAGCATCCGCTGTTCATCCTCTACACCTCGGGATCGACGGGAAAACCCAAGGGCATTCTCCACACCAGCGGCGGTTACCTGACCGGCACCTACACGTCGTTCAAGTACGTCTTCGACATCCGCGAGGAGGATGTTTACTGGTGCACCGCCGATGTCGGCTGGATCACCGGGCATTCCTACATCGTATACGGACCACTCGCCAACGGTGCCACCCAAGTGATGTATGAGGGCGCGCCGAACCAGCCCGACTTCGGACGTTTCTGGAAAATCATCGAGGAAAACGGAGTGTCGATTTTCTATACCGCGCCCACCGCGATTCGCGCTTTCATCAAAGCGGGGGATCATTTCCCCGCCAACTACGATCTTTCTTCGCTGCGACTTCTTGGTTCGGTCGGCGAGCCGATCAACCCCGAGGCATGGATGTGGTATCACCAGAAAATCGGCGGCGGTCGCTGCCCGATTGTCGACACCTGGTGGCAGACGGAAACCGGTTCGATCATGATCACCCCCCTGCCCGGCTGCACGCCGCTGAAGCCAGGAACCGCGACGTTGCCGTTTTTCGGTGTTGATGCCGCGATCCTCGATGAAACGGGCCGCGAGTGCAAGGCCAACGAAGGCGGCAAACTGGTGATCCGCAAACCATGGCCGGCGATGACGCGGACGATCTACGGCGACAAGGCGCGTTTCAAAAAAACCTATTGGTCCGACTACGAGGGCATCTACACCGCCGGGGACGGCGCGCGCCGCGACAAGGCGGGGAATTTTTGGATCGTGGGCCGCATCGACGATGTGCTCAACGTCTCCGGCCACCGACTGGGCACGGCGGAAGTCGAGAGTTCCCTCGTTTCCCATCCGGCGGTCGCAGAGTCCGCGGTGGTCGGCAGGCCCGATGAAATCAAAGGCCAGGGCGTGGTCGCTTTTGTCACGCTGAAAGAATCCCACTCGCCCTCGGAAGCATTGCGCAAGGAACTGCGCGACCACGTGGGCAAATCGATCGGTGCCATCGCCAAGCCCGATGCCGTGTATTTCGCTCCTGCCCTGCCAAAGACGCGCTCCGGCAAAATCATGCGTCGGCTGCTCAAGGAACTCGTTTCCACAGGTGACATTTCTGGCAACATTACGACACTTGACGACATCACGGTACTCGCTAACTTGAAGGCATCGATGACATCCTGATTTTTTATTTTTGTCCCATGACACCTACATCCTACTACATCGCTTCCATTGCCCGCTCGTTCGGTTTTCAACGCCGCAACAAACGTCTGGCCGACGCCTCCACCGAAATGGGCTTGTTACGCGAGGCGGAGTTCCAACTGGGGCTGCATCTTTGGGAAAAAATCGAACCCATCGAAGACTTGTCGGTGGAATATTGGAACCTGCGCAAATTGACTGTGGAGCAGAAACAAACACGCGCCAAAATTGATGAACTGAATGCTGCTGTGGAATCATTGATGGTGCAGCGCTCGACCATCCTCAACGAAGTATCGCAGGAACAACGCGAATTCGAAACCAAACGGAGCAATTTCCTCCTCTACCTCGAGGAATTGGCCTACGAGCGCGACAGCCTGATCCTGCGTGCCAAGGAAATCCGCCGCGCCCACGAGGGCATGCTGACAAAAATTGAAGTGCTGAAGAGTGACGGCCAACCGCCTGAGGAAATTGCCAAAGTGGAAGTTGCCATCGAAAACCTGAAGAGTGAATTCCGCTCTCTGAAAATCCGCCGGCAGGAGATGGCCAAGGAAATCGAAGAGGGCGATAGATTGATCGACGTGATCGATAGCAAACTTGTTGAATTCAAGCAGGAAAAGCGGGATCGAGCCAGCGTGGTGTTCCAGCAAATGGGCGTGATCAATCGCGACCTCTCGCTCATCCGTTCCGAAATCGGCACCATCGAAACGCAAATCCACCACCTGCAATCCGAGGTGGGCCGCTATCTGAGCCGCTACACCAAGCGCAATCCGCTCTGTGCGAAAGTCGCTTCGGAACAACGCACCATGGTCGAGGTCATGCGCTTGCTGCGGATCTCCATCGCCATGAACAACAAGCTGGCTGGATTCAAGTGATGACTGTCCGCGGTTATTTCCGTGGCTCCTTCACCAACAGCAGACGCAGGGAGTTCAATACGACGATCACTGTCGATCCCTCGTGACCCAACACGCCGACAGGCAAGGGAATTGAAAATCCCAGCGAGCCAAAACCAAGAATCAGCACAACACCGAGGGAGATCACCAGGTTTTGACGGATGATGCGGCGGCATTTCCGGCTCAAAAAATAAGCCGTCAGCACCTTCTCCAATTGATCTTTCAAAAGGATCACGTCGGCCTGTTCCAACACCGCATCAGATCCGCGCAATCCCATGCCGATGGAAACGTCGGCCACCGCCAGCGAGGGCGCGTCGTTCACCCCATCGCCAACCATCGCCACAACCTCTCCGGCATTGCGCCATCCGCGGATCGCTTCGACCTTGTCCTCGGGCGACATGCCGGAGCGGGTGTCATCAAGACCAAGCTCCCCTGCCAGCAAAGCCGCCGATTCGGGGCGATCCCCGGTGAGCATTGCTACCTTGATCCCCATGTCCTGCAATGCACGAATCAAGGGCTTGCTCTCCAATCGCGGCGCGTCGCGCAACAAGATCCGCCCCGATAGCGATGCCGATTCAAGCAACACTTCGGTCAATCCCGGCGATGGCGGAGGCAATTGCACAACCCAGGATTGCGGAGAAAACAGCGACCGCCGGCCCTGCACCACCTGCACACCTCGAACCATCCCTTTCACTCCCTTTCCGGAAATCGACTCATATTCGACGGGTCGATCCGCGGAATGTCCGCTCTTTTTCAACCATGCGGCGGCGATCGCTCGCGACAAGGGGTGGGTCGATTGCTGCGAAAGGGACGCGGCCATCTCCAACAACTCATCATTGCGTCCCTCTGGATGACTCTCGATCGCGGAGATCTCGAACTCGCCCTTGGTCAGGGTTCCGGTTTTGTCGACAGCAAGCCGGTTGATGGTCGCAAGATTTTCCAGGGCAATTCCCCCGCGAAAGAGGATTCCCCTTTTGGCTGCCGCGGCGATGCCCGCCAGAATCGCACTGGGAATGGAAATCACCAGGGCACAGGGCGAACAAACGACCAACAAAGTCATGGCCCGATACAAGGCCGATGGATGCCCGGGCGTGAAACCCCAGGCAGGCAGACCCGCGACAAAAAACCACCAGCAAAATGCCAACGCGCTGAGGGCGAGAATTCCGAAGGTATAGGGAGTGCCGAAGCGATCCGTGAATTTCTGCGATGGTGCCTTGCTCGCCTGTGCCTCACGGATCAAGCGGATGATCTTGACATGCGCGCTCTCCGTTGGCAGTCGCAATACCTCGGCATCCACCGCGCCCCAGGTGTTCAAGGTTCCTCCAAAGACCGAGTCGCCGGGGGATTTGTCGAGAGGGACCGATTCTCCAGTCAGCATCGATTCATCGGCCGCGGTCTGGCCGCTGATGATGCGGGCATCAACCGGATACTGCGAACCCGGAAGCACCCGCACGACTTGGCCGGGTAGCAGCAGATTCACCTCAACCTCGCTCACCGCACCCGATGCGTCCACCAGTGTCGCCACCTTCGGCGAGTCGCGAAGCAGCGAGCGGATTTCGCGTTCGGTTCTCGCCATCGCCATGGCTTCCAATGCACCACTCAAGGAAAACAAAAAGAGCAGCGTGGCACCCTCCCACCAGGCGCCGATCACGGCGGCGCCCACCGCCACGAACAACATCAGGAAATGAATTTCCAACTGCCCTTTGCGAATGGTGGTGAACGTGTCGATCAGCGCATCCCAACCGCCGGCAATGTAGGCCAGTATGTAAAATACCAATGCCACGTGTGCCATGCCCGGCTGTCGTTCAAGAATGATCGCCACAACCAGCGCCAAACCGCAGAACAAAGCCGAAATCAACAGCCACTTCCATCCCGATTCATTCGTATGCTCTGTATCATGTTCCACCGGAGCAAGATGGCAGCATGCGCGCTGCTTCACAATCGAAAACACCAGCTACTTTTTCCGGATCCGCGGACACAAATGGAAAGGATCGCAGCTCTTGCCGATCCGGTGGGGGCAAGGTGCTTTGATCCCTGACTGACAGCCTTTGATTGCGGAAGGGAGCTTGAAGTCAATGTGTTTTTTTGTTAGCTTGCCGCCCCCACCGGCACGGCCGGAATAAAACTCCCTGCCCCAGCGATTGCTTGCGGTGCCGGAATTGATTCGGCTGACATCAGGAACGCACGGCTTCGTCGTGTTCAGCGACAGCGTAAATCCCCTTCCTGCCGCTGCAAAGAACCGCAAGGAAACAGCCAAGCGCGAACAGTGCCAGATTGTGCGAACCGAAAATTTCCCAACCGAGCAGAGTGCAGGCAAGCGGTGTTTTTGATGCGGCGGCAAAAACGGCGATCAGCCCGAGACCCGCGTAAAGTTCGGCAGGTTGGCCCGTCGCGGTGGCCAGAACATTTCCCAGCGCGGCTCCGATGAAAAACAATGGCGTCACTTCACCGCCCTTGAAACCGCTGCTCAGCGTGACCACGGTGAAGGCCATCTTCCACAGCCAGCTCCATGTCGCAGCGCCTCCGGGATGGAAGCTGGAGAGAATGCAAACCCCTCCTTCGCGATGGGACGTCACCCCGAGGCCAAGGTAATCGGTCGAGCCACTCACCTGCACCAGCAGGATGACACACACTCCACCGAGAAAGGCACGAAGTTTTGGATTGATGGATGATTTTTCCCAAAAGCCAGCGCTGGCATGCGCGAGGCTAACATACAAACGTCCTGCCAAGCCGAACGCAAGGGCAGCCAACATCGCGCGACCAAGCAACGGCAGAGACAGCACATGAAAACCATCAAAACTCAAACCGCAACTCCGGTAATCGGTGTGGACAATGCCCCAGGCAAGGCAGGAAAAGTGGCCGACGAAAGAGGCACCTAACAGCAGTAGCAGCAAAGTGGGCTTCCAGCGAAGCCGAGCCGGTGCCTCCATGGCAAAGACAGCACCAGCCCAGGGCGTGCCGAAAACCGCGCCAAAACCGGCGGCGATGCCGCAGAGCAGCAGGATTTTCTGCTGTTCTTGATCCAGAGCAAAACGACGGGACACGCCGGCGGCGAGACTACCTCCCACCTGCACCGCGGTTCCCTCGCGTCCGGCCGATCCGCCGAACAGATGCGTAACCAGCGTCGCGACAAGAACCATCGGTGCCATGCGCAAGGGAATCCGATCACGACAATCATGAACTTCCTCGAACAACAAATGACTGCCGCGATTGGCGTTGGCACCCCATTTTTGATAGATCCAGACGATCAACACTCCTGCCAGCGGCAGTGCGAACAACATCTGCGGGTGGGCGACACGCCAACTGGTGACCAAATCCAGCGAAAAAAGAAACAGAGCGCTCGCCGAACCGGTGACGGCGGCGCAAAGCAAAATCGATAATCCACAACGCAACCTGGCCCGGATGCTGTTTTTTGGGGAATCGTGCGACGAGGACATGTTCGGATTTCCCCGTTCCATCACATGATCCGCAGTCTCGCAAGATCCTGGGTGTCGACCAGTCCCACCGGACGATTTGCTTCGTCGAGCACCACCACGTCATCGACCCGGTGCGAGCCGATGGTATTGACCGCGTGGACCGCAAGCGAAGAAGCCAGCACTGTCACCGGTTTCGCTGTCATGAAATCGGCGACCTTACGCGGCCCCAGCATGGGATCCTTTTGAAATGATCGGACAAAATCGCCATGGGTGAATATACCTGCCAGGCGGCCTTCGGCATCGAGGATCGCGCAGGCTCCGGAACGGGCGCGGGTCATGGAAACCAACGCGTCGTTCACGGAGGCGTCCAGCGTCACCAACGCCAGTGATTCTCCCGTGCGCATGATGTCGGCCACCTTGGTCAGCAGCGCGCGACCCAGCGATCCACCGGGATGATAGCGCGCGAAATCCTCCTCGGTGAAGCCGCGGGCATCGAGCAGCGCCATCGCCAGTGCGTCGCCCATCACCAGCATCGCGGTGGATGATGAGGTCGGTGCCAGGTTGAACGGACATGCCTCGCGCTCAACCGACGTGTCCAGAACGACATCCGCGTGCTCCGCCAATGATGACCCGGCTTTACCGGTCATGGCGATCAGACAGCCCGCCGAACATTTCAAAAAAGGAAGCAAATGCATCAATTCCGCCGTTTCCCCCGAATACGAAAGCGCGATCACCGCGTCGCCCGCAGAAACCATTCCCAAGTCGCCGTGAAGGGCGTTCTGGGAGCTCAAGACCACCGCCGTCGCTCCGGTAGAGTTCAGGGTGGCGGCGATCTTGTGTCCGATATTGCCTGATTTCCCCACGCCCACCACGACAATTTTCGCGCGATTGACAAGCGTCTCCTCCAGCAATCGCACGGCACGGGTAAAGGACTCGTCAATCCGCTGTGAAAGCGCGCGCAGGCAGTCGGCCTCGATATCGATGACGCGTCGCGCAAGCTCAATCGAATTCATCATGGGTCGCTTGTAGTGGCGGGCGAATTGATAGTCTAGCACAAAATCAGCGGTTATTGCCGCCCTGCGGTTCCCGGGTGGTGGAATGAAACGACGGCAGTTGACTGAATGGTCCGGGCAGCGCTTTGCCGCCGCCGAGTGTCATTTGATAGAGAACCGCCACGGCGGCGGCTTCCTGAAGTTTGCGAAAACCCCGGCTGTTCCTGTTCTCTTCGGCACTCCCCCACGTTTGGATCGCACGTTGCACTTCGGGATCGGCAAGATGGATGCGCATCACCGCGCAGGCAGCCTGCCCGGCAATCTCCTCGCTGGTTCCGATGTCGACCACCATCGCGACGTTGTAAGCATTCAGAGCCATGTCGAGTTGCCCGAGTTCTTCATGAGCTTTGGCTGAACAAAAGGCGATCTGTGCCCGCTGTCCGGAGGGGAGCTTGTCGTTCAACCGTTCCGCAGCCAGTGCCACGATGCGTTCCCATGACTTGGTGCGCACGGCGTCCCAGAACACATACAGGGCCATTTGACTGAGCTGGTTTTCGCGAGTCAGCGCGTCCTTGCGGAATCCCTCCAGCGCCTTGGCGAGGCCTTCGAGATCTCCGAGCCGGCGGTAACATTCCAATTCGTAAAAGGCCCCCAGGCTCGAAAAATTGTCGGGCAGCGCGCTGGTGCTTTGATAACTCCGTTTCGATTCGGCAAACAACTCCCGGGCTTCGGCATAATTGCGGGCACGATAGAATTTCATCGCGTCGTGATAAATCCGGGGCTCAAAAAGATACACGGATTTCAAGACCGAACGATCCACGCTCGACAAATCAGGAGATTCAGAGGATTTCCGATAATGGATGACGGAAGTCGAAGCATCGACGAGAACAACCTTCAGCGGAGCGCGCGCTTCTTCGACGAAGACCAGCAGTGCGGTCGGCGGTTCTGCGGATTTTTGCGCGCGCGCCGGCGACACCAGCAGCAGGGCGGTGAGCAATCGGCAAAAGATTCGGTTCATGGCGGATGATGTTGGGGATCAGTCTTCCTCTTTGTTGGATTGGTTCGGCGCAACCATCGGGACAATGCCGGGACTGGCGGCAAAATCCTTTACGAGTTCGGCGACGGCATCCCTGCTTTCCCTTTCCGTATCGCTCATCCGCGGGACTTGCTCACGAGTGGCCTCAAGGTAGCGAAACCCGCCGGTGTAGGCCGCCTGTCGGTCGCCGGGTTTGTCGTCCGCAGCAGGCTGATCGCGCTGCCAGAGCAACTGCATCCATTTCCTGCAGGCGAGAGAGGAACAGCGGATCTGTTTGCTTCGTCTGCTGAAACCGAGGGCCTCATAGAGGGGAATCGCCTCATCGATTCTGTCGTTTTTTTCATGACTCTGTGCCAGCAGCAGGGATACGCCATCCGCATCCGCCCCGGCATGACTGGCAAAACGGCTCAAGTATTGCATGGCATTTTCCGCGACCCGCTTCCATTGGCCCGCAATGGCGAGCAGTTCTATTTTCCGCCGCAGCGCCTTCTCCAGAAGAAACGAATCGGCGGATTTTTGATCAAGTTCGCCGAGGTCGGCAATGCCTTTTTCAAGTTCTGCCGGAACTTTGCCGCGACCATAAACATCGGCCCGACCGTACAATGCCTCGCACGCATAACCGCTGTCGGGTCGGGAGAGAACCTCAACATAATAGGCCAGCGCCTCACGCGGCGCGCTGGTTTTTTCGCGGATGAAATCACCCAAGGAAATCAGGATGAATGGAGCCAGATCCTTCGGCGAAAAATCGGCCTTCAGGTCGCTGAATAGTGAACGCAACTGTTCAGCGGCATCTTTTTTCTCATCGGCATTGGATGAACGTGTCGCCGCATCCTCATACACCTCGATCAATGCCATTCGCAGCAATGACCGGGCACCCGTGGTCTGCTCCCGAAGTCCCGGAAACGCGTAGAAATGACTCCTGAGTTCGGCCCTCGAGTGATTTGTTAGATAAATCCCGGCGTATCGCCTGATTGCCTTCTGCAGGTCGACCGCAGAGAGGTCCAAAGACATCGCGACGATCGCTTCGCGAAGATGCTTCATGCCTTCCTCACCCCTGCCGACCGCGGCGAGAGCATGAACGCCGGCGATGGCGACCTGCGGGCAAAAATTCGAAGCGGCCGCGTAGTCCTTCCAGAATCGATCAATCCACGGCACCGCGTCCTTCAGTCGGGAATTCGGCGCATCCGGTTCGCCGCTGTCGCCGAGCATCGCCACGAGGAGAAAGACCGACTCCCCTGCCACGATTTTCATGCCGCGTTTTTCCGCCCTCTCGAAACCGGCTTTGTAGCAATTTTCCGCCTGCTGCTTCCGCGCCATCGCCAGAAACACATTGCCCTTCATGTTGCAGGCCATCTCGATGACAGCGGATTGCGGAAACTCATTTTCCAGACGATCCAGCATCGCCAGCGCTTTTGTGTATTCCCTGGCGGCGAAATGGCAGGTCGCGCGGTCCAGCAGCGCGAAGGGCAGCAAAGAGTCGGATTTCCCCCCGGGAAGATGCGCGAGATATTGATCAAACAGCATGGCGGCTTTGTCGAACTCCTGGATTTTCGTCAAATTGGATGCCTGGAAGTACAATGCCTGCGCATGCCATGCGGATTGCGGAAAACTGTCGACATGCTGGTCCAGCAGGGGCTGCGCCTGCCGGTTCATGCCGAGGTGAAAGTACGAACCTCCGAGCAAATGCAGACACGTGTCATGGAGGTCCGACGCCCGGTCGAGCTTTTCAAGCCATGGTCCTGCCAACGCCACGCATTTTTGATAGGCACCTTCCCGAAACAAGGTTGTGAGGGTGATTTTTCTCACTGCCGCCAACTGCGATGATGTCGGGAAAACAGTCTCAAAAACCTGCTCGTATTTTTCCACCGACGACAGGTTGCCCACAAGGGAACAGGTGCGGATCAACTGGAAAAGATGGGCTTCGCGCTGGCCATTCTGGGGATAATACAGCTCCAGACATTCGTATGCGGCCATGGCCCCGCGCAGATTGCCGTTGCGTTCGTGTATGCCCGCAATGTCACGCAACTGCGCGACCTCGGCGTTCGCCGACCCACGGTTTGCCGCGCTCAATTCCTCCGCTGCCTTCTTCAGATCGCCGGCATTCAACACGCGACCGCCATCCTCGATGATGCCCTGCCCGCCCATCGATGCCAGACGCGCCTTCACATCGTCGACCGTCACTCCAGTGGCCGCGACCATCTGATGC
>Ga0315905_10006308_pt1 | contig 12050 bp, 8 predicted proteins | sample LakEriMetagenome_5_FD_203522 | JGI IMG/M metagenome (GOLD analysis project Ga0315905, IMG submission 203522) | Freshwater fungal communities from buoy surface, Lake Erie, Ohio, United States - Buoy 4 MA121 | ecosystem: Environmental > Aquatic > Freshwater > Lake | place: USA: Lake Erie, Ohio...
GACCTGCGTTCCAAAAACAGCATCCGGGAAAGTAATGTACAAATCATAGGCAACATTGAGACCATCGCGCTGAAGATGAGGGTGTGCTTCTTCTTCGATCATTACAATCAAATCCCCAAACGAGCCACCTCTTTCGCCGGCATTCCCCTTTCCATTTATACTTAACTGCATGCCATCTTGTGTTCCTGCCGGAATATCAATGTTGATGGTTTCTTCGCCATAAACTCTTCCTTCACCTTTACAGCCTGTGCACTTGGCCGTAATGGTAGTTCCATCTCCATTACAGGTTGGACAAGTTGTAACAGTTTGCATTTGTCCAAGAAAAGTGTTTTGAACACGTCGAACTTGGCCACTTCCGTTACATCCCGTACAAGTTTGTACACTGTTTTTATCTTTTGCTCCAGAACCAGAACAGGTTGTACAACGCACGTGTTTTTTGATCTTGATGGTTTTATGAGCACCCTTGGCCATCTCTTCAAAATTCAACTTGAGTTTTACTCTCAGGTTACTTCCTCTGGTTCCGCCGCTGGTCCGACCACCGCCTCTACCCCCGCGATTTCCAAAAAAACTTCCAAATCCTTCGTCTCCGAAAATATCTCCAAACTGGCTGAAGATATCATCCATATTCATTCCGCCGGCGCCATAACCGCCATTACCGCCACGTCCCTGACTGAAAGCCTGATGCCCAAAGCGGTCGTATTGCGCTCTTTTATCTGCATCATTCAATATTTCATAAGCCTCAGCGGCTTCTTTGAATTTTTCCTCAGCGGATTTGTCTCCGGGATTTCTATCCGGATGATATTGCATGGCTACTTTTCGGTAGGCCTTTTTAATCTCTTCGGCAGTAGCTTGTTTACTGACCCCTAGTATTTCGTAAAAATCACGTTTTGATGACATATAGTTTCGTCCTTTACGCTGTTTATTTTCCGACCACCACCTTGGCGAAACGGATCAGTTTATCATTTAAATAGTATCCTTTCATTAATTCATCAATCACTTTTCCTTTTTGTGGATCAGAAACATCCATCTGTGTGATAGCTTCATGTTTCTCAACATCGAATTCAGTATCCATACTTTCCAAAGGCTTAACACCTTTCTGTTCTAAAATTCGACGCAGCTTATTGAATACCAATAAAGTTCCCTCAAAGTTTTTTTGCATCGCATGGTCCATGCCCTGAATCTGCTTTTCAGCGCGGTCACAATCATCCAACACATCTAACAGTGATACAATGATTTCCTTCCCTGCAGTTTGTCTAAGTTCATCCCGATCACGTCTCGCATTTCGCTTGAAATTTTCGAAGTCTGCTGCCAAACGAACGTACTTGTCTTGAAGAACAGCCATTTCGGCATGCAGTTTCTCGCTTTCATTCAATGTTTCGGAAGCGTTTTCGGTTGTTTCATTCAACGCCTGATTGACAGGGGCGCTTTCGTTCGTTGAATTTTCGTTCAAATGAGTGTTGTCCATTTCTTAATAGAATAATTTGCTTCTGTGTAATGTCAAAGGGTTTGCCAAAGAAAAAATGGCGTCAAATTGTCGCAAAAATAGTTGGAAAAACAAAGGCAAATTATTTCAGCACTTGAAATTTACCTGACTCTAGAATTTGTCCGCGTTTATTACGAACCTGGTAGATGTATATACCTCGATGATAATCGTTCAGTTGAATCTGTATACGGCCGGGTATCTGCCTGAATTCCTGCATTTTTCTTCCCATGAAATTGAAAATGGTAAGCGATAGTTTACCTTCTTCCCCTTTCAGTGTTTCAAAATGTACGACGGCACTGGATGGGTTCGGATAAAAGCGAACAATCCGATTGAATTGCCAAGGGGTTTCTGCAGACAACTTGTTTTGAGCGGTTGCTGAAATCCCGAGAAACATCCAAAATAATATGATGAATATTCGTGCAGTCAAAATAAAAGGTCGCTTTGTTAGGGCGACCTTGTAAATATAGGAAGATTTTTAAAAACTAGGCATTCAATTGGCTCAAACAGGCCTGAATTGCATCGAAATTAGGCACTTCTCCTGCATTGTCAAGCACTTCTGCATATTGAACGATACCGGCTTTGTCGATAACAAAAGCTGATCTTTTGCTGACTCCTTTCATTCCCATGGGTGTGAACGAATCATAGATGCAACCATAAGCATTGGATGCTTCTTTGTTGAAATCACTCAGGAGGGTAAAGTTCAGTTGTTGATCTTCTTTGAATCGGGCAAGTGTAAATACGGAATCTACGGAGATGCCTATTACTTCAGCATTCATTTGTTGGTAGCGGGAAATATCATCCCGAACACCACACAATTCTTTTGTACAAACTCCGGTGAAAGCTTGAGGGAAAAACAGCAGCAAAACATTTTTGTTACCATGAAATTGTGAAAGACTTACTTGTTCGTTCATGGAAGCGAACAGAGAAAAAGCAGGGGCGGTTGATCCAGTGTTTATCGACATAATTTTTTTTGCAATTTAACACGAGAATGTTTAAAAGGTTCATAGAACCCCTTTTTTATGATAAATATTAAAACAGAAACCCCCTGCCTAGGCAGGGGGAACCGTATCCAAACAATCCATAAAACAAATAGTTAAGGTTCGGTTTACAGGGATTTTAAAAGACTAGGATTGTTTAGTATTGAATACAACGAACGGCATCTAGCGTGCTGTTGCGTGTACGGTGTTTTTGATAGGTAATGGAGCATTCGAATCCGCCACGACCGTGGGTGCTCTGTCTGAGCATAGAAACGTTGGCATCATAGCTAAATGCAACCGCGAATGGTTTGAACTCGAGTTTCGCTACAGGGATGATAGCGTCATTCACACGGAACATAGCTCCTGCATGGATCGCATATTTATTATCATCTGCTTCACCCAGTTTCCAAGATAACATGGCTCCACCAATCAGTTGACGATAATTTCCTTGAACCATATAATCTGCTTCGAAAGTGAGCGTTGATACGTTTGTCAGTTCCATACGAATGCCACCCGATCCAACCCATTTAGGCTGCATGGCTACTTTTTCTGCATCGTAAAAAGAAACTTTTTGAGATTGGTTGAAATGGTGATAAGCCACTCCTGCATATAAATTATTGGCAGGGTTTTCACCGATTTGCGCATTTAAGCTCATGCCTGCACTTGCATCAAAATAAGAAAATTGACCAGTGGCTAAGTTTTCACCATCAGACAAAGAAGCGTCATAAGCCACTCCATTGAATTGATTATTGGTAGTCATTTTACTTCTGTCCAAACTACGTTGAACATAGCCGCCCATAAAACCTACAGATAGATATAAGTTACGTACATCACTGAGCGATTTGTTATAGTTAATTACCGGCATCAGCTTAGTTGTTGTTAAAGCAATCGTACCTGCTTTGTCATAAACAACTTGACCGCCGTAAGAAAGAAAATCATCACTTTCTCCGATTTGTGTTTTGGATTCGCCACTGATGGAGGTTGTTTGAAAACCATCGGTGATGCTATTCCATTGGTTACGCGTTACAGCTTGGAAACGAACGTCTCCAGAGTATACGCCGGTAAGAGATGGATTTCGCAGTATGGGTGTTTCGAAAAGTTGGGAGAAGTGAAGGTCTTGCCCGCTTGTTTGTAGTGCAGCTGCGCTGAACATCAGCACGAAGGCCGCGTTAATAATACGTTTCATAGGTTGGATATTGGTTGGTACGTCATCTATTAAACGTATTTTTTTATCCAATCGTATGTAAAAAGCTTGTTTTTTTTAGTATTTTTTAATGTCTCTCCAATAAGAAAGGGCCTGCTGGAAAGCAAGCCCCGTTCTCTAAAACAAAAGCGCGTTTATAATTACTTGATCAAGGCGATGTTACCAGTGAAAGTCATGGAGGTGTTGTTTTCGCAAAGCACTTCAATGGAGTAAACAAACACATCCGGGGATATTTGTTTTCCACGGAAAGTTCCGTTCCATCCTCTTCTCGCATCATTCGCTTTGAATCCGCCTTGTTCGAAAATCAATTCTCCCCAACGGTTATAAATTTTAAACTTCTTGATGTTGAGCAAACCTGATCCGCGAGGGAAGAAGATATCATTCATTCCATCATTGTTTGGAGAGAATGTGTTTGGAACAAACAGATTAGATCCGTCACACAATACATTGACCACCAGTTGATCGGTTGCGTTGCAGCCACCTTCATTACTTACCTCTACTGTGTAAGTGGTCGTTTGGGTTGGTCTTACAGTGATACCAGGAAACACGTCACGGAAATTTCCGCCGGTGGTACTCCAACGAGCAGTTGTAACATCTGAAGATACTTGTGGAATGATATCGATGGTTTGACCAACATTGATGGTACGATCGGCACCGGCTTCAACAGTTGGGTATTTATGAACAATGATAGAAACGAATGCAGAATCGGTGAAACAGTTTTTTTCATCTTTACCAATAACACGGTAACGCGTTGTAATGTTTGGCGTTGCCATTGTAGCAGCCGCATTTGCATTGTTCAAACCTATGGAAGGAGACCATTGATATTGAGCGGCGCCATTTGCCATTAATTGTACGGATGCACCTACGCATATCTTATCATTATTGCTACTCGCTTGCATTTGAAAAGGCTTCACCACCGAAACTCGAACGGTGTCTTTACTTCTGCAACCATGTGAGGAGATACCGGTTACAACATATTCCATGTTCTCTGCTGGATTGGCAATTGGATTTGCACAGTTTGGACAGTTCAAACCATTTGCAGGTCCCCAGATGTAACGTTCAGCACCTGTTGCTTGAAGAGAAACACCACGACCTTTGCAAAGGAAAGTATCAATACCTGCACTTACGGTTGGAATCGGGTATGCTTCAACGTTAGTGTAAGCCGTGTCCATACATCCGTTGAGATCTTTGATGGTCAGTGTTATCGGGTAGTTTCCGGCCGCTTCATATCGTTGAGCAGCTGGTGTTGCATCGCTGGAAGTTTGATTGTTACCGAAATTCCATTTCCATTCAGCAATTTGATTGTTTGAAACACTGGCAGTACCTCTGAATTGTACATTCAATCCAACACAACCATTGGCAGATTGAAAAATATTGGCAGCAGGCAGGGTTAAAACTTTGATAGAATCATTGATGATTGCAGTATCACGACATCCAAAATTAGAAACAGCAATCAGTGATGTATGATAATTACCTGCGTTCACAAAATGATGCGTCGGATGTTGAACAGTAGATTGACTTCCATCTCCAAAATTCCAAATATATCCCTGAATGCCATCCGTTGAAGAAGATAGGTTGCTGAATGAAACATCCGCGCTGCCGCACCATACTGAGCGAGCCAAGTCAAACTTTGCCTGTACGGTATGGATCTCGATGCTGTCTGTTCCTGTTAATGGAACGATACAACCAGCTGTATCACTCAGAATCAATTTTGGGAGAAATTTTCCTTCGCTCTGGTAAGGGTGATTCGCAGTATTTACAGAGTCCACAAGCACATTTCCGTCGTTAAAATCCCAAGTCAATCTGCTTGCACCCACTACGTTTGCCTGGAAGTTTACATTAAAAGGAGCACAACCATTTAAGTCTGTATAGTTAAATGATCCACGTGGTCCTTTTACGATGATTTTCTTTTCACTAGAATCTTTACAACCACCAGGTCCAGTTACTACTAATTTTGAATAGAAGGTATCTGCAACTGTATAAAAGTGTGCAGGGTTATTCATATTCGTTTGTGTTTGATCTCCGAAATACCACATCGAAGAAAGTCTATTGGCAGAGCTGTCAGAAAAGTTTACGATCAAAGGAGGGCAATTGCCTACACTATCGCTCACGTGAAAAACAGCCTTAGGAAAATGAATGTCTATGAATTGTGATTTGGTAATACTATCTACACAACCTTCCTGATCTTTTACATGTAACTTGATTGTATAGTTGCCTGTATCACGGAACGCATGAACAGGGTTTCTATCTGATGATAATTGGTTGTCTCCGAAATTCCAACTGTATGCTAAACCCGCACCAACTGAAAGATCTGTCATTTGAACGGTACTACCCGGGCAACTCAATGAATCTTGTGTAGTAAATCCGGCTACTGGGTTTTGAACACCAACATGATTGAATTTGGTAAAGCTGTGTGTGCAGCCAGTACTATCAGTTGTTTTCAATACGATTGTATACAAACCATTTTGCTGATAGGCATGGGTCGTATTTCCGGTTGAAGTACTATCGATGCTTCCGTCTCCAAAATTCCAGGTCCATTTCACCAATGGATTTCTACCATCAGAAACAGCTTGACTGATGAAAGAAACATCGGTATTCAAACAAGCAGTGGTATCTCCTACCATGAAACGAGTGATAGGTCCGTTGGCAGCAATCATTCGAGGTTTGATCACTGTATCCTTACATCCGTTTTTGTCAACAGAAATCATTTTTACAGTATATACGCCATTGTGTATGTATGATTTTGTAAGGATACGCCCTGTTGCTGTTGTAAAGTCACCAAAGTCCCAAGTATAACTATTGTAATAAATACTGTCTGTGTTAGTTACTTCAAATCTTACTGTGTCCGGACGGCAAAGTGCTTGTCTGGACGAAGTGATGCCCGGAATTAAATTGTTCACTAAAACTCTTCTTGGAACTGTTGTTTGTGTGCATCCTGTCGAATCATTACTCACTGTTAATATTACTGAATAATAACCTGTAGCGGCATAAGTATGTACAGGATCCTTTTCGGTTGAAGTGTTGCCATCACCAAAATTCCATAACCAACTGGTTGCACCTTTGGATTTATTGATAAATTTCTTGGTCATCCGATCATTGCAGTTATTGTTGACGAGGAAATTTCCTACCGGCGGAATGATGTAGATATAATCTTCACGTTTTAAAGTGTCTGAACATCCATTTTGTGATACGATCAGGGTGATATCCATATAGCCGGTATCAGCGTATGTACGCGTAGGATTGCGAAGTGTTGAAGTTCCACCATCACCAAAAGTCCAAGCCCATTCTGTAACAGAATCAGCAACAGGTGTTGAATCCGTGAAAATGATCGGAGTATTTGCACAACTTACCAAAGGTGAAGCTATGAAGTTGGCATGTGGACGATTACCAGCTTTTACAGCATTATTCAAAACAACTGTATCTGTGCATCCACTTGCGGTAGTAATGATGAGCGAAACATTATAAATTCCTTTCGAATAAATGTTAGTAGGTGTTTGTGCGTTAGAAGTATTGCCATCGCCAAAATTCCATGCATAACTTACTACTGCATCTCCACCAACAACAGCCGGCGTAAAATTCACTTCAAGTGGCGCGCATCCTTTGTTTTTTGAGACACTGATGGATGCAACTGGCAACTGAATATTTACATACTGGTACCTGGTAAATGTATTCACACAGCCAAATTCCGAGGTAGCTTTTAATGTTACATCAAAATTTCCAGGCGTTTGAAAAGATACATTTGGATTAGCCATCGTTGAAGATTGACCATTACTGAATGACCATAAGTAGCTGCTTGTGTTGGTTGTATTTTGTGTGAATTGAACACGAAGTGGTGCAGTACAAGCCGCCAAAGTATCACCGATGAAATCAACGGTAGGAGCTGGATGAATACGAATTTCTCTTGTGATAGAGTCAACACAACTTCCAAAATAGTTGTACATCTTTACTTGGTATAGTCCGGCACTGCTAAATGATTTTGTTACATTGATTCCCTGAGTGCTGGTGTTATCGCTGAATTTCCAAATGACCTGGTTTGGTGCAGGAGTACTTGTGTTTACCAAGTTCACTGGTGTGTTTACACAGGCAGCGTTAGGCATATTCAAACGACTTACCTGATTTTCTATTCTTAATGCATTCGGACGAACAAATGTATCACTGCATCCAAATTGGTTTTTAGCGATTAACTGAATGCTGTAAACGCCAGGATTTTGGTAAGTGTTAGATGTGTTAACAGAAGTAGATGAGTTACCGTCTCCAAAACTCCACTGATAACTGATATTTCCGGTTCCGGTAGTTTGGTTGGTAAAAGACAGTTGAAATGGAGCTCCACAATTCACTGTGGATCCCATGGCGAATTGAGCAGTTGGCTTTGTGGTTATTTGAATGAAATTTGAAACTGTTTTGATCTGTGCGCATCCCTGCTCGTTGGTAACTTTCAGCGTTACATTGAAATTGCCACTGCTTGTGTATGTATGACTTGGATTAGATAATGTGCTGAATTGGCCATCTCCGAAATCCCATTGCCAGTTTCGAATGTTGCTATTTAAAGAGGTGCTTCCATCTTGAAATTGTGTAATCATGGGAGCACAACCCTGTGTTTGAGTTGCATTAAAGTCAACTACCGGTTTGGCGTATACTTGGATGTATTGAGTGCGGGTAACACTATCTCTGCCGTTTGAATTTCTTACAACCAACTTCACGGTGTAAGTTCCAGGATCCATATAAATCACAGAAGGATTTTGCAACGATGAGCTTGTTCCATTTCCTAAATCCCATTTCCAAGAATTGGGTGTTCCGGTTGATTGGTCCGTAAAATTAACCACCAAGGGTGAGCAACCTGAACGGACGTCTGCAGTAAAATTGGCGTTGATTTGGGCTGAACTTTCAGTTCCGGTCATCAATATGAAGAACAGGAACGGCAGCATAGCTGCCATAAAATTGCGGGACATAGGTATTGGCTTTTGTTTTAGGATTGAATGGTGGATGGCCATTCATCTGTTTAAACGGAGTACAAAAGCATTTTATTGTACCGTGACCCCAAAAAGTTGTGATTTTTTTAATAGTTGGATCCCAATCCATCGATTTTATGGATTTTAAGGATTGTAAAGTGTTAATAATCAACCAATTGATTAGTTAACAATTCCCAATATAATTTCTTGCGTTCTACGTATAAAAAACGCAGAAATTACAGGTTAAGTTGAATATAAATGATATGGTCAGAATAAGTTTGTCAAATAAAGATGTTATTAAACCTTGGTTTTTTTAATTTTGAAACATGACCATAGCCGAAATACTGGAGCCATTTGAACAATGGGCACCACCATCCCTGCAGGAATCATACGACAATTCCGGCCTGATCTTGGGCGATCCCAAAACGAATTGTACCGGTGTATTATTGTGCTTAGATGTCACAGAAGCTATTATCAATGAAGCTATTTCGCTTGGGTATAACCTGATTATTTCCCATCATCCGTTGATTTTCAATGGGTTGAAAAAAATCAGGACAGATCACTGGGCCGATCGAACATTGGTGAGCGCTATCCGTGCAGGAATATCAATTTATGCTTGCCATACAAATGCGGATAATATTTTTTTGGGAGTAAACAACCGTATTGCAGATCAACTCAATCTTCAAAATCGTAGGATTTTGAGTCCAAAGGCAGGTTTATTGCGAAAGTTGGTTGTTTTTGTGCCATTGGAATATGAAGAGAAACTTCGTGTGGCTTTATTTGATGCCGGTGCCGGAAATGTTGGAAACTATGCAGCATGCAGTTTTGCAGCGAAAGGAATGGGCACTTTCATGCCTGAAATTGGAGCGCAACCATTTAGTGGTGAAATCGGCAAAAGACAAAGCGGTGAAGAAAGCAGACTCGAAGTTTTATTTCCTAATTGGCTGGAAAACAAAGTATTGAAGGCACTGAGAGGGGCACATCCTTACGAAGAGATTGCCTATGAAATTTATCCGATCAATAATAAACATCAAGAAATTGGGTCGGGTATGATTGGAACCTTGCCTGAACCGATTGACGAGATTGAGTGGTTGAACCTGGTAAAATCCAGTTTTCAAGCAGGCGTGGTAAGACACACCGCTTTCCTAGGCAAAAAAGTAAGTACAGTTGCCGTTTGCGGCGGATCCGGTTCATTTTTACTGTCGCATGCAATCGGTCAAAAGGCAGATGTTTTTTTGACCGCAGATTTGAAATATCATGAATTTTTCGAGGCGAATCAGCAAATTTTACTCACAGATATTGGGCATTTTGAAAGCGAACAATATACGATTGATCTTTTTGTGGATGTTTTACACCAAAATTTCCCTACCTTTGCCCACCTTAAAACCAGCATCATCACGAATCCGATTCACTATCACTGATGATTCATTGGTTTGGTTTGAAATAATAAACAACCATTTGTCATGGCCGCAATCAAAGACTTCTCTGTCGAAGAAAAACTAATTTCTCTCGTTCGCATTCAAAAAATTGATTCCAAATTGGATCAGATCGAAATTCTAAAAGGTGAATTACCTATGGAAGTAAGAGATCTGGAAGATGAAATCGAAGGATTACATGCGCGTCAAACACGCATCGAAGAAGAGATCAATGGAATTCAAGAATTCATCGATCGTAAAAAAGAAGCGATTGTTGAAGCTCAAGCCCTGATCAAAAAATACGACAAACAAAGCGAGAATGTAAAGAATAGTCGTGAGTTTGACGCCCTCAACAAAGAGATTGAGATGCAACAACTCGAAGAAAAGCTTTGCGAAAAACATATCAAAGACGCAACGGAAGAAATAGGTGATAAAGTTCGTCAACTGGATTTGGCTAAAAAAGCGGTAGCTGCTAAAGAAACCAACCTGAATGCCAAGAAAGCTGAGCTTGAAAAAATCATCAGCGAAACAGAAAAAGAAGAAAGCCAATTCAAGAAATTAGGAGAGGCTGCTCGCAAACAAGCAGACGAGCGTTTGTTGACTAGTTATGATCGCATTCGCAATAACTATCGCAATGGTTTATCTGTAGTTGCTGTTGATCGTGACAGTTGCGGTGGTTGCTATCATGCGATTCCTCCTCAAAAGCAAAGCGAAATTCGTTTACGTAAAAAAATCAACGTTTGCGAAAATTGTGGTCGAATTCTAGTTGACTCCGATCTTCACAATTCTGTTGATCTTTAATCTGAACATCATATTTTTTAAAATCCTCCGAAACCCGGAGGATTTTTTCTTTTCTGAATAATTTTAATCCATTCTGTTTCCGGGTATCATCCCGAATTCAGTAATTTGCTGCTCATGTTGAAAAGGTTGTCTATACAGAATTACGCATTAATAGATTCAGTGGAGATTGATTTTAATGCCGGATTAAATATCCTGACAGGTGAAACCGGTGCGGGCAAGAGTTTACTGATGGGCGCATTGAATTTGTTGCTGGGTGCAAGAGCTGACAGTTCTGTATTGTCTGAACCGGAACGAAAAGGAATCATTGAAGGGTGTTTTGATTTCCCGCATTCAGTGGAGGCAAAACAGTTTTTTGTAAAGCATGATTTGGATGTTGAAATTGAAATCAATATTCGTCGCGAATTACTTCCCAATGCAAAATCACGTGCCTTTATAAATGATACTCCGGTATCATTGAACTTATTGAAAGAACTCGGCACTCAACTTGTTGATTTGCACCAGCAATTTGACACATTGGAATTATCAGATGAATCATTTCAGCGATCTGTGCTGGACGCCATGGCCGGCACGGCAGATATGTTGAATGAATATGCAGTTCGATATAAGCAATGGATGGAAGTAAAGCGCAATCTTGAAAGTTTGGAGGAAAAGCAACGACTTGAAATTCAGCAACGAGATTATCAACAGTTTCTTTTAACTGAGCTGCAGGAATTGAATCTTCAGCCAGATGAATTAGAAAATGCCGCAACTGAATTGAAGTTTCTCGAGCAGGCTGAATCAATCAAGTTGCAACTCTCTATGATCTATCATCCATTGTCTGTTACAGATGATGCCATCAACATACAATTAAAAGTGTTGCTACAAAAACTCAGTAGCATCCAAATACCGGGCCATGATTTGACAACATTACAATCCAGGATGCAATCGGCCTTGGTGGAACTCAAGGATATAGCATCAGAATTGGAGCACATTGAAAATACCGTATCTATTCAACCTGAAAAACTTCAACAGTTACAGGAAAGATTGAATACAGGTTACCGACTGCTGAAAAAACACCAGGTACAAACTACAGCTGAACTACTTTCCATTCAAGCCGACCTGGAGTTATCCATGTCAACGATGGATGATCGAAGCAAGCAGATCGAGGAATTTAAAACGGCGTGTATTCAACTGGAAAAATCATGTCGTTCATTGGCTGATCAATTGACAGCACAAAGAAAG
>Ga0315905_10006309_pt1 | contig 12049 bp, 11 predicted proteins | sample LakEriMetagenome_5_FD_203522 | JGI IMG/M metagenome (GOLD analysis project Ga0315905, IMG submission 203522) | Freshwater fungal communities from buoy surface, Lake Erie, Ohio, United States - Buoy 4 MA121 | ecosystem: Environmental > Aquatic > Freshwater > Lake | place: USA: Lake Erie, Ohio...
GCGGTAGCTGCGATTGTGCATGTGCAGATACCGGTGGCGGAGCAGCAGTTTTTTTCACTCGGGAATGCTCAGACCAGAGATTTTGATTTTGATCAGGATGGTCGGGTGGACATCCAATTTGCAGGCAGTTTTTCCGGTTTTGCTGTGCGCTCCATGCATCAAGAGGCTGGAATCCTCACGGCGAACATGATTGGAGGAAATTTTTTCGGAAAAACCGCAGTGCCTCTGCTTTATGGAGAATTAATTACGGCTTATCAGGAACTCCCCTTCGGGGCTTCGCGAGGAATTACGGCGGCAACGGCGAATGTTTACCTTTTGAGCTACGGGGCACTTGATGGCGGCTCAGGGGGGATTTGGTATAATCAGGAGGCGTATATGGGGTTCGCCTTATTCGATCCAATAGTTGATGGCCAGTTTGATAAATTGCATTACGGCTGGCTCCATTTGCGGGAGTTTGGTGGACTCGGAGCATATTTTTTGGAGTATGGCTACGAAACGGAAGCCGATGTGCCAATCTTTGCTGGGCAGGTTCCTGAGCCTTCTTCCTCGATATTGACTGTGCTGGGGATGACTTGGTTCATGCGCCGCCGCCGTCCCTATACCCGAACTTCACCTGCTCCCGCTCGGTCAGGATTTGGTCGGGATTGCTGACCTTGGTGATTTGGGCTTCGTCCACGCCCCCGGCGGCACAAAATTCATCGATTTTGGCCCGGACGATGGTGGTGACCATCTCGACGAAAACGTGTCGCCGATCCTGCTGATCGAAAGTGTCTCGGCGGAAATACTTTTCGTAGTAAATCCCAAAGACCGGCAAATACAGGATCGCTTCATCGAGTGAACCCCAGGAGCGGGCGGCGATGAATACGAGGACGAGGAACAGCAGCGATGAGCCGATGACAATTCCGGCGAGTGCGGGGCCGAAAAGATAGCAGCAGCTTCCCGCATAGGCCAGCAGAGCGGCGACGCTGATCCAGAATTGTGTCGGAGTGATGCGTCGGGGGAGTTCTGCCGCCCTGACGCTGAAATACCAGCCTTTTCCAAACGGGGCACTACATACATCAAAGGCTACCCGTTCGCGGAGCAAGCGCAGGTAGGTGCGTTTGCCGCTGAGCCAGCCGCCTTCGCGGAAATCCACCCGCTCCACGGTGATGTCCGGGATTTCCTGCGTGGCGACTTCTTCCTCGATGGCCTTGTAAAACGCTTCGGTGTCCGAATGAATGGGCATCAGCGGGCAAATCCACTGGCTATGGATGTAGGGCTTCTTGCGACGGACGATTCCAAACATGGCGACAGTAGGCTATTTGATTTTCTCGGCTTTGTGTTTGGTGATCCGCCACTGGCCCCCGATCTTATCCACGACCAGCCGGACATTGAAGGTGCCAGTTCCGCTCGTTCCATCAATCTTCTGCCACTCGTTTTCCATCGTGTAGCTCACCTGAAACGGAGGCTCTGCCCGTGGCTCGACCATCACCCTGGCGTTAGCGACACGCTCGCGAAGGAAAGTGTATTTCCGGTGATATTCGACTTCATCCTTCATGATGAAATCGCGGCTCACTAAACCGTCCCCTAAATGGTCGGTGCGTTCGGCATAGTCGGTGACAAACTCCCCAATTTTGCCATCAGAGGCTTTCAAGTGATGGGCCAACACGAACGCAATGATTTCCTGTGTGTTCTTATCAGGCGGCGGCACCAACGGCCCGCCGGAAGGCACCGCAGGGGCTGATGGAGCCGATGGGGAAGTGGGAGCCGACGCCTTTGCCGCCCTGGCCCTCTCGGCAGCGGCTTCCTCCGCGGCTTTTCGTTCGGCGGCTGTCGCGACGTCACGCTTCTTTTCCAAATCAGACCACGCCGGAACCTTTTCTGCCGCAGCGGCATCAGCCATCGGTTCCGGGCAGAGCGTCCACCAGCGATGCGGCTGATTGCATGACAAAAGCTCCCGGGATTCACCCAGCACATGGATGTCTGCGATGACATCGCCAGCTGCTTGTGGCTCAAAATCGGTCGCAGCCCAGAGTTCCGCTTCCTTGCCTTCCCAGCGGGCAAACCGCAGCACCGCCTTCGGCTGCTCACCGCGCTCCGGGCCGACGGTCTGCTGATTCAAAGGATTGACCATCGGGCGATACAGCATCGCGGCGAGTTCCCCCCTCGCCAGTGCCCGCAGCGTCTTGTCCTTCTCCTTCATTTCCTCCGGGCCATGCGGCATCGTCAGCTTCCACCGCAGCGACGGAATGGGGCGGTCTTTGAAATAGTAAGCCTTCAGTTCACCACCTCGCTGAATCAGCACCTTCGATCCATCCGACGTGCCAAAAGCCCGCTCGCCCTCACGAACCGCGATGCCGGGAAAGGCTCGCGTCACCGCTTGCTTCATGTCCCGCAGCCCAAGGAAGTCCTGCTCAATAACTGGCCAGTCGCGGGTGCCCTGCGTCTCTGGCAACTCCACCGATGTGACCATTGATTGAAACACAAATCGCCACCGGTCATTGCGGGGCATCGGTGGCGACACCTCCGCCTCAAACCGCTTCTGCTCATCAACAGACACCTCAACGGGATCAACGAGCAGCGTATCGAGATTGAGAGCCAACGTCTTGCCCTGCGATTCACCAAACCATACGTCTTTCTCACCGTGCCACCAAATAGTCCCGACCGGCACCGCACGGTTTTTGGGCTGAGGAAGCAGGAATCGGCCCGTCCCGATCTCAACCACCGCAATACGCCTGGGTTCACTCGCCGACACCAGAAAGAGCCGCGACCCATCGGGACTGAACGCCACCTGCGCCGGATGAAACGGCAGATTCGGGAGACGCCGTTCGTTCTCCTTATCCAATTCCTGCACCACAACCGCACCACTGGCCACCCCGGCAATGAACCTCTCGTCCTTCGAGAGCCGAATCGGAGCCGCCGGATCGAATCGCCCGAGCAAGCGCTGACTGTGCAATTCCCAAGCCACCGCCGGAGCCGTATCCAGAGCCGCAGGTTTCGTGTAAGAAAAGGGTGTCCTGCCAGCCTCAAGAGGCGAGAGGCCACGGGAGGCATAAAATGGGGAAGCCATCGCCCCCAGCGTCAAAGCTGCGATCAGACCGCGAAAAATCCACCGTAGCAGTGCGGGCGGCTCCGTAGCCGGCGGATGGTCGTCCGGTTTCGTGCCCCAAAGTTTCAAAAAGGCAGCAGCCACCGCTGCCGCAATACTTCCGACAAACATGGACGGCAAAAGGGAGGCCCCGGCAGTCATCAGGGCTTTGATTAGCCCGCCTGATCCCGTGAGGCTGCGGGCAATAAGAACGAAAATGGCACCGGCCACAATCACCGCCCATACCGCCGCCTTCGCGCCGTGCCTGCCAGGAGTCCGGCGGTCATCCGCCCACCGACGGGACGCGGCTGCACCAGCGAGCCCCGCGAGCAATCCGATTACGCCCAGGGCCGCGAGATCGCTCTGCGCGCCGGCCAGCTCGGCATCGGTGCGCGCGGCGTCCAGTTCGCTGATGGCGCCGGCCTTGAAGCGGTCGCGCACGAACTTCTGGGCCTTGCGGCGAAGGTCCACGGTGGCGCGCAGCACGTCCATTTCCGCCTCCACGGAACGCAGCGCATATTAGGTCTGCGCGAGGTCGGCGTGCATGGTAAGACGCGCAGTCTCTCCAAGGGCGGCGGCGGCATCGGCATCGGCGCGCGCGGCTTCGATGCTGCGGCGCACGCGGCCCCAGAAGTCGATTTCGTAGGAGGCGTCGAGGGGTAGGCGGAAGGTGTTGCGGGGCACCCCGGCGCTGTTGTTCTCGAAGTTCGACCACTTCACACTGGCCGAGTCCTGCGAGCGCCCGGGAGAGGGATTGATGCTGGCCTCCGGCAGCAACTGCGCGGTGCTCCCGCGGGCCACAAGGCGCGCCTGCTCCACCCGCAGCATGGCGGCGCGCAGGTTAGGATTATCCGCCGCGGCCTGCTGCTGGAGACGGTTGAGCGTGCTGTCGCCAAACACAGTCCACCACGACCCGCGCGGCAGGTGGTCGGCGGGGCGCGCATACTTCCACGTGGAGGTCTCCTTGAACTGCGCGGGCGTGTCGAGTTCCGGCGTGGTGTAGTCGGGGCCCACGGCCTTGCAGCCGATGAGGAAGATCGCGGGGAGGAGCAGGAGTCGATTCATGCGGCGGAGCCTTTCAGGAAGAAGGTGGAGACGAAGGCGGCGTGCTGGGTGAGGCGTCCCTGTGCGCTGCTGCGCAGCCAGTCGCGCGTGAACTGGAACACCAGCCCGCGCAGGGCCACGGCGAGCGACATGGGCTTTGCGCGACCGATTTCCCCGCGCCGCTGGGCTTCGGCGAGCCATGCGGCGAGGTGCGCGGTGCCCTCCTCGATGCGGCTGAAGACAGGATTGGAGTTGGCGGCCCCGCGGCTGAACTCAATGCGCTCGCGGACGAAGATCTCGAAGAACGCATGGTGCTCCTCAAAGTGACGGAACATGGCCGTGACCACCGCGGGCACGGCATTCTCCAGCGGGCGCGCCTTCGCCGTTTCCGCCGCCACCGCGTCATTGAGCCGCTGCACCTTGCTCCCCAGCAGCTCCTGGAAGAGCGACTCTTTATTCGGGAAATAAAGATACACCGTTCCGGCCGCCAGCCCCGCCTCCCGCGCAATGCCATCAATGGAAGCCTCCGCGAACCCGCGCGCGACAATCACGTGCTCCGCCGCCGCGAGAATGGCGGCACGGCGTTCCGTTTTCTCCCGCTCCCGGCGGACGGCTGAGGGTGACAGTGAAGGTGCGTTCATTTGCTGAATGAGCGTTCACTCTACGCCCCCTGCCAGCGAAATGTTGCGCCCTCACGCATTATGAGTGAGGCGTGAAAGCAGCGTCAGCACGCAGGGCTGAGACTGCTGCTGTGCGCCGGGCTGCCGATTCTACAGCGGTGGATTTCCCCCGGCTGCCGGTCTAAGCGCTGAGCACGCCGTCTCCCATGGCGGCTTTGGCGGTCTTCGCGCTCTTGTAGGCTTTCCAGAGCACAACGACGAAGACGATCTTCAGAAGGATTCCCTTGGCGATGCTTGAGGGATCCATGGCGATGTCCGCGATATGGATCGTGATGAAGGTAATGAGCGATCCCAGGGTGACGCCGACCGGATACTTAAACACGAGCGCGGCCATGACGAAAAGGAAGACCCCAAAGGCGAGCGGGAGGCTGTTGAGCACGTAGAGCAGTGTTTTCTGCTCCTCAAACGCCTGGTCGGCAAGCTCGCGGTCCACGACATATCCGGGCCCCTGCTTCTGCACTTCCGCGGCGACGGCCTCGTCGAAGCTGCTGCGCACCTTGCTCAAAAAGAAAGCGCCGAACAGCACCTGAATGCACCCAATTACGATCAATACGGTGCGGGCGGACTTGAGTTCCTTCGTCCAGATAGCCTGGCGGCGCTGCTGTTCCGCGGGCTCGAAGGTGGTCGGGGTGGCGTAGGGATTTTCGGACATAAGGACGCGATTCCGGAGGGTTTCAGACTTCACCGTCAAGTCGGCTCCGGGTTTGCCGGGGAGTTTTTTGCCCCCAGGTGATTCTGCCGGATTTGCCTCAATTCCGGGAAAAGTGCGGAAATTGCGGCCGATTGTTCAATTCTACTGGTAATTTGGCGAAATTGAATGTTTACTGCCTACATAAGTCATTCTAATAAATCAGACTTTTCTTAGTCATGGAAATTTCAGGCAAACGCATCGCATTGGCCAAAGGTGGCCCGGGATCCGAGCGGCAGGTATCGCTGGCGACGGCGAAGGGTGTGGCGGAAGCCCTGGCCAGTTTGGGTGCGGAAGTGGTAGAACTGGACGTGACGGGCAGTGACTTCGAAATTCCGGCCGGCGTTGACGCCGTTTTTAATGTCATCCACGGGACTTTCGGGGAAGACGGGCAGATTCAGCGGATTTTGGAGGCGAAAGGGGTTCCTTACACGGGTGCGGGTTCTGTGAGCAGCGAACTGGCTTTCGACAAGGCGCGCAGCAAGGCACGGTTTGTGGAGTGCGGCGTGCCCACTGCGGAATATCAGCTCCTGCCCCTGGAGGGTGTGACCGCTGCGGATATCAGAATCCCTGTGCCGCTCGTGATGAAGCCGCTCAAGGAGGGCTCCAGCGTGGGGGTGCACATCATCCGTGAAGAAAGCGGGATTGCCCCTGCGATTGAGGACCTCAAAAAGTATGGCGGCGATGCGCTCGTGGAGCCATTCATCGACGGCAAGGAGCTGACCGTCGGCATTCTGGGCGACCTGGTGCTGCCCGTGATTCACATTCAGCCGCGCGATGGATTTTACGACATTTCAAACAAGTATCCCTGGCTGACCGGGCAGGGCGGGTGCGATTACTTTTGCCCGGCCGATTTGAGTCCGGAAGTCACGCAGGCCGTGCAGGATGCCGCCATGGCTGCCCACCGGGCACTGGGGGGGGAAGTTTATAGCCGTGTGGATGTGCTGCTCGATGGCCAGAACCGTCCCTTCGTTCTCGAAGTGAACACCATCCCTGGAATGACTGCCACGAGCCTGCTGCCCAAGGCGGCGCGTGCGGCGGGGATCATGTATCCGGCGCTGTGCGCCCGCATTCTCGAACTCTCACTCGCCACGCCCCGCTAGTAGATTCCCATGACCTGGCCATTCGGTAGAAAACCCAAGCGCAAGGAGAACGCCCGGTTCCGCAACCGGAAGCGTGAATCTGTGCTGGCCGTGGAGGTGCCGCTGTCGAGGAAGGAGATCCGCATGCGGCGCGAAGCGCGCACTAAGTTGCTCGTGCGCTGGTGTATTGTGGGCTGCGCGGCAGTGATTACGGGTCTCTATGTGCGCTCCGTCTGGAAGAGCAGTCTGCAAAGCAATCCGCAGTTCGCGGTCAGCCATTTTGAGTTCCAAACGAATGGCGGCATCTCTGCAAAAGAAGCGGCTGCCACTGCCGGTCTCCGCACAGACATGAATGTGATGGATGTGGATCTGACGCAGGTGAGGGAGCGCCTCCTCGCGCTGCCGAGAGTCAAAGCAGTCAATGTGACCAGGAGGTTACCGGATCAGGTGGCGATTGAAATGGAAGAGCGGCTGCCGGTTGCCTGGCTGACATCCGTGGCCCACGGGATCGATCAGAAGTCGCGGCTCTTTGTGGACCGCGACGGTGTGGCCATCAAATGCGATGAGGTTTTCCGTGAATATCTGACACTCCCGGTCATCAATGCCGCCGACCAGCCTGTGATCACGCTCGGACGGGAAGTGGCCTCGCCGGAGCTGAAAGAGGCCCTCGCTCTCCTGGAGCAAATCCGCACGCGCGACTGGTCCGTGCCGTGCAGCGTGAGCCGGATAGACATTCCGAATTCGTGGACGCTGACCGCCGAGATGGAATCGGGGGCTATTTTTACATTCCGCCCGGGCGACCTTGACCGGCAGATGGACCGGCTGGAGTTCATTTTGGCTAAGACACGCAGCGCCGGCCGCAGTGTCGCGAGCATCAATCTGCAGATGCAGCGGAACGTGCCGGTGCGCTTTTTTGATGAAGCCGCTCCGGTGGCCGAGCTTGTGCCGGAAACGGCCGGGGCCTCCACTGCGGCGCCGGCCGCTGGCTCGCGCAATGTCGGCTATACTCCGGCGGCTGCGTCTGCACCCCGCGGCACTGCACGCCCGGCGGCTCCGGCGCGCCCGGCGAAGCCTCCCATTGCTCCTCCGCGACGCGAGGACGACGACATTCAATCTATTCTCCGAGGCATCTAAATTCACATCGCTATGGCACGGTCTAACATCTACGTGGGACTCGAAATTGGCACCAGCAAGATTTGTGTGGTGGTAGGAGACGCGCGCAGTGACGGCTCCATCAAAATCCTCGGTGTTGGCCAGGCTCCCTCCCGTGGTGTGCGGAAGGGGGAAATCGTGGATTTTGACACCGCGCAGACCTGTCTTCAGGAAGCGCTGGTGCGTGCGGAGGACCGCAGCGATATCATGATCCGCAAAGTGTGGCTGGCGATTACCGGCCCGCACATTGAGAGCTGCAACAACCGTGGTGTGCTGCGCATTCCCGATGATCAGAGCGAGATCACCGAGGATGACATTGAGGAGGTCAAAGAACAGGCCAGCAACGTGGCGATTCCACCTGATAATATCTTCCTGCACCGCATCATTCGGCATTACTGGGTGGATGGTCAGGAAAAGGTGCTGAATCCTGTGGGCATGCTGGGCCGGAAACTGGAGGCGGACTATCACATTGTGCATGGCATCCGGAACCGCGTGCAGAATACAGTGCGCTGTCTGCGGGAGTTTCCCCTGGAGGTCGAGGATGTGGTTTTCAGCCCCATCGCGGCGGCTCAGGTGGTACTGAACCGTGAAGCGCGCGATCAGGGCGCTCTGTTGCTGGACATCGGCGGCGGGACAACTGATTATGTGGTATATGATGATGGGGCGATTGCCGCGAGCGGCTCGGTGGGTGTAGGCGGCGATCATATTTCCAATGACCTCAGCATCGTTCTGAAAATTCCGATGAGCCGTGCCGAAAAGCTCAAAGTCGAGCACGGCAGCGTGCTGCCGGCTGAGGGCGGCGAGGATGCCATTATTCACCTCGAAGGCGATACGACTTTCGACGGTCGCGATGTGGAGCTGGAAATTCTCAACGATGTTATTCGCGCCCGGCTTACGGAGACATTTGAACTCGTGAAGAAACGTCTGCTGGCCCAGGGCGCTCCGCTGGACCGGCTGGCCGGCGGTCTCTACATCTGCGGCGGCAGCAGCCAGATGCGCGGTATTGATCAGCTGGCAGAGGAAATCTTTGGGCTGCCCGCCCGGCGCTCCAGCTTCACTCCCATGACGGGGCTGACCTCCAATTTCGAGAACCCCCAGTATGCCACTCCCATCGGACTGATTCGCTATGCCCAGCGTGTGGAAAGCGAACGCCCGCCCCGGGGGCCGTTCGCCCGGCTCACAGAGAAGCTGAGCACGCTCTTCAGCGGCAGTCGCATGTGGAGCGCTATCTTTGGCTGATCCTTTTCCAGATTTACCTCATTATCCAACATCCAGCGCATTACAGACCATGATCGAATTTAAGCTCGACACCACCATGCCAGCCGACGGCGACTCCGGTCCGGCTGTCAGTATCATCGGCATTGGCGGTGCCGGTTCCAATGTGCTCGACCACATCGCCATCGAGGGCATGGATGGAGTGGAACTGGTCAGCATGAACTGTGATGCCCGTTCGTTGACGACCTCTATGGCGCAGCGCAAAGTCCAGCTCGGCAAGTCGCTGACCCAGGGGCTCGGCTGTGGCGGTGACCCTGAGCTGGGACATGAGGCCGCAGCGGGCAGCCTTGAGGAGATCCGCGAAGCCATCAGCGGAAGGCGTATGATTTTTGTGTGCGTGGGCCTTGGTGGCGGCACCGGCTCCGGTGCTGGTCCAGTCATCACGCGGCTGGCGCGCGAATCGGGCGCGTTTGTCATCGTCTTTGCCACGCTGCCATTCGTTTTTGAAGGCAAACGCCGTATGCAGCAGGCGCAGGCCGCGCTGGATGAGATTCGCCAGCACGCCAACGCGCTCGTTTGCTTCGAAAATGACAAGATGGGTGAATTGGTGCTGCCCAAGAAGGGTGTCACCGAAGCCTTTGAAGTCGCTGACCGCATCATCTGCCAAAGTGTGCGTGCCGTGACCACCGTGGGCACGCAGCCTGGGCTTATTCGCATCGGTATGGACGACCTCGTCACCGCGCTGCGGAATGCCGACAGCCGCTGCCTGTTCGGATTTGGTCAGGCCAAAGGCGAAGCCCGCGCCTCCGAAGCACTGCAGGCTGCCCTCAAGAGCCCGCTGCTTGACCGTGGTCAGCTCCTCGAGAAGGCCCGCAATGTGCTGGTGCATATCTGCGGCAGTCAGAGCCTCACACTCTTCGAAATCGAGTCGCTCATGCGGGACCTGAGCAAGCATGTGAGCGGAGAGGCCCAGATTCTCTTTGGTGCCGCGTGCGATTCGAAACTGGGAGATGCACTGAGCATCACCATTATTTCATCCATCAGCAAACAGCGCCCTGCCGCTGCGCCTGTGGCGGTTCAGTCGCACACGCAGCCCGTGGCCCCCGTGCGGCCTGCTCCCGTGCAGACGGCTGCTTTCCTCACACCGGTCACGCAGACTGTGCCGGTGCTCTCCGTCCAGCCGCGTCAGGCACCGCCTCCCTCCAGCCTGCTTGCTCCCGTGCCGGTTACGGTCACGACGGCCACTTCGGCGGTGCCCGTTTTGAAATTGAATGCCCAGGTTCTGCCGCCTGTGAAGCCGGTGAAACCTGTGCGCTCCGCCCCGATGGCACCGCTGGCAGCAGAGCCGGATCTGTTTAGCGCTTCTGTTGCGGATGATGCACCGGCAGCATCCGAAGCTGCGCTCTCTCCTGAACTTGAAATCGGGGAGCCGGTGGCTCAGGAAGCTGAGGCCGCTGCTGTAGAGGCGATGGCTGCTGAGCTGCAGAAAGTCGCAGCATCTGCGATGCCTGCCGTCGAAGCCCCTGAGCCGGTGGTGGCTGCGCTGGATGAAATCGAGGCTGACGAAGAACCCGCCGTGATGCACCTTGTCGAAGAGGAGCTGCAGGCCGCTGTCGCTGAAGAAACTGTGGACATGGACGAATGCGAACCGGTCGTGCAGGCTGTCCAGCAACAGCCCGAAGAGGAGGGTTATGAGGATGAATTGGAGGCCGAAGTCATAGAGGAGGTTGTTGCAGAGGAAATCGATGAAGAGCCTGAGGCAGCGCCGCAGCATCATGCCTATCAAACAGGCAGCCCGCGCGCGGTGTCGCCCATTCGTCCCATTGAGCCCACGCCGCCTGCGGCACCGGTGCAACCGGCGCGTAAATTCGACCTGCGCGGGATTCTCCAGCGCCAGCGTCAAACCCGGCTTGGGCAAATCTCCCGGCCGCCGATGCCGCCCGCGCCTGAACCCGCGTCGGTAGCGGAGACGCCTTCGCGCCCGGTGACTCCTGCGCGTCCATCGCCGCGCACGAGCCGCACTCCCGACCCGGAGCGACTCAGCCCGATCCGGCCTATTCCGGCCGCCCGTGCTACCAGCCCTTTTATACCAACCCGCCCGCCCGCTGCTCAGACGCCGCAGCAGGCCTCGCGGCCGGTGCTCTCGCAGCAGGCCACCTTCGATGAGCGCCTTACCCCGGCCGTTCGTGCGGGACGCTTTGAGAAAGCTGAGCCGACCGTCGAGGAGGGCGAGGATCTTGATGTCCCGACATTCCTCCGCAAAAAGCGCTAGGCCCGTGCCGTAAGATCAGTGCCTCCGCACAGCCTTGTGCGGAGGCACCTTCGTTTTCACTCTTCTCCATTCGTTCCCTATAAAGCTTCGGTTGCTCCAGTTGATTCCTCTCGTGGTGTGTCTTGCTGGTCCGCTCATGGCGGAGGTGACCACTGTTTCCGAATTCTCCAATGTGGAACTTTCCGCATCCTATTACGAAGACCTGCGCAATCTGGTCGAACGCTGGGGTCTCATTGGAGATGCAGACGTTAAGATCGCGCAGGCTGACAGCGGCCGGCGCGCCATCCAGGGCCGCGTGGGCTGCGGCAGCTAAGCTTTCCCGCCGCCAGCTGGCGGTGTCGCTGCATCGGGGCATCCAGCAGGCACCGCAACTCGTGATCGCCCGCTGAGCAAAGCGGCAGCGATGCACTGCGGGAGGAACTGCGGGTCAAGATAATAGAGGGAGCCGCCTCCAACAAAATCAAAGATGCCTTTGCGGAAGCGAGCGCCAAACGGTTTGGCAGACTTCGTGCGGGGTGCGGTTTTCCAGCGCCCGGCGGGGCCGCCGGGGGTTGCAGCGCGCAAACCAGCGCACCAGCCCGGCTTCCATCACGGGGACGGTGGCGTGTTCGTGCAGGAAGATTTCCTTATATTTCACACCGCGCCACAGCCGCTCAATGAACACTTTGTCCATTCAGCGTCCGCGGCCGTCCCTGCTGATTTTGATCCCGAGTTCCAACAGTCGGCCGATCCATTCCCCGGAGGTGAACTGGCAGCCCTGGTCGGTATTGAATATGTCAGGCACGTTGCCGGTGAGGCGGATCGCCTGGTGCAATGCCGTGAGACACAGCCCGGTGTCCATGGTGTTGG